>Ga0335070_10007991_pt1 | contig 12412 bp, 10 predicted proteins | sample Lox_Sample_13_FD_206722 | JGI IMG/M metagenome (GOLD analysis project Ga0335070, IMG submission 206722) | Soil microbial communities from Loxahatchee National Wildlife Refuge, Florida, United States - Lox_Sample_1.3 | ecosystem: Environmental > Terrestrial > Soil > Wetlands | place: USA...
GGCGGTCACGGCAAAGGACTTTCCCACGAAGCCTTCGTGAGTCCAGTTGCCCATCGCGATGAGACCACCGGGGCGGCAGACGCGCAGCAGTTCTGAGACGACCAAGTCGGGCCGCGGGGCGAACATGGCGCCGAACATGGAGAGCACGACTTCGAATTCGGCCGGGTTGTGCGGGAGATTTTCCGCGTCGCCTTCCACGAAGGTGGCTTTCAGATTCTCTTTTCGGGCGCGCTCGCGAGCCTGTTGGAGCAGGTTCGGCGCGATGTCCACTCCTGTGACATGGGCGCCGGCGCGGGCGGCGGGAATCGACTGGTTGCCGGTGCCGCAGGCGATGTCGAGCACCCGCATGCCAGGCACGAGGCTCAGACGATCCACGAATTCTTCCGCCGAGCGCTCGTTGAGGCGGGCAATCTGACCGAAGTCACCAGCAGTCCAGAGCGCTTTCATGCGCTGTTTGAGTTGAGCAAGATCCGGAGAATCCATGATGTGCCATCCCCCCTGAAGCCGTGATGGGAGTATAAGCAAGCCCTAAGGTTCGTGCCAAATCGTGCTTTGCTATGAGTTGGTGCCAGACGTTACACTGCGAGCTATGACGACAACGACGCAGCCTAATATCAAGTTTGTGAATACACCGGACTATCGCGAGACGTATGCCAACAGCGTCCAGATTCGCGTGAATGTCTGGGACTTCTTTCTGGTGTTCGGCACGATGCAGCAAAGCTCGGAGACGCAGGTGGAACTGCGCAATTTCCAGGGAATCTACCTGAGCCCGCAGCAGGCCAAGGCCCTGATGTCGCTCTTGCAACAGAATGTGTCGAATTATGAAGCGGCGTTCGGGCAGATTCAGCTGGAAGCGCGCCCCGCAGGCGGGCCGATCCACTGATGGGCGCTCCTCCACCTGCCTCGGGGAAAGGGAACTTAGAGGCGGGTGTTACTTCGTCCTCTTCGATTTTCTCCTGGAGCCAGCAAGCGTTCTTGTACGCGCTGATGTTCGTGGTACTGATGCTGCTCCACGCCCCGCTATTGCGACTGCCATACTTCTGGGATGAAGCGGGATACTATATTCCGGCGGCGCGCGATCTCTTGCTCAACGGTTGGCTGATTCCGCATTCAACGCCTTCGAATGCGCACCCGCCATTGGTGATGGCATGGATTGCGCTTGCCTGGCGGGTGGCCGGATTTGCACCGGTCGTGACGCGGACGGCGATGCTGGCGGTGGCGGCTTTTTCGTTGCTCGGCCTGTTTCGGCTGGCGCATCGTGTCGCGAACACTCCAGTCGCAATCGCGGCGATGTTATGCACTGCGATCTACCCGGTCTTTTTCACCCAGAGTTCGATGGCGCATGTCGACCTGGCCGCGGGCGGATTCACTTTTTGGGGATTGCTGGCGTTTGTGGAAGATCGGCCGTGGCGGCAGGCGGTATGGTTTTCGTTGGCGGCGCTGGCAAAAGAGACGGCAATCCTCGCGCCTCTCGCGTTGTTTGGGTGGCTGGCGATGGGCCATTTTCTGCGAAGACGTTGGCCCGATATGATGCCTCCTGCTGAGAGGCGTACCAATGCACTTCATCTGTTAGTTCCCGCGTTGCCTCTGGCCGGTTGGTACGCATTCCACCTGGCGAAGACCGGATATTTCCTGGGGAATCCCGAATTCTTCCGCTACAACGTGGCTGCCACGCTTTCGCCATTCCGGATTCCGCTTGCGCTGGGACTGCGTCTCTGGCAGGTGTTCGGGTACTTCGGACTGTGGCTGCTTACGGTGGCGGGCCTGCTGGCGATGTTCCGCCCGGCGCGCGTTCGGCAGGGCGAAACGCGTCCGCGAATTGCGATATGGATCCAGATGGCGTTTCTGGTGGTGCTGCTGGCCTACCTCGGTTTTATGTCGGCGGTCGGCGGAGCGGTGCTGGCGCGCTACATGCTACCCGTGGTCCCGTTGGCAGTCGTGGTATGGATGGCAACGCTCTACCGGCGGGTTCGCTACTGGAGACTGATTGTGGCAGTGGTCGCCATTGCATTCGTTGCGGGATTGTTTACGAATCCTCCGTATGGCTTTTCGCTGGAAGACAATCTGGCGTATCGCGACTACATCGTGCTGCATGTGGAGGCCGACAATTTTCTGGCGATGAGATACCCGGGGGCGCGGGTGCTGACCGCGTGGCCAGCGTCCGACGAGCTTTCACGACCATGGTTGGGGTACGTTCGGGAGCCATTTCCGGTGGTGCGGATCGAGGACTTCAGCGCAGCGCAGGCGGCGCGAGCCGCGGCAGCGATTGGACAATTCGATGTAGCGCTCGCGTTCTCGACGAAATATCAGCCAGAGCACCCGCTGTTGGAGAATTGGAAATGGTGGCAGGAGATCAAGGAACACTACTTTGGATACCATCGCGATCTTCTGCCGCAAGATATGGCCGGCCAGATCGGCGGGCGCGTGATCTTTCACAAGGAGCGGAGCGGCCAGTGGGTCGCTGTGATTGCGGTGGAGAGGGAGGAGAATGCGCGGACTTATCCTGTGGAAAGAAAATGAACAAGTTTTCGTGTGCTCCGCCCGCTCAGGATGACAAATTCGAGGAGCGAGTCATTCCACTAAGCGCTCATCAGGTGACAGGAGTAGGTTTTCACGACGATCCACACATTCTTACCTTCCGACAAGTGAAGCGACTCGCGCGCGGCTAATGTCAGGTGCGCTTCGAACTCGATACCGGAGCAGTCCACCAGCACAGAGACAATGACGTCCCTCTGCTCGAGTTTGCGAATCTTGCCGGGCACGATGTTGCGAGCGCTGAGTCCGTGGGGGATCTCGGTAGCCAGCAGCAGGTCGCCGGCGCGAATGCCAAGCCGCAATTTCGATCCAATCTTCGCGTGCACGAGAGGCGTTTCCAACTCGACCGGACCGCGGTTCAGGCGACAGGTTATTGTGCCTCGATCTTCGTGCATGCCGATTACGACGGCATCGAAGAGGTTCTCCACTCCTAACAGTTGCGCTACGGTTTCCAGTCGCGGGGCGCGCATCACTTCGTGCGGCGGACCCTGCGCTACGATGCGTCCGGCATCGAGCACGATGGCCTGTTCGCCGAGAGCGAACACTTCCTCGCGGCTGTGGGTAACGTAGAGGATCGGAACGTTATGCGCGCGGTTCCACGACCGCAGGTCCTCCACGATGTGCGACTTGGTGCGGCGGTCGAGGGCGGCCAGCGGTTCGTCGAGCAAGAGGGCACGCGGTTCGGTGATCAGCGTGCGAGCCAGGGCAACGCGCTGGCGCTCGCCCCCGGAAATTTCTCCGATGTAGCGGCCATGAAGCTGTTCGACACGAAAGGTGCGAAGAATTTCGCGGCTTCGCCGGCGGCGCTCGGCGAAAGGAAGGTCGTGAATTCCAAAGGCGACGTTCTGTTCGGCGGTGAGATGCGGAAACAGAGCGAGATCCTGGAGCACATATCCGATGCGGCGCTTCCACGCCGGCACGTTCAGCTTTCTTTCGGAGTCGACGAGATCGTCGCCGGCAATAGTGATTCGTCCTTCGTCGGGTGAACTGAGCCCGGCGATGCAGTCCAGCACGGTGGTCTTGCCCGCGCCTGACGGTCCAAAAAGGATCGTGAAGCCTGATTTAACGCGAAAATGAACGTTGAGATGGAACGTGCCGTCCGGGTGAGGGAATCGCTTGCGGATGCGGACTTCCAGATCGGACGACACTGGTAGGTTGGCTGGGCCCTCGGTCATTTCCAGGCACCCATGGTCCAAGCCCGTCGGTTGATACCGTACACCATCGAGAGAATGAGGAACGACACCACCAGGAGAATGAGCGCGGTGGTGTTGGCGGCGGAATACTCGGCGGCCTGCACGCGGTCATAAATGTCGATCGAAATGGTACGCGTCACACCCGGAATGTTGCCGCCCACCATCAGGACCACTCCGAACTCACCGAGCGTGTGCGCAAAACTGAGAGCGAATCCGGTGACCAATCCTGTTTTCGAAAGGGGCAGAACCACGCGCAGGAATGTTCTTATTGGCGATTGTCCGAGCGAGGCGGAGGCCCGAAGGAGGCGAGGGTCGACTCCAGAAAACGCGGCCGCAAAGGGCTGCACAGCGAACGGCAGACTGTAGATCAGCGATCCAATGACGAGACCTTCAAAAGTGAATGCCAGGGTGTGGCCGGTGAGAGATTCCCACCAACGGCCGATGGGGCTGCGGGACCCGAGCGCCATCAGCACATAGAAGCCGAGCACGGTGGGCGGCAATACGATGGGCAGCGCGACCAAAGCGTCAACCAGGAACTTCCAGCGCCAGCGCGAATAGGTTACCCAGTGCGCGATCGGAATGCCGATGACCAGGAGCAGGGAAGAGACGATCGCCGCCAGCCGTACTGTCAACCAGAAGGCCGGCCAGTTCATCTAGCGCGGCTCCGGGGAGAAGCTGAAGCCATAGTTCTTCAGCAGGGAGGTCGCTTCGGGGCCGCGAATGTAGTCGACGAATCTTCTGGCGACCGCCGGCTGTTTTGATTTTGAGATCACGACTACGGCCTGATTCAGAGGCGGATAGGCATCGAGCGGCAACGGCCAGTACTTCCCCTTGTCTTTCATAGCGGGCGACAGCGCGTGCGAGAGTGCGACTAATCCAGCCTGAGCATTCCCCGATTCGACGAACTGAGCGGCTTGCGAAATATTTTCGCCGATGACGAGCTTCGAGGAGATCTGATCGTATACGCCCAGTTTTTTGAGCGCGGCCTCGGCAGCCCGACCATAGGGAGCGTGCTGCGGATTGGCAATCGCGATCTTCTTGATCGACGGATCGAGGAGCGCCTGAATGCCGGATTTCTGCACATCGACCGCCGAGCCGTTCGGTACCCACAACACAAGACGGCCGACCGCGTAGCGATAGAGAGTGTCTTTTTCCGCCAGTGCATCGGCGATCAGTTGCTTCGGATAGTCTTCGTCGGCGGAGAAGAAGACGTCGAAAGGCGCACCATTCCTGATTTGCGTGGTCAGATTGCCGGAGGAGCCGAAGGAGAGCTTGACGTCCTGGCCAGTCTGCTTTTTGTATTGCGCGGCAATTTCTGGAAGCGCCGCACTGAGGTCAGCCGCGGCGGCTACCGTGATTTCCTGCGCGGCCGCGGCAGCACAGAATATGAGAAGCAGGGCGAATGCCTTGAGTGTCATTTGAGTACAGAATGTGAGGCGAAGGGAGGGAAACAGGTTCCTCCGCTTCGCTCAGGATGACAGATATTCAAGTTTGGGCCGATTCTCCCCGGCCAGGAACTGGGAATCCCTTTCTACACCAGCTTGGTCTTCGACAAAGGCAACTCTCGTACGCGCTTTCCGGTTGCCGCAAACACCGCGTTGTAGAGCGCGGGCGCGAAAGGAGGCGCTCCCGGTTCGCCCACTCCCGCCGGCGGCGCGTCGCTCTCAACGATATGAACTTCAATCTTTCTGGGAGCCTTGTTCATCCTCACAATCTGATAGTCGCCGAAATTGCTCTGATTAATCGCGCCATTCGTGGCTGTGATCTCGCCGTATAGCGCCAGACTGGCGCCGAAAACAGCCGCACCTTCAAACTGGTTGCGGACATTATCAGGCGCAACGACGGTTCCACAATCGACGGCCGTCCAGACATTGGGAATGTGGAGTTCTCCCTTGTTATCGACCTCGACTTCGACCACGGTCGCTACGTAGGTAAGAAAACTGCGGTGCGCGGCGATGCCCATGCCGTGTCCCTTGCCCATGGGACGCTTTCCCCATCCGGACTTCTCGGCAACGATTTCGACCACGCGGCGGTAGCGAGCAGTGTCGAGCGGGAAGCGCTTTGCTTCTTCGGCTTCGTCGCCCTTCAGGCCGAGATCAATGATGCGCGGCGGTCCGATCAGGTTGAGCAGGTATTGCACCGAGTCCTGACTGGCGTTGTGCGCAAGTTCATCGGCGAAGCAGTGAATTGCAAATGCGTGATAGATGTTCGCGACGCTGCGCAGCCACCCAATACGCACATGGTAGTCGGCGGGCCCGTTTTCGGCACGCTGATTCGGGATGTCGAATGGAAGATTGTTCCAACCGAGACCCATCTCGTCGTCGGCATACTTGGCATTAGGGTCGAAGGTGGAAGCGATGGGCGGATAAACCGTACGCTGAAGCCATGCGGTGGGTTTGCCATCGGCACCGATGGCTGCCTTCATGTACATGGCGGCGACGGAATGGAAGTAGTCGAAGCGGATGTCGTCTTCGCGGCTCCAGACGACCTTTACCGGCTTGCCGAGTTGCTTGGACAGTACGGCGGCCTCGGCGACCTGGTCGGGCTTCGATTTCCGGCCGAACCCGCCGCCGAGCAGCGGGACATGGCAGGTAACATCTTCTTTCTTGATACCGAGTACGGCCGCGAGCGTGTCCTGCACCGCCTGCGGGTTCTGGGTAGGCGCCCAGGCGAGTGGTTTGCCACCGTTGTAGTCGACCACCGCGACCGGGGGCTCCATTGAAGCGTGCGCCAGGTGCGGCGTGTAGTATTCCGCCTCGATAATCTTGCCGCCCTTGGCGAATGCGGCGTCAACATCGCCGACGCTGCGCACTACCTTGCCGGGCTGCCGCGAGGTGGTTTCGAGGGTCTTACGATATTCGGCTGAGTTGTAGGACTGGTTCGGGCTGCTACTCCATTGGATCTTTAGCGCCTTGCGTCCCTGAAATGCGGCCCAGGTATTGTCAGCGATGACGGCCACGCCACCCAGGGGTTTGAAGAGGTGCGGCGGAGTAACGGTTTCGAGGGTGAGTGTCTTCTGAACACCGGGCACCTTGAGGGCAGGTTTGTCATCATAGGAGGCGATCTTTTGGCCAAGGACCGGAGGATGCTCGATGGAGGCATAGACCATACCGGGGACTGCGGCGTCCATGCCGAAGACCGCCTTGCCGGTGACAATGTCGGGGAGGTCAAACAACGCATTGCTATCTTTTCCGATGTAGCGCCACTCGGAACGCTTCTTCAGTGGAACATCTTCTTTTTTCGGGACCGGCAGTTTGGCGGCCGCAGCGGCCAGTTCGCCGTACCCGAGTTTTTTCCCGCTCGCGGTGTGGACGACGAAATGGGGCCCGGTCGTGCAGTCCTTGGGAGAGACATTCCATTGCGCAGCGGCGGCGCTGATCAGCATGACGCGGCCGGTGGCGCCGACCTGACGCATCTGGTCAAAGAAGCTGCGGACCGAGTGCGAGCCGTCGGTATCCTGATCGCCGTACTTGGGATCTCCGATGGCCTGATCGATCTTGACTTTCGACCAGTCGGCATCGAGCTCGTCGGCGACAACGAGTGGAAGGGCAGTGCGGCTGCCACAGCCCATCTCGGAGCGATGCGCAACAATGGTGACCGTGCCATCCCCGGCGATCGCGAGAAAGATGTCCGGCTGAAACACACCGGCGGCAGCCTCGGCGTGCTCGACGAGGAAATGATTGCGGACAACCTTGGCCCCGAGCACGAACGCGCCGGTGGCCAATGCACCCGTGAGGAATCCGCGGCGCGAAACATTTTCGATGAGCTTCATGCGATCTCCTTCGCAGCCTGGTGAATGGCTGCCCGGATGCGCTGATAGGTTCCACAGCGGCAGAGATTGGCAGCCATGACGGTGTCGATGTCATGGTCGCTCGGGTTCTTATTGTCTTTGAGCAGCGCGATCGCCTGCATGATCTGGCCGGTCTGACAGTAGCCGCATTGCGGGACCTTGATCTCCATCCAGGCCTTTTGGACCGGATGCATGGGGGCAATGCCTTCGATGGTTGTGATTTCGGCGCCAGCGACTTCTTTCATCGAAGTTGTGCAGGAACGGATGGCCTCGCCATTCTGATGCACGGTGCAGGAGCCGCACAGAGAGATCCCGCAGCCAAACTTGGTTCCTGTCAGACCGAGAATGTCGCGCAGGTACCACAGCAGCGGCATGTCGGGATCGCCATCGAAGGAACGGTCCTTGCCATTCACCTTGAGATTGATCATGGCCCCTCCGGTTTGAGGCACTTCCAGAATGTACGGAATTGCACCCATATCCTAGACGGAGCGAGAGAAATGTGGAAGAGGCGAGGAGGATTTCAGCACAGAGAAACCGAATTGCTAGTTGTCGTTTTACGATGGTCGATTTATCAGCCGCGCAGCAATGCCGCGAATCTCCGCGATCCCCACATCAACCATCAGGGAATCTAGGATCGAGAGATTGGTTATCTCTCTGCGTCCGCAGTAAAAGCCGTCGCTGCCTCGGGCATATAATCGTCTGTCATTTCAGGAGGAATTTTGGCCTACGACGATCTGCGGGACTGGATCAAGGCGCTCGAGCGCGCCGGAGAATTGAAACGAATCCGCACCGAAGCAGACCCGATTCTGGAGATCACCGAAATTGCGGATCGTGTCTCGAAGAGCCGCGACCGGGACGGCACCGTCGGCGGCAAAGCGCTCCTGTTTGAGAATGTGAAGGGTTACCCCGGTTCGAAACTGCTCATCAACCAGTTCGGGTCGGCACGCCGCATGCGGATGGCGCTAGAGGTCGATTCGCTCGACGAAGTGGCCGAGCGCATTCGCGGCTTCATGGACGTGAAGTCGCCGCAGGGATTCCTAGACAAGGTGAAAATGCTGCCCATGCTGGCCGAGATGGGCAAGTTCTTTCCCAAGGTCGTGCCCACCGGGCCTTGCAAGGAAGTGATCAGGCGCGATGGCTTCTCGCTACTCGATTTTCCGATCCTGCAGTGCTGGCCGAAGGATGGGGGCCGGTTTATCACGCTGCCATGCGTGATTACGCGGGATCCGCGAACAGGGAAGCGCAACGTGGGCATGTACCGCCTGCAGGTTTACGACGAGCGCACCGCGGGCATGCACTGGCAGAGGCAGAAAGTGGCGGCGGAGCACTATCGCGACCGCTTGCGCGAGACGCAGCAAGCTGCGTCTCTACGAGTGGACTTGATGGCGCGGTCGTCCGGTGGGGCGATGCTGGCGGAGGGCGGACGGCCGACAGGAAGAATGGATGTCGCGGTTGCGATCGGCACCGAGCCCGCGCTGACATTTTCGGCGATCGTGCCCGCGCCACCGGATGTCGAGGAGTACATCATTGCGGGATTCTTGCGCCAGAAACCGGTCGAGTTGGTGAAGTGCGAGACGATCGATCTGGAGGTGCCCGCCGATGCGGAGATCGTGCTGGAGGGCTACGTCAATCTCGACGAGTTGCGCACCGAAGGCCCGTTCGGCGATCACACGGGCTTCTATTCGCTGGAGGATCAGTATCCCGTGTTTCACGTCACATGCGTGACGCACCGCAAGGATCCGATCTATGCGACAACGGTCGTAGGCAAGCCTCCGCAGGAAGACGCATGGATGGGGAAGGCCGTTGAGCGCATCTTCCTGCCGCTCATGAAATTGACGATTCCGGAGCTAGTGGATGTGAACCTGCCGATCGAGGGCGTTTTTCACAACCTGATGGTCATTTCGATCCGCAAATCGTATCCGGGACAGGCGCGGAAGGTGATGAATGCTATCTGGTCGCTGGGGCAGGCGATGTTCACGAAGTGCATTGTGGTCGTAGATGAGGATGTCGATGTGCACGACCTGGCTGACGTGACGCTGAAGGTGTTTAACAACATAGATCCGGAGAGGGACATTCAGTTCACGCTGGGCCCGGTTGATTCGCTCGACCATGCGTCGCGGATGGCCGACTATGGATCGAAGATGGGAGTCGATGCGACCCGCAAGTGGTCGGCGGAGGGATTCACGCGGCCCTGGCCGGACGAGATTCAGATGGATGCCAAGACGCGGGCGTCGGTGGATGGGAAGTGGAAGCAGTTGGCGAAGGAAATGGGGGTAGAGTGAGCGGGCGAGCGGAAGCGCTTCCTTCTCTTAGGCTAAAAGCGTTCTCACCCCACTAAAGGGCGCCACAAGAGCACGGCCAATCGGCATGGCGAGAGCAATGCCGTGATCTAAAAGCTACGCCCTAATACCTACGCCCTAATACCTACGCCCTAAAACATAGTCCTCGACAAGAAACCGCTGGAGTTGAACTTGGCATCTGAGCGGCAGAGCGTTGCGCCACCCAACAATGCTGTGCATAATCCCCCTTGAGCGTGCGGGCGGCTTGTGTTCTCATATTTGAATCCAACAGGCCCCGTGCTCCTGTTCTCCGAAATGCAGCGCGCCAAACCGAAACCCTCAATCTGAATATCGGAGGAACCAATGAGTCCAGTGAAATACATTCCAGAAGGCTACAACTCCGTCACGCCGTACCTGATCATCAAGGATGCTTCGCAAGCGATCGAATACTACAAGCGGGTCTTCGGCGCGAACGTGATCGTGCGCATGGACGGTCCGAATGGGACAGTCGGACATGCGGAACTGCAAATCGGCAACTCGAAGATCATGCTGGCTGATGAGAATCCAAGTATGGGGCAGGGCCATACCAGCGCCGCCACGATGGGCGGAAGCCCGGTGAGCCTTTATCTTTATCTCCCCGATGTCGACAAGGTGTTTAACCGTGCCGTCAGCGAGGGGGCAAAAGTCCTCAAGCCGGTGCAGGACCAGTTCTATGGCGACCGCTCTGGCTTCCTGCAAGACCCGTTCGGGCATCTCTGGGGAATTGCAACGCACGTCGAAGACGTGTCTCCGGAGGAATTAAACGAACGGATGAAGAAAATGACGCCCGCCGCATAGAGTGCGGCGCAGAGCGGGAGCGGAGAAAACATCCGCTCCCCATCCTGCTACAATTTCCGTCCGACATTTCGCGAAAGGATACACACTCCTATGTTGCAAGCGGGTACCCCATTTCCCAGCTTCGCGCTTCCCAATCAAGACGGCAAGATCATGAAGCTCAGCGACTTCGCCGGACAGTGGCTGGTTCTGTACGTTTATCCGAAGGACGATACGCCGGGATGCACGACCCAAGGCAGGGCATTCACGGCGAGCAAAGCGGACTTTGACGCAGCCGGCATCAAGGTAGTCGGCCTCAGCGCCGACGATGTGACTTCGCACAAGAACTTCTCGCACAAGTTCGCATTCAAAATCGATCTGCTGGCCGATCCGGATTCCAGTTTTATCAAGCAGCTAGGCATCGGTCAGGGCGAATGGAAGGGCATGACGTTCTGGGAGCGTACCAGTTTCGTGATTGGTCCCGACGGTGTGCTGGAGAAGGTGTACGAGAAGGTGACCCCCGAGGGTCACGAGAAAGTGCTGCTCGACGACATCAAGCAAATGAAGGCGAAAGCGGCATAGAAACGACATCAGGGTTCCGGCGGGTGCGCTCGCCGGCCCCCCCACTCCCATTGTCAGCCTGCCTGAGCGGGCAAGGGCGCCTAGCCATCACTCGGCGAACGGATCGGACGCGAAGCGAGTATCGTTCCAGGGCAAGTGCAGGGTCGAAGCCAAGCCCTCCGCCATGAGCGCCGGCAAGGTGCGGTAGAGTCGCGAGCGCAGATCGCGATAGCCCTGAATTCCGGCAAATAAATCCGACATCAGTTCGCGGAAAGTTTCGCTCTGCCCGGTGAACGCGACAAGCCGCTCGGCAACGCTGTCACCGAACACCTGCCCAAAGTAGAAGCGGTGAGAGACGCGCGCCGCCAGTTTGAGTTCCGGCAGGATTTCCCGCTCCAGGCGGCGCGCATAGAGCGCGGGCCTCCCCTCGAGAATTGCCGCGGCGCAGAGGTCGGCTGATCGCAGAGCGTAAAACAGTCCTTCCCCGGTGATGGGATCGACGAGGCCTGCGCTGTCGCCCACCAGCGCCCAACCATCTCCGGCGACCTGCAGGTTTTCAAGCGTCTGGGAACGGAGGGCGGGAATGATGTGCGAGTAGAACTGCGCACCCTCAAGGGCGATGCCGTGATCCGCCAGCCATTGTTCGAACTTGCGCCGCAATTCGGCGGTCGAGGTTTCACCCATCTTGCCTGCGATCCCGGCGGAGAGATGATCGGGACGGGGAAAAACCCATATGTAGCCCGTGATTCCCTTGAGAAACTGGACCTGCATCAGGCTGCTGCGAGCCGGGATGAAGTAGCCGGCAGTGACGAGCAGATCGTCGGAGGCAAATGGGGAAGTGAACTGCTTGCGAAACGGACTGCGGGCTCCCGCCGCCAGGATGATATAGGAAGCGCGGATCTCGCCGGCCGTCGTGGTGAGAAGCCACCTTCCGGCCTTTCCCGAAATCTGTGTTACGCGCTCCTTCCGCAGTTCAGCGCCTGATTTGCGAGCGCGTTCCAGCAGGAGTTGGTTGAGAACGAATCGCGAGAAGATGGCAACGGGGTGGCGCAGACGAAATCGCGCCCGGCGCCCCGACGGGCTGATCAACTCGCTGTCTAGAATGGGCCGGTAGTCCGATTGTGCTTCCCGCAGAAACGGATACTGTTCGAGCGCCTTGTGGGTCACTCCGCCGCCGCAGGGCTTTTCCCACGCGAGCTTTTCATCGAAGAGGATAACGGATCTACCAGAAGCGGCGAGAA
>Ga0335070_10007992_pt1 | contig 12411 bp, 9 predicted proteins | sample Lox_Sample_13_FD_206722 | JGI IMG/M metagenome (GOLD analysis project Ga0335070, IMG submission 206722) | Soil microbial communities from Loxahatchee National Wildlife Refuge, Florida, United States - Lox_Sample_1.3 | ecosystem: Environmental > Terrestrial > Soil > Wetlands | place: USA: Florida...
CAACGTGGGCGCGCGCATCACGGTTGACGTGTTGCTTTCGTTGGCCGCGGTGCAGGCGAACATGGCCGTCATCGCCAGCGGGGGCGTGCAGGTCGAGACGCAAACCCCGATGCTCTCCGAGGTCGTCAACGATCAACAGATCACGCAACTGCCCACCTTGACCCGAAACCCTTACGACCTGGTGCTGCTGGCCGGCATTATCAGCCCCGGCGATCCGGCCGGGCGCGGCGTGGGGGTAGCGATCAACGGCCAGCGTTCGGCCAGCACCGACGTCATGCTCGATGGAGGAGAGAACACCGACGTATTTATGTCTGAGGTCGGACTGGCGGTGCCGCTCGATTCGGTGAAGGAGTTTCGCCTGAGTGAAGGAACATTTACCGCCGAATACGGACGCGCATCGGGTGGCATGGTGGACGTTGAAACGCGCTCGGGAACCAACGCCTTCCATGGCTCGGTTTACGAATTCAACCGCATCTCTGCCCTCGCGGCCAACAGCTTTGACAACAATGCCCGCGGCTTTCCCCGCGGCGTTTTCACGCGGAACCAATTCGGGTACGCATTGGGCGGCCCCATTCTCAAGAATCGGCTGTTCTTCTTCCAGAGCACGGAGTGGACTCGTGTGCGCAGCGAGCAGACCGTGCTAGCCCTCGTACCCACGCCGCAGTACATTGCCGCTTCTGCTCCGGCCACACAAACCTATTTCACGACCTTCGGCGGAGCCAACAGCCCCATCAACGGGACCATACTTACCAAGGCGGACCTTCTCGCCTTCGGGATCCGGCCGCGCCCCGGAGGGCCTTTCGACCTGTTGCCGCTGGACACACCCGTATTCGGCCAGGCCGCATACACGGCTGCGGTGGCTGCGGGTACCGGTGATCCGCAAAACTCCTATAGCTTGCTTGGGCGCCTGGATTTCAGCGCTAGCGAAAATACGAAGGTCTTTGCGCGGTTGGCCGCGCACAAAGAGTTTGCCCTGCCCGGCGTTTCTTTCACCACCCCATATCCCGGTTATGAGGCCCCATTCACCTATTTGCACAAAAATCTGCTGGCGGGAGTAACCCACGTTTTTTCTCCGACTCTGGTCAGTATGACGAAGGTGGGATTCAGCCGGCTTGATCATCAGTTTCCGCTGGGCGCAAATCCACTTGGTCCCGCGCTATTGTTCCCCGGTAATTTCTCCCTGTTGGGAATCGGAGTGACGTTGCCGGGCTACGCCTATCCTGCGACCGGCGGAACCCAGTATGAATGGCAGATCTCTCAAGACCTCAACTGGACACAAAGTAAGCATCTTTGGCGCGCGGGAGGACAATTCCTGCGCTTCCGGACGGTGAGGGCAGGCTATGGAGGAGGAGTGGCGAGTCAGTTTCTGGGGCACCATGCCGGAGATTCTCTGGATAATTTTCTGGCGGGACAACTAACTTCTTTCCAAGTGGCGATTGACCCGCAGGGGAAGTTTCCGTGTTTTACCGCGCCCGATGGGACTCCTATCCAGACACCGGCCTGTACGCTCACGCTCCCCCTGCAATCTCCCATCCAGGCGCGGGCAACTCTCAACCGCGATTTTGCCGCCTATGTGCAGGACACCTGGCGGGTGCAAAAGCGCTTGACCCTGAACCTGGGCTTGCGCTGGGAGTATTACGGTGTGGAGTCCAGCGGAGACTCGAACCCGGAAGCGAATTTTTACCTGGGTTCCGGATCGAATTTCGCTCAGCAGATTCGTAACGGGCTGGTGTTGACCGTTCCCGACAGTCCTATTCACAGCCTTTGGCACCCGGATTACAACAACTTTGGCCCTCGCATTGGATTTGCCTGGGATGTTTTCGGCACCGGGACAACCAGCCTTCGGGGAGGATACGGAATCTCTTACGAACGGAATTTCGGCAAAGTATTCGATAATCTTGCGCTGAATCCCCCGGGCTATGCCTTCGCCGAGGCGGACTCGGGAACACCGCAGTTTCCCACGCTCGACATCTCGACCGTCAATCTGGGACCTTTTGCCGGCAGTTCGGGAACAATCATATTTCCCCAAGCGCTCGCGCGGCAGGTGGATACCAACATCAGAACGGCCTACGCGGAGACCTGGAGCCTTTCCATGGACCATCAGATCCTGCCGAACACCGTGCTCAGCCTCTGGTACTCGGGTTCGCACGGAGTGAACCTCTACTCCGACACGCTTACCGACCTCCCGGGATCGGGCATCGTCTATGGTGGCGATGATCCCGCGGTGAATCCCTTCAGTACTTTGAGTCGCCAGTACAACAACATCACCACCCGCAGCAATGGAGGACTCTCCAGCTATCACGCTCTCTTAGTGAGAGTGAAAGGTCAAAACGTCAAGCACACGGGCTTGAGCTTTACGGCAAACTACACGTGGTCTCACGCCATTGATAACCTGAGCTCAACCCTCGGCGATTACCCCAACGACTTTCATTTTGGATTCCTGGATTTCCTGAACCCGAGCCTCGATCGGGGGGATGCGGAATTCGACATCCGGCAGCGGTTTGTGGGCAGCGCCATCTGGCAAACCCGGTGGTTCGCTGCCTCGAGTCGCCGTTGGGAAGGCTTGGTTCTCGGTGGATGGAGCATCGCACCCATCTTCACTGCATCCACAGGAAAACCGTTCTCTGTCTGGGATTGCACCAACGCCGTCAGCGTCTGCCCCCGGTACATTCCCAGCGCACCTGTGAGCACGACCGGACATGCTGTGAACACCGGTGAACCGAACTTTTTTTCGTACATCCCGCTCCCACCAGCGGTGCCTTACGCGAACCCGCTCGTCGGATTCTCCGATTTTGGCGATTGTTCGCAAGTGCCCGCGCCGCCGTGTCCCTTTCCGGCCAACATGACTCGCAGGGATGAGTTTCGAGGTCCCGGGGAGTGGACGCTCGACTTGGGAATTTACAAGGATCTCCGGTTGAACGAAAGGTGGGACTTTCAGTTCCGCGGCGAACTCTTCAATGCTTTCAATCACCCAAACCTCTATGTCAACTCCGGCCTGGCCGACGTTGCATTTCTGGATTTTGTGTCGGCGAGTAAGTCAGACAACCGCAATATTCAACTTGCGCTGAAGCTGAACTTTTGAGGCGTGGAGCCGTCTGTTTTCCTGGGGGCGAGGGAATCCTACGGCCTCATTAGAAAACTACACATTCCTAACGCCAGTTTGGTAGATCAAGAATGCCCAATCTTTACGGGGCCTCCACGGGAGCAATTCGGTCAGGTTTTTTAACGCCCGATGCCTTAAAACGTAACGTGGTCCGAAACGGCCTTACGGGAGATCAATAGCGATTCTCCTTGAAGCGGATTTCTGGCCCGCTGACCTTACGTAGTTTAACTTCCGGGTTGCTCGTCAACCAAGACCTGCAACCTTAGTGCAGTCCGTCTGCGATGTAGATCGCATACAAGCCGCGCCGGTGCCGGTAGGCTGCGATTTTCCCGTCGGCGGAGGTGACCATGCGTGCGTACATAGAGCCCAGCATCGACAACGGCTCGATGGTCTGAACGAGCTGCCTGCGTCCGTTGGCCACGTCCACCTGCGAGACGCGAGCTGGAAACTCCTGGTTCCAGACGTTGAGCAAATGGCCGTCGCCGTTCCATCCCAGGACATCTTCTTCCTTCTCGATCCCGGGGATGTCACTTACCTTGCCGGAAGCTACATCCACCAACACGTGCTTCTGCGCAGCGACATTGAAGGTCGCGACTCGCGCTCCGTCAGGCGAGAGCTTGCCCTCTCTGGTGCCGACTGGCGTGACCGGACGGAAGGTGCCGTTGCGCATATCCAGAAGATAGTCTCGGCTTTCTCCTTTGCCGTCGAATGCGGAAAAGACCGCCCATCGTCCGTCGCGCGAGAATGTCAGGTCATTCTCAAATGTGCCAAAGGCCGCTGTCAGCTCTCCAATGTCAATTACCTTCTGCTCGCCGACGCCCGTCGGATACAGGAAGAGTTTGTGAGGCTGTGCGACTTGGGCTGCCGCCACCAGGCCTGCATCCCAGGTGATCCCGGCCCCGTATCCCTCGCCCAGTTTCACCGCTGCGCCGCCTTCGACCTTCTTCACATAGCTCTGGTAGTCGGGACCCTGGTAAATATTGAAGACGATCCACTGCCCGTCGGGGGACATGGAACCGAGGTCTGTGGCATTTACAAAATCGCGGGGCCTGCTTTCTCCTCGCCTTGTCACCCCCACTTCGATTTGGTAGCGCACACTCTCCAACAGCACTTTGCCCGACGCGGAAATATCCTGGATAACCAATTCCGTGGGCGATCGTAGCACCGGGCGGATCTTACCCGCCATATCGACGGCGTACATTCCCGCGTCTTCTTCAACAAACGTCGCCGTGTACCAGATCTCCTTGCCGTCGGGGGTCCAGCACATACTTCGGCCAGTGCCGTAATACGGGGTCAAGCGCTGGACGTGGCCTTGCTTGTCGGCAACCGAAATTGCGCCGCGATCATCCGGGACCTGGGGATGTTCGATAAAGCCAACCTGCGCCCCATCGGGGCTGATGCGCACGTCTGTAATCCATCCGGACGTTTCGAACAGCACCTTGCCGATGGGGTATTCCAGCCGCTGTTTGCCGCTCTCGCGGCGCACGACCGCGAATTCTTTTCCGTCGCGGGTAATGTCGGCCTCGTACACATCTTCCAGGATAGGCCGCGGGGCGCCGCCGTCCAGCGGCATTCGCGCCAGTGTCCCGCGCTGCAGCCACGTCGCCAGGAAATGCCGTTTGAGAATGACTGCCATGTCGCCGTTGTCAGCAACGCCGAGCACATCAGCGTCGAGATTGAGCGGTGTAGCCTGGGCGCTGTTTGTGCGCTGCGAATACAGTTGCTTGGCTCCGTTGTTCCATGCCGCCGAGTACACCACCGCATTGCCGTCGCGCGTGAACCTCGCAGGACCCGCGTACCCCGGCTCGAAGGTCAGCTGCTGGTACGACGCCGTAGAGGACGACACATTTCTTCTGCCCACAAAATATGCCGCTAACACAGCCGCGGCGACCAGCAGGGCCAGTACTCCCGTTAACACCCAGCGCGGACGTTCCTTCCCAATCGTTTGCTGCTGTACACCACTAACGCTCGAGGTGCCTGAGATGGCCTCCAAGGCAAATCCCACGTCGCGTGCGGAATGGAATCTTCGCGCCGGCTCCTTTTCCAGGCATCGCCGCACAATGCGCTCCAGCCCGGGCGACAGCTTCAGTTTGTCGCTCTCCAACTCCGGCGGTTCTTCCTTGAGAATGGCATTCATGGTCTCGACGGACGAGTCTCCCTTGAAGGCGCGCCGCCCGCTCAACATCTCGTAAAGAATCGCCCCTAAAGCGAAGATGTCGGTGCGCGCGTCCACCTCTTTGCCGCGCACCTGCTCCGGCGACATGTAACCCGCGGTACCCAGCACCATGCCCGGTATGGTTTGGACTGCAACCGTGGCCGTGGCCCCGTCGGCAGGTTCCTTGCTCCCGGTTTCTGCACGCGCGAGTTTGGCCAGACCGAAGTCCAGCACCTTCACCCGGCCATCCGTGGTGATGAAGAGATTCTCCGGCTTCAGATCGCGATGCACGACGCCCTTGTCGTGGGCGGCAGCAAGCCCCTCGGCGATCTGTGCCGCATACTCGAGAGCGCGCCGCTGAGGTATCACTCCGATCTGCATCTTTTCGCGCAGGGTCTCCCCCTCCAGGACCTCAGAGACCATGTAGGGCGAGCCCTGGTACTGGCCGATGTCGTACACGCCGAGAATGTTGGGATGATTGAGCGCCGCCACGGTGCGCGCCTCCTGTTCGAAGCGCCGCAACCGGTCAGCATCTCGGGCAAACGACTCCGGCAGGACCTTGATCGCTACCTCACGATCAAGGCGAGGATCGCGGGCGCGGTGCACTTCTCCCATGCCGCCGGCGCCCAGCGGGGACAAGATTTCATACGGTCCAAGTTTGGTACCGGGTGCGAGGGCCATCAGTGCGAGACATTATATTGCATGCCCTTCGGGAAGCATCCGCGAATCCTTGGTCCATTCTGGAGGGATCGTCGGCCATTCGGAAGTTGAAAAACCTCTATCTCGAATTCTGTGTGCGAACTGTGTGCCAGATTCCGAGGATACTCAGATTCGGAGAAACGCCAATCTGACTGACGGCCGACAAGTCGGGCACTCTCGAAAATCGCACTTTTTTGTTGCCGATGTGCGCGAACAGTGTGCCCGGAGCATTGGAAGTCGACGGTGTTCTCGAATGCACAGTAGTCGCCATTCCCAATCGAACTGCCGGTGGTCAGTTATGCCCTTATTTCGAGTTTGCCCGAATCCAATACACCTGGAGACTCCGATTGGTGCTCAGGCTCTTCATCGGCGAGGAGGTTAAGCATGTCGAGCGCGAAGGTGTGGTTCGGGTCGGGTCGCATCCACATAGCTGCGACCAGGAGGGCGAATACGGCCAAGACCGCCAAGCCGAGCCACCACAACATAAGTCTCTCCATCCTCAGGTTAGGCCGCGAGTGTTACGGGAAGATTACAAGGGGAGCTGTTGATCAGACTGATTGAATCATTTTCGATAGCCGCGCATCGCAAATCGGTTGACAGCTTCCCTGTAGCTATCCATTACGGGCATCGACACGCCGAATTGTTGCCCGAAACCGACCAAGTCGTCATAGAACGCTTGACCTCGATGGCGTCCGCAAACACACAAACAGGGCTTCACTCAAACATGTTGCACTACTTGTAGATCAATATGCGATTACTGGCGGTCTGTGGGCTGCACTCATCCATGCTGGAAGCATCGCTGCGTTGTTAGATGATCGAGGTGCGATCTCCGCGGCCCTCGCTGCGGGTCGTGAGTGTCTTGAGGTAGTGAAGGAACGGCGTTGACCTTTCCTTGCATCCAGAGGTATCACCTTCTCTAACGAACTCCGCACTGCGGATGCGAATCAACATCTGGATAACTCGGTGGCTGTTTCGACGCGATCAATATGCAAAGCGATGTTCCGCTCGCTCTTGTCGGCCGTGGCGAACAGGCGTTCACATTTGTTTGCCAATTCCTTCCCGGAGATCCCATGTCTATCTCCTTCAGAGCTGCGACAAGAGTGCCTTCGGAGAATGTACCGCCCTCCCTTGGCATCCCCGTATATGTAGTGCGTACGCGGCAGGCTCGCGTCGATATCGTCTGTACCACGCCAGTTCTGCGTAAGAAGGAAGAAATCGGCAGCCCCCGCTCTGGAGCGACTTCCCTGATGGTTCCTGCCAACGCATAATGCTTCACGGGTGCAAAGTGTGTTGACGTATGAATGTGCTAGTAGTCGGCGCTGGAGTCATTGCCTCAATCTATGGCCAGGCGCTTGCCGAAGGCGGACATCACGTCGTCCACCTCGTGCGGTCAGGCAAGGCCTCCGGCTTGCGCGACGGTGTAGCACTCGACGTGTTTGACTGGCGCAAGGGACACAAGCGGAACTTCCGAGGTCTGTACAGACCCAATGCGGTCGAAACGCTCTCACCCGCGGATCCATTCGAACTGGTCATCGTACACGTTCAGCCGCGATAACTCTTTGGCTGTACAGATGAGCTATCTATACGTTTGTGCTTCAAGAAAGAGCGATTCGTCAGATTGGGTAGCCACCGTGCTACTTCATGCCTAACGCCTTTCTAATCGCAGGGGCCGGAACTCCGGAACGGATAACCGATGCGCGGAGATCCTCGGCAAGCACCTGCAACTCGTCGGGGGCCTGCTGTGCGTGCCAGGCCGCACCGACTTCCCCGAACTTGGAGTTGAACATCAGACGTAGCATGAACGCCAGCACGAACACCGGCATGACGGCAAGGATCTGTTGGCTCGCGGGCACAATTTTATGTCCCAGCGCCTTCAGCACCGGAATAGTCTCGCGCGTGGCAGCGGCCATTAGATTAATCTCTTGATGCGAACGGGCCAGCGCCTTGATATCAGTCTTATATTTCAGAGCAAAGGGCACGAGCGTGGCCACACCGGCAGCATGCGTGGCGAGGTAATCGACCATGTTAGTTGAGACCTTGGCCCTGAGACCGACGCGATTGAGGATCTCGACCAGCCTTTTGAGCCGCGGCGTAACCGTTCCGTCGATTTCGCCGAAGGGCGTCGGCATGAGCGAATGATCGAAGGGGCCCATCGCGCGGATGATATCCCCATCGCGCTTGCCCCCTCCGAATACGAAACCAAGCATCGGCCGCTGCATGCCCAATCCTGCAAGGATCTCCGCGGGACCGTTGAGATTGTTATTCATGAAGACGACGTTGGGGGAGATGTTGGTGGCCAGTGTGGGTAGCAATTCGGCAACCTGGTTGCGGCGCACGACGACGAGGATGTAATCATAAGTATCCTTCGGTGCCAGGTCGCCGATGACTCTGACCCTGGCGATTCTGCGCTTTTGGCTGAACGGATTCTCGATGAGGATACCGTTGGTCTGAATCTCGGCGAGCCGCTTGCCGCGTGCCAGCACAGTTACATCCACGCCGCGCGCGAACAAGCGCTCGGCGATGAGGGAGCCGTTTACCCCGGCGCCGATAACGAGGATTCTGGCATTGCAGCTGGCCATAAGACACCCGCGAACAACAAGTTCAGTTCTTCTTCGCAGCTGCAGATCGCATCGTTGGTTCGCCGAATGCGACGAACTGTGCGATCAACGCCAGTACCCAGATGTACCACGGAATCGGATCATGATAGTGAAATTGCAGGATGACACACACAACGAAGAGCACACCTCCCAACATAAATCCACTCCTAGTGATTTATTCGCATCTGAAAGCAAACCGTAGCACACCCGCAGAAGCAGGTCAGTGAGCGTCGGCATGCTAATTCCTGTGCTTCACGTCACAGCAGAGCTTTCCCAGATGCCAGTATCCTTGGACCGTTAGGTCTTCATAGTGCGCTGTTTAACTCGATCGGCGATTTCGAGCGCTAATACTCCAAATATCTAGCCGACTGCGTTCGAGGCCAAACGTTGCCAGATCGGTGTAAGACTGCCGAATAAGCGAAATACAAAAAGCGAATGGTGATCGCGGCGCCGAACCCGAACGCCGGATGCAATCTACCGTTCCTCATCGAATCAAGCAGCACGACTACGGTCAGCAACAAAGCCCATAGCGTTAGGATCATGATGTTGCTTCCGAATCCCGCCCAAGTGAATAGGCGAACGATCCACTAAGGGGCCGGATACATTTACGTGGATCGTGCCTTCGCGGACCATACATTAACCGTCAATAGACTCACGGGATGGAAGACTGACCATCCACTCTGTATCTGTTTGAGTTCCAGCTCTTGATGCTTCCCGATGTGATGGAGGACACTGAATTGCCTGATTCATTCGGGCTAGAATTCCGCTAAAACACGGATGAAGTTACAGGGAGTCTTCCCATGGCGCAGCAGGCCTTGAGCGAAGAATCGTTGGCCGGCCGGACGCTGGGACACTATCGCATTGTCGAAAGACTCGACCAGGGCGGTCAAGGTGTGGTCTATCGTGCCCGCGATGAACACCTGAAGCGGGAGGTGGCAGTTCGAGATCAGAACGCTCGTAATTGGATGGTCGTCTTCGACCAGGGCCCCCACTTTTATCCGGGAAGGAGGTCTTTTATGATACGCAAGGTCACTCGTAATTACTCTCTCAGTGTTGTTGCTCCTCTCGTCGCAATTCTGATTCTCTTGATTGCACCCGCCGCGCTGGCGCAAACGTCCGGCACAGAGCAGACGACTGGGAAGGCAAACGCCTTGTTGGCCCCGGCGGGGGCCTCCGCGCACGTGCAGGCGGTAGACCGTCGGATGCTGGCGGGAGACAACGCCATGCCCGGGGTAAGTCGCTCGCGCGCGAGGTGGCACGGCGCGCGCCCGATGGACGAAAAGCCGCTCTTTCTGCCGGTGTTTACCTACTACTCGGGCGGGGACACTGCCTACTCTGTGGCCGTCGCCGACGTGAACGGCGATGGCAAGCTGGATCTGGCAGTGGCAGACTACGGCAGCGACACGGTGGCCGTGCTGCTGGGCAATGGCGACGGAACCTTCCGGCCAGCTGTGTCCTACGCTTCAGGGGGGACGGCTCTTGCCGTAGCGATTGCAGATCTAAATGACGACGGTAAGCCTGACCTGGTGGCCGCGAACTATAGTACGGTGGCCGTGTTGCTGGGCAACGGCGACGGAACCTTCCGGCCAGCTGTCGCCTACAGCTCGGGCACCCAATCCCCCTACAACGTAGTGATCGCGGATGTGAATAGAGATGGCAAGCCGGACGTGGTGGTTGGCGGCATAAGCAGCGGCGTAGTGGGTGTGTTGTTGGGCAAGGGCGACGGGACCTTTCGGCCAGTGGTCACCTACGACTCGGGCGGTGGGGCCCCCGCAACCGTAGCGGTTGCCGATGTGAACCTCGATGGTAACCCTGACATAGTCGCAGCGAACGTGGGCGTGCTACTGGGGAACGGAGACGGGAGCTTTCAGCCAGCCCTAACCTATGACTCGGGAGGGACCGAGCCTATGGGAGTCGCAGTTGCCGACCTAAACGGCGATGGCAAGCCCGACTTGGTAGTGACCAACTACCAGAGCGCTGACGTCGGCGTACTCCTAGGCAATGGAGACGGAACCCTTCAGCCAGCCGCAACCTATGGCTCGGGTGGGGACGGGCCTCACAGCGTTGCGGTTGCCGACCTAAACGGCGATGGCAAGCCCGACTTGGTGGTGGTCAACACCTTGGTCGATTATGCCGGCGTGCAAGTTGGTGTGCTCTTAGGCAACGGCGACGGAACCTTTCTGCCAGTTATCACATACTACTCGGACGGGCTTGACCCCGTGTCTATAGGAGTCGCGGACGTGAACGATGACGGTGCACCGGACCTGCTGGTCGCCAGTTGCTCGATTGACACCCACAGGCCAGACGGCCTAGTGAGCGTATTGCTGAACAAAAGCGGGTCCCGCAGCGCGACCACGACCGCAGTGCTCTCAAGTGCAGGTCCTGTGGCCCCTAACCAAACGGTAGTCTACACAGCCACGGTGACGAGCGAGTCGGGCGGCATGGTGGACGGTACCGTGATATTCCAGGATCGCAGCCGCAGCCCGCTTTCGGTGCCCGTAGTCGCGGCTGCGACAATTGCGGGCAATCGGGCGCAGTATAGCGTCTCCTATAAATCAGCGGGCAGTCACTACATAACCGCTGAGTATGGGGGTAATGAAAATAGTGCTGGCAGCTATGCCGAGCTGACAGAGGAGGTCGAGAAGTTGCCGTTCCGGACGGCTACGGCGGTCAGTACGTCCGGCTCGCCTTCATTTGTCGGGCAGACGGTGGTTTTCACGGCGACGGTGACATGCGGCACACATCAAATTCCGGATGGCGAACTGGTGACGTTCTACGATGGGAAGACGACGCTGGGCTCGGTGGCACTAGCGAGCGGGACGGCGGCGTACACAACGTCTCAGCTCTCGGTAAAGAAACACACCGTCGAGGCAACCTACGCGGGGGACGCGAATTTCAAGCCAAGTACTGGGAAGGTGATGCAGGTAGTCCTCAAATACCCGACGACGACCACGCTGACCTCAAGCCTGAATCCGTCTGGTTATGGCCAGCCGGTGACCTTCACCGCGACGGTTGCATCGGCTGGACCGACGCCCACCGGCAAGGTCAAGTTCCTGGATGGAACAAAGGCGATCGGAACGGTGCCGTTGACAGCAGGCGTAGTCGCTCTTACCAAGTCTAATCTCGTCGTGGGCACGCACCCGATTACGGCTCAGTACCTGGGAGATGCTGCCAACGACAAGAGCACATCCCAGGTGTTGGAGCAGGTGGTGCAGTAAACGCGGCAACGAGTATGCTGCGCGTTGTCGAACCAGATCACGCACGAGCCCCGATGTCTGGGCGGCTTTTCTTTTCTTTCCGGGAGGTGGATACCGGGTCAACTGACGTTAGCAGGCGTGGGTGTTGAAAAAGTCACTGAGATTAGCAGGTGAGATTTAGCGGAAGCATGTTAGAAGAAAGCATTCGCACATGCTCTGGTGGATTCTCATCGTCGGAGGCCTGCTGATCATGATGGGGCAACACGACCGCTCTGAAGCGTTGTTCTACTACTTCCGGCTCGAAGACCAGGTTCCCGAGGATCATCTGCTGCGGCTGATCGACAAGCACGTCAGCTTCGAGTTCGTCCGGCAGCAACTGAAAGACAGCTACAGCGATACCGGGCGGCCGTCGATTGATCCCGAACTGCTGCTGCGCATTCTGCTGATCGGGTATTTGTACGGCATCACGAGCGAGCGCAAGTTGGTGGAAGAGTTGCGCATGCATCTGGCATGGCGCTGGTTTACCGGGCTGGGGTTCGATCAGGAGATTCCGCATCACTCGACGTTTTCCAAGAATCGGCACGGGCGGTTTCAGGAGTCGAAGCTGTTCGAGCAGTTATTCGAGCAGATCGTACGGCAGTGTGTGGAAGTGGGACTGGT
>Ga0335070_10007993_pt1 | contig 12411 bp, 10 predicted proteins | sample Lox_Sample_13_FD_206722 | JGI IMG/M metagenome (GOLD analysis project Ga0335070, IMG submission 206722) | Soil microbial communities from Loxahatchee National Wildlife Refuge, Florida, United States - Lox_Sample_1.3 | ecosystem: Environmental > Terrestrial > Soil > Wetlands | place: USA...
GCACGTACCGCCCACATGCTCCTTCTCGATGATACATACCTTGGCCCCGAGCTGAGCGGCCCGGATGGCGGCCACATAGCCTCCCGGCCCGGCGCCCAGGATCACGACGTCATAGGAGAACATGGGATTGTTATGTTCCTTCCTCCCGCAGCGGGAGAGGTCTTCGTCAGCGAAGGATCAACGGGTGCGGACCCCCAAAAAAACCTAGCCCGCATTATGCACGAAACGCCGTAGCGAGATCGCGGAGATGGTCGTGCCACCGGGCAACCACAGGGGCTCGGACCTGAGGCGTACTTGCTCAGTACGTCGCAAGGTTCGAGACCCGAGGACGCCCGGGAGGGCGGCCAGATCCGCGGTTGCAGCAGACGGTTCGTCCGTAATGCGGGCTAGCGGCGGGCACCCCTCCCCGCCCCCGGTGCCAGCGAGACTGGCGCCTCAGATGTAGATCAGTTCATAGGCCCGCGTTCCCAGCCCCACCTCCTCGGCGTAGGCAAGCTGGACCGTCCAATCGATGTGTGGATAGACTCCCCGAAACTTGTCTTCTCCCGGGCCGCGGTTGCTCTGGAGACAGCAGTCGGCCACGGCCGGCAGGGCATTGACGAGATCGGCGGAGGCCTGGTCGATGGCCACCGGGTCGCGGCTCGCCAGAATGCCGATGTCGTTCACCAGCGACACATCGCTGTACCCGTAACAATCGCACTGGGGGGTGACCCGGGTGACAAAATTGAGGAAGAGGGCGTGCTTCTCCTTATTCTTCATGACGCCGACGGTGTATTCGACCATCTTCTTCTGGAAGCGAGCCACATCGGAATCCCAGGCTATGGAGACCGCCTGCTGCGGGCAGACGGCGATGCACTCGCCGCAACCAATGCACTTGGCGGCATCTTTCTTCGCCTTGGCCTTGACGAGGGTGATGGCGTCCGCCGGGCAGTGAGAGACACACTCGCCGCAACCAATGCATTTCTTGGCGTTGAACTTCGGTGAGACCTCGCAATGCTGGGCGAGCTTCCCGCGCCGCGAGGCGCAGCCCATGCCGAGGTTCTTGATGGCGCCGCCGAACCCCGAGAGCTCGTGCCCCTTGAAGTGGGCGGCGCTGACCAGGGCGTCGGCGTGAACCACATCGGCACCGATATAGACCTCCTTGTAGATGAGGAGATCAACCCGGACCGCCACCTCGGAGTTCCCCCTGAGCCCGTCGGCAATGGTGAGGGGAGCGCCGACCACGGCGTAGGCGAAGCCGTTCTCGATGGCGGTGGTGAGATGATCGACGCTGTTCGTCCTGCTGCCCACGTAGAGGGTGTTGGCATCGGTAAGGAAGGGTTTACCCCCACGGTCGCGGACGCGATCCACGACCTGGCGAAGGAATGGGGGTGGGATATAGGCGGTATTCCCCTTTTCGCCGAAGTGGAGCTTGACGGCCACCAGGTGACGGGGGCCGAAGACCTGGTCGAAGCCGACCGCATCGAGGAGTCGACTGAATTTGGCGAAGAGATTCTCGCTCAGGCTGGCGCGAAGATTCATGGCGAACACCTGACTGGGCATGAGTTCCTCCTTGAGTGTGAACCGACAGATGATCGGATGCCAGTCACTCTAGATGCAACGAGTCGCCCCTGTCAAGGGAATGGCGGGGCGGTTCAAGATGGGTCATGAGAGCATCAACTCCCCGGCCATGGCGATCGGGCGGCACGCATTTTCCCACGGCGGAGGGATTTTCTCGTGACAACTCCTGTGGTATGCTTCAAGCTCAATGTGGGCGGAGATTCGCAGCGCCCAACTGAAACCGCAGGTCTTCGATGTCTGACCTGCCTCAGCGACTTCTCCAAGAAATCCCCGTAAAGTTCCGCGCATTCGGTGCAGGCGACATCACCGGCATCGCTCGGGCAACAAGTTCTTCCCTCTCACATCTTGAGGGCTTCTAACGGGAGGAAGATTACGGGCGACCACCTCGGCTGCAACGTCGGTGAGGAGGACGGTATGCGAAAAGAGGTGTACAGCATCTGCTTCATGTGCACCGTGCGGTGCCCCATCAAGGTGACCGTCGAGAACGGGGCCGTCACCTGGATCGAGGGGAACCCCCACCAACTGAACGGCGCCCTCTGCGCCAAGGGGAGCGCGGGCAGGGCCCTGCTTTACGACGGCGAACGACTCCGCCACCCTTTAATCAGAACAGGCGGCCGGGGCGAGGGAAGGTGGCGGCGCGCCACCTGGGATGAGGCCCTGGATTATACGGCGACCAGGCTCAAGGAGATCATCGAGCGCCACGGACCCCAGAGCGTGGTCTTCGGCGAGCGCCAGAACCTCAACACCCATGTGAGCAAGACCTTCATGCGAGCCATCGGCTCCCCGAACCACTACACCCATGACGCCCTCTGCAAGGGCTCGGTGAATACCGCGTTTCGCTCTCTCACCGGGCACACGGATGCCCAGGTAAACATGGATCTTGCCAACACCAAGCACGTGGTTCTCTACGGTCGCAACATCTTCGAGGCCCTCCAGCTGAAACCGATCCAGGCCCTGATGGCCGCCCGCGAGAAGGGGGCGAGGATCACCTACATCGATATCCGCTCCACGATCACCGCCTCCCATGCTGATCGCTTCTGGATGATCAGACCCGGAACCGACCTTGCTCTCAACTACGCCCTCATCCACGTGATTCTCAGGGAGAACCTCTACGACGAAACCTACGTCGCCAGGTGGGTGAGCGGCCTCTCTGAGCTCAATGCCTTCGTGGAGCCCTACACTCCCGAATGGGCAGAAAAGGAGACCGGCATTCCCGCCCGCGAGATCGTCGCCCTGGCCCGCGAGGTGAGCAAGGACAAGCCCCAGGTCATCTTTCACTACGGCTACCGGGGGGCAAGCCACACCAATGAGATCTACCTCAGGAGGTCTCTCGTCATCCTGAACGCCCTCATGGGGAGCATCGAGGCGAAGGGCGGCCTCTTCTTCAGCAAGGGCCCGAAAGAGGCCGGCTACGGCGCCTTCCGGTCTCTCACCGAGCAGGATGGTCTTCCCAAGACGGCCATGGAGAGATTCGACGGCGTGGGGGGGAAGAAGCTCCCCATCTGCGATCCCGCTCACGGAGTCGCGTCCATGCTTCCGCTCGCCATCCTCAACGAGGACCCTTACCCGATAAGAGCGGCCATCGTGAACCGGTTCGATCCGCTCCTCTCCGTCCCTGACTACAACCTCAACCGCCAGGCCTTCGACAAGCTCGATCTCATCGTGACCATTGACATCAACTTCAGCGAGACCGCCTGGTTCTCAGACGTGATACTGCCTGAGTCCGTCTACCTCGAGCGGGCGGACTCCCTCCAGATGGCAAGCGGTCTCCGGCCGACCATCTTTATGAGGCGCCAGTGCGTGCCGCCGAGGTACGATACCAAACCCCAGTGGGAGATCGTGAAACGCCTTGCCGAGCGGTTGGGGGCGGGGAGGTATTTCCCTTACGAGACCATCGAGGACCTCTGGAAGTTCCAACTGGGGGACATGGGAGTCGCGATCGGGGACTTCGACGGGAAGGGGTTCGTGAGCCTCGCGGACAAGCCGATCTTTTGGGATCGTTTGAACGGCATCAAGTTCAAGACCCCATCGGCAAAGATCGAGCTCGTCTCGAGCCTCCTCGAAGAAAACGGATTCCCCTCCTTTCCCCCTTACACGCCGGTGCCCTCGCCTCCCGACGGTTCTTTCCGGCTTACCGTGGGAAGGTGCGCTTCCCACACCCACGTCTCCACCCAGAACAACCCGTATCTCAACGAACTCATGCCGCAGAATACCCTGTGGATCAATAGCGGCGAGGCATCAAAGCGGGGAATCCTCGAGGGGCAGGAGGTTGAGGTCACTTCGGAGCATGGCTCCGGCACGCTTAAGGCCCATCTGACCGACTTCATCCACCCCGAGGCGGTCTTCATGGTCCACGGCTTCGGCCGCCGGGTTCCGGCAACGACGCGCTGCTACAACAAGGGGGCAAGCGATACCGCGCTCCAGGGGAACGTCACCGACATGATCGGCGGGAGCCCCGGCCTTCACGAAACCTTCGTGCGGGTAAGACCCGCTCGCTAGCGCCTCCGATGTCATGCTTCACCCGCAGAACCGCTGGCATCAGGAAGCCCCCTCCAAGGAGGCTGCTCCCCATGACCACAAGGAATCCTCCCCCCTTTGACGGGGGGAGGCGAGGTGGGGGGTGACACCGATCGAATCCCCCTCCCCTTTTTCCCCTCCCGCCAGGGGAGGGGAAGAGAGATATCACCGGTTCGGTCGAACCTCTCTGCGTCCTGTACCAGAGGTCGAGGGTCTAGAGAGAACTAAGTGTTTAGCTCACGAGTGGGCCGCGGCAAGGAGACCGTCATGAGCGACTACTACCTTTTCCATGATAGCGCCAAGTGCATCGGCTGCCTCTCCTGCGAGGTGCACTGCAAAGACAACAAGAGACTCCCGGTTGGTCCTCGAGTGTGCCGCATTCTCACCGTAGGTCCCAAGCTGGTGAGCAACATCCCCAAGCTGGATTTCGTCTTCATCCCCTGCTACCACTGCGACCAGCCGTGGTGTGTCGCCGCCTGTCCCACGGGGGCCATGCAGAAGCGGAGCGGCGACGGGATCGTCTTCGTGGACGAGGCCCTCTGCGTGGGCTGCAAGGCGTGCATGCGTGCCTGCCCCTGGGGCGCTCCCCAGTGGAACCCCGAGACCAACAAGGCGGTGAAATGCGATTACTGCAAGGAGAGGATTGATGCCGGGCTCCAGCCGGCCTGCGTCACCAAGTGCGTCACCCACTGTCTCCACTTCGGCAAGCCTGCCGCGGTCCCCGACGCTCGCCGTGAGCGTCACGCCAAAGCGGTGGCGGCGCTCGGCGGGGAACAAGCGGCGAAGCCTCCACTTGCAGGACGATAAACGGGGATGAGGTCCATGGCAGAGCAGGGAACGTGTCCGGTGACCAAGACCTTGGGAGAGCTTTCTCGCCTCCTCGCCTCAGACCGGATGGGCGACCCCCGAGCCCGGCGACAGGGCGAGGAGCTCATCGAGCTCATGGCGGATTTCTCCCTCGGCCAGGCTGGGCCCGACCATCTTTCGGCCATGGAGCAGCTTGCCGAAGGGCTTATCAGGGGAGGAGATGCGGGCGGGATCGATCTGGGCATGATCGCGGCGGAGGCTCTTTCCGGAGAGCGGGAGGTCTTCGCGAGCCACATGGAGAACCGGAACTGCCCGACGGGCGACTGCGACGTCCTCACCCCCGCCCCTTGCCAGATGGCCTGCCCCGCCGGCATCGACGTGGCAAGTTATGTGAGCCTCATCGGGCAAGGGCGTGATGCCGAGGCGATAGAGCTCATCCGGCTGGACAATCCCTTCCCCTGGGTCTGCGGTCTCGTCTGCACCCATCCCTGCGAGTTCGCCTGCGTGCGGGGCCGGGTCGACAGGGCTATAGCGATCAAGGACCTGAAGGCCTTTGCCGCGGAACGGGCGATGTCGACGGGGAGGTATGTCAACCCCGAGAAGGCGCCGGACAACGGTCACAAGGTCTGCGTCATCGGCGCCGGACCGGCCGGGCTCACCGCCGCCTACTATCTTGCCCTCAGGGGTTACGGGGTGACGGTGATCGAGGAACTGCCCGAGGCCGGGGGCATGATGCGGGTTGGGATTCCCCGGTACCGGTTGCCGGCGGCGGTCATCGACTGGGAAGTCAAGATGATCCAGGCACTCGGCGTGGAGTTTCGCTTCCGCACCCGTCTCGGGAGGGATGTGACCTTCGAGGATCTCAGGAAGGAGGGGTTCGGGGCCTTTTTTATCGCCGTCGGCGCCCACGGCTCCCACAAGCTCGGAGTCAATGGCGAGGACGACTACCCCCAGGTGCTGGATGCGGTGAAGTACCTGCTCCGCGTCGCCCTCGGCGAGCGGCAGGCGCCGGGGCGGCGAGTGGCCGTCATCGGCGGCGGCAACGTGGCCGTTGACGCCGCCCGCACCTCTGTCCGGCTCGGGTGTGAGGAGGTCCTCCTCCTTTACCGCCGGTCGCGCGCCGAGATGCCCGCCAACAGAGAAGAGATCGAGCAGGCGCTCGAAGAGGGGATCCGGTTTTCCTATCTCACCATCCCGGTGGAGGTGCTGGGGGCCGATGGCAGGCTTACGGGCATCCGCTGTCTGAGAGCGGAGCTCTCCGAGCCTGATGAGAGCGGCAGGAGGAAGCCCGTTCCGGTGGACGGCAGTGACCATGTGGTGGCCGTGGATGCGATCATCACCGCCATCGGCCAAAAGGTGGAGGGCGGTGGGCTTGAGTCCCTGGCCAAACTCCGCTGGACCAGACGAAACACCGTCCTGGCGGACACGATCAGCGGCGGAACGGGTGAAGTGGGCGTCTTCGCGGGGGGTGATGCGGTCCTGGGGCCGGCGACGGTGGTCGAGGCCATCGGCGCAGGCAAGGCCGCGGCCGCCGGGATCGATCGGTACCTGCGAGGACTCCCTCAGCCGAGGATGCCGTGGGTTCCCTCACGGCGCGCCCGGGTGGAGTGGCTCCAGGTCCCCGCCTCCGCCAAAATGACCCTGCAGCGGCCTGAGATGCCGATGCTGGATTCCGACCGGAGGCGAACCACCTTTCAGCAGGTGGAGCTCGGACTCCCTGAAACCGCCGCCCGCGAAGAGGCACGTCGGTGTCTGCGCTGCGACATCTGCAAACGCTGCGGCACCTGCGTCTCCATCTGCCGGGAGAAGATGGGGATCGATGCGCTCCAGCTCGGCTACCTGAAGGCCGACCAGTCCGGGGGCTCCGATTTCAGGACCACCGCCGAGCGCTGCATCCTCTGCGGCGCCTGTGCCGCCAACTGCCCCACGGGCGCTATCGTTCTCAGAGAGAGGGACGACGAGAGGATACTGAATCTCTGCGGCACCATCCTTTATCAAGGGCGACTCGACCATTGCGAGGCGTGTGGTGCGGCGATCGGAGCGGCCCGGTTCCTCGACTTCGTCAGCCGTCGCACCGAGTCGATCGGCAGGGCCTTCCAGGGTCGGATCCTCTGCGGCGACTGCGAGAGAAGGGCTGCCGCAGCCTCCGCGTCCAGCCTCACCGTGCCCGCGGCCAGGTAACGCCAAGCCGTGAGTCCTTACGGCTTCCCGAGGCCAGCGGTCGGAAAAAGGGGGCTCGGGGCGATGAGAGATATGAAAAGAAGATCGATGTCGGAAGTCTTCTGCCAAGGCGATCGCGTCGAGATCTACCGGCGCTCCGACGACGAAAGCTGGGAATCCTACATGGATGCCTACGTCGGCCTTCGCGGTATCGTGAGCGACCCGGATCGCGTCATCAACGATCCGGAGGCGCTCGTTCGGGTCACTCTCGACGGGGCCGGCGGCACCCATCGATTCCCTCAGGACTGTCTCCGGAAGGTCGGGGAGAAGTGAAGTCAAGGGGACTCACCCCGCTGACGTCGACAACCCTCCCACCTTCTTCTAGCCTTCCACGGTATGCACGAAACTAAGGAGAACGGGACTAACTGCCGGTGTGGAGGAACGCCCGGAGAGGGTCCTCGTTGACCGCCAGGCTCAGCACCTGGTCGCCTTCCTGGAACATGAGGCGAAGCCGGACGAGATCCGAGACAAATGCCTCCAGTCGATCCAAGGAAAATCGCGGAAACTGACGGTGAATCTCGCCCAGTGTCTGCCGCTCTTCACAGAAACGGTAGATGTCTCGGGAGGCGCCGCGGAGGCGGTACGTCTCCGGCTCGGAGTCTCCAAAACGTTTGCGGATGAGGAGGAAGTCGCCGCCGTCCCGGAAGCTCAGAAGCGGCTCCCGTCGCCGGCGGCGATGGAGGCGTTGCCACTCTGCCACCGCTCTCGCCACCGGTTGCCAGAGCTGCTGCTGGCGCCTTCGATCGCCAACGTATGTCTTGATCATGAGGCAGAGGGAGGTACCGAGGGAACCTGGAAGCAGCACGCCGTAGTTGGGGTGATTCGCGATCCTGCGAATGCCGAAGCGCTCAGGATGAAGGGCCACCGGGCTGTTCTGTCCCAGCCAGAAACGCACCTTGCGCAGCGGCTGGTAAGGCATGACGAAGGCCAGGTTCTCGAGGGTTTCCGCCACATCGTCGCCGTCGCTCCCAGGGAACCCGAGGATAAGGTTGGAGTGGTGCTGGATGCCGAGTTCCTCGCAGTGTTTCATGACCTCGATATTCTGAATGACCGTGGTCCCCTTGTTGAGTTTCTTCAGGAGCCGCGAGCTCAGCGACTCGACCCCGATCTGCACCTGCGTCACTCCGGCCCGACGCATGGCCAGAAGCTGCCGGCGTGTCACCGAGGCCCTGACCTCGGTAAAGATCTCGAAGCTTCGCCCCAGGGCGGCGATACCCTGGAACATCTCCTCCGTGGTGGAGGGATTGAGAATATTGTCGACGAAGAAGAACCTGAGACTACCGTGCCGCGAGGCGAGCGTCTCCATCTCGCTGGCCACCTGCCCTGGATCTTTCCTGCGGTACCCTTCCCACTGGAGATTCAGGTTGCAGAAGCGACAGGCGCGGCCTCCCGCACCCGGTCTGGCTCGATGCCACCAGCAGCCCCGCGAGGCTTCCACCGGAAGAGCCGGGACCAGGGTCCCCATGGCCGACTGCTGGCCGAGTTCCCTGAAATAATCGTCGTAGTCAGGAGTGGGGAGTTCGCCAAGATCGGAGAGTTGCCGGATGCCACCCCCCCTGAGCTGCCCTCGGGAATCTCGCCAGAAGAGGCCGGCACACTCCGTGTCCCCGTCCAGAGAGCCGTCTCGAAGGCGCCCGATCAAGTCTAGAAGGGGCAGCTCCCCCTCGCCGCTCACCACGAAATCGATCTCTGGAATGTGGGCCAGGAGGGAACGGCCGAGTTCCCCCGAGCAGTGCGACCCCCCCACCACGACACGGCAGTGGGGATGGAGGGCGCGGATCTTCCGGATCAGATAGAGCGAAGAGGTGAGCTGGGAGAAGGAGATGGAAAAACCGATGAGATCGTAGCCCGACCAGGGGTGTGTCAGGTGTTTGGTTCCATGGAGGCTTGCGATTGAACGCGCCAACTGTTCGAGAGCCCCCGGAGGCTTGCCTTTTCCACCCGCCTCTCGTTGCCAAAGCGACGCGATCTCCCGCCCCTTATCCGGGTTCACCAGGTAAGCGTAGACCGCTTCCGCCACCCAGGTTCGCTCGGCCAAGCGATTATAGGTCTTGATACCGAGGAGGTTGGCCACGTCCAGATAGGGATGATGGCACGCCACCTCGACGTCGGCGGCGTGTCGATTCAGGTAGCTTCTCAAGGTGGCCAGCTGGACGGAGGGACGATTGGCCAGCGGCCAGGGCATGGAGATGAGGGCCAGACGAAAAGACCCCATCAAAAGGGCCTCTTCATCCAGACGAGGGCAAGCTCATCGGAGGGATCATACTTGCAGAATCGGATCTCTGGCCGATCGTCTATGGTCTGTTTTAGGGAAATGAGCTGATCGAACTCTCGGTTCACCACTACCTGGCAAAAGGCGACCTTTTCATCTTCGAACAACACCGAGGGATCAGTACTCCACATCTCCCTCGCGATGGATGTCATCCCGGTTTCGAGGAGTTTGGTACCACAAATCTTGTAGCATGCACCGCAGCTGCAGGTGTAGATAGAATCGAAATCGGTAGGAATCGGGTGGACTCGCTCGCAAAAAGGGCAAATCACGGTAAGAAGCATGAAAACCTCCAACGTTCCGGGTGATCAGGCGATCACAGGTCCCATCACGGCCTCCACGTCCTCAGGGGAGAGAACGCGAACGGGGTCCCCGGGCCGGATGGTTCCGCCTCGGAGAACCCGGGCGAAGATGCCTTCCCGAGGCATCACACAGTCGCCCACCTGATTAAAAATAGCGCACCGGCTGTGGCACTCCTTGCCGATCTGGGTGACCTCGAGAAGCACTCGCTTCCCGAGGCTGAGCCGTGTACCCGGGGTCAGCTCCCACAGCCTGATGCCGGAGGTTGTGATGTTTTCGGCAAAATCTCCCGGATTCACGGCAAGTCCCCGCTCACGGATTTTCGCAATGCTCTCCACGGCGAGCAGGCTCACCTGCCGGTGCCAGTCCCCCGCATGGGCATCTCCCTCGAGGCCCCGGCCTGCAAGAAGCTTGCCCTTCGCCATATTGTTTTTCTTCTCGCCTTTGCGCTGGCTGAAGGAAACGGCTTCAATGCGACCGGCTGGCGATTCTGCCATCTGTGGTGAGCCCTTGCTGAGTTTTCGTGTCCGGAAACAGTACAGCGGATGCTAACTCAAGTCCTCTATCCGGTCAAGGGAGAAGCGGGTTTGCGGGTTTTCGAGTACCCAGGGACGGGGTGGGTATTCGGGTTGAAGTGTGTTACCCTAAAAAAGTGTGCGCCGGCGAGAAAGGAGATTCTATGAAAGACATGGCGGCCATCTTTGCTATTCTGGAGAAGACATATCCTGACGCCAAATGCAGCTTGGATTTCACCAATCCTCTAGAACTCCTGGTGGCGACAGTCCTCTCGGCCCAGTGCACAGACGAGCGAGTGAACCAGGTAACCAAGAGCCTTTTCACCAAGTACCGTTCCGCCCGGGACTACGCCAGCGCCCCCATCCATGCACTGGAAGAGGACATCCGGCCCACGGGCTTCTTCAGGAACAAGGCGAAGAGCCTCAAGAGCTGCGGCATCTCTCTCGTCGACCGTTTTCGCGGCCAGGTGCCGAGGACGCTTGACGAGCTGGTCACCCTTCCCGGAATTGGAAGAAAGACGGCCAACGTCATTCTTGGGGCCGCATTCGACACTCCCGGTATTGTTGTTGACACGCACGTGAGCCGAATTGCCCAGCGTCTTGGGCTAACTCGCCACCAGGACCCGGTGAAGATCGAGTTTGATCTCATGGAGATCGTCCCGCGCTCCCGGTGGACCCAATTCTCCCATCAGATTATCTGGCACGGCCGGCGGATTTGCACCGCCCGGAATCCGAAGTGTCCCCAGTGCCCACTGCTCGCGCATTGCGACTACGGCCAGCAGGCACTCGGCACGAAAGCAGGTGGTGATTCCGTAACGCGAAAGGGAAAATCCGCCGCCAAGAGCCAGCCCGCAGGGGCACGGCGAAAGGGTGGAGGCAGAGAGTGAGAGGTAGACGATGAAGGTGAGGGCTCTCGGCCTCATCTCCGGAGGCCTTGACAGCATGCTGGCGGTCAAGCTCCTTCAGGACCAGGGGATTGAGATGGCGGGAATCGCCTTCGAGACTCCCTTCTTTGGTCCGGAGTCAGCGAGGAAGGCTGGCGTCCAGCTCGCAATTCCTCTCCGCGTTGTGGATATCGGCGCCTCCCACCTCGAGATGCTTCGGAGTCCTCGCTATGGATACGGCCGGTACGTGAATCCCTGCATTGACTGTCACGCTCTCATGCTTCAGAGGGCCGGACAGATCATGGAGGCCGAAGGTTTCGACTTTCTCTGCACCGGTGAGGTGGTAGGGCAGCGACCGATGTCGCAGCGGCGAGATGCCCTCGTGAGCGTGGACAAGCTCTCCGGATATCCCGGCTATGTTCTCAGGCCCCTAAGCGCCGGACTCCTCCCCGTTACCATCCCTGAGCGCCAGGGCAAGGTTGACCGTCAACGGCTCCTCAGGATCTCCGGACGCTCACGGAAAGAGCAGATGGCCCTCGCGGTGCATTACGGTATTCATGATTACCCGAGTCCCGCGGGCGGTTGTCTTCTTACCAACCCCGGTTTCGCCGCGCGGCTTAAGGATCTTTTCGGCACACAAGAAAAAGTTGATCTCCGCGATGTGGAGCTTCTCAAGTACGGGCGCCGCCTTCGCCTTCCTCAGGGCAGTCGAGCCGTGGTCGGACGCATTCACGCAGATAATGTGAGAATCCGGGAGCTGGCACGTCCGGAGGATATCATCATGAAGGTGAATGAAGTGCCTGGGCCGACGGCACTCTTGCCTGGAGGAGCCTCTGCGGCCGAGGTTGAAATCGCTGCCGCCGTTGTCGCCGCTTACAGCGATGCGGTCACAGGAACCGAGGCCAGCATAGCCGTTTCCCTGGACCAAACTACTCGGATCATGACCGTTGTGGTAAGGCCGAAGGAGGAGTATCGGAAGATGTTGATCTAGCTGCTGGCGTGTGGGAGGTTAACTGCTAAAGCCGGGAAGAGGTTACCCTTTGAGGAGCGCAGGAAATCCGAATCTCGAAATCCGAAATCCGAAACAAATTCAAAATTCCAATGACCGAAATCCCGACTTTCTGATTAGTTTTGGACTCCCTTGGTTCCCATTCCGCAGGGCTTATTTGGAGGTCATTTTTGCCTACACAAACGTGTCCCGCCGCCAACTGTAGGACAGTGTTGGTTTCTTATTTTGGATTTTTGACATTCGAGCTTGTTTCGAATTTCGTGCTTCGGATTTCGAATTTTTACCCGCCCGTTTCCGTCTCCCCCGTGTGTGCGCTCTCGGGCTCCTTCT
>Ga0335070_10007994_pt1 | contig 12411 bp, 9 predicted proteins | sample Lox_Sample_13_FD_206722 | JGI IMG/M metagenome (GOLD analysis project Ga0335070, IMG submission 206722) | Soil microbial communities from Loxahatchee National Wildlife Refuge, Florida, United States - Lox_Sample_1.3 | ecosystem: Environmental > Terrestrial > Soil > Wetlands | place: USA: Florida...
TGATGCGCTTGATCGGCTTGGGCGCGGTCTTGGCGGCGGCCGATTTCTCCTGCGAGGCCGTGGCCTTGCCGACCGGACGCGAGACGTTGGTCGCGCGCTCGAATTCGGCCGGCGCGACCGGCTCGAGGTCGACGACCAGGCGATAGGGCCCGCCGCTGGCCGACGGCGCCAAGACGAAGCTCTGGGCGACCCTGGCCGGCTTGCCCAGATCGAGGACGATGCGCGTCGTGGTCGGCGTGAAGCGGCCGAAGCGCAGGCCGGTGATCACGCCGTGGCTGTCGAACGGCGTGTCGCCCGACACCTTCCAGTCGACTTCGGGCATATCGATGACGACACGGTACGGGTTGGCCAGGGTGAAGACCTGGACCTTCAGGTCGGCGCTTATGTCGACGATCAGCCGCGCGCCTGACTTGTAGTCGGCAACCCGCGCCGCGGTGACCTGCGGGGTCGCGGCCAGCGCCGGCAGCGCCAGGCCGAGCCACGCGGCCGAGACGGCCAACGCGCGCAGAACCGCGATTATTCGCCACATTTTGCGGTAACCGCCCATCTCCGCCGCTAGATATACTGTCCTAGGTCTTAACGAGCAATTGCAATTCAGAGACTTGGCGACCGCCCGACCCGTCGTCCTTGAAATCGGCGACGACAACCATAAATTGAGGAGAATATTCGGCCGCCCTGCCCGGTCGCCGGCCCTGTCAGATATTGTGATTGTCGTACCAGGGCACACTGTTTATGGTAGGGACTTGCACGGCCATCGTTTCTTGCCCCTGTGACGGGCGGAAACAGCGTCGCCGGCCTGACGCGTATCGCGGGTAGTCATTCCTGACGCGCGGGAAGTGGAGCGGCGCTCGGACGTGCGAGAAGGACGTGGAACATGAAAGGCGTTCGACGGCCGGCTAGCTGCTAGCGGCGCGTACGCTCCCCGCCCAGGCCCCGTGCGGGTCCCCCTGCACAACACGGACTGGACACGGGTCGCACGAGCGATCGAACGACTTTCGCAGCAACATACCGCGCCGCCCCGCGCAGTCGCTCTGCGCCGGGGCCGGACGCCGGGTTTGGAGTATTGAATGGTCAAGAGGATGCTGATCGACGCAACGCATCCCGAGGAAACACGGGTCGTTGTCGTCAGTGGAAACCGCCTGGAAGAGTTCGATTTCGAGACATCTTCCAAGAAACAGCTCAAAGGAAACATCTATCTCGCCAAGGTCACCCGCGTGGAGCCGTCGCTCCAGGCGGCGTTCGTCGACTACGGCGGCAACCGCCACGGATTTCTGGCGTTCAGCGAAATCCACCCCGACTACTATCGGATACCGGTATCCGACCGCGACGCGCTGATGGCGGAGACCGCGCGCCTCGCCGAGGGCGAGGCCGCGGGCGGCGAGGGCTCCGAGGGCGTCGAGACGCTCGGCGGCGACGGCCTCGGCGGCGACGAGATCGACGACATCGGCCGGCGCCACAAGGACATCTCGCGCAACTACAAGATCCAGGAAGTCATCTCGCGCCGGCAGATTCTGCTGGTCCAGGTGACCAAGGAGGAGCGCGGCAACAAGGGCGCGGCGCTCACCACCTACATCTCGCTGGCCGGGCGCTACGTCGTGCTGATGCCGAATACGCCGCGCGGCGGCGGCATCTCGCGCAAGATCACCAACACGACCGACCGGCGCCGCCTCAAATCGATTCTCGAGGACCTCGAGATCCCCGAGGGCATGGCGGTGATCCTGCGCACCGCCGGCATGGAGCGGCCCAAGACCGAGATCAAGCGCGACTACGAATACCTGATGCGGCTTTGGGACACGATCCGCGAGACGACGCTCAAATCGACCGCGCCGGCGCTGGTCCACGAAGAGGCCAATCTCATCAAGCGCTCCGTGCGCGACCTCTACAGCCGCGACATCGACGAGATTCACGTCGAGGGCGAGGAAGGCTATCGCATCGCCAAGGACTTCATGAAGATGCTGATGCCGAGCCACGCCAAGAAGGTGAAGCTCTACAAAGAAGAGATGATGCCGCTGTTCCAGCGGTTCCAGGTCGAAAGCCAGATCGACAATTTCCACGATCCGGTCGTCCAGCTCAAATCCGGCGGCTACATCGTCATCAACCCGACCGAGGCGCTGGTCTCGATCGACGTCAACTCCGGCCGCTCGACGCGCGAGCGCAACATCGAGGAGACGGCGACGCGCACCAACCTCGAGGCGGCCGAGGAGATCGCGCGCCAGCTGCGCCTGCGCGACCTCGCCGGGCTGATCGTCATCGACTTCATCGACATGGAAGAGACGCGCAACCAGAGCCATGTCGAGAAACGGCTCAAGGAGGCGATGCGCAGCGACCGCGCGCGCATCCAGATCGGCCGCATCAGCCCGTTCGGCCTGCTCGAGATGTCGCGCCAGCGGCTCAGGCCCAGCCTGATGGAAACCACGATGAAGTCGTGCCCGCATTGCGGCGGGACCGGCTACATCCGCTCGACCGAGTCGACGGCGCTGCACATCCTGCGCGCCATCGAGGAAGAGGGCCTGCGCCGCCGGTCGCGCGAGATCCGCGTGTTCGTGCCGACCGCCGAGGCGATGTACGTCCTCAACCAGAAGCGCAACACGCTGATCGAGATCGAGAAGCGCCACGGCCTCAAGGTCACGCTGGCGAGCGACGATACGCTGATCCCGCCGAACATGCGCGTCGAGCGGATCGCCGCGCGCGCCGAGGGCGAGGGCGAGGCGCCCCGCCCGGCCGTCACGCCGCCCGAGATGCCGGCCGAGGCCGCCGTCGAGGCCGAAGGCGAAGGCGAGGCCGAGGCCGAGGCCGAGACGACGGTCGCCGCCGAACGGGCCGAGCGTCCCGAGGGCGCGCCCGGCGAGGGCCGCGGCCGGCGCCGCCGGGGGCGGCGGCGCCGCGGACGCGGCGGCGAGCCGCAGGCCGAGGCGCCGATGCGTGCCGCCGAACCGGGCCTCGAGCCGGCCGTCGAGGCCGCCGAAGGCGAAGCCGCGCCCATGGCCGGCGAAGCGCCGGCTCCGGGCGCCGGCGGCGAGCCGGGCCGAGAAGGCCGCCGCTCGCGGCGGCGCGGCCGGCGCGGCGGCCGGCGGCGCTCGAAGCGGCAAGATCGCCCGGGTTTCGAGGGCGGTCCCGGCGCGCCCGCGCCGCAGGAGCTGGCGGGGTCGGCAACCGAAGCGGAAGCGGCTGCGGGCGAAGGCGCCTATCAGCCGAGCGAGCCCTATGAGCTCTCCGACATGGCCCGCGGTCACGAGCCCATGCCGGCGGAGTCCGGGCGCGGGCCGGAGCCGCAAGGCGACGGGCCCGCGGAGAACGGCGCCGACCGGGCGCCCCATGGCGGCCGCGAGCCGGCCGGGCACGAGGCTGGGCACGAGGCCGAGCGCACGGATGCCGGCGCGGCGCCGGCCTCCGGCAATGGCGGCTTCGCACAGCCGACCGAGCCCGAGGCGCAGCCGACGGCCGCGCCCGGCGGCGAGGCGGCCGACAAGGACACCGCGCGCAAGGGCTGGCTGTCGCGCTTTCTCGACTGAGGCGGCGCGCCGGGCCTAGCGCAACCAATCGTGCAGGCGGCCGAGCGCGATGGCGACGTCTTCGGTATTGCCGGCGAAGGAGAAGCGCACGAAGGCCGCGCCGCGCGCCGGGTCGAAGTCGATGCCCGGCGCCGTGGCTACGCCCGCCTCCGCCAGCATGCGCCGGCAGAAGTCGTGGCTGTCATTTGTAACGTGACGGACATCGGCATAGATGTAAAACGCACCGTCTGAGGGCGCGAGACGGTCGAGGCCGAGCTTGGGCAGGCCGTCGAGCAGCAGCGCGCGATTGCGGGCATAGCGCGCGACATTGCCGTCGAGCTCGGCGGTGCACTCGAAGGCCGCGATGGCGGCGCGCTGCGACAGCGTCGGCGGCGAGATGTAGAGGTTCTGGCACAGGCATTCGGTGGCGCGCAGGAGGTCTTCCGGCACGACCATCCAGCCGAGGCGCCAGCCGGTCATGGCGAAGTATTTGGAGAAGCTGTTGATGACGAGTGCGTCGTCGGTGAAGGCGAGCGCGGTATCGCCCGGCCGCTCGTAGGTGATGCCGTGATAGATCTCGTCCGAGACCAGGCGGATGCCGTGCCGGCGGCAATAGTCGACGATCTCGGCGAAGACCGCGGTCTCGACCATGGTGCCGGTCGGATTGGACGGGCTGGCCAGGATCAGGCCGTCGAGCGGCCCCGCGGCCTCGAGCAGGGCCACGGTCGGCTGGAAACGCTCGGCCGGGCCGGCCGGCAGCCCGACCGGCTCGATGTCGAGCGCCTGCAGGATGTTCTTGTAGCAGGGGTAGCCGGGCTCGGCGAGCGCCACCCGGTCGCCGGCGTCGAAGCTGGCGATGAAGCCGAGCACGAAAGCGGCCGAGGAGCCGGTGGTCAGGACGATCCGCTCGACGGGCACATTCCGGCCGTATTTTTGCCGATAATGCCGGGCAATCTTCTGGCGCAGCTCGGGCAGGCCGAAGGCGTCCGTATAGGCCAGCCGATCGACATCGAGGGCGGCCTTGGCGGCCTCGATCACGCCGCGCGGCGCGCCGGTGCCGGGCTGGCCGATCTCGAGATGGACGATGTTCTCGCCCGCCGCCGCGCGCTCATTGGCCTCGCGCAGCATGTCCATGACGATGAAAGCCGGGATGCGGCCCCGGCGGGCGACTTTCAGGGCCATGCGCGCCTCACCGGAAACGCCTCGTTGACGAATCGACCGCTATGGTTCAAGGCTTCTCCCCACCCTCTATCCCCGGAGCGCCGGTTTTGCTGAAACGCACGCTCTTGTCAATTCTGATGCTGAGCCTGGCCGTGCTCGGCGTCCCGCTGCCGGCGGCCGCGCAGGGCGGGCCGCAGCAGCTCAGCCTGATCCGCGATTCGGAGATCGAGAATACCATCCGCTTCTACGTCACGCCGATCTTCCGCTACGCCGGCCTCGATCCGGACAACGTCGAGATCCATCTGGTCAACGATCGCCGGCTCAACGCCTTCGTCGCCAACGGCCAGCACATCTTCATCAACACCGGCCTGCTGATCGCCAGCCAGAACGCGCTGCAGGTGATCGGCGTGATCGCGCACGAGACCGGCCACATCCACGGCGGCCATCTGGTGCGCGCGCGCGACGCGATCCGCAACGCGCAGATCCAGAGCCTGATCGCGCTGGCGCTCGGCATGGGCGCCGCGGTCGCCGCGCGCGACGGCGGCGCGGCGGTGGCGACGCTCGGGCTCGGCTCGAAGATCGTCGAGGGCACCTACCTGAAATACTCGCGCACGCAGGAGCAGTCGGCCGACCAGTTCGCGCTGACCGCGCTCGACGCCGAGCGCATGTCGGCGCGCGGCCTGCTCGAGTTCTTCCAGATCCTGGAGAACCAGGAATTCCTGGTCACCGACCGCCAGGACCCCTACATGCGCACCCACCCGCTGACCCAGGACCGCATCGAGTTCGTGCGCAATCACGTCGAGAGCTCGCCCTACAAGGACGCCAAGCTGCCGGCGATCTACGACGAGGTGCACCAGCGCATGCGCGCCAAGCTGATCGGCTTCATCGAGGCGCCGAGCCGGACGTTCCAGGTCTATCCGCTGACCGACCACAGCATCCCCGCGCGCTACGCCCGCGCGATCGCCTATCACAAGGCCGCCAGCACCGATAAGGCGCTGGCCGAGGTCGACAGCCTGATCGCCGAGCGCCCGAAGGACCCGTATTTCCACGAGCTCAAGGGCCAGATCCTGTTCGAGGTCGGCCGGCCGGCCGAGTCGGTCGTGTCGTACGAGAAGGCCGTCGAGCTCCTGCCCCACGACGCGCTGATCCGCACCAATCTCGGCCAGTCGCTGGTCGCGCTCGACACTCCGCAGACCGATCAGAAGGCGATCGCCAATCTCAACGAGGCGTCGCGGCGCGATCCCGACTATCCGCCGACCTGGCGCCTGCTCGGCATCGCCTATGGCCGGCGCGGCGACATGGGCATGGCCTCGCTGTCGCTGGCCGAGAACGCCCTGCGCATCGGCGACATCAAGAGCGCCCGCGGCCAGGCGGCGCGCGCCGAGCGGTTGCTGCCCAAAGGCTCACCGGGCTGGAACCGCGTCCAGGACATCAAGAGCGAGCTCGAGCGCCAGCGCTCCGACGGCGGCCGGGTCGACTAGGCACAGAGACGTGAACGCCCGCTGCTTGCGGCCGCTGCCCGCCTGTTCCATGCTCCGGCGATCGCCGGCCGCCTTCAACCGAGGAACCACGATGCGCCGATTTGTTGCCCTCGCCGTCCTGACGATCGCCGGCGGCCTGGCCCTCGCCGGGCCGGCCGGCGCCGCCGACGCGCCCAAGGCGTTCACGCCGGATCAGGAAAACGCCATCCGCGAGGTGGTGCGCGACTATCTGGTCAAGCATCCCGAGGTGCTGGTCGAGGCGATCCAGGCGCTGCAGGAGAAGCAGCAGGCGGCCGAGAAGGATCAGCGCCAGAAGGCGCTCGTCGAGCATCGCGCCGAGCTGATCCAGGACGCCGCCAGCCCGGTCGCCGGCAATCCCAAGGGCGACGTGACCGTGGTCGAGTTCTTCGACTATCGCTGCCCCTACTGCAAGAGTGTCTCGGACCGCCTGTTCGACACGATCAAGGCCGACGGCAAGGTCCGCTACGTGCTCAAGGAATTCCCGATCCTCGGGCCCGAATCGGTGTTCGCCGCCAAGGCCGCGCTGGCGGCGCAGAGGCAGGGCAAATATGTCGAGTTCCATCGCGCCCTCATGGCGGCGCGCGGCAACCTCGACGAGGCCACGGTGATGTCGCTGGCCAAATCCGTGGGCCTCGACCAGAAGCGCCTGCGCGACGAGATGGACGGGCGCGACGTCGCCGAGACCATCGACCGCACCATGAAACTGGCCCAGGCGCTCAAGATCGACGGCACCCCGGCCTTCGTGGTCGGCGACCAGCTGATCCCCGGGGCAGTCAGCACCGAGACGCTGAAGACGCTCATCGAACAGTCCCGCAAGACCAACTAGCCCGCCCCGGCGGCGCCGCGCCGAACCGCCCCCAACCCACGGAAACCCGCGGATTTCCTAGGCGATTCGGCCATTTCCGCCGCGCACCACTAACCGCTTCTTAACGAAATCGAGGCACCTTAGGGGCTTCGGGTCGGGAGCGGTGCGGTCGGGAGCCACCGATGCAGTTGATTGTCGGCGCGGCTATTGTCTTGGGGTGCGTTCTCGGCGGCTATGTCGCGCTGGGCGGCCACATCTTCGTGCTGTGGCAGCCGTTCGAGTTCGTCATCATCTGCGGCGCCGCGGCCGGCGGCTTCATCATCTCCAACCCCGCCGCGGTACTCAAGAAATCGGTCTCGGCCGTCATGCACTTGTTGAAGGGCAAGCCCTACAACAAGCAGAGCTATCTCGAGCTGCTCAGCCTGCTCTACATGCTGTTCAAGATCGGCCGCTCCAAGGGCATGCTCGCGCTCGAGCAGCATCTCGAGAATCCGAAGGAAAGCACCGTCTTCCAGAACTTCCCGAAGTTCCTCGCCGACCATCACGCCGTCACCTTCCTGACCGACTATCTGCGCCTCCTGACCCTCGGCACCGACAAGGCGCACGAGCTCGAGGCGCTGATCGACGAGGAGATCGAGACGCATCACGCCGAGCAGCAGCAGCTTTCGGGCGCGTTCCAGAACATGGCCGACGCCATGCCGGCGCTCGGCATCGTCGCCGCCGTGCTCGGCGTCATCAAGACCATGGGTGCGATCACCGAGCCGCCCGAAGTGCTCGGCCATCTGATCGGCGGCGCGCTGGTCGGCACCTTCCTCGGCGTGCTCCTGTCCTACGGCTTCATCGGCCCGATCGCCGCGGGCCTGCGCGCCATGTACGACGCCGAGACCAAGTACCTGCAGTGCATGAAGGCCGGCCTGATCGCCTACGTCCAGGGCTACTCGCCGGCGGTGTGCGTCGAGTTCGGACGCAAGGCGCTCCTGTCCAACGTGCGCCCGAGCTTTTTCGAGGTCGAGGAAGCCGTCTCCGCGACGCCGTCGGCGGTCTGAGGACGCGCCATGTCCGCGCCGCAGGCGAAGCCCGGTACCAAGGGCAAGGGCCCGCCCCCGCCGACCATCATCGTCAAGCGCGTCAAGAAGCACGGCGGCCACGAAGGCGGGCACGGCGCCTGGAAGGTCGCCTACGCCGATTTCGTCACGGCGATGATGGCGTTCTTCCTGCTGCTCTGGCTGCTCAACGCCACGACCGAGGAGCAGCGCGCCGGCATCTCGAACTATTTCGCGCCCGAGAGCGTCTCCTACACCAAGAGCGGCTCGGGCGGCGTGCTGGGCGGCCTCGAGCCGACCAACAACGACGGCGTCGGCAAGAAGGGCTCGGCGCAGGTCATGCAGGTGCCGGTGCCGCGCCCGACCGAGGGCAAGGACGACGCCGAGATCGAGCGCGAGCACGGCGCGACCGAAACGCAGAGCGACGCGCCCCAGGACTACGAGGCGCGCCGCAAGCAGGTCGAGGAGGCCGAGGCGCGCAAGGCGGCGGCCGAGCTGGAGGAGAAGGAATTCATCGCCGCCGAGGACAATCTGCGCAAATCGGTCGAGGCGGTGCCCGAGCTCAAGGCCTTCGCCGACAATCTCATGGTCGACCGCACGCCCGAGGGGCTGCGCATCCAGCTCGTCGACCAGAGCAAGACCGCGATGTTCCCGCGCGGCAGCGCGGTGATGTACGACTACACGCGCGAGCTCCTGCGCAAGGTCGCCGAGGTGATCAAGCGCCAGCACCAGCCGGTGTCGGTCGCCGGACACACCGACTCGACGCCCTATGCCGACCCGACCGGCTACAGCAACTGGGAGCTGTCGGCCGACCGCGCCAACGCCAGCCGGCGCGTGCTGACCGAAGCCGGCGTGCCGGCCGAGCGCATCACCCAGGTGGTCGGCAAGGCCGACCGCGAGCCGCTCATCACCGACAACCCGGCCGATCCGCGCAACCGGCGCATCACCATCATCCTCCTGCGCCAAGCCAGCGCCGTCCCCGCCCAGCCTGCCGCCACGGCGGCCAAAAAGGCGCCCCCCGCCGCCCCCCGCTAGGGCGCGCCGCGCCATTGCAATGGGCGGCGCCCGGGGCCATCTTGCCGGGAGCGATGACCGAAGCCATCGGCCCCAGCACCCGACGACAGCTCGACCGGCCCGCCGCGCGGGGCCGGGATTCCGGCCCCTTCCAAGATCTTTTGACCGATCCCGCCTACTACCGGAACGTGGTCTGGCGGCGCCTGATCGCCCATGTCGTCGACACCCTCTTGGTCGCGCTGGTCATGGCGCCGGTGCTGATCGGCCTCCTCCTGACGGCCATCGTGACGCTCGGCCTGATCGCCGTTCCGATGGCGCTCGCCTTCATCGTGGTCCGCGCCTGCTACTACGTCGTCTATACCGGCGGCCCGCGCTCGGCCACGCCGGGCATGAGGCTGCTCGGCATCGAGCTGCGCGGCATCGAGGGCGGCCGGCCCGGCTATCTGCAGAGCGCGGTCCGCACGCTGCTCTACTACGCCACCCTGACCATCCTCACGCCGCTCGTCCTGATCGTCATTCCGCTCAACGGCCGGCGCCGCGGACTGCACGATTTTTTGTCGGCGACCGTTGTGGTTAACCGTCTTCAGGTGGCGCTGATCCGGCCATGAGAGTGGCTTGCACCCATGCCTCGACCCGGACTATCGTGAGGGACGCGTAATCGCACGAGGGAGCGCCTTGGTCAGTCCTCTCGCCACCCGTCCGGCACGTTTCGAAGCGAAGCCTTAGGCGTTACGGGCAGCCCGATGACATCCCAGACCAAGCGACTGCCGCGCCACTTCTACCGGATGCCGCCCCGGCCCTGTCCCTATCTGGCCGGCCGCACCGAGCAGAACATCTTCACCGAGCTGACCGGCCCGGACAGCCCGTCGATGTACGACACGCTGACCCATGCCGGCTTCCGCCGCAGCCACAACATCGCGTACCGTCCGGTCTGTCCGGGCTGCAACGCCTGCGTCTCGGTGCGCGTCCTGGTGCGCGCGTTCCAGCCGCGCCGCTCGCACCGCCGCATCCTCAACGCCAACGCCGACCTGGTCGGGCGCGAGCGCGCCGCCTCGGCGACGCTCGAGCACTATCGCCTGTTCGCGCGCTACGTCTCGGTGCGCCACGACGACGGCGAGATGGCCGACATGAACTTCGCCGACTACGCGGCGATGGTCGAGGAGAGCCCGCTCACCACCTCGATCATCGAGTATCGCGACGGCGGCGGCGCGCTGATGGCGGCGTGCCTGGTCGACCGGCTGCGCGACGGCCTGTCGGCGGTCTACAGCTTCTTCGACCCCGCCGAGGAGCAGCGCGGCCTCGGCAATTTCATGGTGCTGCGGCTGATCGAGATGAGCCGCGAGCTCGGCCTGCCCTATCTCTATCTCGGCTACTGGATCGCCGGCAGCCGCAAGATGGCCTACAAGGCCCGCTTCCGCCCGCTCGAGGCGCTCGGCGCCAATGGCTGGAAGCGCGTCGCCGACGACGCCGCGCTGGGCAGCTTCTGAGATCACGCCGCGACGCCGGCGACCGCATCGAGACCTGCTCGACGGGGCGTCGCCTCGCCCGAAGCCACTGGCGCCATCCGCGCGCAATAGCCGTCCCACGCCGGCAAACGGACCCGGACTGATTGCCCTGCTATGCGAGCCGGCGACTGTTGAGAAAGGCGCGTTCGGCGACGTCGCTCCAATCCATGGCCAGCGTGCGGAATTGTTGATAGCTCGCGTAGATTTTCTTCGACAAGCCGTCTGCAGCACCGATCTCGGCGACGACCTCGTTGCTCAGGTCGAGAATCGCTTTCAAGACGACATCATCGAGTTTCTGGATCTTGACCGTGCCTTCGGCCCGGAGCCTGCGCAGCCACAGGGCATTGTTGGCGTTGAATTCCGCCAGCGACCGCGCGTATTCCGTGGCGGCGACCGCCTCGAAGATCTGCCGGTCGCTCGTATCTAGGCTTTGCCAGACATTCCTGTTGATACCGACAGCGATTCCTGTGCCCGGCTCATGAAAGCCCGGGTAGTAGTAGTAGCTGACGGCCTGATGCAGACCCATGGCCATGTCGGGCCAGGGGCCGACCCATTCGCTGGCATCGATTGCTCCCGATTTGAGCGCCCGCTGGATCTCGCCACCAGGCAGCGTGACCACGATCGCGCCAAGGCGCCTCAGCACTTCGGCACCCGGATCGGGCATGCGGTAGCGCAGCCCTTTGAACTTGTCGAGAGAGTCGATCTCCTTGTTGAACCAGCCGCCCATCTGCGTACCGGTATTGAGGCAGAGCAATGGCTTGATGTTGTACTGCGCGCTTAGCTGGTCCCACAGTTCCTGGCCGCCGCCGTACTGGACCCAGCCGAACAACTCCTGAGCGGTGAGGCCGAACGGTACAGCCGCGAAGAAATCGAACGCCCGCGACTTCTTTTCCCAATAATATTCGGCCGAGTGATACATGTCCGCGACGCCGGCGCTGACGGCGTCAAACGTTTCGAACGCTCGGATAAGCTTGCCGTCCGGAAAGACGTCGATCTTGACGCGTCCGGCAGTCGCCGCCTCAATTGTCCTCGCAAATCGTACGGCGCTGGCGTGGAAACCCGGCATGCCGTCGGCCCATGCCGTCACCATTTTCAATTGGCGCAGGCCTTGGCCGATCGCTGGCGCCGAAAGGCCAGAGGCGCCGGCAGCCGTCGCGACGACACCGGTCAAGACGTCTCGCCGCCTCATGGCTTTCCCGTCCCCCAGGGTGTCGGCCTAGTTCCTTTTGTATAGAGAATTTAGCAATTCCTGCGATTGTCTGCTAGTGTCATTTCGAAGCTGTCGGGGCGCGGATCGTGACGGCGGTGGGCGCGACTGGATTGAAAGCGTCGGTCTCGGGGCCTCGGCGTCTCGGCGTTAGCGCCAGGCTGTTCATCGCCTTTTTCGGGATCAGCGCTTTCGCCATTCTTGGCGCCGCCGCGGGAAATTACGCATTTGACCAGGTCGGCAGGCGACTCGAGCAGATCGATGCTCGGGTTCCACGAGTCGCCAGCGCGATGGAAATGTCGCGCTCGGCCGACCGGCTGATGGCCTTGACTCCCGCGCTGCTCGCTGCCGCTTCGACGCAGGAACGCGACGAGATCGCGACGCGGATGCGGCCCGAGATCGATCACCTCACCGCGGTATTGAACGACATCAAACGGGACGGCTCAACCGAAAGCGCGGCTACGGTGATCGAGCCACTCGTCGCTTCGTTCGAATCCAACCTGGCTCACCTCGAAAAATTGGTCGGACTTCGCCTCGAAAGCAAGGAAAGGCTCGCCGCGTTGTTGCGAGAGGCATTCCAGGCTGATCACGATACCGAGCGCCTGTTTGCGCCCTGGTTCCAGGTCATGGAGATGCAGATCAATCGATCCTTCCGCGACCCCCGGCCGCGCAGCGTCGAACCG
>Ga0335070_10007995_pt1 | contig 12408 bp, 12 predicted proteins | sample Lox_Sample_13_FD_206722 | JGI IMG/M metagenome (GOLD analysis project Ga0335070, IMG submission 206722) | Soil microbial communities from Loxahatchee National Wildlife Refuge, Florida, United States - Lox_Sample_1.3 | ecosystem: Environmental > Terrestrial > Soil > Wetlands | place: USA...
CGCTGCTGCCCTTCGTCCCGACCGGGCTGCGCGTCGCGGAGCCGTCGTCGTGGCGCATCGCGAGCGCCATCTACGCGGCCGGCGTGCTCGCCTTCCTCGTGCACAGCGTGCGGCGCAACCGGAGCCGCATGGGTCGCGTGCTGATCGCTGGCGGCGTCACGGCCGTGCTGCTCGCGGTCTGCGCGGGCGAGCTCGTGGTCCTCGCGCTCGACGCGCTCGGCGCCTTCCCCGCGCTCGAGTCCGGGGTCTACTTCGCGGCGCTCTTCTTCCACTTCCTCGCCGCGTCGTTCTTCTTCCTCCGCCTGCTGTACGGAGCCTTCCCGACGCAGGAGCAGTAGCGGCGACGGACGACGCGGCGTGGCGCGGTCCGATCGCCGCCGTGCGCGCTACTCGGCCGGGTGCTCGCGGGCGCGGCGCGCGCGCTCCAGCAACGCGGCCCGCTCCTCGGGCGCCATCGCGCGCAGCCGCGGGACGGCGGCCAGGACGGCCTCGCGATCGGCGGGGGCGAGCGCCGCGATGCGTTCGCGGATCGGTGTCGCGAGGTCGCCCGGACCGGGCGCCCCGCGCTCCTCCGCGACGAGCGCGCTCGCGAGCTCGAGCTCCTCGTCGGAGGGCGTCGCGGTCGGCGTCTCGGGCGGCGTGGACGCGCCCTTCGACGCGAACGCGTCCGAGGCCGGTCGCTCGGCGGCCCGCTGCTCCGCCTCGGCGATCGCGTGCGAGGCGGCGGCGCTCGGCGACGGCGGCGCGGGCCGCGCGATCGCGGTCGTCTCGCGCGTCGGCTCGGTGCGCTCGGCGAAGAGCACGATCGCCGCGATGCCCGCGGCCGCGCCGGCCGCGGCGAGGGTCGTCACCATGCGGCGTCGCCTGGGCGCCGACCTGCGCGAGAGGCGTCCGCTCGCGTCGCCGCGCAGGCGCGCGGCGGTCGCGGCGCGCATGCGCTCGATGCGCGCCGTCTCCGCCGGCCCGGATGCGCGTGCGACCTCGCGCAGCGTCGCGTCGACCGCGCGCAGCGCCTCGACGCGCCCGGCGCACGCGGCGCAGGCGGCGAGATGCGCGCGCAGCTCCGCGCTGCGACCCGCGTCGAGCTCGCCGTCGATCCACGCCGAGAGATCCGCCTCGAACGACGCGCAGCGCGCCGGGATCTCGCTCATGTCCGCGCCTCCCACTTCTCGCCGAGCCGCTCCGCGAGCGCGAGCCGCGCGCGGTGCACGAGCGCCTTCACCGACTTCTCCGTCGTCGCGAGGCTCGCGGCGATCTCGGCGTACGAGAGCCCCTCGACCGCGGCGAGCCAGAGCGCGGCGCGCTGCCGCTCGGGCAGCGTGCCGAGCGCGCCCTCGACCGCCTCGCCGATGCGGCGCGCGTGCGCGACGTCGTCGGCGCGCGCGCCGCCGTGCGGGAGCACGACGGGGGCGTCTTCGTCGTCGGTGCTGCGATGCGGGTTCTGGCGGCGCGGGCGGCGCAGCTCGTTCAGCGCGAGGCGCGTCGCGATCGTGTAGAGCCAGGTCGAGAAGCGTGCGTCGGGCCGGTAGCGCTCGCGGGCGCGGTAGAGCCGGAGGAACGTCTCCTGCACCAGCTCCTCCGCGTCCGCCTCGTCGCGCACCATGCGGTCGAGGTATCGGAGCAGCGGCGCCGACCAACGCCGGAAGAGCGCCTCGAACGCCGAGCCGTCCCCCGCCCGCAGGGCGAGCATCAGCCGCACGTCCTCGTCGACTTCCGACAACCGCGTCTCCGCCCGGGTCGAACCGCCTCGTCCCGCCCCGGTTGCGCGCGTCGACTCGGATCCCGGTCAGCGCGCCTGGGCAGCGACGAACCGGAGGATGGCGTCCGTCACGGCGTCGGGCTCTTCGAGGGTCGTCACGTGGCCGGCGCCGGGGATCACGACCTTGGTGGCGCGCGGAATGCGCGCGGCCATCACGTCGGCGGCGCGCAGGTACGCCTCGTCCTCCGCGCCGACCAGCACGAGCGCCGGCACGGCGATCGCGGCGAGCTCGTCGATGCAGGCGGGGACGGGTCCGGTCACGCGCCGGCCGAAGTGCGCGACGCCGTGGGGCTGCATCGCGGCGATCGCGCTCGCCGCGCGCTGCGCCGCCGGCAGCTCCGGCCGCCGCCCGATCGCGGTCACGGCCGCGCGGCTCGTGACGAACGAGGCGAGCCCTTTCGTCTCGACGTTCGTCGCGATGCGCTCGGTCTGCGCGAGCCAGCGCGCCTGCGCGTCGGGGTTCTTGAAGCCGGGGCCGGTGTCGAGCAGCACGAGCGCGCGCACGCGCCCCGGGTGCCGCAGCGTGAAGTGGAGCGACAGCACGCCGCCGAACGAGAAGCCCGCGAGCACCGCGCGCTCGCGGGGCGCCGCAGCGTCGAGCACGCGACCGAGATCGTCGAGCACCTGCTCGAACGAGTACGCCGCGGGATCGGCCGGAGCGCCCGACACGCCGTGCCCGCGATAGTCCCAGAGCACGACGCGGTGGCCCGCGGCGACGAGCGGCTCGACCTGCGGGCGGAAGTTCTCGCGCGTCGTCGAGTAGCCGCACGAGAAGACGATCGGGACGCCGGCGCCGTGCGCCTCGAAGCCGATCTCGACGCCGTCGCTCGCCGCGAGCTTCACGCCTGCGCCCCGAGCCGCTTCTTGAGCGCCTTCGCCATCTGCTCGAGCTGATCCTGCATCGGGCCGCGGATCGTGAACTCGGGCACGAGCGCCTTGGTGCGTCCCTCGAGCTCGATGCGCACGCGCGTCTTCGCCTTGCGCTCGGTCAACGTCACGCTGCCGGCGAGCTCGCGCCAGATGCGCCCGTCGCAGACCTTCTCGAAACGCACGTCGCCGTTCGGCTGGAAGTCGAAGTGAAAGGTCGCGACGCCTTCGCGACCGAGCGCGGTGTAGTGGCTCTCGATCGTGCGGCGCGCGCCCTTGCGCGCGACGATCTCCGTCTCGGTGTCGGGGAAGAGATCGGCGAGCACGCCGTCGTCGGCGAGCAGCGCCGCGGCCTCCTCCCGCGGTCGCGTCACCTCGAACTCCTTCTCCATGCGCATCGGTGACCCCCTCAGCGGATGTCGATCCAGAGCGGCGAGAGGACGAGCGGGCCGGGGCTCGTGACGGCCTCGATCCAGCCGCCGGTCCGCGCGAAGAGATCCGGCACCGGCAGCGCGTCCGCGACCCGCTGCGAGATCTCCATGTTCAGCATCTCGCGGATCTGCTGCGCGAGCGGCTTCGGCGGCGGATAGATCGTGAGCGCGACGTCCGCGTCGGGCCCGATCCCGAGCTTGTCCTTCGCCCGCGCGACCGCCGAGCGCAGCCCGCCGATCGTGTCGACGAGGCCGCGCGTCACCGCTTGCTCGCCGGTCCACACGCGCCCCTCGGCGATCGCGTCGATCTCCTCGGGCGGACGGCCGCGCCCCTCGGCGACGCGCGACACGAAACGGCGATAGGTGTCCTCGACGTCGGCCTGCAGCCAGTCGCGCGTGTCGGGCGAGAGCGCGGGCGTCAGCAGGTTCATCTGGGCGTGCGGCGCGCGCTCGAGGACACCGGTGTGGACGTCGAAGCGCCCGAGCAGGTCGCCGAACGACGGGCGCAAGGCGAAGACGCCGATCGATCCGGTCAGCGTCGCCGGCTGCGACACGATCGCGTCGGCGGCGGACGCCACGTAGTAGCCGCCCGACGCCGCGTAGTCCGAGAACGAGGCGATCACCGGCTTCTTCTTGCGCGCCTCGCGGATCGCCTGCCACATCTGCTCGGCGGGGAACGCGCTGCCGCCCGGGCTGTCGATGCGCAGCACGATCGCGCGCACGTCGTCGGCGTCCGCCGCGTCCTCGATCGCCTCGATCACGGTGTCGGAAGCGAAGACCGGCTGCCCGGAGCGCGACGTGGTGCCCTTCCCGCTCTGGATCGTGCCGCTGCCGTAGATCAGCGCGAAGGTCGCCTGCGGCGAGAAGCCGAGGCTCTCGGGCGACACCGCCGCGTAGTCGGACGCCTGGACGCGCCGCTTCTCCGGCACCTGTTTCTCGAGCTCGCGCTCGGTCGCGACGCCGTCGATCAGCCCGAGCTCCTGCAGCACCTCGGGCTTGGCCGGCGCGGTGGCGATCACCTTGTGCACGGTGTCGATCGAGACGCCGCGCGTCTCGGCGATCCCGGCGATGAACTGGCCGTCGATCGAGTCGAGCAGCCGGTCCGCCTGCTCGCGGTAGTACGGGCCCATCTCCTTGCTCGCGAGGCTGTCGGCGGCGCCCTTGTAGCGGCCGGCCTGCGCGACCTGGAGGGTCACGCCGATCCGGTCCCAGAGGCCGCCGTAGAAGAGGTGCTCCTCGGCCAGACCCAGGATGGGCGCGCCGCCGCCCGGCGCGACGTAGAGCTTCTCGGCGGCGGACGCGACGTAGTACTCGACGTTCGCGCCGAAGCCCTCGACCTCGAGCAGCGCGACCGGATGGCGGCCCTTGTCGCGCAGCGCGCGGATCGCGTCGCGCAGCTCCTGCGCCTTGCCCCAGCCGACCTTGAGGTCGTGGACGCGGAGGAGCACGCGGTCGAGGCGGTCGTCGCGCTCCGCCTTGCGCAGCTCGCCGAGCACGCCGAGCAGCGAGCGATGCTCGAAGCCGAACAGCGCGCCGAAGCTCGGCGCCTCCGGCCCTTCGATGTAGTCGCCCGTCAGCTCGAACACGAGCGTGCTGCCGCGCTCGATGCCCGGGCCGACCTCGAGCCGACGCAGCGCGACGAACGCCGCGATCGCGAGCAACGCGACCACGACCCAGCGAAGTCTCCGCATCACGCTTCACCCCCTGTCCCGCGGGACACCGCGGCTATCCTAGGGCCGTGGCGCGGGAGGTCTACATCGCAGCCGTCGGTCTCACCAAGGTGGACCTGACCGGCCGCGTCTTCGGCTCCGTGTTCGATCTGTTCGCCGAAGCCTACCACCGCGCGCTCGAGGACTCCCCGGTCCGCTCGTTCGAAGCGATGCAGATCGGCATCATGGACAGCGAGGAGTTCGAGAACCGTGCGAACGTCGCCGCGAAGGTCGCCGACCGGCTCGGCCTGACCGGCATCCCCGCGGTACGCACCGAGACCGCCTCCTCCGCCGGCGCGGCCGCGTTCCACGAGGCCTACTACAAGGTCGCGTCGGGCCAGTGCGACGACGTGCTGGTGCTCGCCGGCGAGCGCATGAAGAACGTCACCACCGAGGTGGCGACGTCGATCATGTCGAAGACGATCGACCCGGTCGAGCGACAGTTCGGCTTCACGATGCCGGCGCTGATCGCGCTCGTCACCCAGGCGTGGCTCGGCGAGCGCCGGCTGCGCGGCAAGGCGGTGTCGGATCTGCTCGCGCGGCTCATGGTGCGCGCCCACGCGCTCGGCGCGGAGAATCCGCTCGCGGCGTTCCACCAGCGCCCCGAGCCGCTCGACGCGTACTTCGACACCACCAAGAACCTGCCCGTCGCGACGCCGCTCATGCGCAAGGACTGCTCGCCGATCTGCGACGGCGCGGCGTGCGTGATCCTGACCTCGCGACCGCAGGCGGTGCGCGTCGCTGGCCTCGGCTCCGCGACCGAGACGTCGTCGGTGCTCGATCGCGCGCACCTCGCCTGCCTCGACGCGACGCGCGCGGCGGCGAAGGTCGCGTACTGGCGGGCCGGCATCGCGCGTCCGCGCGAGCTCGAAGGGCTCTACGTCGAGTGCCACGACGCCTTCAACTCGCTGCTCCCGATCGACCTGACCGACCTCGGGCTCGTCGATCCCGACGAGGCGATCGAGGCGGTGGTCGGGAGCCTGAAGCGCGAGCCGGGCGATCCGCTCGAGCATCCCGTCACCGGCGTGCGCGGGCGCCTGCCCGTCAACTTCTCGGGCGGGCTCAAGGCGCGCGGGCATCCGGTCGGCGCGACCGGGATCTACCAGATCGTCGAGGTGGTGCAGCAACTGCGCGGGGAATGCGGCCCTACCCAGGTGCCGGAGGCGCGCATTGGCATGGCGCAGAATATCGGCGGATCAGGCGCCACCATCCTGACGCACATCCTGAGACGGGAATAATCGGAAAGCCCGGCGGTTTTGCAGGCCGGGCTTTTTCTTTTGGCGACTTTCGCATACAATAGCATCCATGCGACTTAAACTCACGCGTCTGCTCATCCGCTTCCTGCTGCGCCTGCTGACAACCACCGAAGTGCACGGCAGGGAAAATATCCCCAACGATATCAGCGCGGGCAATTTCATCATCGCCTCCAACCACCTTGGGCTGGTGGACGCTTTACTGCCGTTCTACATCCTGCACCATAACAACCTGGTTTTACTGGTGGGCGAGAAATGGGAAAAACAGGCCTTCATGCGCTGGCTGGGCCGCCAGTTGAATTTCGTCTTCGTGGACCGGTTCAACCCGGATATCAAGGCCATCCGCAAGGTCATGACCCGCATGAAGCACGGCGAGGTGCTGGTGATCACGCCGGAGGGGACGCGCTCGAAGGTGGGCCACCTGCTCGAAGGCAAACCGGGGGTCAGTTACCTGGCCGTGAAGATGGGATACCCGCTGGTGCCGGTCGGCATCGCCGGTACGTTCGACCCCATTTTTTTCGGCCAGTTGAAGCGCCTGCACCGCCCGCATATCAATATCCATATCGGCCCGATGTTCACCCTGCCGGCGCTCCCGCCCGACAGCCAGGGCCGCGAGCAGGCCCTTAAAGACGATACCGAAGAAATCATGTGCCGGATCGCCGCGCAACTGCCGGAGGAGAACCGCGGCTTCTATGCCGACCATGCAAGGCTGAAAGAATTGCTGGAAGGGGAGTAAGAGGGGGGAAAAAAGTACCAAAAGCACCAAAAGCGCCAGAGGAACCAAAAGAACCAGATGGCTCTGAGGTATAAGAGGAGCCTGAGGTTTCTGAGGGTCGTAATGGTTTTAGGAATTTTATGGATAAATTGCCCCACACCATTTTTCAGTTCATAATCCGCTTGATGCTCAATATCATCGCCCGGATCGAGATGAGCGGATTCGAACATGTGCCGGCGAGCGGCGCTTATGTCATCGCGGTGAACCACATCGGGCGGTTGGACGCGGCGCTGCCCTATTATATTTTCGACCGTCCCGATATCATCATGGTGGTGGCGGAGAAATACGAAAAATACGCCATCTTCCGCTGGCTGGTCAGGATCACCAACGGCATGTTCATCGACCGCTACCATACGGATTTTCGGGCCATCCGTGAGAGCTTGCGGCGGCTGCAGCAGGGCCAGCTCCTGACGATGACACCGGAGGGGACGCGCTCGAAAACCGGGAACCTGCAGCAGGCCAAACCGGGCGGGATCTACCTGGCCTGGAAAGCCGGCGTGCCAATCCTGCCGGCGGCCATCACGGGCTGCGAGGATACCGTGGTAAAAGACCGGCTCAAGCACTTCAAGCGCCTGCACATCAAAGCCGTGGCGGGGCCGGCCTTTACATTGCCCGCGATTGCCGGGAAAGACCGGAATGCCGCCATGCAGCAGTATACCGATGAGGTCATGTGCCGGATTGCGGCGCTGCTGCCGGAAGAGCGGCGGGGGTTCTATGCAGATCACCCGCGCTTGAAAGAGCTCCTGGCGGGTAGCGATTAAGGCAGGCTGACTTCGGGCTCGACCGCGGCGGCTTTTTCCCTTTTCCGGGAGGCTTCGCCGGCGACATAGGCCAGCACCCCACCCATCACGAACAGGCCGATGTTCAAAACAAACGGGAAATTCTTGTCGGCTTGCGATAACATGCCGGCGATCCACCCGAACGGGGAAGTGAACAGGATGATCGCAACATACAGGATCGACTGGATGCGGGCGCGTTCCTGCGGGTCGACGGTGCGAACCGTCATCTGATCGATCAACGGGCTGACCACCGCCGTACTGCCGGCTTCCAGGAGAATACTGACCAGAAGCAGGGCGTAGCCTTTTTCGGGGATCGTGATCAGCAGGAGCTGGCTCAGGACAAAACCGGCAAAGCCCAGCACCATGGGAATCTTGAAATGCAGATTGCGCATGCGCGGGATGACCACGAAGAAGAATACCAGCATGAAGACGGATTTTGCGAACGGGAAGAGCGCCACATTTTGGGTGGGGATGTGCAGCTTCTCGGTTACGATGATCGACCAAAAGGTCCCGTTCACCATCGAGCAGATGTTCCAGATCAGCATGATCGCGCCCGTGTAAAGCGTCTGAGGCGTCCGCAGCACATCCCGCAGGACGCCGCGGTATTCGCCCAGGACGGACAGGGCGCTCTGGTGCCTGGTTTCGTGCATGCGCAGCCGGCCCTGTTCCGTTTCCCGGGTCAGCCGGTAGGTGGTGATGCATTTAACCGTGAACATGACCGCGGCGAACAGGTACAGGCCGCGCATGGTTGGGACCAGCGAAAAGGTCTTGATCAGGAGACCGGCCAGGGGGGTAAAAAAGGCCACCAGCAATCCGGCGATATACACCCAGGAGTAGATATCCACCAACTCGTCCGGATCGGTATCTTCCACCATCAGGCAGGTCCAGGAATTGTGGGTGACCCGCCAGGTGCTGTTGATGATGGCAGCGCCGAGGAAATACCAGTAATTCTGGGCGATGGCGGAGATGAGCGCCGGTATACTCCAGGAGACGAGATCGAAGATCAGGGTGGTCAGCCGGCGGCCGAGTTTATCGGTAATGACGCCGCTCATCAGCGCAAAAACGATTTGGAAGGCCCAGCCGATCGAAACGGTCAGGCCGATCTGCTTATCCGACAGGCCCAGCGCCACCATGTATAGCGAGGCATACGGTATGTACAGGTTGTACGGGATGCCCCAGATCGGCTCCGTATAGACGCAGCCACGCGCGTTGCCTTTGAAGTTCTTCAGTGAAGTGAACAAAGAAGGCGGTTTCAAAAATAGCTCCTTTTACTGGTCATGCAATGTTAAATTTGTGGTTTACCACAAATTTCGCGGCTTTCATCCCCTTGCCCGGCTGGTAAATCCGTGATCTTACCAGGACTTCGAGAGCATTCGGAAACTCATTGCCAAATCCGCCGGGGGGCTGAAGCCCCAGGCTCAGGTTACAAAGCCCGCTAAAGCGGGTTTAAAACCGTTTCACAGTCTCCCAAAGGCGAGTTCCACCGATTAACCGGGCGAATTTATCCACGAGCGGAAACGGCGGAGCAAGTTACCGAACGCTTTCGACTTCCTTATAAAACGCTAGCGCCGGGCTGGCACGGCAGGAACCGGCCCATGCCGCGTTTTCCCAGCCAGGTCTCTCCATCCACGATGAGCTGCCCGCGCAGGAAAACCTTCTCGGGGTAGCCGGTCAATTCCCAGCCCTCATACAGGTTGTAATCGGTACGCTGGGCGCTGTGCGCCAGGCCATATTTTACCTGCTTGTGCGGGTCCCAGATGACCAGGTCTGCATCCGAACCGGGCAGCAGCGCGCCCTTGCGCGGGTACAGGCCGAAGATCCTGGCAGGATTGGTGGAGGTGAGGGCGACGAACTGGTTGGCGGTCAGCTTGCCGGAACCGACGGCAGTCGTCCAGAGCACCGGCAGGCGGTCGCCGATACCCGGCAGGCCGTTGGGTATTTTGGTGAAATCGTCCCGGCCGAGTTCCTTGCCGGGGATGGCAACCGGCTGGCCTTCGTACATGATCGGCCTGGTGCCATCGAAGAAGAACGGGCAGTGGTCCGTGCCGATGGTCTGGAGCGTGCCATCCGCCAAGCCGGCCCACAGGCGGGCATTGTCGGCCTTTGTGCGCATAGGCGGCGAGCAGACCCACTTGGCCCCGTCCGGGCGGCGCAGGTCGTCCTCGGTAAAGAACAGGTACTGCGGGCAGGTCTCGCCCATCACCTGGAGGCCGTGTTCACGGGCGTATTTCAGCATGTCCACTTCGCCGGCCGCGTTCATGTGGACGATGTACAGGGAGGCCCCCGCCTGGGCTGCCAGGGCGCTGCCCCGCAGGCTGGCCTCCACCGCACCCCAGGCCGGGCGGGTTTTGGCGTGCCACTCGGGGGTCAGGTGGTGGGCCGCCAGCGCTTCGGCGATGAGCACCTCGATCACGTCGCCGTTCTCGGCGTGCAACATCATCAACATGCCGGCTTCACGCGTGATGCGCAGGGCTTTGAAGATATCGCCATCCGGGAGGCGCAGGCGGTTGTTGTAGGCGGTGAATGATTTTAGCGTGGTGATGCCCAGCCCGGGCAGGGAGGGCAGCTCGGCGGCGATCTTCTCGTCGAAGCGGGTCAGGTTCATGTGGGCGGAGTAATCCACCGCGGCCTTTTCGGCGTTCTTCTTCCAGGCCTCGACCGACTCGCCCAGGGTGGGGAAGTCGAACGAGACGAAGTCGAGCACGGTGGTGGTGCCGCCGAAGGCAGCCGCCTTGGTGCCGGTGTAATGGTCGTCGGACGAGACCGTCCCGGCCATCGGCAGGTCGAGGTGGACGTGCGGGTCCACCCCGCCGGGCAGGATCAGTTTGCCGGTGGCGTCCAGGATTTCGTGTCCGGGAACATCGATATTTGCTTCAATGCGTGCAATTTTTTCGCCTTCGATGAGGAGGTCAGATTGGAAGGTTTCGGAAGAAGTGATAAGGGTGGCGTTTTTGATTATCATAGGGGTTCCTGAAGTTTCTGACGTACCTGATGTATCTGAAGAATTTGAGGTTTAGGGTTTTTGAGCGGAGTTGCGTTCGATGGATGCTTTGAGGCGGGAGAGTAGATAGCCGACTTCGCTTGCAAGGTCGATGAGGTGGGTATAGTCGATGTCTGCAAGATAATCCAGGTCGTGCGCAAGTTCGAGGTGATATTCGGTCTCGGCCAGTGAACCGACGGCGATGTTCAAGTGGCGTAAATAATTGGCGGAACTGCCAAGAGCGTAACCCTCGGCGATATTTGCACCTACTGACGCCGCTGAACGGCGAATCTGGCTGGTCAACCCAAACAACTCATTGCGTGGAAAATTCTGGCTGGATTTGTAAACGTACAATGTCAACGCATGCGCACGCTGCCAAACGATTAATTTGCGGAAAGCTTTTTCTTCTTTTTCCATCATAAACCAGCCTCAGGATCATCAGGAACCTCATATCCCTCAGAAACCTCTTTGATCCCCAGCAACGCCACCAGCACTTCCGGCGGAATATCTGCTTCCGGCAGGTCGGCCTGGTAGGTTTGTTCGTGGGCGGCGCGTTCCCGCAAGTACTGCCACAGGAGCTGGCGCTCATCGCTCTGGACCACCAGGTCGTTCAGGGTTTGGGCTTTCAGCAGGTATTCCCCGGTGGTGTAGAGGAAGGTCAGCCGGCGCCACTTATCGGCCAGGATCGGGCGCGCCAGCCGTTCCAGCGGGCCAAGCTGGACTTTGAAATATTCCTCGCGGGCGTGCGGGTGCCCGGGTTCGTCCCGCAGCAGCTCGGCGCGCGTGGTCAGTTCATAGCCGCGTACCGGGGCCAGGTACTCGATCCGCCCACCGGCCTCGCCGAAGGCGCCCGGCTGGTAAAAAGCCAGCGCATCCACCGCCACCACTTTGGGGGCGGTTCGGAACGGGATACGGTACCAGCCCAGCAGGCGGGCGATCTCCAGGTCGCGCGGGCCGGGCAGAACACACACGAGGATCAGGTCGGTCGGGTTGATCATGCCATCTCCGGGAATACTTTAATGCAAAACCTGCCCGGTGTCGAGGGGAATATTCCGGATATAATAGCGCCAATTTATCAAATGAACACTCCTGCCCTGACCATCAAGGATCTCTTCCGGCTGGCATTCTCGGCCCCGGTCGTCTGGCTCGCTGAGACAGCCGGGGAGCACCCGCGCCTGAACTGGGTGGTAACTGGCGTGGAGGAGGCCCAGCAGGGGGATATCCTGATCTTGTCTACTGTCACGAATGCAGCGCGTAACCTGACGCGGGCGCGCGAGCTGGGGACGGCCGCGGTGATCTTCCTGGGCGACGAATCGCCCTCGGAGAAAGTACTGCCGGAAGGCCTGACCGTGGTGGGACTGCCCGGGCAGAACAATGCCCAGACCGTCCAGAAGCTGCTGCTGACCGCATTGATCAACCAGCGGGTGGCCCTGGCGGAACAGGGCGTACGCATCCACGTCCAGCTTTCGCAGATCGAAGCGGAAGGGCAGGGGATCGCCGGATTGGTGAATGCCATGGCTGCCATCTCAGGGCGGGGCGTGGTGGTACAGGATAAGCGCCTGTCCATCCTGGCCAGCCAGGCCCCCGGCGAGCTGAAGCATTCCTGGAACAAGATCCTGGCATCCCTGTCCGGCCTGGAAAGCCTGCCCGAATCGCTGCGCGACCGGAAGCTGGCGGCCCTGCATGCTGCCACGGTGGAACAGGAGCTGGATGAAGGCTTCTCCCGCCGGGTGGCACCGATTATTGTGGGGGGCATGGCGCGCGGTTATTTGTCTTTGATCGGCACGAGCGAGGTTTTGGATGCGCTCGACAGCCTGGTGGTCGAACAGGGGGCGTTGGTCTGCGCGGTGGAGAT
>Ga0335070_10007996_pt1 | contig 12408 bp, 12 predicted proteins | sample Lox_Sample_13_FD_206722 | JGI IMG/M metagenome (GOLD analysis project Ga0335070, IMG submission 206722) | Soil microbial communities from Loxahatchee National Wildlife Refuge, Florida, United States - Lox_Sample_1.3 | ecosystem: Environmental > Terrestrial > Soil > Wetlands | place: USA...
ACAAAGAACTATTAGGCCTTACGGTTCAATAAATTAGCCGAAAATTAGCCGAGTGTGCCGGAGGTCGAGGAAGGTCCTGCCTTACCCGCCCCTCTTACTTGGCGTCACGCAAGTGTTTGAGCCGCTCCCGTACCAGTTGCTCGTCAGGATGGTAGGCGAGTTCGGCCTCGGCTTCGCGGAGCGCACCTGCCAAATCCCCTCGTTGCTCAAGTACCAGAGAAAGTGCCAGATGTGCACCCTGAGCCTGGGGGTCCAGAACGATAGCCCGCGACAAGTTGGATTGTGCACGCTCCAGCGATCCGAGCTTGTAGAGAGTGAATCCCAGATAAAGCAGTGAATGCGAATCGAGGGGATCCAATTGGATGGCTTGGCTCAAGTGCTTCTCTGCTTGAGGCAGCTGGTCCATCCGATAGTAGGTATAGCCGAGGTTACCTTGGGCGTCGGCGCTCGACGGATCTTGGGCCAGGACTTCCAAGAACAACGGCACGGCTCTCTGGTACTCTCCGCGTTCGCCCAGTGAGGAAGCAAGATTGTTAAGGACCCGTTGGTTATGTCGCGCAGTCTTGAAACAGTGAGACCACAGCAACAGATCATTGGTCCAGTGCAGCTGCGTCAGCCCGCAGCTTATGAGCAATGCTACTGCGACCACGAATGCCACCAGGACCTGGCGCGGTGGACCGATCCAGCCCGGCGCCGATCTCCCGCGCAGCTTTACCAGAGCAATCGCGAACAGCAGGGCGAAACCGGCGAACGGCAGGTACAGGTATCGATCATGGACGAAGTCGTCAGGCGGAAACCAACGGACCCAAAGTGCCGGGGACAGGGTCAGCAGGGCGAATGCAAAACCGAAAGCGGCTTCTTTCCTTTGAGCATCCCGCCGGAAGGAAAGGAGCAAGAGAGCGGCAAGCAGCGCAAGCACCGACAGCGGGAGCACAAACCCACTAAGGCTCATGTGTTGCACATATTGACGGTCATAAAACAGGCACAGGCCGACGGGCCAAACCAGCAGCCGCAAGTAGAAGAGGAGGAGCCCAGGCAGGGTCAGGAGAATCGTCGTGTAGGTGGTGTGAATCGGCGGCTGCGTTTGCAACACTTCCTGGCGCAGCGTCCAATATGCCAAAGCTACCAGCGCGAACGGTAGCGCTTGAGTCGCAGTCTCGCGAAGGCGGGTGGCAACCGACGTCCGGCCAGCCTGCTGTGCGGCGGAGAAGATCCAGGCGTAGGCCAATACAACCGCAGGCAGCGTAATGCCCGATTCTTTGGTCAGCATGGCCAGGAATGCCAAGAACAGAGAACCGACCATCCATGGCAGAGATCCACGTTGTCGCCAATTCAAGTAGCCCAAGAAGGATCCGACGAAGAATACTGACATCAGGGGATCCACCGCGCCGGAGACCCAGGCTACGTTCTCAACGTGGATGGGATGTATGGCGAAAAACAGGCCGGCGATCGCTGCTTGCCAGCGGCTCTGCAACAGGCGTAGTGCCAGTCGAAAAACCAGCACGGTGGCTAAAGCGTGGATCAGCACCACGGCGAAGTGCCACCCCCAGGCGTGCGGCCCGAAGGCGAGATAGTTCAAGCGCAACCAGGAGAGAAACACGGGCCGGTAGTAGACCGCCGGCTTATGAGTCTGTGCCCATACATGGGACGTGAAATCGTGGAAGAAGTATCGCCAGGACTGGATGAAGGGGTTGTCCAGCACCTGGACCCGATCGTCATAAACAAAATCAAAGGACAGGGTGGAGATGAACGCCACGACAGAGACGCACAGCAGAATGACTTCCAGCGCGCCGCGCCTCTCCCAGAAGGGAACAGAGCCGTTCTTGGATGGAGGTTGTGATGCTTGGGGCTGCTGCCGAGCCGCGCCGGTCATCATGGCATTATTGCATGGCCAGTTAATGGCGGCTGCGTAATGCCGCGGATACAATCACTGCACAGTGATCTATGCACCAGGTGGGGCACATCGAACTCTTAGGGTTGACTCTCCGGGAACTTAGCGAGATCGCGGAGGAATTTGGCCAGCCCGCTTACCGGGGCCGGCAGCTCTTCGAGGGCGTCTACCGGCAGCGCGTGTGCGGCCTCGAAGAGATCACAACGCTGCCACAAGAGCTGCGGCAGCGGCTGGCGGAGGATGGCTACGGGGTCGGGCAGCCGCGCATCGAGAAGCGCTTTCAGTCGGTGGACGGTACCATCCGGTACTTGATCGCGTTCTCCGACGGGCAATCGGTGGAGACGGTGTGGATGCCGGAGGGGGACGACGGCGAGGCCGGGGACGGAAGCGAAGCGGCCGCGGAACTGGAAGCGCCGGACGACCGTTCGTGTCGCGCCACTATCTGCGTCTCCAGCCAGATCGGTTGCGCCGTGGATTGCCGCTTCTGCCTGACCGCACTGCTGGGCGTCAAACGCAACCTCACCGCGGGCGAGATCGTCGGGCAGGTTCTGGCCGTACTCAGGGACCGGCAGGTCGATCTGGAACGCCGGCGCATCAACCTGGTCTTCATGGGGCAGGGCGAACCGTTCCTGAACTACGACGCCTTCATGCGGGCGGTACGCTTGCTGGCCGAGGGCGTCGGCATCTCGCCCCAGCGGATGACGGTGTCGACTTCCGGGATCGTGCCGCGCATCCATGACCTCGGCAAGGAATCGGTACGCCCCAAGCTGGCCATCTCGCTGAATGGCTCCAATGATGAGATCCGTGCGCGGATCATGCCCATCAACCGCAAGTGGGACTTGGCGAAGCTGATGGCAGCCGCCCGCGAGTTCCCCTTGCGCGAGCGGGAACGGCTGACCTTTGAGTATGTGCTGCTGGACGGGGTGAACGACTCGGTCGAGAACGCCCAGGAAGTAGCGGACCTGGTGCAAGGCATCAAGGCCAAAGTGAACCTGATCGCGTTGAACCCCGGGCCCGGCATCCCGTTCTCGACGCCGGCGGAGCAGCGCGTCCATGCCTTCCAGCAGGTGCTGATCAAGGCGGGGATCCCGGCCTTCATCCGGCGGCCGCGCGGACGCGACATCTATGCCGCCTGCGGGCAGCTAAAACAAACGGTGGCGTAGGCCGAGTCCATGATTCGCGACGCGACCCCTGATGATTTCGAGACCCTTTGGAGCATCGACCAGGAATGCTTCGCGGAAGGGATCTCGTATTCGCAGCCGGAATTGCACCAGTACATGCGGCGGCGCGGAGCGTTCACCCTGGTCAAGGAGGATGGTCGCGGCATTGCGGCGTTCCTGGTGGCGGAGAGCTCGCGGCGGCGGACGGGACACATCATCACCATCGATGTCCAGAAACGCGCACGAAGGAGGGGTTGCGGCTCGGAGTTGCTTCTGGCGGCCGAACAGCGTCTGCGCGCCGGCGGCTGCGGCGCCATAGTGCTCGAGGTGGCGGTGGACAACGCGACCGCCATCCGCTTCTACAAACGGCACGGATATTCCGTGGTGAAGACCATCCCGCGCTATTACTTGGACAGCGTGGACGCACTGCTGATGGGAAAGCCATTGCCGAGAGCAGAGACTGGCGGGCGGTGACACACCCCGCGTACGATGGGTGCTCCGATGCGAGTCGCCATCCAGGGAGAGCTCGGCTCTTTCAGCCACCAGGCGGTCCGACGCATGCTGCCGGGAGCGGGCGTCGTGCCCTGCGCCACTTCGGCCGACGTCTTCGAGGCGCTGGCCTCGGGGCGCGCCGGGCGCTCCCTGATCCCCATCGAGAACTCGCTGGCCGGGGCGGTCGCGGAACACTTCGACCTTCTGCTGGCCCATGGATTCTGGATCGAGCGCGAGTTCCTGCTGCGCATCGAACACAACCTGATAGCCGCGCCGGGCGCCAAGCTGCGGGACGTGCGGCGCGTGTTCTCGCATCCGGTGGCGCTGGCGCAATGCCGGGAGTTCTTCAAGCGGAACCGGTACCTGGAGGCGGTGCCGTTCTACGACACGGCGGGAAGCGTAAAACACGTGGTCCAGAATCGACTGCGCGACGCGGCGGCCATCGCCGGACGGGAGGCCGCGACCGTGTATCGCGCCCGTATCCTGCGCCGAGGCATCGAGGACGACAAGAGGAACTTCACCCGCTTCTTCCTGCTGAAACGCTCGCGCCGGCGTGAGCGCACCGCTGACAAGACCACCATCGCTTTCTCGGTCAAGAACATCGCAGGGGCGCTGTTCAAAGCGCTGAGCGTCTTTGCCCTGCGCGACATCTCGCTCAGCCGCATCCAGTCGCGGCCGGTGCGCGGCCGGCCCTGGGAGTACGTTTTCTTCGTGGATTTCATGCGTGGGGACGACGAAGCCGCGCGCAACGCGCTCCGCCACCTGGGCGAGATCTCGAACTTCGTGAGAGTGCTCGGCATCTACCGCGCCACCCATTTCCGCTGAACGTTGACTCCCGTCCCGCTCTGCTGGAACAATAGGTCAGCAACTACTCTCAATCTCTGCGAGGCTTCATGTCCGATCAAGATGCTGCTCCCGTGTCCGGGGGCGAAAACCAGACCATCAAGTACGTATTGCTCGCCCTGGCCGGCGTCTACATTCTGTTCTCTCTCTACCTGATGTTCGACATGCGCGGACGCATCGGCACGCTGGAAGAGAAGCAGGGCGCCACCGCCGCCGCCCAGCAGGAGCTGGAGAAGAAGCTGACCCAGTCGAGCGCAGCGATGAAGGCGTCGCTGGGCGCGGTAGCCGATAAAGCCGGCATGACCGAGCAGCAGCTGGAAGAAAAGACCAAGCAACTGCAGCGGGCGCAGCAAGCGGCTGAAGCCCGGCTGGCCAAGCAGCAAAAGGAGCAGATCGGCGAAGTATCAGGACAGGTCGCCGGCGTGAAGTCGGACGTCGGGGGAGTGAAGACCGACCTGACCTCCACCAAGGCCGATCTGGAGGCGACCAAGGCCAAGCTGGAGCGCACCATCGGCGACCTGGGCCAGCAGAGCGGCCTGATCGCCCACACCCGCGAGGAACTCGAGTACCTGAAGCACCGTGGAGACCGCAATTACTTCGAGTTCACCCTCGCCAAGAAACAGAGACAGCCGGTCTCCACCATCAGCCTGGAACTCAAGAAGACCGACCCCAAGAAGAGCAAGTTCACGCTCAATGTGCTGGCCGACGACAAGACCATCGAGAAGAAGGACCGCACCGTCGCCGAGCCGCTGCAGTTTTACACCGGGCGCGACCGGCAGCTCTACGAGCTGGTGGTGTTCACGGTGGAGAAGGACAAGGTCACAGGATATCTTTCGACCCCGAAAGCGGCGGCGGCGGCCAAGGCGAACTAAGGAGCGAGAAGCTCCAGGCGCGGCCCTTGCGGCCGCGCTTTTCTTTTTTCCGCGCGCGGTGTGCTTCTCTGGCTAGAATCTCGCCACTCCTATGACTACCAACCTGCATACCGCGATCGAGATCCTGGTCCGTACCGGGATCATTTACCTGTTCGTGCTGGCCGGCGTGCGGCTGAGCGGCAAGAGGGAAGTGGGGCAGATGACGCCCTTTGACCTGACCCTCCTGCTGCTGCTGTCGAACGCCGTGCAGAACGCCATGACCGGGCCGGACACCTCGCTGGTGGGAGGCGTGGTCGCCGCCGGCACCCTGCTGGTGATGAACTACGTGGTCGCCGACCTCTCCGGGGTGAACCGGCGCTTCCGCAAGTTCATCCAAGGCTCGCCCACGCTGCTGATCCATGACGGGAAGCTGGTGGAAGCGCACATGGCGCGGGAGCACGTCGCCCTCGACGAGGTCGAGCGGGCCCTGCGGGAGCACGGCATCGCCCATATCAACGATGTCTCTCTGGCGGTGCTGGAGGTGGACGGCTCGATCAGCGTTCTGAGGTACGACGATGTACGCCCGGAAGCGCAGCCCCACAAACGCTTGCGCTTCCTGCAGCGGCATCAGTGAAGGTCAGCGCTTCTCCTTGAGCTGCAGCGGGCGACGGTCGTAGAGATCGATGTCCACTGTCAGGCTCTTGCGCTTGTCGAACTGCTCCTTGCCGAAGTTGATGGGAGGAGTCGTGGCGTTGGGCTCGGGCGGCGGAGGGTAGCCCACCAGGATCATGCCGTCGAGCTGGCCGCCGGGCGCGATCTTGGTTTCGGCGGCGATGGGAGGCTTCTCGTATTGTTTGAGTTCCGGGTAGGCCTCAAAGTAACGCTTGAAGTCCATGGGGGCCGCAGCCTGGTCCGTCCACTTGCCCAGGTCGGTCTCGATGGTCACCGAGGCGCTCTTGATCCACATCGGTTGCTCGCCGATGTTGCTCATGTGCACCTGCACGATGGCGAGGACCCCGGGCTGATTCTTCAGGTCCACAGCATAGACTCCGGTGATGCCGCCGGAGCCCCCGGGCTTGGCCTTCGCTCCAAACACCAGCACGCCGATCACTACCAGCACGATGGCCAGGCCGATGACGATGGGGATCACCGGGGGGAGCGTCCACTTGGGGCTGTCGAACTCTTCGGTGATGGGGACGTGCCCGGCGTCGGGTGGAGGGGCGGGCTTGGCGGGGTTCTCAGGCATCGCGCGCTCCTTAACGTCTCCTGAGATGCTGCGGCCTGGAGGATCGGGTGTCAACCCGTGGCTCAGCCTTTCCCGGGCACCCGCGCCAGATGGACCCCGAACCATTGCCGGGGATCGCTGAAGGTGCGTTCCAGCACGAAGCCCGCTGCCGCTAGCATTTCCCGCACCGCATCTTCCGTGTACTTGTAGCTGTTCTCGGTGTGCAGGCGCTCGCCGGCCTGGAAATCGACCGACATCTGGAGAAACCCGATACGGACCGACTGCCGGCAGACGCTTTCCAGGTAGATCTCGATGCGGGAGGCGGGCGCATTCCATTCCGCGATGTGCCGAAAATTCGCAAGCTCGAAATCGGCCCCTAGCTCCCGATTGATGCGCGCCAGCATGTTCTTGTTGAAGGCTTCGGTCACGCCCTGTGCATCGTCATAGGCCGGCAGCAGCACGGACTCGGGCTTCACCCGGTCGGCCCCCAACAGCAGGCAATCGCCCGGCCGGAGTCCGGCGCGCACATGCGATAGCAGCTTCTTCGCCGCTTCAGGCTCGAAATTACCGATGCTCGAGCCCAGATAGAGCACCAGCTTCCGTCCGGCAATATCGTCGGGACGGAGAGCATCCATCGTGTAATCGGCGACGATGGGACGGACGTCCAGTTCCGGCAGTTCGGCCCTGAGGCGCTGCTCGGCCGATTCCAGAGCGGCGAAGGAGACATCCACAGGCACATAGCGCAGCTTCAATTGGCGCCGAAGCAGTCGTCTCAGGAGAATGCGGGTCTTGTCCGCCGTGCCGGCGCCCAGCTCCACCACCGTGAGATTGCTTCCCGCCAGGCGGCAGATCTCGTCCCCATGCGTCTCCAGGATGCAGCGCTCCGTCCTCGTCAGGTAGTACTCCGGAAGGCGGGTGATCTCCTCGAAAAGCGCAGAGCCGCGCTGGTCATAGAAGAGCCACGGCGGGAGGGACTTCGGCGAGCGCCGCAGGCCTTGGGCGACCTCGGCAGCGATAGCCGGCAGCGGCAGATGTTCGCGCGCGATCATTCGGCCAGCCGTATCCCCATGAACTGCCACCGTGCCGCAGGGGGAAAAAAATTGCGGTACGTGGCCCGGATGTGCGACCGCGGGGTAGCGCAGGAGCCGCCACGCAGGACCATCTGGTTGCACATGAATTTGCCGTTGTACTCGCCCAGCACTCCGGCGGGCGGTTTGTAGCCCGGATATCCAACGTAAGGACTGGCGGTCCACTCCCAGACATCGCCGAAGAGCTGCTGCAAGCCGTCGCTTCCCGCGGTCGCCGCCGGATGGTAGCGCTCACGTTCAAGGAGATTTCCCTCGACCTTGCAAGCCGTCGCTGCGACCTCCCACTCCGCCTCCGTGGGCAGGCGCTTTCCCGCCCAGCGAGCATAGGCGTCGGCCTCGTAGTAGCTGACGTGAGACACCGGCTCCTCGAGGCCCAAGGGCCGGACTCCGCCCAGGGTGTAAACAAGCCAGCGCTCCTGCTCGCGGGCCCAGTAGAGCGGTGAGTCCCATTGGTTAGCGCCAACCATGTCCCAGCCGTCGGAGAGCCAAAGCTCCGGCCGCCGGTAGCCGCCGTCGGCCATGAATGCCAGGTACTCGCCGTTGGTCACCGGCCGGGAAGCAAGGCGGAACGGGTAGAGATACACCTTGTGTCGCGGCGACTCATTGTCAAACGCGAACTGGTTACCGCCGTGGCCGATCTCGTAGAGGCCTTCGCCGAACCCGGCCCAGGAAATCGCGCCCGCGCTCTGCTGCGGATCGTCGCGCAGCGGGAGATACGCCGGCCGCAGAGGATTGCTCCAGAGCGCGTGCTTGATGTCGGTGAGGATCAGTTCCTGGTGCTGCTGCTCGTGATTGAGACCAAGCTCGACGAGGCCCGCCATATCCGGCGTAAGTGCCCCATCCAGCAGCCCTGTCATCTGCGCATCCACGTAGCTGCGGTATTCGCGCACCTCGTCCAGGTTGGGCCGCGCCATCAGCCCGCGGTTGGCGCGGATTGGATGTCCCCGGAGCTGCTTGTAGTAGGAGTTGAATAGGAAAGTGAAGCGCGGATCGAAGTGTGTGTACCCGGGGACGATGGCGGCGAGGATGAAGGTCTCATAGAACCAGGTGGTGTGCGCCAGGTGCCACTTGGTGGGGCTGGCGTCGGGCATGGACTGCACCGCTTGGTCCTCGGCGGTCAAAGGCTCGGCCAGGCGCTCGGTCTGGGCGCGCACCGCCGTGTACATTCGCGCCAGCGTCGAGAGGGATTCTGTCGCGGAACGCATCCTCACCCCCTGAGAGTTCGCCGCTTAAGCCAGATTCAGCAGTCTGGCTCAAAGATGCAGCAAATCCTAAGCTCTTCTGTTGGATGCAGGGAGGGAAGGGTCAGGGAATCACCAGGCGTGCTTCATGGCTTTCACGAACTTCTCTGGGGGCAGGGTATTGAGGACGTCGTCTTTGGTCAGCCACGCACGCCGCGCTTGCAGCACCCCGTACTTGATCTTCTCCAGGTGCGAGGTGTGGTGGGAATCGGTGTTGATGACGACCTTGACGCCGCGTTCCTTGGCCATCCGCAGGTGATGGTCATTGAGGTCGAGCCGGTCAGGGTAGGCATTCAGCTCCATGGCGACCTTGTGCTTCGCCGCGGCGTTGAGCACCGCCTCGATGTCGAATCGATAGCCATCGCGGCGCAGCAAGAGCCGGCCTGTCGGGTGCCCGAGGATCGAGATGTTCTTGTTGGAGATGGCCCGCAGAATGCGCTCGGTCATCTTGGCCGGCTCCTGGTTGAAGTGGGAGTGCACGCTGGCGATGACCAGGTCCATCTGCTCCAGCACCGGGTCGGATAGGTCGAGGTCGCCATCCGCCAGGATGTCCACCTCGACCCCGGCCAGGACCCTGATGCCCTCGAATTTTCTTGCAGCCTCGCGAATGTGCTTGATGTGCTGCTCGGCACGCTGGTCGTCGAGGCCGTTGGTCATGGCCAGGTTCTTGGTGTGGTCGGTGATGGCCATGTACTTGTACCCGCGGGCACGGGCCGCTTCCGCCATCTCCTCGATGGTGTTGCGCCCGTCGGTCTCGACGGTGTGCATGTGCACGTCGCCGCGGAGGTCGCTGAGTTCGATGACCGCCGGCAGGCTGTGCTTCTCTGCCGCCTCGATCTCCCCACAGTTCTCGCGCAGCTCCGGCGGGATGTAATCGAGGCCGAGCCTGGCGTAGATCTCCTCCTCGGTCTTGCCGGCGACCCGCTTCTCGTCCTTGAGGCGCGCCAGGCCGTATTCGTTCAAGGTGTAGCCCATCTTGAGGGCGCGCTGGCGCAGGCTGACGTTGTGGTTCTTGGAGCCGGTGAAGTACTGCATGGCGGCGCCGAACGATTCTGGCGGCAGGATGCGCACGTCCACCTGCATCCCGTTGCGCAGCTTGAAGCTGACCTTGTTCTCGCCCTTGGCCAGCACTTCCATGATGCCCGGGAATTCGAGGATCTTCTCGACCACCTTCTCGCGCTGTTTCTCGTTCTCGCTGCACTTGCCGGTGACCAGGAGATCGACGTCACCGACGGTCTCGCGTCCTCGCCGCAGCGAGCCGGCGGGCGTGACCTTGTCCACGCCCGGCAAACCCTTGAGCTGCGCCATGAGTTGCTCCGCGACCTGGTCGGCCACATCCAGGTGGAAGCGCCCGGAGACCTTCCGGTATTGCTCGATGGCGCGCAGGATCTTCTGCTCGCTCTTTTCGCTCAGCCGCGGGAGGTCGCGCAGCTTGCCTTCCTGCGCCAGCTTCTCGACCCCGTCCACGTCGCACACCTGGAACGCGTCCCAGATGAGCGCGATGGTCTTCGGACCCAGCCCCGAGATCTTCAGCAGCTCCAGCATGCTGGGGTTGTATTTCTCCAGCAGCTCCTGATGCAGCTGCAGCTTGCCCTGGTTGTTGAAGATCTCCTGGATGTTGGCGACCATGCCCTTGCCGATGCCGGGGATCTCCAGCATCTTCTTCGGCTCCTGCCAGATTTCCGAGAGCTGTTGCGGGAGGCCTTCGATGGCCTCCGCCGCCCGGCGATAGGAGCGGATGCGGAAGGTGTCCTCATTCTTGACCTCCATCAAGTCGGCGGTCTCGGTGAGGATGTTAGCGATGTACCTGTTGTCGAATGTGGGCATGGGACAGGAAAATTCTATTGTAGAGACGCCCTTACGGGCGTCTCAATCCTCACAGCAGACGGCCTGACGGCCGTCTCTACCCCAAAAGGCAAAGGCCCGGCTTTGCGTCGGGCCTAAGCACCAGATCGCTTGCGTTACGGCGACAGCTTCGTGACTTTATCCGCCTGGGGGCCTTTTGCACCTTGCACGATCTCGAACTCCACGTCGTCGCCTTCCTGCAAGCTCTTGTACCCCTCGCCCTGGATGGCGCTGTAGTGGACGAACACATCGGGCCCGTCGTCCCGCCCGATGAAGCCATATCCCTTCGCGTTGTTAAACCACTTGACCTTACCTTTCATACTCGACACTTGTCCTCCGTGCGGACCGTCGCGATGGTTCTCCTTCGGCGGTGCTTACACGCTCTGTATTAGATTGGCCTCAAGCAGGCAGGTGATGCCCGGCTTGCATCGAGGATGGAATAGACTCCAGGGAACAGCTCCGCGGCGGTGTTGCCGACAAAGTACATATGCCAAGACCAGCGCTGGGAGCAGGTTTTCAGCGGCGCTGCTGCCGGTCCAGCCACAGCAGCGCGGCGATGGTCTTGCCGTCGCGCACCCGCCCGGAGGCGATCATGCCCACCGCCTGGGGAAGGGTGAAGAAGCGCTTGGCGATGACTTCGTCGTCCTCGGGCGCGGCTTCGCCCGCACGCAACCCACTCGCTCGGTAGATGGCCATGGTCTCGTCGAGGAAGCCGGGCGACGAATAGAACATGAACAAGTGCTTCCAGTGTTTGGCCCGGAAGCCGGTCTCTTCCATGAGCTCGCGCTGGGCCGCCGCCAGTTCGCGCTCGCCGCGGTCGATGCGTCCGGCGGGTAGCTCCCATAGGCTGGCCTCCGCAGGGTAGCGGTACTGCCGCAACAGCAGCACCCGCGGCGTCTTCCTCGTATCGTCCACCACCAGGACCACCACCGAGCCCGGATGGCGGACCGTGTCGCGGCGCGCCCGGACGCCGTTCGGTTCTATGACCTCATCCAGCGTGACCGAGAACACCGGCCCGCGAAAGACTGTCTTAGAGGAAAGCACCCGCACTTTTTTCCTTTTGCCCATGCCCTCACTATAAAGCAGCGCAGATGCCGACTGGCGACTGGCGACTGGCGACTGCCGACTGTTATCCTCCCTGCCGTGCGCAAGCCTACGATCGCGATCGTTGGCGCCGGGAACCTGGCGCGAGCCATGGCTCCGGCGCTGCGCCGCGCCGGATACCGGATCACCGACGTGGTCGTACGGGAGCGCGCGGAATCGCGTCGGCGGGGAAGCGCGTTGGCGAGGGAAGTCGGCGCGCGTATCGCGACGACCGGGCCCTTGCGTTCCGACGTACTCTGGATCTGCGTGACCGACGACGCCATCGGCCGGATGGCGCGGGAGCTGGCACGGCGCTGGAGCGGGCGGATCGCCCTGCATTCCAGCGGGGCCTTGAGCAGCGCTGAGCTTGCTCCGTTGCGCAAGAAGGGCGCCGCCGTAGCCTCGCTACATCCCATGATGACCTTCGTCGAGCGCGCGACCCCTTCCCTGGCGGGCGTGCCTTTCGCCGTCGAGGGCGATCCTGCCGCGGTGCGGGTTGGGCGGCGCATCGCGGAAGACCTGGGCGGGTCGGTGTTCTCCATCGCCAGCCGCGGGAAGACGCTCTACCACGCCATGGGCTCGTTCTCCTCGCCGCTGGTGATTGCCACGCTGGCCATGGCGGAGCGGATCGGGCAAGCCGCCGGCATCGCGAAGAAGCACGTCCCCAAGGTGATCGAGCCCATCTTGCG
>Ga0335070_10007997_pt1 | contig 12408 bp, 13 predicted proteins | sample Lox_Sample_13_FD_206722 | JGI IMG/M metagenome (GOLD analysis project Ga0335070, IMG submission 206722) | Soil microbial communities from Loxahatchee National Wildlife Refuge, Florida, United States - Lox_Sample_1.3 | ecosystem: Environmental > Terrestrial > Soil > Wetlands | place: USA...
GAGCGGCAGCACGGCATAGGGGATCATGTAGTGGATCATGCCGATCAGCACGCCCAGCTCGTTGCGCACCAGATGGATCGGCTCGGTGGTGAGGCCCCAATCCATCAGCGCGCGGTTGACGATGCCGTTGTCATGCAGCAGAACGACCCAGGAGAAGGCGCGCGCCAGCACCGACACCCAGAAAGGGACCAGCACGAACATCAGGATCCAGATGCGGTGGCGCTCGGTGACGTGAGCCATCGCATAGGCGATGAGATAGCCCAGGACCAGGCTGAAGCCGGTGGTGATGCAGCAGATGCGGAAGGTGTTGCCCAGCATCTTGAGGATGCCGCGGTTGGTCACGAGCCGCTCGTAGTTCTGAAAGCCCAGCTCGGGATCGGAGAAGCTGATCCAGAGCACCTGGCCGATCGGATAGAGATAGATGACGATCAGGAACAGCACGAGCGGCAGCACGAGGGCCCAATAAGGATTGATCCGCGAGGGTTGCGTCCCTCGCGGATCGGTTCCTTCCAAGGCGATCGTACCGGCGTTCGTGCTCATGATATCGGTCACGGCCGGCGCAAGCCGGCCGTGACGTTCTCGGCGATCAGGCCGAGATCATGTCGAGGAAGGCATTGAGTGCGTCGTCATAGTGCTTGGCGAAGTACTCGGAACTGAGCGGAACCTGCCGCTTCAGATTCTCCGGCGTGCCGGGCGTGATGGCTCGCTCGTCGGCCGACATGATGTCGTAGGTCTTGGGATTGGCCGGCCCCTGGCCGTAACAACGCATGACCTCGAGCTGCAGCTCCGGCGTCTGGAGATTGGCAAGCCAGCGATTGCCCCACTCGCGGCCCGCCGGGTTGCCTCTTGGAATCAGCCAGCCCGCGGGACAGGCGTTGCCCTGGTCGAAGGTCCAGTCGACGCGACCCTTGGTGTCCTGCTTGATCAGCTGGCTCCGGGTCTGCCAAAGGCTGCCCATGACCACTTCGCCATCGAGGAACATTTGCTGGCTCGCGGCGCCGGAATCCCAGAAGACGATGTGATCCTTGATCTTCTCGATCTTGGCAAGCCCCCGGTCCAGATCGAGCGGATAGATCTTCTCCGGCGGAACCCCGTCGGCAAGAAGCGCCGCTTCCACGGCTCCGTTCATGTATTTGAACAAGGTGCGCTTGCCCGGGATCTTCTCGACATCGAAGAAGTCGGCCCAAGACGGCGCGTTCTTGCCCAGCTTCTCGGTGTCCCAGGTCATGACGTAGCTGTACCAGTAACCCAGCACGCCATAATCATGGGTGTAGGGGGCCATATAGCCGTTGCGATCGACGATCGAATAGTCGACCGCCTCCAGCTCGTTCGCGCGGCCCAGCCGCAGCACGGAGAAGAAGTCGGAATCGCAGCAATCCCAGGTGACGTTCTTGGCATCGACCATCGCCTTGATGTTGCCTTCGAGCGGGCCGGAGCCGTCGACCACGACGGGTACGCCGTATTTCGCGGTGAAGGCCTTGCCGTAGATGTCGCCGGTGCAGCGGACCGCATCGCCGCCCCAGTTCGCATGGATGACCTGCTTCGGTTTGCCGGCGGCGAAGAGATCGCCGGACGACAAGGCAGCGGCGGCACCGGCACCCGCGGCGGCGCTGGCGGCGAGGAAACTGCGCCGGCTGATCCGGCCGGCTCTCAGATTGGCGAGGGCGACCTCGACGCAATCCTGGCTGAAACGATTGGCAGTCATGACACCTCCCTAAGCATGTCGGATTATGATTGTATGCCTCATTCGGATGAGGAGCGCCGCCCGACCGCGGACCAAAACGAATCCTATCACCGGCCCGCTCGGGACGCCAAGGGCGGACGGCCTCCTGGCCATTCTTGGCGAGAGGGAAATCGGACCATGGCACTGACGCGAACGCATAGCTGGCCGGAAGGCCATTGGGATTGGCCGATCCATATCTCGCACAAGCACGGGATCCGCTGCGGCGACATGATTTTCGTCGGCGGCCAAGTCGATCTCGACAGCCGCGGCACGGTCCTGCACGCGGGCGATCTTGCAGCCCAGACGGCCGCGGTCATGGCCAATATCGACAAGGTTCTGCGCGGGCTGGGCGCCGATCTGGGTGACGTGGTCAAGCTGATCGCCTTCTATCAGAACGACGGAACCCGCGACGAACAGCGCTTCCTGGCAGATGTCGCACGACAATTGCCGGCAAGCGGGGCCGGGCCGGCGATCATGGCAGTGCCGCTGCCGGCCCTGGCTTATCCGGGGATGCTGGTCGAGATCGAAGCGGTGGCGATGCGCGGCGCCGACGGGCGCCGTCTGGAGCGGCAAGGCATCGCGTTGCGCGGCCCGGCCGCGCTGCCCGCGCCGTTCTCCCACGGCGTTCGCTGCGGCGAGATGATCTTCGTGAGCGGGCTCAGCGCGATCGACGCGAACGGCGCGCCCATCGCCGCCGGCGACATCGTCCGCCAGAGCCAGATCGTCATGGATCACATCGGCGAGGTCCTGCATGGCTTCGGCGCCAGCCATGACGACGCCGTCAAGATCAACACCTACTATACCAGTGCCGGACAGTTCGCCGATTGGGAAGGGGCCGCACGCGTGCGAGCGCGCTACTTCACCGAGCCGGGGCCGGCGGCCACCGGCATTCCGCTGCCGCGCCATGCGATCGCGGGGCTGATGACGCGCACCGAGATCACGGCGATGTTGGGCAAGGATGGGCGCCGTCTGCCGCGCAGCCATGTCTGGCCGGAGGGCCATTGGGATTGGCCGATCCATCTGCCTTACAAGCATGGGATCCGCTGCGGTCCGATGATCTATCTGGGCGGGCAGGTGGCCCTCACGCCCAAGGGCGAGGTGATCGAGCCGGACGATCTGGTGGCGCAAACCCGGATCGCGATGGAGAACATCCGTCGCGTGCTGGCGGGCTTCGGGGCCGGTTTCGATGACGTGGTCAAGGTGACGGCCTTCTATGAAGGCGGTGCCTCGGCCGATCAGCTGCACAAGAACTTGAGCGTGCGCTCCGCCTGCTTCACCGAGCCCGGGCCCGCCACGACCGGCATCCCATTGCCCTTCCTCGCCTATGAGCAGATGGTGATCGAGATCGAGATCGTCGCCATGATCGGGTGAGGGGGATCGGTATGGTCCCCTCCCCCGGAACGGGGGAGGGCGAGGGAGGGGGCTGCGCGCTATCGACATCGCGTCAGCCCCCTTCCTTACCTTCCCCCGCAGAGCGGGGGAAGGGACAATTTGCGCCCGTCACATCGCTCAATCGTCCGCGACGACGACCGCGGCGTCGGCGTCCCAGCCCAGCCAGACTTGCATCTCGTTCCGAGGTTCGAACTTCATGCGCCAGGCGGGGCAGCGCACCGCCAATTGGCCGAGGCTTGCGGTCGCGACCGTGAAGTGAAACTCGCTGCCAAAATAGTTCCAACTCGTGACGCGACCCTGAATTCGGTTCGCCGCCGTGCCCGCGGCGTCGGTGGCGATGGCGATCTTCTCCGGCCGCATCGCCAGCAGGACATCGCTGCCGACAGTTGGCGCAGGGGCGGCCTTCTGACGGAAGCTCTCGCCGCCTGCGCTGTAGCTGAAGCCGCCTTCGGCGGCCCCGCTCACGCGTCCCTTGATGAAGTTGCTCTCACCGAGGAAGCCCGCGACGAAGCGCGTCGCCGGATGTTCATAGAGATCGGCCGACCGGCCGATTTGCACGAACCGCCCGTCGCGCACGATGGCGATGCGGTCGGACATCGACAGCGCTTCTTCCTGGTCATGCGTCACATAGACGAAGGTGGTACCGATGCGCTCGTGAAGCTGCTTGAGCTCGATCTGCACCTCGGTGCGGAGCTTGCGGTCGAGGGCGCCCAGCGGCTCGTCCAGCAGCAGCACGTCCGGGGTAAAGACCAGGGCCCGCGCCAGGGCCACCCGCTGCTGCTGGCCGCCGGAGAGCTGGCGGGGCATGCGGTCGGACAGTGCCGTGAGCTGCACCAGCTCCAGCACGCGGCCCACCTCGCGGTGGATCTCATCGGGCGCTTTCCGCCGGACCTTGAGCGGAAAGGCGACATTGTCGAAGACCGAGAGATGCGGAAACAGGGCATAGCCCTGGAACACCATGCCGAAGTTCCGCTTCTCGGGCGGCAGATGGGTGATCGCCCGGCCGTCGAGCAGGATCTCGCCAGCCGAGGGCGCCGTGAAGCCCGCGATCATCATCAGCATGGTGGTCTTGCCGGAGCCCGAAGGCCCCAGCAGCGTCAGGAATTCGCCGCGCGCCACGTCGAGATCGACGCCATCGACGGCGCGGACCATCCCGTAGTGCTTCGAGATGCCGCGAAAGGCGAGCCCGCGCGCCGTGGGCGCCGTGGCGTTTTGTCGAACCGAAGTCGAATTGGTCGCAGTCGCTGTCCCCTGCACCGGCGCCAGCATCTCCCCTTGCTATCGGGCCTCCCGCCCCGGACCTCTGCTCGGGTCCGTTCGTCGGGAAGCCTTCACGCCCTCGGCCCTGTCGAGCCTCAGACCGGATCGCGGCGCAGCGCTTGAGCCATGCAATGCACGCCGCCGCCGCCCATGGTGAACATGGTCATGTCCGGATCATAAACCGTAAATCCGGCAGCGCGCAGCGTCTTGTTGAGATCCTTCGACTGCAGGGTCGAGATGATCTTGTTGTCGCCCAGCGACATCACATTGCAGCCGAGGCCCATGGTGTCGCGGTAATTCACCGGGATCATCTCGATCTTCTTGGCCTTGAGCCAATCGAGGACCCAGTCGTCGGTCGTGTCAGGGCAGACCGCCGCCAGCTTGGGCGCCAGCATGCAGACCATCAGGTCGATATGGACGTAATGCTCGGCGATGGGAGCGAGCTTCACCTCCCAGCCCTTCTCCTCCATCCAGCCCTTGACCTGCTGCGCCGCCGGCTCCTGGGTGCGCTCACCGCAGAAGCCGATCAGCACACTGTTGGGCTCGATCACGTCGAAATCGCCGCCCTCGAAGGCAGAGGCGGTGATCATCTTGAAGATCGGGATGTTGTTCGACTGGTAGAATTTGATCACCGGCGCATACTCGCCACGCCGCCACCATTGATACATCTGGGTGACGACCGCGCCATAGGGCGTCATGAAGCTCGAATCGCGCGCATAGACCTGGTAGGGCAGCGCCTCGTCGGGCTCGAGGAAATGCACCTTGGTGCCGCCTTCTTCATAGGCCTGGACCATCTCGCGATGCTGGCGCATGGCGAGCTGGCGATCGAACTTGGCACCGGAGCGCAACGTGGCCTTGGAGATCGAACTGGTCGGCAGCCATTTGAAATTGACCGGCTCGCACAGCAGCACGTCATGCAGGCGGCCATATTCGGAGTTCGCGCCCCAGGCCCTGCCGTTGCTCTTGCCGTTTCCCGACGACGTCATGACCATCCTCCTCCGGAATCCCGAGATCGGTTTGCCGGCGATCCTATGGCTTGAAAAACTCTCTCGCAATGGACAAAGATTGGCTCGGCTTTGTGAGAAAATCTATCGCTGACCCGAGGCGACCATGCCGCGACGTCTGCCGCCGCTCAATCCGCTGCGCGCCTTCGAGGCTGCGGCGCGCCATGGCGGCATGACCAGGGCGGCGAACGAGCTGAACGTCACCCATGGCGCCATCAGCCATCAGGTACGCGCCCTTGAAGAGTCGCTCAAGGTGGCGCTGTTCGAGCGCCGCGGCCGGCATCTCACGCTCACGCTTGCGGGCCAGCATCTCCTGCCCTCGGTGCAGCAAGCGCTCGATCTCATCGCCGACGCCTCGGCGCGCCTGTCGCGGCCCGATCTCGACGGCCGTCTCACCGTCAAGCTGCCGATCGCCTTCGCCGCGAAATGGCTGTTGCCGAGACTGGGACGCTTCCGCGACGCCTATCCGCAGATCGAGCTGTCGCTACTGCCGTTCCGTCCGGGCTCGCGCGACCGCGCCGAGGACGCCGATCTCGCGATCGACTACGGGCGTGGGCCCTGGAAGCGCAAATGGACCCGCCTCATCGCCAGCATCGATCTCTTCCCGATCTGCAGCCCGCGGCTGATCAATACCGGGGTCCCGCTGCGCGAGCCTGGCGATCTCGCCCGTCACACGCTCATCCACGATGATGACGGGACGGCCTGGGCCAACTGGCTCCTGGTCGGCGGCGTGGAAGGCGTCGACGCGACGGCGGGCCTGCGCATGGGCACGGCGCTCTTGAGCATCGATGCCGCGGTGCGGGGGCTGGGCGTGGCGCTGGGCGACAAGGCGATCGCCACGGAGGAGCTGGCGAACGGGTCGCTGGTGCGGCTCTTCGGCCTGGGCGTGCCGGCGACGTCCTATTATTACCTGGTCTGCGATCCCGACGAGCTGAAAGTACCGCGCGTGCGCGCCTTCATCGACTGGCTGCTCGACGAGGCAGGCCAGAGTTTCGCTCGCGCGAGTTGACCCGCGGGCGTCAAGCGGTACGCCGGCGCCGGCTTCCCAGCGAGAAGGCCATCAGGGCGAGGATGGTCAGCACCACCCCACCATACTGAACCAGGGACAGTCTCTCGCCCAAGGCCAGCACCGCGAAGGCGATCGTCACCACCGGCTCGATGTTCATCATCATCGCGACCTGCATGCCGGTGATGCGCGCCAGCGCCAGGAACCAGAGCATATAGCCCGCGATATAGCAGGAGACGGCGCCGGCGGCGGCAAAGCCGCCACCCGTACTGGCGGGCAGTCCCCAGCTTCCCGTGAGGGGCCCGAGCAGCAGCACCAGCGGCAGCAGCCAGAGATTGGTGAAGAAATTCACGGTCAGCGCCGGATCCTGCGCGATCGCGCGGCCGCCGAACACGCTGGTGGCGGCAACCGAGAAGGCGGCCGCCAGCGCCCAGGCGATGCCGCGCCAATCGAGTACGTCGAAAGTGGGGCCGATCGCGAGCGCCAGGCCGACAAAGGCGAAGACGAGCGCCGCCATCTTGCCGAGCGTCAGCCGCTCGCGGCCGGTGAGGGCGCTCATCAATCCCGCCAGCAGCGGGTTGGTATAGAGGATGAGCACCGCGAGCGAGACCGGGATGAAGGCGACCGAGCTCAGATAGCCGACCGACATGCCGTAGGCGGTGATCGACAGCCAGAGGCTGCTGATCAGGCCGTGGCGCGACAGCCGCAAACGCTGGCGCTTGGCGAGCAGCATCAGGAGCGCCACCAGCACGAAGGTCGCGGTGCGCAAGGTGACGATCGCGAGCGGGGTGGCGCCGCTGCCGTAGGAGAGACGCGAGAAGGGTGTGATGAAGGCGAAGGCGGTCGCGCAACCGATGATAAGGGCAAATCCGATCCCCTCGCGCCGATGCGCATCGCGGGCAGCCAGGCCGGCCGGGCCGGCGGACTCGGGCAAGGAGGCGGGGGCGGTCATCGGAACTCCGGGAGGTTGCTGCGAGAGATCCGGGCAGCGAGGGCAAGCTGTTGATCTATCGAGCCAGATTGGCGCTGTCCAGCCTGCCGACCGGCTGGACGGGCCGCCGGTCGGATGCCATAGTGGCCGCCCAAAAGAGGGGGCGCCGCGACCGGCAGCCCCTGTTTTGATATCTGATGCCGCTGTCTATACGCCCGCGCTTAAGGAGCGCATGACCGACCGATGAGCCTGGGTACGCGTCTTTATACGTTGCTTTGGGGTGTGCCGGTCGGCACCGACCACTATGGCAATCGCTATTACCGCGGCAAGAAGCTGCTCCATAACCGCGAGCGTCGTTGGGTGATCTATAACGGCGCGCCAGAGGCCTCGAAGGTCCCGGCCGAGTGGCATGGCTGGCTGCATGGCAGCCCGGTGCCGCCGCCGACCGGTAACGAGCCGCAACGGCCCTGGCAGAAAGAGCATCAACCCAACCTGACCGGAACGGCGCAGGCCTATCGCCCGCCGGGCCATGTGCTCGAAGGCGGCCGGCGCGCCAAGGCCAGCGGCGACTACGAACCGTGGGTCCCAAACTGAGATCGACCGAACGGAACAACGCATCGACCTCGGCGGGTCGCAAGCCCGTTCGGACGCCGCGAGGGGGCGTGGCATGAAACGAAACGCAATCGAGACGATGATGGGGGCGGTGGTGCTGCTGGTGGCGGCCACCTTCCTGGCCTTCGCCTATAGCAGCAGCAATGTCGCCCAAGTCGAGGGCTATGAATTGCTCGCGCGGTTCAATCGGGTCGACGGCATCACGCCCGGCACGGAAGTGCGATTGAGCGGGATCAAGGTCGGCTCGGTGCTCTCGACGCATTTGGACCCGAAGACCTATCTCGCCGAAGTGCGGATGAGCATTCTCAACGATGTGAAGCTGCCGACCGACAGTTCCGCGCGGATCCTGTCCGATGGGCTTTTGGGCAATCCCTATCTGGCGCTCGAGCCGGGTGCGAACGACGAGATGATCCCGCCAGGCGGCGAGATCCTGAAAACCCAGGACCCGCTCAATCTGGTCGATCTCATCGGACGGTTCATCTTCAGCTCGACGGGTGCGGGCGGATCCTCCTCCCCGTCGAACTCGCAGAGCCAGCAATAGATCAGGGCGGGACGGCCATGCCGGCCGACAAGGATCCGAAGCCGGCGCCAGCGCAGCATTGGGATCCCGATCGCTATCAGCGCAATGCGGGCTTCGTGCCGGTGCTGGGCGCGCCGGTGCTGGAGCTTCTGGCGCCGCAGCCAGGCGAGCGCATCCTCGATCTCGGCTGCGGCGACGGCGCACTCACCGAAAGGCTGGTGGCCGCAGGCGCGCAGGTGGTCGGCGTCGATTCGAGCCCCGAGCAAGTCGCTGCCGCACGCGCCCGCGGCCTCGATGCGCGCGTCATGAGCGGCGAGGCGCTCGCCTTCGCCGGCGGCTTCGACGCGGTCTTCTCGAACGCGGCGCTCCATTGGATGAAGCGGGCCGATGCCGTCATCGACGGCGTCTGGCGCGCGCTCGAGCCGGGCGGACGCTTCGTGGCCGAGATGGGCGGCGCGGGAAATGTCGCCGCGATCCTGGCGGCCCTGGTGGCGGGGCTTGATCGGCGCGGCCGCGATGGTGCCGCGGCCGTGCCCTGGTTCTTCCCCGGCCCGGAGGATTATCGCGCCCGCCTGGAGCGGCGCGGCTTCAAGGTTCGCAGCATCGAACTCATCGAGCGGCCGACGCCCTTGCCGGGAGCCATGGCCGGCTGGCTCGAGACCTTTGCGGAGAGCTTCATCCGCAGCCTGCCGGAGGGCGAGCGGGCGGGCTATATCGCCGAGGTCGAGGCCGCATTGGCGCCGCGCTTGCGCGATCCCCAGGGGCGCTGGCATGCGGACTATGTCCGGCTGCGGTTCGCTGCAGAAAAACCTTGATTGATAAATAGTTAGTAGCTGTGCCTGGGCCTTCTCCGGGACCGCCGGGCTTGCTATGGTGGCGCCCGACGCCCACTAAGGATCGGGGCGAGGCAGGCATGAACCAACCCGTTAAACGCGACCGTCGAAACCCGGCCTTCCCGATCTGGCGCCAGCCGGACGGAAAGGTGGTTTCCTGCACGGAAAAGATCAAAGTGCTGAACGAGAATCTGTCCGAGATCCGCCAGCTCGCTCAAGACGCGCTCGAAGACGCGATCCTGATGGGCTGCGACGAGGAGCAGATCCGCAAGGTGCTGAACGACCTCGTCCTGTCGCTCGAGAACCCGTACCGCAAGCGCAAGTGAAGCCCGGCCCTCTTCCTGTCGCTCGCGCGGCCTGCTCCCGCGCCGCGCGCTCCTGGTTGCTTCTCGCCCTCTCGGCGCTGATGCTGCTGGGCCCGATTCCGGCGATGGCCGATCCGTTTCCCGTTGCGGTCCTGCGCACGCTCGACAAGGTGACGGCCCGCGTCGCCACGATCGAAGTGCCGGTCGGAACGGCCACGGCGCTGGGCTCGCTCGAGGTCACGGTTCGGGCCTGCGACAAGCGCCCGCCGGAGGAGACCCCCGAAAGCGCCGCCTTCCTCGAGATCGTCGACACCAAGCCGGGCGAGCCGCCGAAAACCTTGTTCTCCGGCTGGATGTTCGCTTCCAGCCCCGCGCTCTCGGCGCTGGAACATCCGATCTACGATATCTGGGTGGTGGATTGCGTGAAGTCCGCGACCAGCGATGCCGGCACCACGCCGTAGAAGCGCGTCGGCACCGGGATGGCGGCGGCGAGCTGGCGCTGATATTCGGCGCGGCTGATCTCGATCGCCCCGAACTGCTTGAGATGCTCGGTCACGAACTGCGTATCGAGTAGCCGGTACCCGCCGATCCTGAGCCTGAGCACCAAATGGACCAGCGCGACCTTGCTGGCGTCGCGCGCCCGGCTGAACATGCTCTCGCCGAAGAAGGCGCCGCCCAGCGACACGCCATAGAGGCCGCCCACCAGCTTGTCGCCTTCCCAGCTCTCCACGCTGTGCGCGTAGCCCAGATCGAAAAGCTGGTTCATCAGGCGGAAAATGTCGCGGTTGATCCAGGTTTCGTTGCGCCCCGGTGCTGCTTCCGCACAAGCCGTCACCGTCTCGGCGAACGCCGTGTCGCAACGGACGTCGAAGCGCTGGGAGCGGACCGTTCGGGCGAGGCGGTGCGGAATGTGGAAGCGATCGAGCGGCAGCACGCCGCGGCGCTTCGGGTCGATCCAGTGCAGCTCGGGATCTGCGCGCCCTTCCGCCATCGGGAACACCCCGCAGGCATAGGCACGCAGCAGCATGTCGGCAGTGATGCGTTCCCGGCCGCTCAATTGGCCCTCACGCCTCCCAAAATCCCGCTCACTCCTTCGGCGCGACGAACTTCTCAAGCCAGCGAATATCGTAATCGCCGTTGATGAAGTCGGTCGCCCCCACCAGCTTGCGATGGAGGGGAATGCTGGTATCGACGCCGCCGATCACGAATTCCTCGAGCGCGCGCCGCAGTCGCATCAGGCACTCGTTGCGGCTCGAACCATGGACGATCAGCTTCGCGATCAGGCTGTCATAGTTGGGCGGCACGCGGTAGCCGCTATAGAGCGCGGAATCGACCCGGACGCCGAGGCCGCCCGGCGCGTGGTAGTCGGTGATGCGGCCCGGCGAGGGTGCGAAGGTCTCGGGATTCTCGGCGTTCACCCGGCATTCGATGGCATGGCCGGTGAAGGTGATGTCCTCTTGCCGGAAGCCCAGCGGCGCGCCGGTCGCAACCCGGATCTGCTCGCGCACCAGGTCGATGCCGGTGATCATCTCGGAGACCGGATGCTCGACCTGCAGGCGCGTGTTCATCTCGATGAAATAGAACTCGCCATCCTGGAACAGGAACTCGATCGTGCCGGCGCTGCGATATCCGAGCCGACGCATGGCCGAGGTGGCGATGTCGCCCACCTTCTGGCGCTGGGCGGCGTTGAGCGCGGGCGAGGGCGCCTCTTCGAGCACCTTCTGATGGCGGCGCTGCAGCGAGCAGTCGCGCTCGCCCAGATGCACCACATTGCCATGCGCGTCGGCCAGGATCTGGATCTCGATATGCCGCGGATGGGAGAGGTACTTCTCGATATAGACCGCGTCGTTGCCGAAATTGGCCTTGGCCTCGGCGCGAGCCAGGCTCAGCGCCTCGCTCATTTCGGCGCGTTTGTTGGCAACCTTCATGCCCTTGCCGCCGCCGCCGGCCGCGGCCTTGACCAGGATCGGATAGCCGATGCGGTCCGCCAGCGCCATGGCCTCGGCATCGTTGGTGATGGCACCGTCGGAACCCGGCACCACGGGAATGTTGAGCGAGCGCGCGGCATCTTTCGCCGCCACCTTGTCGCCCATCAGGCTGATATGCTCGGGCGCCGGGCCGATGAAGGTGAAACCGTGCTCCTCGACCATCCCGGCGAACTGCGCATTCTCCGACAGGAAGCCGATCCCGGGATGGATCGCGTCGGCGCCGGTGATGGTGGCGGCCGAGAGGATCGCCGGGATATTGAGATAGCTCTGGCGCGAGGGCGGCGGGCCGATGCAGACCGCCTCGTCGGCGAGGCGTACATGCATCGCGTCGGAATCGGCGGTCGAGTGAACCGCGACCGTGCGGATGCCCATCTCGCGGCAGGCGCGATGGATGCGAAGCGCGATCTCGCCGCGATTGGCGATCAGGACCTTCTCGAACATGCCTGTCCCGAAACCGGTTCTCGCACCGTCCCGACGCTCAATCGATCACCATCAGCACTTCGCCATACTCCACCGGCCGCCCGTCGCTGATCAGGATCTCGCGAACGGTGCCGCCGGAGGGAGCGGGAATCGGATTCATCACCTTCATCGCCTCGATAATGACCACGGTCTGCCCCTTGGTGACGCGGTCGCCGACCTTGACGAAGGGGCTGGCGCCGGGCTCGGCCGACAGATAGACGGTACCGACCATCGGTGAGGTGACGGCGCCCGCTGGCGGGCCGTCCGCGGCGGCCTTGACCGCGACCGGCGCGGGTCCCGCCGGCGCCGCGGCGGGGGATGCAGCTGCCGTGGCGGCGGCCAGCATCTGCTTGTTCACGCGGATGCGCTGCGGCC
>Ga0335070_10007998_pt1 | contig 12406 bp, 11 predicted proteins | sample Lox_Sample_13_FD_206722 | JGI IMG/M metagenome (GOLD analysis project Ga0335070, IMG submission 206722) | Soil microbial communities from Loxahatchee National Wildlife Refuge, Florida, United States - Lox_Sample_1.3 | ecosystem: Environmental > Terrestrial > Soil > Wetlands | place: USA...
TCGGCACCTCCGGCGACAGCACCGGATGGGTACCCCAGCAGAGACAAAGGCGGCGCGCGGTGGCGACGCGCGGCGTCAGGCACAGGATGGGCACCTCCGGCCGCTCGCGCGCCGCGCGCAAGGTGGTCGAGCCAGTCGTGGTGAAGGTGACGATCGCGGCGGCGCCGATCGTGTGCGCGACCTGGTTGGCGGCGGCGGTGATGGCGTCCTGCGCCGTCGCCTCGGGATCGTAGTGGTCCGCGGCCATGATCCGGCGATAGAGCGGGTCCTGCTCCACGCGCGCGATGATGCGGTCCATCATCTCCACGGCTTCGACCGGGAACTGGCCCGACGCGGATTCCGCCGACAGCATCACCGCGTCGGCGCCGTCGTAGACGGCGGTCGCGACATCCGAAGCCTCGGCGCGGGTCGGCGCCGGATTCTGGATCATCGATTCCAGCATCTGCGTGGCGACGATCACCGGCTTGCCCAGCGCTCGGCTGGCGCGGAGGATACGCTTCTGCAGTCCCGGCACGTCCTCGGGCGGCATCTCGACGCCGAGATCGCCGCGCGCGACCATGATCGCATCGGAGAGCTCGACGATCTCGTCGAGATGCTCGATGGCCGCCGGCTTCTCGAGCTTGGCGCAGACCGCGGCGCGGCCGGCGATCAGCTTGCGCGCCTCGGCGATGTCCTCCGGGCGCTGCACGAAGGAGAGGCCGACGAAGTCGATGTCCTGGTCGAGACCGAAGACGAGGTCGCGGCGATCCTTGTCGGTGAGCGGCGACAGCGGCAGCACGATGCCGGGGACGTTGACGCCCTTGCGGTCGGAGAGCGGCCCTCCGGTGATCACCTCGGTCACTGCGTAATCGGCGCCGGCCTCGAGCACCTTGAGGCGGATCTTGCCGTCATCGAGCAGCAGCTCGGCACCGGCATTGCCTTCGTTGAGGGCTGCGAAAATCTCGCGATGCAGCAAGGGCGCGCGCGCCGGGCCGCCGGGCGTGGAATCGAGGTCGAGGCGGAAGCGCGTGCCGCGTTCGAGCATGACTTTCCCGCCGGCGAGCGTGCCGACGCGGAGCTTCGGACCCTGCAGGTCCATGAGGATGGCGATCGGCCGGCCGGCCTTCTTCTCCAGCGCGCGGATGGCCTGGACGCGCGCGCGATGGTCGTCGTGCGTGCCGTGGCTGAAATTCAGACGGAAAATATCGACCCCGGACCGGAACAGGGCCTCGATCTTCTCGGGCGTCGATGACGCGGGACCCAGGGTGGCGACGATCCGGGCGCTTCTTCGGTGGCGCATGCGAGGATATTACAGGAATTTCCGTGACTTGGATATGACTACGCGGTCATGTCCGGGAGCACCAGGATGGCGCGAAAATCGTTCACATTGGTCAGGGTCGGGCCGGTGACGACGAGGTCGCCGAGGGCCTCAAAGAAGCCGTAGCCGTCGTTGTTGTCCAGCATCGTTTTTGCGTCGCGGCCGAGGGCGCGGGCGCGCCGGATGCTGTCGGGTGCGGTCACCGCGCCGGCGTTGTTCTCGGTGCCGTCGATACCGTCGGTGTCGCCGGCGAGCGCGTAGACGCCCGGCGCCTCGTCGAGAGCCACGGTGAGCGCCAGCAGATATTCGGCGTTGCGGCCGCCGCGCCCCTGGCCGCGCACGGTCACGGTGGTCTCGCCGCCGGAGAGGATTACGCAGGGCGGCTGCACCGGCGCCAAGCCGGCGCGCACCTCGCGGATGAAATGCGCGTGCCGGTTTGCCACCTCGCGCGCCTCGCCTTCGATGGCGTCGCCGAGCGAGAGAGGGGCGACGTGATGCTGCTTGGCCACGGCGGCCGCGGCCTCGAGCGAGGCGCGGGCGCTGCCGATGAGGCGATATTCGGCGCGCGCGAGCCGCGGATCGCCGGGCTTCGGCGTCTCGGCCTCGGGCGCCTGCAGCCGCGCGGCGATCGCCGGCGACGCCGTGATGCGATAGCGGGCGAGGATCGCGCGCGCGTCGGCAAGGGTCGTCTTGTCCGGCACGGTTGGGCCCGAGCCGATCACCGAGGGATCGTCGCCGGTGACGTCGGAGATCGCGAGCGTGACGAGGCGCGCCGGATGCGCGGCGGCCGCCAGCCGCCCGCCGCTGACCGCCGACAGGTGCTTGCGCACGCAGTTCATTTCGTGAATCGACGCACCCGACTTGAGCAGCGCCTGTGTCACCGCCTGGAGTTCGGCGAGCTCGACCCCGGGCCCGGCGAGGCTCAACAGAGCCGAGGCGCCGCCCGACATCAGGCACAGCACGAGGTCGTGCTCGGAGAGACCTTGGACCAGCGCCAGCATGCGCCGTGCTGCATCGCGGCCGGCGGCATCGGGCACCGGATGCGACGCCTCGACGACTTCGATCTTCTGGCACGGCACGGCGTGGCCATAGCGGGTGACGACGAGGCCTTCGATCGGCCCGTGCGTGTGCGTCTCGACGGCGCGGGCCATGGAGGCCGCGGCCTTGCCGGCGCCGACGACGATCATGCGGCCGGGCGGCGGCGGATGCGGCGGCAGGAAGCGCGGTACGGCGCGTGCCGGGTCGGCCGCCTCGACGGCGGCGCGGAACAGCTCGCGCAGGAAATGGCGGGGAGCTTCGATCATGACGCGATCACGCGCGCCGAGTGTCGCACCGGTGGCCGGCCGGGGGCAATGGGAGGGCAATGAACTTGCGCTGCGGTATCGCCGCTAGGCGCAGATCGCCTTGAGCGCCTGCCACGACGCCGCATCCAGCGCCGGACCGCCGCCGGTCGTGTCGGCGCGGATGCGCGCGGCACGCTCTTCGTTGCCCGGATGGGTGAGGAGCAACGACGGCACGCTGTCGAGCATCGGCTGGCGTGCCGCGACCTTGGCGAAGAAGCCCGCCAAGGGCGCGGTGGCAAACTGCGCCCGGTGCATGAGGGCGAGGCCGCGGCTGTCGGCGTCGGTCTCCATGTCCTGGCTGTAGTGGTTGAACAGCAGCATGCCGCCGAGACCGGCGACGGCGGAAAAGCCGACGGCGTCGCCGAGCAGCAGGCCGACGAGAAAGCCGCCGCTCGAGCTTTTGATCGCCGCCTGCAGCGGATGCCGGTATTCGACGTGGCCGAGCTCGTGCGCCAGCACGCCGGCGACTTCGTTTGGATCGGCGGTGAGATCGAGAAGGCCGCGGAACACGATGATCCGCCCCCCGGGCAGCGCCAGTGCGTTCACCACCGGCGAATTGACCACCGTGACCAGCACCGGATACGGCAGATGCTCGCCGGCGGTGAGCGTCAAGACGATGCGGTCGAGCGCGGCCGTGCCGGCGGGGGCGTGACAGGTGGTCTTGTGCTGCCGGACGGCCTCGGGGCTGGCGGTCTGGGTGACGATGAGGTCGGCCATCCAGGTGCCGGCGCGCGTCTCGACGCTGGCCGGCACGAGAGGCACCAGGTAACGCGCGAAAGCCGGCACGATGACGAACAGGAGCAGGGCGACGCTGGCGACGGCGCCGCCCGCCCACAGCGCCACTTTCCATGGCGCGATCCGCGACCCGTAGGGGCTCTGCGCGAGCCGGGGGAAATTCGCCGCGACATAGGCGGCGAAGCCGGCATCGTTGACCACCAGGCGTGCGTCGCCGCCGAGCTGACAGAGACGCAACGTCCCGTCGGCATCGGCGGTGCCGATCCGGCGCACCTCGCCGGCAGGCCAGTGCGCGACCAGCTCGTCGGCGAGGGTGCGGATCGTAAGGCCGGCCGCATCGGCGTCGACGAGCACGTCGGCGCGGCCGGCGAGGCGTCCGTCGGCGTAGCGCGCGGTCGTGCGCGCGGTCATGCGGCGCCGAGGTCGAAACTGTCGGCGAGGCCTTCGCCGAACTTCGGCGCCGGGGCCGGCGACTGCGCGATACGATCGAGACCTTCGATGCCGTCGACCGCGAGCGTCGCGCACAGATGCCGCAAGGTGCCGACCGTCACCATCAGCGTCCACAAGAGGCGGAACAGGAACAGCATCAGCGTCACCACGACGATGCCGACCACGATACCGGTGATGTACGCGTTCGCTCCCGGCGCGGTTCCTTGGCTCGGGCCCGCGGCATGGAATATGCCGCTGAAGGCGCCGAAAATGATGGCGCCGACGACCGCAATGACGAACACCCCGATCACGCCGCCGAGGCAGGCGAGCACGCACAGCAACACCCGCCCGACGATGCGGCCGCCGCTGGCGTTCGAGCGGAACGTCAGCGTGCCGAGGCGGGTGTGCGCGGCGAAGTGCCGGAACTCGCGCACGCGATACCAGACATAGGCGACACCGCCGATGGCGACACACAGATAGGGCGTGACGACGAGCAGCATCAATTTGCCGGCATGCGCGGTGGTCACCTGCTTGGTGGCCGCCGTATCGCCGCTGCCTGCCGCGGCGATGAGCTCGATGACGAACGGCACGAGGAAGACCGCCATGACCGCAAGCGGTACGGCGGCGGCGGCGAGGACCGCGAGCCACGGCAGCAGCAGCGGCCGCGCGGGCGCGTCGAACGCGAAGCGCTCGTTGCCGAACCAGGTGTGCGTCGTGCGGTAGCGTTGCAGCGCGGTGCGCATCCACGGTGCGGCCAAACCGAACGTCAGCACCGTCACCAGGCTCCAGCCCAGCGCCATGAAGATGTAGCGCCAGGTCGAGCCGGTTTGCGCCGCGCGGATGCCGCGCCAGCGCGTGCGCGACAGCCGGTAGCGCCGGGCGCGGAAGCCGGCGGCGAGGATGAGGATGTAGAGGACGAGCGCGTAGAGCGTCTTGCTGATCGCGAGCACGGCGGGGTCGCTTTGCAGCGCCGCGTTGAGGAGGCCCCACGCCAGCGCTGCCGGCGCCAGGACCGCGACCACGATCAGAAAGCCGATCAGGAGCTCGCGGCCGAGGCCCGTGTATTCGAACGGCTCGCCGTTCAGCCGCACGGCCTGCCACAGATAGCGGCGCACCGCCGTCTTTGCCCAGAACCGGTAGATGAAGACGGTGACGAGATTGAGCAGCGCGTTCTTGAACAACAGCCCGGCGAGCGAGCCCGTGGGCTTGTAGTCGACCGTCCCGTACATCGGCGTCTCCCCCGCGGATCTGCAACCTTAGGCGGTACGGCCGCCCGCTGGCAACGCCGCCCGATCTTGAAACGTGCGGATCAGGCGCTGGCGCGCCGGGCGATGACGATGCCGGCGAGGACCAGCACGCTCCCCAGCGCCTGCAGCGGGCCGAGTGATTCGCCGAGGATGAGCCAGGCGAGACAGGCCGCGATCGCCGGCTGCAGCAGCAAGGCTACGGCGGAGAACGACGTCGGCAAGTGTGCAAACGCACTCGCGATCAGGCTCTGGCCGCCGGCGTGGCTGAAAAGCGCCAGCAGCAGCAGCACCGTCCAGCCATAGGCGCTCGTCGCGACCAGGCTTTCGCCCGAGACTAGCGCCACCGGCAGCAGCAGGACCGCGGCGACCACCGCCGTCCACGCCATGATCGTCGCCGTGGCGAAGCGGCTGCGCAGCTCGCCCAGCACCAGCATGTAGCCGGCATAGAACCCGGCGGTGACCAGGCCCAGCGCATCGCCGAAAATATGCGCGCCCGAGAAGCTGAGCGAGGCGCTCATCAGCACCGCGGCACCGGCGATGGCGAGGACCAGGCCGACGACGAAGGCCGGGCGGAAGCGCTCGCCGAACAGCAGATAGGCCGCCGGCGTCACGAACACCGGTGCGAAATTGGCGAACAGGGTGGCGTTGGCGACCGAGGTGAACCTGATCGACCAATGCCAGAAGGCGAGGTCGCCGGCGAAGCACAGCCCGGCGAGCGCGAGCAGCCAGCGGTCACGGGCATTCGCCGGCCGTACCGCATCGCGATCGCGCCGGCGGTTCTCGGCGCCGAGCCACAGCACCAGCGCCGGCGCCGCGAAGGCGACGCGCCAGAACGCGGTCGCGGTCGGGCCGAGCTCGGAGAGCCGCACGAAGATCGGCGAGAAGGCGATGGCGGCGGCACCGGCGAACAGCATCGCCAGCGCCAGGCGCTCGCGGCGGCGGCGTGACTGGAGATCGGCGGCGGGCGTGGTGCTGTCCACGCCCGCTTATAGCAGGCGTGGCTGCCTCATAGAATCCGCGAGGGCCGGTCGTTTCGCCGCTTTCGCCAGCTGCGCCACGCGCTCCCAGGTCGTCGCCTGGAAGCTCGGGCGCTGGTTCATTCGTTGCAGCCACGCCACAAGGTTGGGCCGGTCCGCTGTCAGCGGCGTCCATTCCGGCGTGGCGGCGAGAAAATCGAGCTGTGGGCCGACCAGGAGATCGGCGAGGCTGAGCGCGTTTCCGGCGAAGTAGGGCTGTCCCGCGAGCAGGCGCGACAGCTCGGCGCAGACGGTGTGTGCCTTCGGCATCGCGGCCGCGATCGCCGTCTCGTCGGTCGCCAGCCCCAGAATTCGCGGCCCGACGATGCGCTGGAAGCCGATGACGTTGTTCACGCCCTGGCACAGATACCAGTCGGAGATGTTCATCACCTGGTCCATGCGCGCTGCCGCTTTGGCGTCGCCGGGCGTCAGCGCCGGCGTCGGCAGCACGCGGTCGAGATAGCGCAGGATCGCCTGCGTCTCATAGAGCAGGAACCCGTCGTGCTCGAGCACTGGCACGCGGCCGAACGGATGGCGCGCGAGATGCGCGGCACTGCGACCGCCGCCGGGAGCGAGGGCCTCGAAGCGGTAGCCAGCGCCCTTTTCCTCGAGCGCGGCGAGGACGGCGCGCCCGAACGGGCTGCCGGCGACGCCGGTGACGGTGAATGCAGACATGTTCTCCTCCTTTCTTAAGACTGCTTGTCGGCGTACGCGGCAAAGCCGTCGAGTTTCGACGGCCAGCCGCCGCGGAGCTTCTCGGCGTGCCGTGCAGCCTCGGTTCCGAAGCGCTCGAGGTTGCGATGCTCGAGCGTGACCAGCGTGCCGCCGGCCGGGGCCGGCGCGAAGGTCAGCTCGACCTCGGTCAGGACGCCCGGGTCGTAGCCCCACTCGCAGTTGATCTGCCAGCCGAGCAAGAGACGCGACGGCGGGTCCCAGGCCAGGACTTTGCCCCACTGTGTCTCGGTCCCGGCCGCATCCCGCTCGAACCAGCGGCCGCCGGCCTTCGGCTCGATGACGATCGCCGCATGCAGCTGCTTGCCGATGCCTTTGCCCGGCCACCACTCGCCGATCCTGGTGGTGAACAATTCGAAGGCGCGGGCGGGGGCGGCTTTCACCTGCACGGTCTTGACGATAGGCGCGATGGTCATTTCGGCTTCTCCTGCTTCTCCTGGATATCGTGATCGCGGTCGGCGAACTCCTTGAAGGCGTCGAGCGCCGACGACCAGTGCGCGTCGAGCCAGTCGCGCATCGCGGCGATGCCGCGCGGATCGATGCGGTAGATGCGGCGGTTGCCGTCGGGGGTCTCGCTCACCAAGCCGGCCTCCTTCAGCACCTTGAGATGCTGCGATACGGCGGGGCGGCTGACCGGCAGCCCGTGGGCGAGTTCGCCGACCGCGGCTGGCCCCGCCGCCACCCGTTCGAAGATCGCCCGCCGGGTCGGGTCTCCGAGTGCGGCCAAGCTGTCGAGTGCCTTCAGTGCGTAAGTCATAGCTTACCGTAAGTCATAGCTTACATGGAGTCAAGCCGAAAAAATGACTCGGCCTGCACCCGTTCCGCCGACGTCACTCCTTCTACTGGGACGGACCCGGGGCCGGGCCGGCAGCCACAGCCCGGCCGCGGCGGCGGCCAGCGACAGGACCGCCGACACGGGTCGGCGCCGCCGACGCACCGGAGGCGCCGCCGCGCTACTTCGCGCTCATCGGCTGGAGCGGCGGTCGCCTCGCCGGCATCCGCGATTTCCGCTATGCCCGCTATGCCGCCGAAGGGGCCGACATCCGCGTACTGCGCTGAGCGGCGTTGAGCGCAACTGCGGTTTTCCGCCGGCGCCTAATCGCGACGCAATATCCTCACGCGCACCGTTGCGTAATGTCACAGAGGCCTCGATACGACCGGGGGCGCGACGCCATTCGCGTGGGTGAGGGAAGCCGGCGACTCGTACTCCTCGATCGGAAGTGTTTTGTCGCCCGTTCCCGCTCTCGATATCGGGATGATGACGCGATCGCTCTGCGAAACGCCGATCGCACGGCCAGGACGTTCGATCGCGACGGTGACCTGACTGCTCTGACGACCTGAGAACGAGAGCGATATCCGCATCGCTTCTCGTTTGCCATCGATTGCGACCTGCAGTTGTCCGCTGCAGGTGCTGTTTGGATTGCACTCCAGCCCGATCTCGTTGCCGCCATCCGGCGGAGTCACGCCGATCACGGCGACATAAGTGACCTCGGCAACCGCAACTCGCGTCATCAACGGCAATGCGCTAGCCAGCGATAACGCAATGACCTTGAACGCGTTCTGACCGACAGGCATTTGTATTCAACGGATAGAGGTGGCGGGGACCTGATCTTACAACCAGCCGTGGGCACGATGAGTTTCTTTTAGATGGACTGGTCGGCCGACATCCGCCTGGTGACCTGAGACAGGCGGGCGACATGAGTCTGTACAAGGGAAGCTGCGCCTGAAGCCGGCGACCAAGCCGGACCTGGTCGGCATCTATGTCGGCGCACTCGACGAATGCGGCCGGCGCCTGGAGCCGCTGCGCGAAGCATCGAAAAATGAGATGATTTCGATGCCAACTATATATGAGCGGCAAGGATGGGGCTGCTCTAAGCTTTTGCGGTTCAGACGCGGGTTAACCTGCGCGGTCCAGGATGAGGGAGGAAGCGATGTCATCGAGTGCTTGGGCATCGAGCTTGCGGGTATTGGCATCGGCGGCCGTCGCCGTCGTCGCGTCGCTCGGGCTGGCGGCGGGTCCGGCCCGTGCCGCCGATCCGATCAAGATCGGCTTCAGCATGGCGCTCACCGGTCCGTTCTCGGCCAACGGCAAGGCGGCGCTGCTCGCCAACCAGATGTGGGCCGAGGACCAGAACGCCAAAGGCGGACTGCTCGGCCGGCCGATCCAGCTCGTCTACTACGACGACCAGAGCCAGGTCGCGCAGGTGCCGGGCATCTACACCAAGCTCATCGACATCGACAAGGTCGACCTGCTGATCTCGGGCTACGGCACCGCCACGGTGGCGGCGGCGATGCCGACGGTGATCCAGCACGGCTACACCTTCATGTCGCTGTTCGGCCTGGCCGTGAACGAGCAGTTCAAATACGACCGCTACTTCCAGATCGCGCCGTTCGGCTCGGGCGGCGGCACCGCCTTCTCGGAAGGCTTCTTCGACGCGGCGATGACCATGAACCCGAAGCCGAAGACGCTCGCCATCCTCATCGCCGATTCCGAATTCCCGCAGACCGCCGCGGCGGGTGCCCGCGAATGGGCGAAGAAGTACAGCCTCAACATCGTTTACGATCGGAATTTCCCACCGACGACCGTCGACTACTCGCCGCTGGTGCGCGCGGCGCAGGCCGCCAAGCCCGACATCGTCTATGTCGCCTGCTTTCCGCAAGACACGGTCGGCATCATCCAGGCGATGCACGAGACCGGCTTCGCGCCGAAGCTGCTCGGCGGCGGCATGGTCGGCCCGCAATACGCGGCTCTCAAGCAGAAACTCGGGCCGAACCTCAACGGCATCATGACGTTCGAGACTTATGTGCCGGCGAAGACCACGGACTTCCCCGGCATCAAGGCGTTCCTCGACCGTTACCAGCCGAAGGCGAGCAGCGTCGGCGTCGACGCGCTGGGCTATTACCTGCCGCCGTTCTCCTACGCCGGCCTGCAGGTCCTGGGCGACGCCATGACGGCGACGAAGAGCCTCGACCAGAAGAAGCTGGCCGATTACATCCACGCCACCACGTTCAAGACGGTGGTCGGTGACGTGCGCTTCAACGCCGAAGGCGAGTGGAAGGACCAGCGCATGTTCCAGGTGCAGTACCAGGGCATCAAGGACGGCAGCCTGGAGCAGTTCAAGCAGCCGGGCACGCAGGTGATCGTGTTCCCCGCGGCCTTCAAGTCGGGCGAGCTGCAGTATCCGAAGTGAGGGGCGCGGCGCCTGACTTCAGCGGCTAGCGCCGCAACCGCTCGAGCTTTCCGCGGATCGTCACGATGTCGGCGGACAGCCGCCGTTCGTCGCCCTCGACCTGCTGCTCGCGGGCGAGCAGATCGTCCAGCGCGAGCTTCGCGCCGCCGATGCGGCCGCGTTCGGCGAACATGAACGTCCGCCGGGCCTTGGCCACCTCCTCCTGCAGGTTGCGGCGGAGGATGCGCGAGTCGCGCAGCGCCTTCTCTTGCTCCGCGAGAATGCGCGCGAGCTCGGCGGGATCGTCGGAAGCCAGGGCTACGGTTGCCGGTGACGGTGAGGCCGGCCGCTCGACCACGCGGGCGGCGGTCTCCGCGGCAGCCGGGACGGTGGCCCCGGCGGAGACCCTCTCAGGGGCGGAAACCGTCTCTGGGGCGGGACTGCCGGCGGGGGCGACCGGCGCGGGCGGCCGCGCGACCGGCGCGAAGAGCAGGTCGGGCACCCACGGTTTCGCGGGCTTGGGCGACTTATCGAGGGGCATGCGGGAACATCCGAGGGGATTTTAGTCGATTTCCCCGGAATTACCTAATCACCGCTGCGCGTTTGAGCCGGGCGACCTCGTCGTCGATGAAGCGGATCGCCGATGACACCGCGGCCGAGATCGGCCGATTGGCGAGGCGGATCACGTAGCGCTGGATCTCGAGGCCTTTGATGCGCGACACGCGCCAGGCCGCGGCGTCGTCGGCGATGGCGACATAGGGCAGCAGCAGGCAGCCGAGCCCGCGCCGCGCCAGGTCTTTCAGCACCGGCAGGCTGTCCGCCTCCATGCGGCAGTTGAGCGTCACTCCTTTGGCGGCGGCGAGGCGCTCGTAGCCGAGCCGCTCGCGGTTGGCGAGGCCGGGCAGGATGAGCGGCAGCTCGGCCACCTGCTTCACCGTGCATTCGGCGGCGAGCTTGAGCTTGGTATCGCGCGCCGCCATCAGATACAGGCTTTCGCCGGTGAGCGGCGTCATGATCAGGCTCGAATCCTTGTCCGGGAACGCGACGATGCCGAGGTCGAGCTTGCCGACCTGCATCGCGTCCTGGATCGACGACGTGAGCTCGGTGACGAAATGGAGGCGGACGTTGGGGAAGGCGGCCGAGTACTTCTCGGCGAAGCCGGGGAAGAGCGCGTCGCCGAAGGAGGGATTGGCACCGATGCGCACCATCCCGGTCGGCTGGTTGCCGCGGTTGCCGATCTCGCTGCGGATATGGTCGACCTGGTCGAGCAACTGCTTGGCGTGGTCGCGCAGGAGCTCGCCCGCCGCGGTGAGCTTGATCCCGCGCCCCACCCGCTCGAACAGCTCGGTCTTGAGCTCGAGCTCGAGCAGCTGCACCTGCCGGCTGACCGCCGACTGCGCCACGCGCAGCCGCGACGCGGCGTGGGTGAAGTTCTCGAGCTCGGCGACGACGACGAAGTAGCGGAGCTGGCGGAAATCCATGAACCCCGGTGCTTTCTGGCGGTCCGGACCAATCTCATTTCGAGATAAAAACCTTCTCAAAATTCTGAATTTTATTCCATCGCTTTTTCGCTAGCCTGTTGGGCAAGAGGCGCCGCAAGACGCGCCGGCTTTTTCGGGGACGGAACGGTGCTCAGAATCAGCGTGGATATCGGCGGCACGTTCACCGACATGGTCGTCGCCGACGCCGACGGGTCGGTCGAGATGTTCAAGGCGCCATCGACGCATGGCGAGCTGTCGGTCGGCGTCATGGAATGCCTGAAGAAGGCGGCGGCGCATCGCGGGGTCGACCTCAAGCACCTCCTCGCCGAGGTCGATGCGATCATCCACGGCACGACCGTCACGACCAACGCGCTGCTGACCCGCGCCGGTGCGATGACCGGCATGGTCACGACCGAAGGCTTCCGCGACATCATCGAGATGCGCCGCGGCATGCGGGTCGGCGTGACCCCGTACAATCTGAAAGTGCCGTTTCCCGAGCCGCTGGTGCCGCGGCATCGCCGGCTCACGGTGCCCGAACGCGTGCGCTTCGACGGCACGGTGATCACCCCTCTCGACGAAGCCGCGGTCGAGCGCGCCGCGCGTATCCTCAAGGAACAGGGCGTGCAGGCGATCGCCGTCTGCTTCCTGTTCTCCTACGTCAATCCGGCGCACGAGCGCCGGGCGGCGGAGATCTGCCGCCGCGTGCACCCGACCGCCTATGTGACGACCTCCTCGGACACGCTGTCGGCGGCGCGCGAGTTCGAGCGCTTCAACACGGCGATCGTCGGCGCCTATACCGGCCCGATCTTCTCCGCCTATATCGACCAGCTGGACGAGGGCCTGCGCACCGCCGGCTTCCGCGGCAAGCTGGTGCTGATCCAGTCCAACGGCGGCATCCAGGACAAGGACACGGCGAAGAAGAACCCGGTGTCGACCCTGCTCTCCGGCCCGGCGGC
>Ga0335070_10007999_pt1 | contig 12405 bp, 9 predicted proteins | sample Lox_Sample_13_FD_206722 | JGI IMG/M metagenome (GOLD analysis project Ga0335070, IMG submission 206722) | Soil microbial communities from Loxahatchee National Wildlife Refuge, Florida, United States - Lox_Sample_1.3 | ecosystem: Environmental > Terrestrial > Soil > Wetlands | place: USA: Florida...
TGGCCCTGTCGATCTACGGCTCGACGTCGGCCGAGAACTCGTTCCTGATCGACGGCGTCAACACGACCAACGTCATCAAGGGCATCCAGGGCAAGGACATCAACAACGAGTTCATCCAGGAGGTCGAAGTCAAGACCTCGGGTTACCAGGCCGAGTACGGCCGGAACACCGGCGGCGTGATCAACGTGATCACGAAGTCGGGCGGCAACGAGTTCCACGGCGGCGTCTTCGGCTACTACAACAACCTCTCCATGGCGGCGGATCAGGTCAATCTCCAGACGGCGGACTTTTCCCGGCAGGGAGACACGCAGTCCACGACGACGACGGTCAAGAACACGCGTTCGGAAGGCGGCCTCGACCTCGGCGGCTTCATGGTCAAGGACCGCGTGTGGTTCTTCGCCGCTTACGACCGCGTCATCACCGGCAACTCCGTCGTGCCGACGACCGGCAACGTCGAGGGCGAGGTCTTCCCCGCGACCCTCACCGAGAACAAGTACTCGTTGAAGCTCACGTTGAACCTGGCCCAGTCGACGACGCTCCAGGGCGTCTACTTCTCCGACCGTGAATCCCAGACCGGCCGCATCAATCCCAATCCCCAGAGCGTCAACCCGCTCAGCTACAACGGCCGGATCGACATCGGCGGGCCGGACTACGGCGCGCGCCTCAATCAGCTGTTCGGCTCGAGCGGCATCGCGACCATCTCTTACGGCCAGCACTCGGACCGGTACGAGACCAAGCCGAACGGGCTCGACACGCCGCAGACCATCGACTTGACGACGGCGGTGACGAACCCGGGCGTTTTCAACTACACGGGCGGCTACGGAAACATCGCGGGGTACGCCCAGAACAACCACTCCAAGCGCCAGACGATCGCGGGTACCTACACGGGGTACGTCGGCAACCACGAGTTCAAGGCCGGCGGCGACTACGAGAAGCTGGTGACGACCGGTTCGAACTACTGGACCGGCGGCAACCGGCTCGAGATCATTCCCTGCCTCCAGTCCGGCACCCGGATCTGCGACCTGAACCAGGCGCCCTTCTACACGAACCCGTACGGTGACACGTACCAGGTCTTCTACCAGCACCGGTACTACACGACGGATGCGGATCCCACGAACTACACGCAGGCGCTCTTCATTCAGCCGACGACCAAGCGATACAGCGGCTTCGTTCAGGATCAATGGCGCATCACCCCGGCGCTGACGGTCAACGTGGGCGTGCGCTATGACTCCGAGAATCTCGCCGGAACGCCCTCGTTCCTCTTCCCCGATGGCGGCGGGTTCAGCCTCAAGAACGAGTGGGCCCCCCGCGTGGGGGTCACCTGGGATTTCGCGGGCGACGGCACCTCGAAGCTGTACGCTTCCGCCGGCCGCTTCTACTACGCGCTGCCGACGGACATCACGTTCCGGTCCTTCTCACCCAGCACGACTCAGATTCAGTACAACTACAACGACAGCACGACCAATCCGGCCGACTTCGTCGGCGGAACGACGGTCTGCACGGGCACGAGCAATACCGGGACCGGCTGCGTGCCGCGCTTGAACTTCACGCAGGTCGGCGGCACCGGCGAGCCGACGGACCCCGACATCAAGGCGTCCTACCAGGATGAGTTCACGATCGGCGTCGAGAAGGCGATCGACCCCACCCTGTCCGTCGGATTGAAGGGCACCTATCGCTCGCTCGGCCGCGCCATCGAAGATCGCTGCGACCTCAACTCGGCCGTGACCGGCATTTCCTGCGCCATCATGAACCCCGGCGCCACCGGCCCGGGCAACGGCGGCGCGGAAGGCATCTACGGGAGCTGCGACACGTGGGCCAACCCGACGGATCCGAATTCCGGCACCTGCACCGGGCCGGGCGACGGAACGCCGACCAAGGCCGCCAAGCGCATCTTCAAGGGCATCGAGCTCGTCGTGCGCAAGCAGTTCACCAACGAGATCTGGGCCCAGCTGTCCTACCTCGGCTCGACGCTGACGGGCACCTACTCGGGCGCCGTCCGCCAGTCCGACGGCCAGACCGACCCGGGGATCAACTCGGACTACGACTACTACCTCTTCATGAACAACTTCTCCGGGCGCCTCGAGCTCGACCGGACGAACCAGGGCCGCCTCGACGCCGTGTACAACGCCCCCTGGGGGCTCTCGGCCGGCTTGCAGTTCTACGTCCGCACGGGAGTTCCGACGTCCGAACTCGGCTTCTACAACTCGGGGTACGGCTCGACGCTCTACAACACCCAGCGTGGCTACGCGGGACGACTGCCGACCGACTACGAGATGAACGCCTCGATCGGCTACAACTTCGTCGCCGGACCGGTGACGGTCACGCCGATCTTCTACGCGTTCCAACTGCTGAACAATCAGACCATCACGGCGATCGACCAGCGCTACAACCCGAACCAGTCGTTCGTCACCGACCCGGCGAGCCCGTTCTATGGCCAGGCCGGCGTCGAGCCGGGAACCTACGGTCCGAGCGGCGAACTGTGCCCGGCGAACGCGCCTCGCCCCTGCACCGACAACCCGGACTATCGCAAGGCCACTTCGCGCACGAGCCCCCGCCAGTTCCGCGTCGCTCTCAAGGTCACTTTCTAGGGACGTCCCCGTCTTTCCCGGAGGGGCGGCTCGCGCCGCCCCTCTTCTTCGCTCCGCGACGAGCCACCGTGGCGGGGATACGATCAACCGACTCGGAGGTGCTCCATCGCCGCGCGTGAGGACCGCGGAACCGATCCCGTTCCGCAGCTCTTCGGGGGACGGGGGGCCGTCCTTCTGCTCGGTCTCCTCGCCGCTTCCTGCGGAGGAAAAACCGAGACGGCTTCCGTGCCCGTCGCTCGGCCCTCGGCCACCGCCCTGGCGACCTCCGCGCCGCCGCCGCCGGTCGGCAACGAGGCGGCGGACTCCCGGCGGCACCGGGACCCCGGAAGGCGGACGCCCGTCATCTGGCTGGGGCTCGATGCGCTCGATTTCGAGCTCGTCGACCGCCTCGCGGCCGAGGGGCGCATGCCCAACTGGAAGCGCCTGGAATCCGAGGGGTACACGGCCCGCCTGAAATCGTACGCGCCGATTCTCTCGCCGATCCTCTGGACGACCCTGGCCACGGGCGTCGGGCCCGACATCCATGGGGTTCTGGACTTCCAGCAGGTGGATCCGAAAACCGGCGACAAGGTTCCCATCTCCGGAAACTCTCGAAAGCTTCCGGCGATCTGGAACGTGGCGTCCGCGTCGGGACTGACCGTCGGCGTGGTGGGCTGGTGGGCGACGCATCCGGCCGAGGAGGTCAACGGGTTCTTCGTCACCGACCACGCGAGCCCGATCCTGTTCGAAGGCCTCCCGAAGCAGGGGGTCGCCTATCCGGCTGCGCTCGCCGGGGGCATCGAGCAGGTCGCCGCGAGAGACGGGGCGGTCACGAGCGAGGAGCTGGCGGGCTTCGTCGCGACTCCGGTCGCCGAAATTGCCGCCGCGCGCGCGAGCGCCGGGGGACTGCCGAACGACCTCGTCCTGCTTTCGCGGGCGATCGCAGCCACCCGCGTCCAGTCCCGGATCGGACTCGAGCTCTACGACCGTTACCTCCCCGACCTGATGATGCTCTACCTCGAAGGAACCGACGTGGTCGGGCATCTCTACGCGTCCGAGATCCCGCCCCGGATGAGCTGTGTGTCCGACGAAGACTTCGCCCGACATCACGGCACGGTGGACGCGTACTACGCGCTGGTCGACGGCGTGCTGGGCCAATGGATGCGCCGCGCCGAAGAGGACGGGGCCACCCTCATCGTCAATTCGGACCACGGGTTCAAGTGGGGGAACGACCGCTCGTGCGAGCGCGGGTCCCTCAATCCCGAAACGGCCGGTTTCTGGCACCGGCTCGAAGGCGTCTTCGCAGCCTGGGGAGCGAGGGTCCAGAAGAGCTCCCGGAGGGGCCAGGCGACGGTGTTCGACGTCGAGCCGACCGTCGCGGCGCTCCTCGGTCTGCCGGTCGACCGGCACTCTTCCGGCGTGCCGGTACGGTCCGCGTTTCCCGGCCTCACCGCACCCCGCCGCGCGGATCTCGCCGCTTCGATTCCGGTGCGGCGGCTGGCGGCCGAGCCGACGTCGCCGAAGGAGTCGAGCGAGTACGCGCAGAAGCTCAGGGCGCTCGGCTATCTGTCCGGTGGCGAATCGGAGCGCGCCACTCCTTCGGGAGCCGACCGGCCGGGCCTGACCGAGGTCGCCTGGAACAATCTCGGCGTCTACCTGTCGACGCTGGGCGGCGCGGAAAATCTCCGCGGCGCGGAGCGGGCCTACGAGAAGTCTCTCGCGATGTGGCCCAGGTATCCCTCCGCACTCTTCAATTTCGCCGTGCTTCACAGAATCCGCGGCGACGATCGGGCGGCGATCGACGGGCTGTTTCGATCCCTCGAGGCCGGGCAGCCCGACCCCGAACGGGCCATCCTCGATTGGGCCCTCTACTACAACGCCACCTCCAAGTCGGCCCGGGAGCTCGAGGTCCTCGAGCGAGGCGCCGGGAAGTATCCCGAAAGCGAGGCGATCCAACGCGCGCTCGGGATGCGGTTGTTCCAGGGAAGGAATTGCCCCCGCGCCGACGCCACGCTGGCCCGCTTCGAGACCACCACGCGAAATCCCCAGACGCTCAACGCGCTGGCTCTGGTGAAGGCCTGCCTCGGGCGGAAGGAAGAGGCGATCGCGTTCTTCCGGCGCTCCCTGGATCTCGATCCGAATCAAACGACGGTTGCCCGGTCGCTCGGGGTCCTCGAAGGTGAGAGTCGCGCGCGGAGACAGGAGCCCCAGGGGACATCCCCTTCGCCTCGCTAGAATGGCGCGCGTCGTGGCTCCCGAAAAGGACACGTGGCAACCCGAGACCTACGCGCGCTTCGCGGCCGAGCGCAGCCGCCCGTTCTTCGACCTGCTCGCGCTCGTCGCGCCGATCTCCGGCGGCCGGGCCGTGGACCTCGGCTGCGGCACGGGCGAGCTGACGCGGGAACTCCACCGCCGGGTCCGGGCCGCCGAGACCGTCGGGATCGACTCCTCGGCCGCGATGCTCGAGAAGGCCGCGGCGTTCGCTGGAGCGGGGCTGCGCTTCGAGCAGGGCGACCTTGCCGCCTTCGCGCCGAGGGAGCCCGTGGACCTCGTGTTCTCGAATGCCGCCCTGCACTGGGTTCCGGATCACCCGGCGCTCCTGGCGCGCCTGAGGCGGACGCTCGCGCCCGGCGGTCAGCTCGCCTTCCAGGTGCCGGACAACTTCGGCCACGCGTCGCACCGGGCCGCCGAGGCCGTCGCGTCGGAGAACCCGTTCCGCGGGGCGCTCGGCGGCCGGGCACACCCGAAGAACGTGCTGGCGCCGGAGGAGTACGCCTCGATCCTCGACCGCCTCGGCTACGCCGAGCAGACCGTGCGGCTTCAGGTCTACGGCCACCGCCTCGCCTCGCGCGAAGGCGTCGTCGAGTGGGTCGAGGGGTCGCTGCTTTCGGAATACCGCCGGCGGCTCGCCCCGGATCTCTACGAGCGATTCGTCGTTCGCTACCGGCAGATTCTCTTCACCATGATTCCGGACGAGCGGCCGTACTTTTTCGCGTTCCGGCGGATCCTCGCGCGGGCGCGCCGCTGACGGATCAGAACGCCAGCGCGACGACCGCCTTCCGCACGCCGGAAACGACCTCGGCCATCCGCCGGTAGTCGAGCGTGTCCGGCGTATCGGCCGCGGTGTGATACCGCGGATTCCGATAGAAGGCGGTATCCGTGATCATCACCGCGGGGAGGCCCCGCTTCCAGAACGTGGCGTGGTCGGAGAGGTCCACGCCGCGGACGAACCGGGGCGCGTTGATCGAGAACACCGGCAAATCCGAGGCCTCGCGCATCGCGGCCTTCACGCGCCGGACGATCCCGGCGCCGCCGGCGCTCCCGACCACGGCAACGAAGTTGCCCCGCGTCGGATAGAAGAGCTTCAAGACGCCGAACGGAAGCTGCTGGCTCCCGGGAGCGTCCGTGAAGCACCCGATCATCTCGAGGCACAGCATCGCGCGCACGCGGCGCCCCGACTTCTCGAGCGCGGCCGCGTAGACCTCGCTGCCCATCCCCGGCGTACCGAAGTACGGAGCCTCTTCGAGCGCAAAGAAGACGAGCTCGACGCGGTGCGACAGCGTCGCGCCGGAGAGCAGCTCGGCGAGCTCGAGCAGGCCGGCGACGCCGCTCGCGTTGTCGTCGGCGCCGGGCATCTCGCCCGCCACGTCGTAATGGGCGCCGACGACCACGACGTCGGGCGTGTCCGGACCGTACGCCGCGACGACGTTGACGTAAGCCGCAGCCGCGGTTTCGAACCGCTGCTCGGAGACGGCGCCGCCGGCAGCGCGGAGCTCTCCCGCGATCCACTCGGCGGCCCGCTGCATGTTCTCCGGATGGCCGCCGTCGCGCGGCCGGAACCGTTCGACGAGCTCGCGCACACGTCTCATGAGGCGATCGGGGTCGGCGGATACTGCGTCGGGGGCACGCGTTCGACGGAAGGGAAGAGGCTGCGTCATCCAGGCGGCAGCCGCCGCCATGACCAGAATCACTCCCCCGATCCACCAGGCCACGTTTCGGATTTTCCGCGAATCGGTCACGAAAGGTCGAGGGTCGGAATCACGCCGAAGACCGCCGACGGGGCCTCGGGCGTCCCCAGGGACGCTGGCGACCCGACGCGCGCCTGGCCAAATCGTAGAAAACCCGAAGCGCAACCTGAGGACTTCCGGGGGCACCGGATGACATCGTGGCGCCGGACCAATCGGGAGGACGACATGAGCCAAGGCGCCCGACGCCGTTTTGCGCGCTTCACGCTAGGAGCCACGCTCCTTCTGGCCCCGGCCTGCAAAGATTCGAACGACTTCGCCGGTCCGGGAGCCACGCCGACGCCGGTGGTGTTCGTGTCGGCCTCGCCGACGGTCTCTCGGACGCCGGCGCCGACGGGAAGCCCCATCTCGTCGCCGACAGCCCTTCCGACGAAGCCCCCGACCGACACGCCGACCCCGAGGCCGACCCGGACGCCGACGTCGACTCCTCCACCGACCCGCCCGCCGACGGCGACGCCGACTCACGACCCGACGCCGCCCAGCAGTATCGCCGGCCACTGGTATGGGACTCTCGAGCCGGACGACTTCGTCGACTGCGACCGGGTGCCGATCACGGCGACGTTTCAGCTGACCGGGACCACCGTCGACGGAACCATGGACACGTCGTCGGACGGCTGCGTCCCGGCGCACATCCGGTTTCACGGAACGCTGTCGGGACCGAATCTGTCGGGGCAAGTCTCCGGAAGCGGGAGATACGCGATGGTGGACGACCACGTCACCGGAACCTACACGACCTACTCGCTGGTCATCGCGATGCACGACGGCCCCGGTCTCATCCCCGGCGGAGTCGCCAATCTGAGGCGTTGATGAAACCCGGAGGCGGAACCGGAGCCAGCCGCCCCGCTACAGGACGTCCGCCGACTCGAGAGCCCGCGCGAAGGCGCCGCGCCACAGCGCGGCGAGCTCGGCCCCCGGCTCGTCGATCACCACGCGGCTGCCGGCCGAGATCGTGAGACGCTCCCCGCCGACCCAGCCGGCTGCGGTGAACGGAACGCCCTTCTCTTTCGCCAGCGCGCGCACGGCGGCCTCGTGCTCCGGCGGAAACGAGACGATGGCGCGTCCGGTCGACTCCCCGAAGAGAAACGCCGACATCCGGACGCCCGGCTCGAGCGACAGCGTCGCGCCGAGGCCGCCCTGCATCGCGCTCTCCGCGAGAGCGACCGCGAGGCCGCCGTCGGAGACGTCGTGGGCCGAGGCGACGAGGCTGCGCTCCGCCAGCGTCGCGAGGAGATCGACGAGCCTCTTCTCGGCGTCGAGGTCGACCTCGGGGCAAGGGCCCTCGTCCCGGCCGCGCACGGTGCGCAGGAACTCCGAGGCGCCGAGCTCGTCGCGCGTCTCGCCGAGGACGGCGACGAGATCGCCCGAACGCCGGAACGCGACGCGGACGTGCCTCGAGACGTCCTCCATCAGGCCGACCATGCCGACCGTCGGCGTCGGCGGGATCGCGCGGCCGTCGGTTTCGTTGTAGAGCGACACGTTGCCCGACACGACCGGGACCTCGAGCGCGCGGCAGGCGTCGGCGATGCCGCGCACCGCGGCTTCGAACTGCGCCATGACCTCGGGCTTCTCGGGGTTGCCGAAGTTCAGGCAGTCGGTGATCGCCAGAGGCCGGGCGCCGGTCGCGGCGATCGAGCGCGCCGCTTCCGCCACCGCGATCGCGCCGCCCCGATACGGGTCGAAGGCGCAGAAGAACGGGTTGACGTCGCTCTTCATCGCGATGCCCTTCTTCGTTCCCTTCACGCGCAGGACGGCGGCGTCGCCGCCGGGCCGCTGCACGGTGTTCGACTGGACCATGTGGTCGTACTGCGTCCAGATCCACGACTTCTCGGCGACGTTCGGCGACGCGAGCAGGCGTTTCAGGCAGTCGGCGTAGTCGGCCGGCTCGGCTTCGCTCTGCCACCGGAACGGCGCCGAGGGCGGGGCGAGCGCGGCCCGCGGCCGGTCGTAGCACGGCGCCCGGTCCGAGAGCGGCGCGGCCGGCAGGTCGGCGACGATCTTGCCGTCGAAGAAGAGGACCACGCGCCCCGAGTCCGTGACGGTCCCGATCTCGACGGCGTCGAGCTCCCACTTGTGGAAGATCGCGAGCACCTCGGCGAGGCGGTCGCGGCGCGCGACCAGGAGCATCCGCTCCTGCGACTCCGAGAGCATGATCTCGTACGGCGTCATGCCCGTCTCGCGCACGGGCACCTTCGAAAGATCGAGCTCGACGCCGGAGCCCGCGCGGCCGGCCATCTCGAACGACGACGACGTCAGGCCCGCGGCGCCCATGTCCTGGATCCCGACGACGGCGTCCGTCTGGAAGAGCTCGAGGCACGCCTCCATCAGGAGCTTCTCGGTGAACGGGTCGCCGACCTGGACGGTCGGGCGCTTCTGGCTCGCCTCGTCGGCGGCAAACTCTTCCGACGCCATCGTCGCGCCGTGGATCCCGTCGCGGCCGGTCTTCGACCCCACGTAGACGACCGGATTTCCCGCGCCCTCGGCCCGCCCGAGGAAGATCCGGTCGCTGTTCACGAGCCCGACGTTCATGACGTTGACGAGGATGTTGCCGTCGTAGCCCCTGTGAAAGGTCGTCTCGCCGCCGAGGGTCGGGATGCCGATGCAATTGCCGTAGCCGGCGATGCCGCGGACGACGCCGTCGACCAGGTGCTTCATGCGCGGCGCGTCGAGCCGCCCGAAACGGAGCGAGTTCAGCGACGCCATCGGCCGCGCGCCCATCGTGAAGACGTCGCGCAGGATGCCGCCGACACCCGTCGCCGCGCCCTGGTAGGGCTCGATGAACGACGGGTGGTTGTGGGACTCCATCTTGAACGCGACGGCGAGGCCGTCGCCGATGTCCACGACGCCCGCGTTCTCGCCGGGGCCCTGGATCACGCGCGGCCCGGTCGTCGGGAATCTCTTCAGGTGGATCCGCGACGACTTGTACGAGCAGTGCTCGCTCCACATCGCCGAAAAGATGCCGAGCTCGACGAGGTTCGGCTCGCGGCCGAGAATCTCCTTGATCCGGCCGTACTCCTCGTCGGAAAGGTTGTGCTCCCGGATGAGCTCTTCGGTGATCGTCATCGCGCGGCCATCGCCGCGACGGCGGAGGCGAACATCTGGAGCCCCTGGTCGTTGCCCAGGAGCTTTTCGGCGCAGCGGTCCGGGTGCGGCATCAGCCCGACGACGTTGCCCTCGCGGCTGCAGATGCCGGCGATGCCGCGCGCCGCGCCGTTGGGATTGGCCGCGTCCGTGACCCGGCCGTCGCGCTCGCAGTAGCGGAAGACGACGCGGCCGTCGCGCTCGAGCGTGTCGAGCACGTCGGGCGGCGCCGTGTAGTTGCCTTCCATGTGCCCGATCGGCATCGTCACGACGCTGCCCTTCGGGTAGAGCGACGTGAACGGCGTCGCGTCGTTCTCGACCTTCAGGGATACGTCCTTGCAGACGTAGCGCAGCCCCCGGTTGATCTGCATCGCCCCGGGGAGGAGGCCCGCCTCGAGAAGCACCTGGAAGCCGTTGCAGATGCCGAGAACCGGCCCGCCCTTCTTCGCGAACGACGCGACGCTCTCCATGACGGGCGAGAAGCGCGCGAGCGCGCCGGCGCGGAGGTAGTCGCCGTAAGCGAAACCGCCGGGCAGGATGACCGCGTCCGATCCCTTCAGGTCCGTGTCGTGGTGCCAGATGTACTCGGCCTCGCAGCCGAGGAGCTGCGTGGCCACATGGTGGCAGTCCTCGTCGCAGTTGGAACCGGGGAAAACGACGATGCCGAACTTCACGACACGACCCTCACGTCGTAGCCCTCGATGACGGTATTGGCCAGGAGCTCCTCGGCCATCTTCTTCGCGTCGGCCTCGGCCGCGCGCGCGTCGCCCCCGGCGACGTCGATGAAGAAGACCTTGCCGGCGCGCACGTCGCGCACCGTGCCGTGGCCGAGCCGGCCGAGCGCCGCGGCGATGGCCTTGCCCTGGGGATCCAGGACGCCCTCCTTGGGATAGACCCGAACTTCCACCTTCATGCCTCGAATGCCTCCAGTCCCGTGATCTGGTCTGCGATCGCGAAGGGCACGTTCCACCCGGAGCGCTCGACGAGCCGGGTCAGCATGGCCCGCACGATCTCCGGGGTGTTGTTCGTCCGCGACAGGTGCGTCGCGACGACGCGCCGCAGCCTGGGGCCCACGGCCCGGAACATCGCGCCCGCCGACTGGGCGTTCGACAAATGCCCCAGTCCGCCCGAGATCCGCTTCTTCAAGGGCCAAGTATATGGCCCGTCGCGGAGCATGTCCTCGTCGTGGTTCATCTCGACCATGAGCGTCGTGGCGTGGCGCAGGAAGTCCACGAACGGCTCCTCCGCGCGGCCGAGGTCCGACGCGATGACGAGGCGCGCGTCGTCCGATTCGAAGGCGTAGGCGACGGACTCGGCGGCGTCGTGCGGCGTCGCGAAGGCGCGAAAGCCGAGGTTCCCGACGCGCCCGTCGCGCGCCGGGTAGACCCGGACGTACGGCGTGAAGAGGTCACCTTCGAGGCCGATCGCCCCCGCGGTGCCGCCCGTCGCGTAGACCGGACAGTCCCACCGCCGGACGAACACCGGCGCGCCGCTCGAGTGGTCGTTGTGCTCATGGGTCAGGAAGAGCGCCGCGATCGAGTCGGCGGCGATGCCGCGCGCCTGCATCCGCCGCTCGATCTCGCGCGCCGAGAGACCGGCGTCCACGAGCACGCGGGTCCCGCCTGCCTCGACCACGCACGCGTTGCCGCCCGAGCCCGACGCGAGGACCGTGACCCGCACGAACCTAGATTAACAAATCCGATCAGCGGCGTCCGGTCGAGCCAAAGCCGCCGTCGTGGCGCTCGGTCGCGGGCAGCGCGTCCACGGCCTCGAGCCGCGCGCGCGCGACGGGCGCGAGGACGAGCTGCGCGATGCGATCGCCGCGCGCGAGCGTCACCGGCTCGTCGCCGAGGTTGGCCAGGATGACGCGGATCTCGCCGCGGTAGTCGCTGTCGATCGTGCCCGGCCCGTTCAGGAGCGTCAGCCCGTGGCGGATCGCGAGCCCGCTCCGCATCCGGACCTGGCCCTCGTATCCGGCCGGAATCGCGACCGCGATGCCCGTCGGGACGAGCGCGCGGGCGCCCGGCGCGAGCGTGACGGGATCGGCGACGGCCGCTCGCAGGTCGCAGCCGGCGGCGCCCGGCGTCGCGTACGCCGGCAGATCGAGCCCCTCGCCGTGAGGGAGCACCTGGACGGGAAGAACCACCTCGGCCATCGGCGGCAATGCAATCACAAATCCGTCGTCGTCGCGGCCGCGATCCCTGCGGGCCGCTAAAGGGCGCTCGACAGATCGCGCGCGCCGACGCCGAGACGGCCGACGTTGCCGACGACCGAGACGCCGAGCGACCTCCCGTCGAGAATCCGCGCCGCTTCTTCGCCGATCTCGTCGACCGTGACGGCCGCGATCCGCGCGAGGACCTCCTCGGGCGTTTCCACGCGCCCGAAGTAGAACTCCTGCCGCGCCGCCGCGGACATCCGCGAGACGGTCGACTCGAGCGAAAGCAGGAGGTTGCCGGTCAGGTTCTCCTTGGCGCGCGCGAGCTCCTGCGGGCGGACGCCGGAGCGCTTGAGCTTCGCCAGCTCCCGGAGCGTCACCTCGAGCACCCGCGGCAGGTTCTTCGGCGCGCACGCGGCCGACACGGCCTCGTAACCGCCGAGGCGATACGCGGACAGCGACGAGGCGATCGTGTAGACGAGGCCGCGGCGCTCCCGCACCTCCTGGAAGAGGCGCGACGACATCCCTCCCCCGAGGACGACGTCGAGCAAGGCCGCTGCCCAGCGCCGTCCGCTCGTCT
>Ga0335070_10008000_pt1 | contig 12405 bp, 12 predicted proteins | sample Lox_Sample_13_FD_206722 | JGI IMG/M metagenome (GOLD analysis project Ga0335070, IMG submission 206722) | Soil microbial communities from Loxahatchee National Wildlife Refuge, Florida, United States - Lox_Sample_1.3 | ecosystem: Environmental > Terrestrial > Soil > Wetlands | place: USA...
CTCTTACTGAAGGAGAAGAGGCAAGCTACCGTAATCGTTCTGAGAGAAGCAAGATCAGGATATATCATGCCTGTAGGAGTCTGGCAAGTGCGCGAGAATGTTAAGAACGCGATGCGCCAAAAACCGCTAAAATACAACAATCTCGACGAGGCGTTGCAAAGAATAGCAACCCAATTCAGCATACCACTTCACAGCTGGATAAACGAAAGCCATCTCATACGCGAAGCCCTTTTCCAGAAGAAAATAACTGACTTCTTTGCTCACCCAACAATGACTAGCTGACCCCTCGCGTCATCGGCGCGAAAGCAAATCGTTCGATCTTCTCTTAGACGGTTCTGACCTTGTTTATCGCCCAGCTCGCAATGTCCTTCCGCAAGGCATCTTCATCCGCCAACTTCTCATCACTCGCATCCTGCACAGCATTGACCTTCCTGTTGTACTCATCAGCTCTCCTGTTCGCTGCAACAACCAAATTCTCTAACCAACGAAGCTTCTCCTCCACCCGATCCCGAGTAGTGACGAGCTTCAAAGATTTCCCAACGATAACCACCTTTCTGTCCCAGAAATCCAAACTTGACCAAAGTTCCTGCTCAAAGAACGTGTGCCAAACATACGAAGGCTCGGAATCCAACGAAAGGCTAATGATAAAAGCCGTTGGATGGAAGGGATCCTTCTGGATATCTATGCTATTCGGGTCAGTCGGATGCTTAATGTTAACTCTTCCAGTCAGTTGGTCCAAATCTGACTCCAAACTAATACTAGATCGACCTTGGAAGTTAAAGCTTACGTACGCTTCGAAACGCGTGAACTGCGCGCACTGAGAAAATACTCAGACTGTCATGCAAATCTCACGCGTTAAGTTCAAGCCTGATCAGCTCTCAAACCAAACAAGTTGCTCACTCAAAGATTTCTGCGATCTATGTCTTCCTAAAAAAGTCAAACAGCTTCCTGCCTTCAGTCCGAGCAAGCGCTTCGGTACACTTCTTCGGATCCAAATATCTGTACTCTAAACCAAGGGTCATCAACGTTCTCTGCACGTCCTTTCCCACGCCAGGCGCCGCCAACACGCCTCGCACCAGGCGACTCGACCTTGCCCTCACAGCTTCAATATATCGTGACAGCTGCACCGCAGCTTCCTTAGAAGCAGTTTTCCGCTTAATTTCAACGACAACCAAGTTGCCATCTTTGTCCTCGCCATAAACATCCACGAAACCAGGCTCAACCTTCTTCTCATACGTAATCGGTTTAAACCCTTCCTCCAACAAATCGGGTCTCACAAGGATCGCCTTCCGCATATCCTGCTCGCTCGCATAAAGGGAGAATTCCCCCGAATCATCAAGACTGAGCGAAGCAACAAGCTGCATCTGATCGAAGAGAATTCTGACAGACTCAACGGGTTTCCTCCTCAGAGCTCGAACCTCCAGAGTCTCATCCGTCGAACGCGCGTTCAGCACGATTTCACCGCCCGGCATCCAGTTAACCGGTTCGTATCCGACTGAACGATGCACGAGCAGCGACCCATCTGCCTTAATGATCACGATACGTTCTCCAGGCTCCAGCTTAGACTCAGCCCTGCCAACGTAATGCACCCGACATCTCCCCGCCAGAAACAAAGTTCTCCTCTGCGAAATGGCTTCATCGATTAAACGCTCAGATTCCTTGATGCTTGGACTGATCAGAACGTTTAAGGAACCACGCTGCGACAAGTCTGGTTTCTCCCCAATAGCTTTTAGGATATGCGGCGCCCCATAATATTTCTGACGGATACAAATGACCGCCTGGGCAAAGAAACGCAGCGTTATGCATCGATACGATGTGACAGCGGAAATGTACGACATGCGCTACGAGAATGAACAAAAAGCAAAGATCAAAACCGCCCTTGAAAACATCAAAACAGAACGCTTGGGTTCAGTCCTTGACGTTGGCTGCGGAACCGGAATCCTGTTCAAATATGTCGACGAACACGCACACACAATAGTGGCAATTGACGTCTCCCGACGCACACTCAAGCAGGCAAAAGAACGCCAACAAATAGTAGAAACGGTAACAGTTCACCTCGTTCAGGCGGACGCGGACAACATGCCCCTCCAAAACCGTGTCTTCGACAGCATCTTTGCGGTCACCGTCCTCCAGAACGTTCCAGACCCGAACAGAACGCTTAAGGAAATGCAGCGTGCCGCGAAAGACAACGCTATCTTCGTTGTCACTGGGTTAAAAAAAGTTTTCACACAAAAGAGGTTTCAGCAGATATTAAACGAGGCCCACCTTAAGGTTCAGACGATGCAAGATGAAGATCTGAAGTGTTACGTTGCCGTCTGCGTGAACGGCTAACGTTTCTTCGAAGAAATTCCTCACTTCAAAGACACACCGGATAGCATCCTCTTGCGCTGTTGCCAAACAACATTACAGAAAACGTTACAAAAAAACATCTGGGAGCTATGCTTAACTACTTCTAAATCAAAAACCTTGTTTAACGAACCTTGGTGTTCGACCAACACGCCAGCGCGCGCTTTGGAAGCAAAGATTATTAGATTGAGGTCTCTCACGGTTGACCGATGGCAATGCGTTGGCCAATTTTCGCAATTCTGGGTTCAATACTTTTGGCGTTCGGAATAACACTTGTGGTCTATGGGCAAAACATACCGGTCTATTATGAAGGCGGAGGTGTAGGAATATCCACGACTGGCAAAATCCATAGCGGACTAGCGCCCGATTACTGCGAAATCACCATAAGCGCACTGCCAAACACAATCCATATTCACGCAAGATCAATCGAATCAGTCACCGTCATAATCAAAGCACCAAACGGAACCATCATAGCACAATGGCAAAACGAAACGGTAAACGTAGATTATACTGTGGCACAATGCGGATTCTGGAGAGTCTACATCACACAACCATCAAATTACTTCGTTTACGGCGAAGTGCTCGTCACCGCCCCGTTGTACGCGCATCCAGTGCTCATATACGCGTCAATACCAATCTTGCTTGGCACGATGAGTCTCCTGCATTCATTCTACGAGAAGAGGCAGTCTCACTACCTAGAAGACATTCAATTTGAACAGAACATCGGGGGAAGATGGGTCTTCCTCTCTTGGATCCCTATACTTGCCATAGTCTCTCAGGCACCCTACTACATTCCGAGCTTTCCGTGGCTCTACGCTCTCCTAATAGTCGTAACAGTCGCAGCTGTCTTCTTCTCACTCGCCCTCGCCTACGTCAAGATATACTTGTCAACCAAAGACTTCTACATAGAAGCCCCATTCCTCAACTTCCATAAACACTATGGAACAAGCCAAATCTTTGGATACAGTATCAAACAAGAAAACAAACAACGACTATTCGGCTTCTGGAAGATTCCATCAAGACATCCTAAGAAAGAAGACCAGATCACAATCTCCATCCTGGACCCATTGCCAACACGAATCTGGATAACATCACTCGCAACAAGACTGTACTCTAACAAAATAGTCTTCCGCCCAAAATCAACGGAGAAATTCATAGATGCCGCTGAAAAACTAGGCATAACGAAGAAAGAAGCCGCCGATTTTTAGAGTCCATCCTTCAATTATCTAAGGTAGACTCGCACAGAACGAATGAACCCGCTAGGGCATCCTTGCATCTTGCACGAGAAAAGCATAAAAAGCCCTTAAAGGCATCAAGCATCAAAGTCCTCGAGCACATAAGCCTTCCCTGCATTTGCCGGGTTACGCCTGAAAACCAACAAACACGCCAAACGAAATTCCCGCAGTCCCAGCATAAGGGTTTAAACGTGATGAACAACACTTATTTTCAAGAATCCAAGAAAGAACATTGCAAACCAAGAAGGGGCTGTCGGCTAGTTTGGTCTAGGCTTGAAGCCTCGGGCGCTTTAGACCCCGGTTCAAATCCGGGCAGCCCCACTCCAACCATCCGATGAAACAAGAACCAAATAACAAATAGAAGCTGGCACACTTCAAAAAACGCTTATTAGTCATCTCTTCTATTCCACACACAAACAGAGGAAGTGTCAAAATGACAAGCATATCCAAGAGAACGGGCGCATTGGGCACAGAAAACGCCTTCACAGTCCTCGCCGAAGTAAACAAAAGACTCAGAGAAGGAGCAAACATAAAGAACTTCTGCATAGGCCAACCGGACTTCGACACTCCAGAAAACATAAAGCAAGCCGCAATCAAAGCCATAAAAGCAGGAAAAACCGGGTACACACCCTCAGCGGGCATCTATGAACTGCAGCAGGCGGTAGCAGCTAGGTTCAGCAAGACAAGAGGAGTCGAAGTCAAGCCAGAACACGTAGCAGTCGCGTGTGGCGGTAAACCCTTCATCTACTGGAGCATCCTATGTACAACGGACTACGGAACAGGCGACGAAGTCATCTATCCAAACCCTGGCTTCCCAATCTACCAGAGCCAGATAACAGCCCACGGCGCCAAACCCGTCCCTCTACCACTAGTAGAAGAGAAAGAATTCGCCTTCGACATAGAAGATCTCAAGAAAAGAATATCCAAAAAAACAAAACTACTCATCATCAACTCCCCACAAAACCCAACAGGCGGAGTCCTAAAGAAAACAGAACTAAAAGCAATAGCAGACCTAGCGACAGACCACGACTTCTGGGTCTACTCCGACGAAGTATACTCAACCCTAGCCTACGATGCACCCTTCCAGTCAATCGCCTCAATCGACGGAATGCTTGACAGAACAATAATTGTCGACTGCGCCTCAAAAGCCTACGCAATGACCGGATGGCGACTAGGCTACGCGGCAAACAAAACCCTCGCCCCCCACTTCGCAAGATGGATGACGAACACCGACAGCTGCGCCAACCAACCAACACAATGGGCCGTCGTAGAAGCACTAAATGGCCCCCAAGACGAATCAGAAAAAATGGCCAAGAGCTTCAAAGAAAGAAGAGACCTCATCGTCATACTACTCAACAACATCGAAGGAATCAGATGCCTCCGGCCAGGCGGAGCATTCTACGTGTGGCCAAACGTCACCAAAGCCTGCAAGAAAGTCAAAGCAAAATCCGCAGAAGAATTCCGAAAAATGCTCCTCGACCAAGGAGTCGCTTGCCTAGCAGACATACACTTCGGTGGAAAAAACCCAGGCCAAACCGAAGAATACGTGAGATTCAGCTACGCAACCGCAAAGGACGACATAATCGAAGGAATGAAAAGAGTCAAAGAATTCGTCGAAGCCTAAACAAGAATATGCAAAACTGCAAAACTGAAGAAAACACCTCAAGAAATATAGGTCCGCCTTTTCTCTTCTCCGCTCTTTTTTTGCCACTTCACGTATCTGACCGAAAATTTCCTCTAATAGAACAAGGTTCCCTAACACCTTTAAGCTCTGACACCCAATACTACGGTCACTACTTAAGGAAACCGGAGAAACTTGTCTGCGCCACAAAGGATTCGTGGGGTAAGAATACTCAAAGCTGTTTCTTCACCTCTGAGACTGCAAATCCTAAACTTGTTCTTTGACAAGGGCGCACTTTCATACACGGAGTTGATGAGTAACTTAAGAATGAACCCGAGTCGAGATGCAGGAAGATTTGCTTACCATCTCAAGTTTCTCCTCAAAGCAGACCTGATTGAAGCAGACGTTGAAGCCAGGAAGTACCTGCTCACCGAGCTGGGCAAAATGGTCATCGACGTCGCGGACAAAATCGACAAGAAAGCCTTTAAGACCAAAAGCACCCTCGTGCGCACAAGCCGTCCTGCACTTGAAGAGTTTGACGCGAACAAAATTGCGAATTCTCTAGTCCGAGAGGCCCAGATGCCCGTCGACCTCGCCCAAAAAGTGGCGAAAGAAGCCGAAAAACAGCTAATTCATTCAAAAACCAAGTACCTGACTGCCCCTCTCGTGAGAGAAGTAGTCAACGCGATCTTGATAGAAAAAGGCCTTGAAGAATATCGACACAAGCTCACCCGTTTAGGAATCCCCGTACACGACGTGATGGGCCTACTAGAATCCAAGAAGAGTAGCGGTTCTCACGAGCCAGCATCAATACAAGAATTGGCCGGCAGAGCCATCTTTCGAGAATACGCTCTCCTGAACATCTTTCCAAGAGACATTTCAGACGCACATCTGTCAGGCGCCCTCCACGTTAACGGCTTAAGCTCTTGGATTCTGAAGCCCAGTGAAGTAAGCCATGACTTACGATTCTTCATCGAAAAAGGCCTAGACCTAGAAAGAACAGACCCACTGAAACCCCTATTCCCTCCACCACAGGACTTGGAATCTGCGTTAGACCTGGCCTTCAACGTGTGTCTTCACAGCGCCAAAGAAATCGAAAAATCACAGACGCTCGCCTACTTCAATGTGTTCTTGGCGCCCTTTGCCGCCGGCACAGAATCCGTAAAAATGAAGAACGCTCTACGCTTTTTCATACGAAACTTGGCACAACACGTCGACGTTTCTTTGGGTCTTGAGCTGAGCCTTCCAGATTTCTTAGCAAAGAAACCAGCATTTGGACCCGACGGAAAACGTTTGGGTTCATACTCGGATTTTGCTGAAAAAATCCAGCTGCTGGCAAGTCTTCTTCTTGAATTGTTCGCCGAAGAGAGCGAACGCAAACCTCTCACTAAACCAAGCTTAATAGTGAACATTCGCCAAGAAAGCCTTGCGGATGAAAGAGCAAAAGCGCTCCTTCTGAAAGCCATAGGTCTGGCTGCAGAAAGAGGCATCCCCTACTTCGCCAACGTCACTCAGAAAAACCACAAGTATTCAATATTCTCTTCTACAGCCTCCAGACTCGACGTGGATCCTAATGGAGACTGGGAAACAGACACTCTACGCACGGGCTGTCTTGGGATAGTTTCCTTGAACTTGCCACGCATTGCCTACGAATCAGGAAAAGAAAAAACCAAATTCATCGAAACTCTGAAAGAAAGGATAGAAATGTCCGATCGGGCTTTGGAAATCAAACATCGCACTCTCAAGAACCACGGCAAGAAATTGCTGCCCTTCCTCATGCAAGGAGGAGACGGAGATCGCTACTTTAGGCTAGAAAACTGCTCGCGAATGGTGAACCTCGTCGGACTGAAAGAAGCAGCAGAAGTCTTCACAGAGCAAAGTATTACAGATGAAAAAGCTTCGAACTTCGCTACTGAACTCGTTGACAATGTCGCAGCTTACATTCACAAAATAAGCAGAAGAAGAGGAAAACAATTATCTCCAGCGATCATGCCAAGTTTTCAAGCTTCTGAAAGACTGGCCCAAGCTGACATTGAAAGATACGGAATCGCCAAAGTCAAATTCTCTGGTACACGAGAGAAGCCAGTCTACTCCACTTTTGAAGGCTTCCCAGCATTGGGAGATAAACTTCCATCCGGATATTTAGACTTTGAAACCAAAATAGCGGCGGCTCAAGACGGAGGAAGTATGACGGCAATAGACCTATGCGAAAGCAAACATGACCCTTCGGAACTTGCTGCCTTGAAGGACCAACTCGTCCAGTCTCACGTAAGCTTCTGGACTTACGATCGCAAAATGACGTACTGCGTCAATTGCAGGAATACTTGGTTTGGTTTACTTCGCAAGTGTCCTTCATGCGGCGCCGTAGGAACTCTGACATTTTTCGATAAATTAGCCGCAACGTGAACCTTGTATCGCTGTTGTTTCTACTTGACAGCCCCTAGAATCAATGCCAGCAATGCCATTCGAACCACGATTCCGTTCCCAACTTGCTGGAAGTAGCGTGCGTAAGGCGTATCATCGACTTCCGAAGCGATTTCGTCAACTCTCGGGAGAGGATGCATAACAATCAAGTTCTTCTTAGCGTCACTCAAGGTTTGCAAGTCAATCCTGTATGAACCTTTCACTTTAGCGTATTCAGCTGGATCTGGAAACCGCTCCTTTTGTATCCTAGTTACGTACAAGACATCGACAAGTGGAACTATCTTCTCCAAGCTTGTTCTCTCGATGACTTGGATTCGCTCTTTTATCGTCTGAAGAACCTCTCTCCTCATTCTTAGAGCTTCAGGAGAAACCAAGTACAGCTCGATATCGTACAATGATAGCGCATAAGCCAATGAGTGAACGGTCCTTCCATATCTCAGATCGCCCACTAATGCAATTTTCAACCCTTCGATTCTGCCCTTCTCCTTCATCATCGTGTATATGTCCAAGAGCGCCTGCGTTGGATGTTCTTCTGCTCCACTGCCACCGTTGACAACTGGCACTTTTGAAAACTCCGCAGCTAAACGAGCTGCACCCTCCAGCGGATGTCTCATGGCAATAACATCGGCGTAATTATCCACGGTGCGTATCGTGTCGGCAAGGTTTTCCCCCTTCTTAACGGAGGCTATTTCTGCCTCTGCGAAACCTAACGTTGAACCGCCCAGTTTAAGCATCGCCGACTCAAAGCTTAAACGCGTGCGCGTGCTGGCTTCAAAGAATAGCGTTGCCAGAATCTTCCCTCTAAGCATCTCGGAGCCTTTGACGGCGAGAGGTTCCATTTTCTTCGCGACTTTGAAAACATGATTTATCTCTTCTTTGGAGAAATCCTTGATCGAGATTATGTCCCTGCCTTCAAACCCCAAACCGACACCGCACACAAAATCTGCATAACTACTAGATAAGAATTTATAGAAAACCAACTCACGAAAAATCTGCTGCCCAAATCCTAGACAGTTATTCTCACGCTCGCGTGCGCTTATGCGTGAGTTGATAGTCAAGTTTTTTATCTGTGTTCGTCGCATAACCGTCTTGGTTGGAATTCCAAATGTTTGAAACCGAACTGCGTGTTTCAAAAATCAAAAATGGCACCGTGATTGATCATATTACCAGTGGTCACGCGCTTGATGTAGTCAGGATCCTGGGGATCACTGGCAGAGAAGAAGGCCCCATAACGATTGCCATTAACGTGCCTAGTAAGCAGTTGAAGCGCAAGGACATTGTCAAAATAGAGGGCAGGGAGCTGAAGCCACAAGAGGTGCACAAAATCGCTTTGATTGCCCCGCATGCAAGCATCAACATCATTCGCGACTATAAGGTTGTGAGAAAAGAAGAGGTGAAACTGCCCAAGACCATCGACAACATCATCAAGTGTGCAAATCCCGCCTGCATAAGCAACAGCAACGAGCCCGTCAAACCCAAATTCTACGTTGATAGTGAGGAACCTCTGTTGCTCAAGTGCCATTACTGTGGATATATCGTTGAGAAGAAGGATGTTTTGCAGCAATTCTAGCGCACATGTTGAATGATATGTTCCGAAACATTTATATCGTAATATAGCATATTCTATTTATCGATATGTCCGCTTGCGTACATATTGTATGCATGCACAACAAAAATACACATGGTGAAAACATGTCCGACATATTCATGTCCAACCTGTGGATAATCATGCCAGCCTTATGGGCATTATTCATAGTATACGCCACTTGGTATTCGACCAGGGCAAAACACTACGCTCCGATAACACCGATGGAGGCAAGGCAGCTATGGGCAATACATCGGCAAGGGTCTAATTGCGCGTTCAAAAAATGGCGGCAGATCAAGCATAATGGCCAAACAGTTGGATTCGAATGCGGCTGCGGGTACAAACATTTGCAGCGACGCCTCATCGCAGCACATCTGCCCGCGTCTGACCGTTCACGAACCCCATCGTTCAATACGGCGCAATCTATCAACCGTCCGTCGCAGAAGTGACTTGGCAAATCTAAGTTAGCTGTTCACGAGCCAGTTGAAACAGTTCATTGAAGTAGTCCTCTTTCAAACGCTCGCCCGAACCGAGGCCAGGACACTCGCTAGTTGCAGAAAACACGTGACTTCCATTTTTTCCTGGTTTCAGTTCGAACGGGTAGCATCTGCAAATGAGAGGTCTGACACCGTAAATGATGCATCTGTTCTGACTGAGAAAGACGCATTTGCCTTCTTTGTCCTTCTTCATTTCATAAGCATACGGTCGATGTCCGATAACTCTGCGAGCGAAGGTTCGCGGTGCCTTCGATGAAGTCCTTGATATTTCCTCTGTTTCTTTGGTCAATAGAAGAATGTGTCTCGTTCTAGTATTGGTATCGCCGCAGCACAACGTGCATCTTGAGCATTCGAAGCGAACGTGGTACGGATAAGTGAAATTGAAGCTTGACTTGATCATACTACTGGATTATCAATGGTGAGATGGCAAAAAACCTTACTCTTCTTAAATGGTTTCAATATCACACGAGGTTCTTCCCAGTTCAGCTTCATTGTTGCTATTCTTGCTGATCTTGGTCTGAGACTGCAGGCTCGTTTTTTACCTTCCACAAAATAAGCAAGCCTACGAAGGTTATGACGGCTGTCACGGCTACGTAGATTTCGGACATTGTGACGAACTGCATGTCGCCGCCTAATGAAAACCAAAGTAGAATAAGGCTTCCAGCACAGGCCGTTCCAGCCAAAGCAGTTATTACAATGACGGCCAAATGAAGACGAAAACTAAGCTGCATATGATACCTCCATTAATGTCTGTTATCTTGCTCGTCGTGAGATTTAAGAACTTCTGGCACAAAGGCGAAACTGAAACCAGGCGCGTTTGGTAAGAGTCCTGCCTGATATCTTGGAAGGATCAGCACATTTGAGTTGATTCTGAGTCTGAATTGTGCTTTCATAAACGAGATAGCCAAAAGAAGGAGAATTCTCGTTCATGGAAACGAAAACTGAGGAATTCTTGACCAGTGCCCATACAGTCGTGTCCCGTGACGATCGCCCCGCCAATTTTAGGCTCTATGAGGAATACAGCAGGTGCAGTTTACAAGCAACGATCTCTTCGCGACGCGAGAGGTATGAGAAAGCTGATGTGAAATCTAGGAGAAGACTGGAAGCGGCGGTTGATGAGGAAATTGAGGGCTTTCGCGTTTGGTTGGTTAGAGTGAAGAACTTCGAGGATGACAGTGCCATTTATTTCGCGACCAGTTTGAGGAGTTTGCTTCTTGGACTTCCATTCGGCTCGCAGATTGGCCAACTGTTTGACATCATAATGAGAAGATAGTCAGCAGGGGGAAATCAATCAATTTTCCCCGAGGTACTGGTTTGATTTCGTTTCCAGTTTTCCATAAACTGGGCAACTTCTCGGCGTATGCTCAGTTTCTATTCTGAGGAATCAAGACTCTGATCTCATATTACTGATTCATAAAGGACTTATCTCGTGTAGCTCAAAATGCAAATGTTGAAAGATGATTAGATGGAGGCCTAGCTGTGACTCTCGGAACGAGTATATTGGTTGTCGATGACGATTCTGACATAAGAAAGGTTCTCGCATGGGTTTTGGGCAGACAAGGATATCTTGTTGAGACTGTGGAGAATGGCAAACAAGCGTTGAAGGTGTGCGAGAAATTGCCGTTTGATGTGGCTCTGATCGACGTTGAGTTGCCTGACATGAAGGGAACCGAACTTCTTGCTAGGCTGAAGGCATTGCAGCCTGGAATCATAAGGATAATCGTTACTGGTTTCCCGTCTGTCGAAAATGCCATGAAAGCGGTCAACGAGGGTGCGGAAGGGTATGTGCTAAAACCGTTCAATGCAGAAGAGTTGCTTGCAATGATAAGGAAACATCTTGATGAGAAAGCGAATGAGCATCTTCGATTTCTGACGGAGAAAACACAGATCGAGCAAGACCAGTCGCGTTTTAACAAGCAATTCAAGAAGTCTGGCAGTATTTTTTCAACGTAGAATGCCTTATGAAGTCTGGCCCCTATCAAAGAGCGCTGTTTACTTTGGGATGGATAGATCTCAGAATTCGTGCACGAGACTTTGTTGGGCAACGTCAATTGTAATGGTCAATTGTAACTGTAGTTGATTGAAGTTTCAAGAGTAAGCGCGAGGGAAGCGTTTTGATTTCGATGTTCTGCTCGATAACAGAGCATATTTCAGAACATTGACAAATCGTGTTGTGGCGCCGCCGAAAGGACTTGAACCTTTGACCGACTGGTTAACAGCCAGCCGCTCTACCTGGCTGAGCTACGGCGGCATCATTACGAGACAACAGCTTTGGGCTTAGGGAGATATTTAAGGTTAATCGTCTATATATCCGCCTTGATTCCAGCTTGCTTGATCTTGTACTTGGCAAGTCCCGCAAACAGTCTAAAGAACGGCCTGATTACATGGCTCTTCCAGCCTTCTGAGAAAGATATGCCGATCAGGTCATCTACCCATCGGAAGTCGTGTTCCACACATTTTATCATCAGTTCTTCATGTGTCTTAGTCATCTTCGTGTTCTTGAACCAGTCTTCATCCTTCAACCTGCCCATCGGCACGAAGAATAGGGGAACGATAAGGCTTCGGCAATCTTTCACGTCGTCGATTAGCTCAATTGTCTTAAGAATATCGTCTTCAGTTTCTTCCGGGACACCAACGATGAGAGTGCACGCAGGAACGAGCATGTTGTCGTGCATCAATCCCATTCCGTTGCGCGCA
>Ga0335070_10008001_pt1 | contig 12403 bp, 8 predicted proteins | sample Lox_Sample_13_FD_206722 | JGI IMG/M metagenome (GOLD analysis project Ga0335070, IMG submission 206722) | Soil microbial communities from Loxahatchee National Wildlife Refuge, Florida, United States - Lox_Sample_1.3 | ecosystem: Environmental > Terrestrial > Soil > Wetlands | place: USA: Florida...
GGTGCACTCTTTCACCGCGATGAGGTCCATGTATTCGAGCCGGCGGGCAAAAGCACTCGGCCGGACCTCGCGCAGCACTTCGCCGAGGATCTGCTTCAAGGCGGGTTTCGGGTCGGACGCGACCTCCCACAGTCTCAATGCGCGCACGAGTATTCCTTCAATCTCGTTGCCTCCGAGCGCGGCGTTCCGGTCGAACTCCGGGACATCCGAATCGGTCAGGGGTACATTGAGCTTGCGCGCAACCGACAGGAGCAGGCAGCGCATTTCCACGGCGGTCTGGGGCGGGAAGAGAGGGATATGCACATCCAGGCGCCCCTGCCGCTTCAGATCGACTTCCACGAGGTCCGGCCGCGACGTGGCGAAGACCCAGATGATCCGGCCGCGGTTCCGGGTTTCCGACATCTCTTTGGCCAGCATCGCGTAGACACGGCCCGACAGGCCGCTGTCCGAGTCCCCGCCTTCGCGGCGGCCGGCCACCTGGTCGGCTTCGTCCACGAAAACCACGACCTGGCCGAGCGCGCGCAGGACTGAAAAGATCTTTTCGAGATTGGATTCGGTGGCACCCACCCAGCGGTCGCGGAAGTTCTTGAACACCGCGCACGGGATTCCGAGTTCGCCCGCCCAGCACTGCACGAGAAACGTCTTGCCGGTGCCGATCCGGCCTGCGATCAGGTATCCCATCGGAAGCGCGCGCAGAGTGCCGCGCTTCAGCAACTGCGCGTCCTGGCGCAGCCACGCCTTGACGGCATCCAAACCGGCGATATTTTCCAGCGTGAATGGCGATTCCAGAAACTCGAGCAACCCCTGGCACTCGCGTTCGATCATCTCCTTCTTCATTCTGGTCAGCCAGGCCGAAGTGATCGTCTGCCCGCTGCTCAATGCGAGCGACAGCACCTTCTGGGCTCCCACCCGGCTGAGTCCCGTCAGACGCCGGCCCAGGACATCGAGCGGCACTTCGCATTTCGAAAGGAGGTCGGGATATCTGGTGCTGACCAGCGCCTTCAGATAATCCGCCATTTCCGCTTCGTCCGGCAGCGGCACACGCAGAGCCGCCGCGTGCGGGTTTTCCACGACCAATTCGTTCAGATCGTGCAGGCCTTCGGCGACCAGCACGGTCACGATGTCTGTGTTGAGGACGGCCGGATCATTGGCCCAGCCGAGCACTTTCACCACGTTCGAGCTGAACGCGCCTCCCAGCTGAATGGGATCGCCCCGAGGAATTACGAACTCGGCAAAATCGATGATCACCGCGATCTTCGGACTGGAGATCTCGCGACCGCGCAGCGACTGAACGTTGAGCGTGCGCAGGATGTACCTGTCGATCAACTCCATGGCCGCGCCGGGTTCGCGCGTTTGCGCCAGGTTCAACGCCTGGTCTCCAAGGACCTGGTTCAACCATTCGGTCCAGTCCTTGGCTCCTCGCGCCGCCCGAATTCCCTTTCCGCGGTCATAATGGAGGACCACGTCGTACTTCTCGAACATGACTTCGTCGAGAAAGGCGCCCAGCGACAGAAGCCTGGTGCCGGCAGGCCCAGCCGCCGGCACGACATCGAAGATATTCCCGTGCAGAAGGAATTGCGCAACCGACCCGGATTTGAACAAGTCCCGCATTTCCCGCGCCCAACCGGGCAACTCAGCTCCCATTGTCAACCCCTTCAGGATTGTGGATCCGAACGTCCTGTGTGCGTCAATCCGCAATCCGAAATCCGCAATCTTCACTGCGATTGCTTGGCCGGGCCGCCCGCAGATAGAACGGGAGGCTCCGTCAGCAGATCCTCCACCACGCCATACATCTTCTGCTGCTCTGTGATCCATTGCGTGGTTCCATCGAGCGTGGCCGTGATCTGGTCGATGCGCTGCGACACGACTTGCGGATCCGTAGACAATATTGCCTGTTCATGGATCAGTTCGGCCTGCTCTTCGATCCGGACCAGTTCAGCGTCGAGAAACGTGACTTTCTCTCGGGCCTCGAGACGCTTCTGCAGCCGTTGCTCGATAATTTCCACCTGGCCCGACAAGCTCTTGCGCAGTTCGTCGCCGAGTTTTTCCTCTTTCAGCCGTAACTGCAGGTTTCGGATCCTTTCCTGCAGCCGTTCGACATCGTCCTGTCCCGGCGCAGACTGTTGGATCAACTTTTCGATGGCTTGACGGGTCAGAAGCAGCCTCAGGTAAACCCATAGGAGCCGTGCGAGCCCCTGATTCTGCTCTTCGAGCCCGGGAGTCGGAATCACCGCGCCGCGGGACTGCTGTTCCCGGATTTCATAGCAACGTTTTTCCAGGGCAACGTAGCGGCGCTTGCCTTCGGGCGCGAGCTGGTCCAGGAGCTGGTTGGTCCTCGCCTGCCATTCGCGTCTTGCCTTCATCAGTCCCGAACCGGCGACCAGGCGGCGAAATCTCTCGTTGCTCGTCAGCGCCGAGAGATAGCCGAACTCGAGTCCGAGGCCGACGAGCCAGAACCCGGGATTGACCAGCCCGAGGAATCCGAAGGCGGCCAGGCCGATCCAGTTCGGAGGAATGAACATCCCCACAGGCCGGGCGTTGAAGGCTGCTCGCACATAATCGCGGATTCCCGGTTTGCTTGGCATATCAGGGTACCGTTTTCTTCAATCCAGCCGGCGCACCGGCGTCGGAAACTCGCCGGAATGCTTCCGTGACCACGTAAACGGCATTCTTGAATTCGCTCCGCTCCTGCGCGACCAGCGGTGGGACTGCCACCGAGGGCGGAATTGCATCGCGGATATCATAGGCAATTTGCCCCGGCGAGTGTGTAAAAATCCACACCCGTTCACCCAGGTAGACTGCCTCGCTTATGGTGTGTGTCACACAGAAGATCGTCGGGTGGATGCGTTGCCACAGCCTTACCAGGAGTTCCTGCATCTCGAGGCGGGTAGGCTCGTCCAGAGCCGAAAAGGGCTCATCCATCAGCAGAATCTGCGGCTCCATGGCCAGCGAGCGTGCGATGGCGACACGCTGCTGCTGCCCGCCCGAGAGCTCGTGAGGATACTTGTGCATCTGGTCCGACAGCTCGACCTGGTCGATCAGATCCTCGGCGCGGGACCGCATGGAGGCAGTGTCCAGTCCGAGCTTTCGCCGGTTCAGTTTCAATCCGAACATCACGTTCTGCAGCACCGTCAGATGCGGAAACGAGCTGTACTGCTGGAATATCATTCCCCGGTCCCGCCCGGGTCCCTTGAGGCGCTCGCCTCTGACCAGAACTTCCCCTTCGGTAGGCTCTAGAAACCCGGCGATCAGATTCAAAAGCGTGCTCTTGCCGCAACCGGACGGGCCGATCATGGTGACGAATTCTCCGTGATTCGGCGCGTCGGACACCGTGAATGAAACATCGTCGAGCGCGGTGCATGCTCCGAAACGCGCGGTCACATGGCGGAACTCGATGGCCGGGGGTCTGGAATCCGAATTGCTCAAGATCGACTCCGTTGATATCGGAAAAGGAAGTTGCCGATGCGTTTCCACAGCAGGTCCGCGATCCAGGCGATCAGTGTGATTATGACAATGACCAGGTAGACACGGCCCGCCATGGCCCGCCTGCGAGCGGTGTCGATCAGGTCCCCGAGACCGCCGGCCTTCACCACCACTTCCGCCAGCACCAGATAGGTCCAGCCGACTCCGAAAGCGATCCGCATGCCATGCCAGATGTCGGGCAAGGCCACGGGAACGAGCACGCGCCGGATCACCTGCATGCGCGTGGCACCCAGCGTATAGGCCGTGCGCAAATACACGTCCGGAACCGAATCAACCGCCTTGATCACCATCGGCAGGAAAGAGATGCCGAAGGCCATCGCCAGAAACACCACCTTCTGAATCTCGTCCAGCCCGAACCAGGACATCGTCAACGGCACAAGCGTGGCGATCGGGATGTAGCCGCTGGCGGTGACCACCGGGTCGAACAAAGAGCGCGCACTGCCGAATGAGCCCATCAGGATGCCGACCGGCAGGACGATGGCGAGCGCCAGGAGAAACCCCAATACAACCCGGCGCAGGCTGATCCCGATGTGGTCAAAGAGCGTTCGGTTGTCCTGATCGCTGCTTCGCAGGAGATCACCCACGCTCTGAACGACTTCCGAAGGGCTCGGCAGAATGGTCGGACCGAGCACGCGCTCTTCCGGCACGCCACGGGTAAGCCCCCACCACAGGACCACCAGACACAGGACAGGAATCATGCCCAGCAGGATAGCCGCCCCGGGCGGCGTGCGACCTCGGATGTCGATGAGCCATTTCGGAATCATGTTCCAGACATTAAGCAACTCGGACGCCGAGTGTCAACCTCACAAATCTAGTACCGATCCCGAAGCACTTTTATTCAAAGCGCACCGCAGAGGCCGCAGAGAACCGCAGAGGGAAAATCAAAGGCAACCACGGATTCCACAGATTCCACGGATTTGTGCTGCAGTTGGCGCGAATATCGTTCTGATGCCCAGCCAGGGTTTTCCAACGAATTGACTCAGGCGCGCTTTCCTGCGGGATCCGGACAAAGACGATGCAACGCGAAGCATGGCCCCTGGCTGGGCATTCGCTGATCTCACCCGTCTGTTCTTGATCCGTGGAATCTGTGGAATCCGTGGCTTGTTTTCTTCTTTGCTCTGCTGTTCTTTGCGTCTCTGCGGTGTGTTCTTGCGGGCGATGGACTGGGCAAGTGCCTGGGTTGAGACTACAATTCAGGGGAAGTTCGGGTGTCGGTATCTGCAGTTTCGCCAAAACCTCATTTCTACGGTCGAGTCCATGATTACGAGCAGCCCTGATCAGATAAAAAAGAACTATGATGCTGTATCGGAAATACTGAAGCAAAAGGCCGGGAGGGACGAACTGGGCCTGCTGCTTTCGTTTGCTTCCGTCGTCTACTCCGAGGCGCCGGACCGGATCGCGCTCGGCCTGCCGGCCGCGGTGCTGGCGGAGAGAATCTATCGCCAGTTCCGGTTCATTGTTCAGACGATCCCGCCGGTCACTCAACTCTACAAAGGACTGCCCGGGATCCATGTGGCCGCATGGAATCCCACTGATGAAGAAGCGGCCGCTTTGGGCGGTGGAGCAGGCTTGCCCAGGCAGGCCACCGTCGTAGAGACCCACACGCTGGATGCGCCGTACATCTTCGAAAGCCTGAAGAATTATTTCACCAAAGCCGGCCTTCGCGTCTACAGCGCATTGCATCCCATTTTCACGGTCCGGCGCCAGTGGGCCAATATCGTATGGATCGGGGGGCCTCACGACGAGGGGAGCCGCGAAGTCTACTGCAATTTCCTCATCGATCGCATCGACAGCCCGGAGCGCCTGCGCAGGATCGAACACGAGGTCTTCTCCGTCCTTAAGTCCCTGTTCCTCGCAGTCGAAGATTTCCCTCGCATGACCAGGCTCAAGGACGACATCGCGCCCCGGCTGCGCAGCCGCCGCGGCGATCCGGAGGAGGTAAAGTCCGCCCGCGCCTTTCTCGACTGGCTCGCCGATGAAAACTATATTTACATGGGAACGACCCGGTACTGCGTCGGCCCGGAGAAACTCCCGCGCAGACTCGGCGAGAGCGCCGGAGTCTTTTCGGACGCTTCCCTGCTTCCGGTCGTGTTTCCGGGAGTCGTGGAGGAGGCCGAGTCTCACATGCGCCCCGACCCGGACGACGACCGCATCGTGGCCATCGACTTTTCGAAAAACGCGACCGCCATTTACCACCTCGAACCGATCGACTACATCGTCATCCGCGAGTGGGCTCCGAACGGCAACTTGAGCTGCGCAAACCTCTTCCTCGGGCGTTTCGTGCGCTGGGCCTCGGCCCAGAGAGCCGACCGGATCCCGGTGCTCAAAGACAAGGTGGAGTGGATTCTGCGCAACAGCGGCGCACTGCCGAATTCCCATTTACACCGCGAAATCCGCGCCACTTTCAACCGCCTGCCCATGCGGGAGCTGTTCTACGCATCCCCCGCCGACCTGCGGCGGACCATCGAACCGATCGTCTTCATGGTCGGCGACGACGAAATCGTCATCAACCGGAGGGACGGCAGGGGGTATGCGGCGCTGTCCCTTGCTTTCTCGCGCCTGCGGTATTCCTACGGAATCGAGGAAAGCCTCAGCCACACCTTTTCGGAAGCGTTCGGCCCGGTTGCCTTTCATACGGCAGCAGACTGCGGTGCCGTGAGCCTCCTCGTTTTTTATTTTGAGACGTCACGGCTGAAGCACCCGATTGAGATCGAAGCCGTGCGAAAGATCGCTCAACCTCTCGTGACCACATGGGAAGCGCGGGTGGAGAAGGTTCTCGAGAACGAGTTCGGAGAGCAGGCGGGACGCGACCTGTTCCGGCGCTACGTCACCCCGGAAACCCGCAGCGGACTGTATCGCGAAGTCACGCCTCCGGAATTGGTGACCGCCGACATCAGACGTCTGGACGCCCTGGAGGCCCGCCTGGAACTGCACGCAGTCCCGCAGTCCGCGAACCAGGCCACTCTGAGCCTCTACTCGATGCGGCCGCTTGGGCTGACGGCCACGCTGGGCACACTCCAGAACTTGGGCATCGCCGTTACCCAGGAACTGAGGGTGCCGCTGGTCCTCCCGGACGAACGTCGTTGCCACCTCTACCGGTTCGACATAGAGGCGCCGCCCGCGCGCGTGAAGGCGCTTTTCGCCGATGAGGACAGATTTATCGACGCGCTTCGCGCCGTGGACGAAGGACGGGCGGCCGATGACCCGCTCAACACGCTGATTCTCGACGGCCGGCTGGCATGGCGCGAGGTAGAGCTGCTTCGGACCTTCTGCAATCACCTGCGCCAGATCCGCCCCCATTACAACTTCGAAACAATCAATCGCGTGCTGCTGCGCAATGTTCCGGTGGCCGCCGCCCTGTTCCATGATTTTGCCGCCCGGTTTGATCCGGCTTTGCAGGATCGCGCCGCTGCCGTCGAAGCGGCCCAGCAGAAACTGCAGGCTGCGCTGGCGCAGGCAAACAACCTGATCGAGGATGAAATTCTCAGGGCGCTCGAAAACCTGATTCGATCCTCAGTGCGCACCAATTTTTATCAGCGTCCGGAACGGCCCGTGATCGCAGTCAAGGTCGACAGCTCCAAAGTGGAAGGAATGCCCGCGCCGCGGCCCATGTTCGAGATCTACGTGCATTCGCGCCTGCTCGAAGGAATTCATCTCCGGGGAGGAAAGGTGGCTCGCGGTGGAATCCGCTGGAGCGACCGGGCAGACGATTTCCGGACGGAAGTCCTCGGGCTGATGAAAACTCAGATGGTCAAGAACTCCATCATCGTGCCGGTCGGATCGAAGGGCGGATTTGTCCTGTATGGAAACGTCCCCGAGCGGCCGGGACTGGCCGCGTACCTGGCGGACCGCTACCGCGAGTTCATTTCCGGCCTGCTGGACATCACCGACAACATCGTAGACGGCGAGGTCCTCCATCCGCCTGAGGTGGTGCGGCACGACGGCGACGATCCGTACCTGGTCGTAGCCGCCGACAAGGGGACCGCTCACCTGTCCGACACGGCCAACAGCGTCTCGGCACAGTACGGGTTCTGGCTGGGTGACGCGTTTGCCTCCGGAGGCAGCTCCGGCTACGATCACAAAAAGGTGGGCGTAACGGCCCGCGGCGCGTGGGAGTGTGTGAAGCATCATTTCCGGAAACTCGGCATCGATGTCCAGCAGCAGTCCATCACCGTCTGCGGGATCGGCGACATGGCCGGAGACGTCTTCGGCAACGGTATGCTTCAGAGCCGAAAGCTCAAACTGGTCGCGGTCTTCAACCATCAGCACATCTTCATCGATCCCGATCCGGATCCGGAGCGGAGCTTCGAAGAACGCCGCAGGCTTTTCAATCTGCCGTCCTCCACGTGGCGCAGCTATGATCAGACACTCATAAGCCAGGGGGGCGGAGTCTTCGACCGGTCCGCGAAAGCGATTGCCGTGACTCCGGAGATGCGCAGGCTGTTCGGTATCGAGCGCACAAGCGTCAGCGGCGAGCAGATGGTTCAGCAGATCCTCAAGGCCCGCGTGGATTTGCTTTACAACGGCGGCATCGGGACCTATGTGAAGGCAGCCGCTGAAACGAATGCAGAGGTCGGCGACCGGGCAAACGACCGGGTGCGCGTCAACGGCGCCGAGGTGCGGGCCCGCGTGGTCGCCGAAGGCGGGAACCTTGGATTTACCCAGAAAGCCCGGCTCGAATACTGGGAGCAGGGAGGGCTGATCAATACCGATGCCGTGGACAACTCGGCTGGCGTCGATCTCAGCGATCACGAAGTGAACATCAAGATTCTCCTTGACCTGCTTGTCAAAAAAGGAGTGGTCGCGAACAGAGCCGAGAGAGACACAATCCTGGCGGAAATGACCGAGCAGGTCTCTTCGCTGGTGATCGCCGACAACGACAACCAGGCTACGGCGATTACGCTCGATGAGGCGCGCAGCTCCGAGCGGTACGAGGAGTTCGTGGATCTGGTCGAAGAGATGGTGACCTCGGGAGTGGTCATCCGCGCGGAGGAGAGCATTCCGACTCGACAAGACCTGCTGGCCGCTCCCAGCCGGCATCGCGGATTGCCGAGACCCTTGCTCGCGGTGCTGCTGGGCTACAGCAAGATGCACGCCTATCAACTGGCAATCGCCTCCGACCTGCCCGAGAATCCGGCCATGCTGTCGTTTCTGGAGGAGTACTTTCCGCCGCTCCTGCGCCAGCGCTATTCCCAGTACTTCCTCTACCACCCGCTGAAGCGGGAGATCATCGCCACAGCGGTGGTGAATCACGTAATCAACAGACAGGGGATCGAGTTCCTGCCGCGCTTGATGGCGGGTGGAGCAAGAGAAATCAGCGCGATCATGAGTTCGTATCTGTCGGCCGATCGCGGGCTCCTGGTGTGAAAAATAAAAACGCCACGGATTCCACGGATTTCACGGATTCAAATTTCTAATCCGTGAAATCCGTGGAATCCGTGGCGTTTTTTTGTTTTACTTAATTGATGTTCAAGCGCAAGAGGACCGGGGCTGTACTTTGTCCCTCATGCGGAAAGCTGGTCGGCGTTCAGGACGATACCTGCTATAACTGCGGCCGCCGGAATCCGGGCATGTGGGGTTTCGCTCCCCTGCTGAGGAGCTTTCGTGTAGCCCTCGCGTTCGAGAACACCGTGATTTGGGCCTGCGCGGCCCTTTACCTGGCCACCCTGCTGGTTGATCCGCGCCACATCGTCATTGCGGGCGGAGGTCTGTCTTTCCTGGCGCCCAGCCAGTACAGTCTGCTGGTGTTCGGAGCCAGCGGCGCATATCCGATTTTCGGATTCGGCCGATGGTGGACAATTCTGAGCGCCGGATGGCTGCACGCGAATCTTCTGCACATCGTGTTCAATATGCTCTGGGTGCGCCAGATCGCTCCGGCCGCGGCGGAGCTTTACGGCGCCAGCCGCGCCATCATGATCTACACGATCTCTTCGGCCGTCGGATTCTCATTGAGCAGCATGGCGGGGCTGGTCATGGGCACGTCGCCGATCTTTTTCCTCAGAGGCGCGGGAATTACTTTGGGCGCGTCAGCCCCGATTTTCGGCCTCTTCGGCGCGCTCGTGCTCTATGGTCGCAGAACCGGAAGCAGCTCCCTACACAGCCAGGCGATGACCTACGCCGTAATTCTATTTGTCTTCGGCTTCGTGATGCCCGGGATCGACAATTGGGCTCACGCCGGGGGCTTCATCGGTGGCTACGCCGCAGCGCGTTTTTTCGACCCGCTGCGTCCCGAGCGGGAAATTCACCTGGTAGGCGCCGTCGTCTGCCTGGCCCTTACCGCACTTTCTGTTCTCGCGTCTCTCCTGCAGGGAATCCTGTTCTGATCTCTTTGCGGCCCTTTGCGGTTCTTAGCGTCTTTGCGGTGGCTTTTAGCGGCCTCTCAACCACCCAGCCGTATCATCTCAATCTTCCTGCGAGTCCCGGATTTAAGCAGCTCGGCCCTTTCCTCTGAATACCGGTCGGATCGAAGCTCCCAGACATTCGAAATGAAGCGCGAGATTTCCTCGTCCCCTGCACCGCTTCTTAACAGCGCCTTCAGATTTTCACCCCGCTCCGAAAAGAGACACGTCACCAGCTTGCCGTCCGCCGTCACCCGGATACGCGTGCAGGCGCCGCAGAAAGGCTCGGTGACCGAAGCAATGAACCCGACCTCGCCGCTTCCGTCCGCGTACTCGTAATCGACGGAAGGCGCACTGCCGCGCTCCCGGCCCGATTCGCGCAGCGGCATCCAGGCGTGGATCTTTTCCAGCATTTCTTTTTTGGGCACGATCCTGTCGGCCTTCCACGCGTTCACGTTCCCGACATCCATGAACTCGATGAAGCGCATGGCAAAACCGTTCCGGCGGGCAAAGTCGGCCAGCTTCACGATCTCGTCGTCGTTGACTCCTCGTTCTAGGACTGCATTGAGCTTGATCGGGCCGATGCCGCAGTCCCGGGCGGCGGCGAGCCCTTCAAGGACCCTGGGCAGCTCGTTGCGTCCCGACATGCGTTGAAACTTCTCTTCGTCCAGAGTGTCCAGGCTGACGTTGAGCCGTTTCAGCCCGGCGGCCGCCAGCGCCGGGGCCGCTTTTGCCAGCAGCGAACCGTTTGTGGTCAGGCACAGGTCGCGGAGTCCCGGCAGGGGTGCAAGCCTCGATACGAGCTGGTGCAGATCTCTGCGCAGAAGCGGTTCACCGCCGGTCAGGCGGATCTTCTCGATCCCCAGCCGGATGAAAATCGCCGCAATCCTCGCGATTTCCTCGAAGCTCAGGATCTCTTTCCGGTCGATCCACTCGTACTGGTCGAGAGGCATGCAGTAGGCACACCGGAAATTGCACCGGTCCGTGACCGAAACCCTGAGATCCCGCATCTTGCGGCCCAACTTGTCTTTCAACATCAGGCAATCCTTCTCGCAATCCCTTCATTGCGCTATCATCGGCGCTCATGAAAGCAGCTGTTCGGAAATACTACAAGGAAACCCGCCGGCCTGTCTATTCGACTGCGCTCGTGCTTCCTTTTTTTCTGGTCTACCATGTCGGCACCTTTTTCCTGAAAACGACCTATATCAACGGCGCCGACGCTCTGATAATGCGGATGTTAAGCGCGCTTTCCGTCCACTCCGCGTTCGCCTCGGCGCTCGTGCTGCTGCTCTGCTTCATCTTCTGGCAGGTGCGCACGCGGGCGAGCTGGAAGATCCGGGGCGCAATGGTCTGCCTTCTGTTCGTGGAAAGCCTCCTGCTGGCCGGACTCCTGTTCGCCGCTTTCGGCTGGCTGTCGCTTCACCTCAGCCGGACAACTCTTCCACGACATGCGTACGGTCCCCTGCAGCGCCTCGTTCTCTACTGCGGAGCAGGAATCTACGAAGAACTCCTGTTCCGTGCGTTCCTTCTGGGAGCGTTGATCCTGGCGTTTGTCCATTTGACTCCCTTGAAGAGGAAATCCGCCACGGTTTGCGCGGCGCTGGTCGGGGCCGTTCTGTTTTCTCTCTTCCATTATGTGGGCCCCGGTTCCGATCCCTTCACCCTGGGCAGTTTCGTCCAGCGCGCATTGGGAGGCTTGTATTTCTCGATCCTGTTCATCTGGCGCGGCTTTGGAGTGACGGCGGCCTCGCACGCCCTGTACGATATTCTGGTAGGCCTTTGCGGCCCTTAGCGCTCTTCGCGATGGCTTTTTGTTTATGAAGATATCGCATTTGATTTACGACATGGACGGCCTCCTGCTCGACACGGAGCCGTTTTACACCCAGGCGACTCAGGTGATTGTCGCGAAGTACGGCAAGGCGTTCGACTGGTCTATCAAGACCATGATGATCGGCCGGTCGGCGCAAGACTCAGCCCGGCTGCTGGTTGAAGCGCTGCAGCTGCCTCTTACGCCCGACGAATACCTGGCGCAGCGCGCGGAGATTCTGGAGCGGCTGTTTCCGGAAACGGAACCGGCGGTGGGAGCTCTCCGGCTGACGCGGCATTTCCACCGGCACCGTATCCCTCAGGCGGTGGCGACGAGTTCCAACCGGCGGTACTTCGAACTGAAGACTGACAAGCACAAGGAGTGGTTCAACATCTTCGACTGCATCGTGGTTGGAGATGATCCTGCGGTCAAGCAGGGCAAGCCTGCGCCCGATATATTTCTGGTTGCGGCCGAGCGTCTCGGCGCGCCGCCCTCGAGCTGCCTGGTATTCGAAGACGCGCCGGCCGGCGCTGAAGCAGCGCTTGCTGCCGGGATGTCGGTCGTGGTGGTTCCCGACCCCAACATGAATCACGACGCATACCCTGACGGAGCCCGGATCATCCGCACCCTCGACGATTTTGACCCCGTCCCGTACGGCCTGCCTCCCGTCGCTTAAGCACGTGGTGTCCCCGCAAACCTCAGTCCGACGACGCGCGCTTTGGAGTGCGGCGGCTCGACGCCGCTTTCGGCAAAGGTCCTCCTCTGGTCGTGCTTT
>Ga0335070_10008002_pt1 | contig 12402 bp, 7 predicted proteins | sample Lox_Sample_13_FD_206722 | JGI IMG/M metagenome (GOLD analysis project Ga0335070, IMG submission 206722) | Soil microbial communities from Loxahatchee National Wildlife Refuge, Florida, United States - Lox_Sample_1.3 | ecosystem: Environmental > Terrestrial > Soil > Wetlands | place: USA: Florida...
TCTACGTTGACCAGCTGCTCCTTCATGTAAGTCGCGGCGTTCGTTGGGACAGCGACCATGTGGTGCTGTTCAACGATGACCTGCAGGCGATCATGCAGGAGCTGGTACGGGGCGATTTTCTGGAGCGCGTTCACATCGGGCTGGATTATTTCGACGCCAGCATCAACCGGGTGGCTGCCTGGACCATCGGCGCCCGTAACGCCCTGCGCGCTTTGCTGCTGGCGCTGCTCGAACCTTTGGAGCAGATGAAAAAATTGGAGACCGCCGGGGATTATACCGGACGGCTGGCACTGCTCGAGGAGCTCAAAGGTATGCCTTTCGGCGCGGTGTGGGATTATTACTGCCTGAAGCTGGATGTGCCGGTAGGCTACACCTTTATGGATGAGATCCATGGATACGAGCAGCAGGAGCTGGCCAAACGGAACGAGTCGAGCCGCATGAAATAAGCACCGACTCACGTTGCGCCATCTTTTCCCTCCTGCCCGATGGCGTAAAAGAAGTGACACCTGGCTGAGGATGCCCGGGCTTTGCAGGGAGAAAGGTAGATTGCGATGACACAGGTCCGTTTTCCGCGCACAGTTGTAGGTGGGGTGAGCCTGCCGCGCTTGATCATCGGGACCAATTGGATGTTGGGTTACTCACATACCAGCCAGGCCAAGGACAGGTTCATCCGGGAGTATCAGACCCGCGAGCGCATCGCCGCGCTGCTCGAAGTGTTTCTCGAGTACGGCATTGACGCCGTCATGAGTCCGCTTTCGGAACACCTCGAGCAATCCATCCGCGATTCCGAGCAGCGCACCGGCAAGCACCTGATCCGCATCTATACGCCCAGCTTTGGGTTCGGCCCGCAGGCGGACCCGAGCGCCGAGCAGGCCTTCGACCAGTGCGCCGAATTTGGGGCGACTTTTTGCATGCCGCACCAGTGCGTTACCGACGCCCTGGTCGACCGGCGCAGCGGGACCATCCGCGACCTGGCGACCTACACCGCCATGATCCGTGAGCGGGGGATGATCCCCGGCCTCTCCACTCACACGCCCGAGACGGTCGTCTACGCCGACAAAATGAACGCCGACGTGGAGACGTATATCCAGATTTATAATTCGGCGGGTTTCCTGATGCAGGTGGAAGCGGACTGGGTCATGCGCATCATCCAGGAGGCTAGGAAGCCGGTCATGACCATCAAGCCGCTGGCTGCCGGGAAGCTCCTGCCGGTTGCCGGCCTGGCCTTCGTCTGGAGCACGATCCGCGCCTGTGACATGGTCACGGTCGGGACGACAACTCCTGACGAGGCGCGCGAGTGCATTGAGTTGTCGCTGGATCTGTTGAGCCAGCGCATACCGCAAAACACGCTCCAGGAAACCCGCAGCAAGCAATCCCTGAAATAGCGGCTTGTCACGATATTATTCCAACATAAAAAAGGAAGAATTTATGAAACCGAACAAGATCGAAAAACGCGCCGACGACCTGCTCGCTAAGCTGACCCTGGAGGAGAAAATTTCCCTCCTCTCCGGAAAGGATATCTGGAATACTGTTCCCATCCCCCGCCTGGGCATCCCCTCCATCACCATGACGGACGGCCCGCATGGCGTGCGCGCCTCGAACCCGGAAGTCGGGCGCAAGGTCGGACCGGCCACCAGCTTCCCCACCGGCATCTCCATGTCGGCTTCGTGGAACCCCGAGCTGGTCGAGAAGGTCGGACAGGCGCTGGGCGAGGAGACGCGCGACATGGACTGCGACATCCTGCTCGGGCCCTGCATCAACATCGTCCGGCACCCGCTGGGTGGGCGGAATTTCGAATCCTATTCGGAAGACCCCTATCTGGCCGGCCGCACGGCAGTCGCATATATCAACGGCGTGCAAAGCCGTGGTGTCGGGACATCGCTCAAGCATTACGCCGTCAACAACTATGAAATCGAACGTCACCGGGCCAGCTCGAACGTCGACGAGCGCACCCTGCGCGAGATCTACCTGGCGCACTTCGAGATGGCTGTAGAAGAGGCTCAGCCTTGGACGGTGATGTGCTCCTACAACCGCATCAACGGGGTCTATGCCAGCCAGAACGGTTATCTGTTGAAGAATATCCTAAAGCACGAATGGGGTTTCCAGGGCGCGGTGGTCTCGGACTGGGGTGCCAATCACACCATCTTCGAGTCGGTCGCCAACGGCCTGGACCTGGAAATGCCCGGACCGGCCAAGTACTATCGTATGCTGGGGGAGGCGATCCACAACTGGCAGGTGGATCAGGAGGCCGTCGACCAGGCGGTCCGGCGGGTGCTGCGCCTCGTCCTGCTCAGCGGGCGCATGGACGGCACGACTTCCAAGGGTTCGGTCAACTCGCCCGCGCACCAGGCGCTGGCGCGCACCCTGGCGGAGGAAGCCATCACCCTGCTCAAGAACGAGGGAAACGTCCTGCCAGTCAGCAAAAAGGCGAAGACGATTGCCGTCATCGGGCCGAACGCCGCCGAGGCGGTCATCCAGGGCGGCGGCTCGGCTAACGTCGAACCGCCTTACCGGGTCACGCCGCTGGAGGGGCTCAAGGCAGCGCTCGGCAGCAAAGTAGAGATCCTGTACGAACAGGGCTGCGATAACTACGACGAGCCGCGCAACGTTCCCGCAGGCTGGCTGAAGGATCCCAAAGGCCAGCCCGGACTGCGGTCGACATTTTACACCACCTCCGATTTGAGCGGAACACCGCGCGAGGTCCGTGATGGTCGCAAAGCCGAGTTCTGGTGGCACATCGGGGTCTCCTCCTTTGCGCAAACCCCGTTCTCGGGCCGCTGGGAGGGCAGCCTGACCGTCCCGGCTGAGGGTCTGTACCTGTTCCGCATCTATCACAGCGGGATCGTCCGCCTCTACCTGGATGGCAAGCTGGTGGTGAACAGCCAGGCCGGCAAGGGCGGCCCGGGCCAGCGCGACGATGATGTCACCGCGCGTGTGACCCGGCTGTTCAAAGGCGGCAAGACGTATGCCCTGCGCCTCGAATATGTCCGTTATCCAGACCAGCAGGTGATGCACTTCAGCCTCGGCCTGGGGGTCACTTACGCGCCCGGCAAGGACGACCGTCTCGCCCGCGCCGCGGCCGCTGCCAGGCGGGCGGACATCGCCTTGGTCTTCGTCGGCTATCCCGAAGCGTACGAGACCGAGGGCACGGACCGGCCGGACATGAGCCTGACCGGGAAGCAGGATGAGCTGGTGGCTGCCGTGGCGGCGGCCAATCCGAAGACGGCCGTGGTGCTCAACGTCGGCGCGCCGGTCGGCATGCCCTGGCTCGACCGGGTGGCTGCGGTAGTCCAGGCGTATTATCCCGGCCAGGAGAACGGCAACGCCGTGGCACGCGTCCTGCTGGGGGCGGTCAATCCCTCCGGCAAGCTGCCGGTCACCTTCCCGAAGCGCCTGGAGGACAGCCCGGCCTTCATCAACCACTCCTACCCTGGCTGTCGGGAGGTCAACTACGGCGAGGGCTTCTTCATCGGATACCGCTACTTCGACAAGGTCGAGCGCGAACCGCTTTTCCCGTTCGGCTTCGGCCTATCGTACACCAGCTTCAAGTACAACAACCTGAGAGTCCCGAAGAGGGTCAAGACCGGAAAACCGGTGCAGCTCTCGGTGACGATCACCAACACCGGGGAGGTTGCGGGCAAGGAGGTGGTCCAGTTGTACGTGGCGGACTCCGAAGCTTCGCTGCCGCGCCCGCCCAAGGAGCTCAAGGGCTTTGCCAAAGTGGAGCTCAAGCCGGGTGCCAGCCAGGATGTCACTTTCATGCTCGAGGCGCGCGCCCTGTCCTTTTATGATCCCTACCGCAAGGTGTGGACCACTGAGCCGGGGGAGTTCCAGGTTCTGGTGGGTTCTTCGTCGCGCGATATCCGCCTGAAAGGACGCTTCACCTTGGAGTAAAAACTGCTCCCTCCCGGGTGTGCCGGGAGGGAGTTTTTTATTCCATGTCGGAAAGCCCCCACAAAGACAAGCTCGATTTCAAGCACTCGGGGTTTCCCGCGCATCACGCACTGCCTGGTAAAGCGCGCTCAGGTCGAGCGGCACCCGATCCGGCGTTTGATGATCCAGGGTCAGCCTGACGCGTTCTCTTGGGTTCATGATTACCTCGGCTTGCAGACAATGAAAGGGAATCTTAACAGATGTTTTGATGGGGGACAGCATTTGCAGCAGTAAATACGCCTCGTTATATCCTGGGAGGATGGATGTGCTGCGGTGCTGAAAGAGGCGCACCCGTGATCGGGAATATCTGCAAGTATAATGGAGATTACCAACCGGAGATCCCCATAGGCTTTCCTCAAGTGCGGTATAACTCCGGTTATATTCATTATGAAGACGCCCCTTTCCAACAAACCTCGACTCCATTTTGGCGCAGCCTATTACCCCGAGCATTGGCCCGAAGAGCGCTGGCCTCAAGACATGGACCTGATGAAGCAGGCGCATATCAATGTCTCCCGGCTGGCGGAGTTCGCCTGGTCGACGCTGGAACCGGCCGAGGGCGAGTTCCGCTTCGCCTGGCTGGAGCGCGCCATAAGCATGTTGGCGGAGCGCGGCATCGCCACGGTGCTGGGAACGCCCACCGCGGCGCCACCCGCCTGGCTGACCTCCGCCCACCCTGCGACGCTGGCCGTGGACGAGTACGGCCGCAAAGCCCGGCACGGCAACCGCTGGCATTACTGTCCCACCTCGGCGGAGATGTGTGCCGCCTCGCGGCGCATCACGCGTGCCATGGCCAGGCGCTTCGGGGGCAATCCTGCGGTCATTGGCTGGCAGACGGACAACGAGCTCGGGCGCGTGTGTTACTGTGACGGCTGCCGGCGTAAATTCCAGGTCTTCCTGAAGAAGCGCTACAAGACGCTCAAGCAGCTCAATGAGCGTTGGTCCACGGCGTATTGGAGCCAGACGTACGCCGACTGGAAACAGATCCCCATCCCGATCGGCGGGCACAATCCCGGGCTGAGGCTGGAATGGAAACGCTTCATCACCCAAACCAACCGGGATTTCCAGAAGGAGCAGGCCGACATCCTGCGCCAGTATATTGATCCCCAAGTCTGGATCACCCACAATTTCATGGGTTGGTTCGACGCCTTCGACCATTACCAGATGTCGGCCGACCTGGACATGGCCTCCTGGGACTACTACGTGGGCAGCGGCCACCACGATTACCTTGGCCACGGGGTGATCCACGATCTGACCCGCGGTTTCAAACGCAAGAATTTCTGGGTGATGGAGACCCAGCCTGGGAGCGTCAACTGGGCCGGGGTCAACAACAGCCTGAACCGCTGGGAGGCCCGGACCATGGCCTGGCAGGCCGTCGCCCACGGGGCGGAGGGTTTGCTTTACTGGCAATGGCGGTCAGCCCCCGGCGGCCAGGAGCAGTACCACGGCTCGCTCGTCGACCAGAGCGGGCAGCCGCGCCCGTTCTATGCGGAGGCCGAGACGGTGGGTCAGGAGTTCGCCCGCCTCTCCGACCTGATCGCTGGTTCCACGGTCCAGGCTCAGGTGGCATTCCTGAACGACTACGAGAGCCGCTGGTCGATTGATTTCCAGCGCCACCACAAGGATTTCGATTATGTGGCCTATTTCAATCATTTTACCCGCCCGGTGGCTGCCCACAACATTCCTGTGGATGTGATCTCGGCCGACCAGACGCTGGACGGTTACCGGACCGTATTCGCTCCTGCCCTGCTCATCCTGGACGAAGAACGCGTTGCCCGGCTCGAGGAATTCGTCCAGCACGGCGGGACTCTGGTGCTGACCGCCCGGTGTGGGATGAAGGATCGCACCAACTCCCTGCTCCCGCAACGCCCGCCAGCAGGTTTGGCGGACCTGGCCGGCGTCGAGGTCGAAGAGTATTTCGCTTTGGATGAGCCGGTACCGGTGAAAGGCAATTTTTTCGAAGGAAATGCGAGCATCTGGGCCGAGCGACTGAAGCTGCTGGACAAGAAAGCCACGGCCGTCCTCGCCCGCTACCGCCCGTCCAACGGCTGGCTGGACGAACAGCCGGCAGTCACCGTCCGGTCTCAACACGGCGGCTTCGTCTACTACATCGGCGCCTGGCTGGACGAAACCAGCCAGAAGACGCTGGTCGCCCATATCCTGAAAATGGCCAATCGCGACGGCATCGAAACCCCCGTTGGCGTGGAAATCCGCACCCGGGTCCGGGAGGATGGGCAGGAGATCTATTTCCTGATCAACCACGAACGGCAGAGTCACTCCGTCCGGCTGCCCTGGAAGGCCCATGACCATCTCGGCGATCAGGACCTGGAAGAAGAATTCACCCTGGCTCCCTACAGCGTTTGCGTGCTGACAAAAGTCAAATCCTCCGTGCTGGTGGAGGGGCCGGCCAAAGGGTAGCGAACTCGACCAGCACAAAGATTGGTCTGGATTACCATCCATTCCTGACAGAACGTCGATAGGATGGTTCCATGCACACACCTCATGTCCAACTAAGCTCCCGACTCTGGCCGCTGTTGGGTGCCATCCCACTCCTGGTCCAGGTTCTGTGGCCCAGCCGCGCCTGGGTGGTCTTATTGATCATCCTCGGCGGAGGCTGGGCTTGTGCATATTTTTGGGCGCGGTCACTGGCCCGCAGTCTGCAAATCAAGCGCGAGATGCGCTTCGGCTGGGCGCAAGTCGGTGACCGGTTGGAGGAGCGCTTTACCCTGACCAATAGCGGGTGGGCACCCGCACTCTGGATTGAGTTTAAAGATAAATCTACGTTGCCGGATTATCGGGTCAGCCGCGTGACGGGCATTGGTTCCTATGCCCAGCTTCAGTGGAAGGTGGAACGGACCTGCACCCGGCGCGGGCTGTATACGTTGGGACCTGCCGTGCTGCGCACCGCCGATCCATTGGGCATCTACGGCGTGGAATTGCCGGTCCCGGACGCCACCATTCTGATGGTGATGCCGCCGGTGGTTTCCCTGCCGAGCATCCAGGTTGCACCCGGAGGCCGGGTCGGGGAAGGGCGCCGGCCGCGCCGCCAGGCGCTGGAGACCACCGTCAGCGTCGAGACCGTCCGCCCCTATGTGCCCGGGGAGGCGCAGAAGGCCATCCACTGGCCGACCACCGCCCGGCGCGGTGAGCTCTTCCTGCGCCAGTTCGAGCACACCCCCTCCAGCGACTGGTGGATTTTCCTGGACCTCGAGTCGGGCGTACAGGTCGGGCACGGCTTTGATTCGACCGAGGAACACGGCGTCATCCTGGCGGCTTCCCTGGCCGACATGGGCCTGCGCCAGGGACATGCCGTCGGCCTGGCGGTCAACAGCAGACAGCCGGTCTGGCTGCCGCCCAGGCATTCCGCGGGCCAGCGCATGGACATCCTGCGCGCCCTGGCGCTGGTCGAAAGCGGGGAGCATTCGCTCGAGAAGCTGCTTTTCAGCCAGAAGTTCGGCCTGCGCAACAAGGGCAGCCTGATCCTGGTGACCCCCAATGTCGCCGGTGACTGGCTGAAACCTTTGACCCAGATGCAGCGCACCGGAATCACACCGACGGTCATCTTGCTGGACCCGGTCTCATTCGGCGGACATGCTTCGCCCGATCAGCTGTTGCAGACGCTCACTCGGAATAGCGTCGATGCGACCGTCGTGACCCGCGACCTGCTCGACCGCCCGGAAGCGCGCCCCGGGACGCAGGGCCGTTGGGAGTGGCGTATTCTCAGACACGGGAAAGCCATTCCCGTCCGCCGTCCGTCCGATCTTCGCTGGAAGAAGCTGGGATGATTGCGCTGCTCGCCCGCTCCTTCCGCTGGTTGGTCACCCTGATCGGTGGCATGACCCTGGTCAGGGTCACGCTGCTGTGGATCATTCTGTCCGGCGCCGGTATGGGGCTGACCGTCTTGGTCAACGATTTGCGGGGAACGACGATGGTCTGGACGGCTGCCTGGGCGGTGATGTTCTCCTGGTTGATCGCCCGGAGGCGGATCTCCGCCTGGGGGTACATGACGCTGGCCCTGTTCAGCGGCCTGGCGTATTTGCTGCTGATCTACGGTCAGCTGGGAGCGCTCATCCTGAGCCTGCTGGTGGCTTCGACGCGCCTGGGTTGGGAGCTGGTCCGGGTCAGATTCCACTTGGTCGGATTGGATCTCCAGCCGTTGACCACGGTGTGGAGCAAATTGCTGGAGGCAGCCGGCGCGTTATCACAGCGCCTTTCCCTTTGGTTGCATGCCGTGCTGGCGGGACAAGAAGCTTTCGACCCGCTGGTCGTCCTGCTGCTCTGGGCTATGCTGCTTTGGGGGCTGGCTGCCTGGGCGGTCTGGTTTACCCGGCGGGGCAGGAACATCCTGCTGGCGATCCTGCCGCTGGTCGCCTTGCTGGGCTACAACATCTACTACACTGGATCTGAGAGCGGGGTGGGCTACCTGGTCCTGACATGCGGTGCCGCCCTCCTGCTTCAGGCTGCCAGCCGGTATGCCAGCGCCCGCGAACAGTGGCTGGCGGAAAAAACCGACCAGGTCCCGACGGAATGGGACAATGGAATAGCCATCGGGGTGATCGCCGGCATTTTGATGCTGGTCGCTTACCTGACCCCTTCCTTGTCGATCCGGGAGGTGCAGCGCGCCATCGACCGCTGGAAATCTGCCCGGCAGGAGCCTAGGCTGGCCGAATCCCTCGGCCTCGAGCAGGCTCCGGTCACGGGCGGTGGCATTGGCTATATCCCGCAAGCCGTCCTGCCAGCCGAGCACCTGCTGGGTGCTGCGCCGCCGGTTTCGCGGGAAGTGGTGATGACCATCCAGGTGGAGGGCTATGGCCCGGTGCCTTATCCCAGGTTGTCCGAAAACGCGGCCGCGTACCTGCCGCCCCGCTTTTACTGGCGCAGTTTAACCTACGACCAATACAACGGCCACGGTTGGTATACCTACCCGCCGGCGGCACAAGATTACGCCTCCGAAGAGCCGTTCATCGTTTTACCCAAGGCTGGAGTCGGATCAAAGCTGATACGCGTCCATGTTCAGACCCTCCAGGACCTGGGCGGCTATCTCTTTTACACCGGAGAGCTCATCAGCGCCGAGCCGGCGTACCGGGTGGCATCCCGGGGTCCCGGGGATGTCTTCGGGGCCAGTGTCTCCGCCTCCGACTACTCCTTCGAGGCGCGCGTCCCCAGGGTGAGCGTGGCGCAGCTGCGCTTCGCCGGTACGGGTTACCCGCGAGGGATCTTGGAGGAATACCTGCAGTTGCCCTCCGACCTGCCGCAGCGGGTGCGCAACCTGGCGGCGAGGATCACCGCTGCCGGTGCGACCGCCTATGAACGCGCCGCGTTGATCGAATCTTATTTACGCCAGAACTACCCTTACAGCTTGGATGTCCCGCCTCCGCCCGCCGATCGCGATGTGGCCGATTATTTCCTCTTCGACCTGAAAAAGGGATACTGCGATTATTACGCCACAGCCATGGTTGTCATGGCGCGCGCGGTTGGCATCCCGGCCCGGCTGGTGACCGGATATACCAGCAGCAGCTTCGATCCGGAGGCAGGGAGCTTCGTGATCCGGCGCAGGGATGCCCATTCGTGGGTCGAGGTCTATTTCCCGGGGATCGGTTGGGAGGAATTCGAGCCGACCTCAGGCCTGCCTGCGATCGAGCGTCCCGGTGAAATTCTGACAGGCGGACAGGACCTCAACCTGGCCTCTGGCGGGCAGAAGCCCGGGACGGAATTCACGCCTGCATACCTTCATTTTCTTTGGATTTTGCTGGGGAGCCTTTCCCTTGTCCTGCTGGGCCTGCTCGTTGCCTGGCTGCTGCGCCTGGAGGGCTGGCTGCTGCTCCACCAACCTGTCCCGCAGGCGTTGGCGATCATCTACCGCCGCTTATACCGTCAGGGTCGCGCCTGGGACCTGGAAAGGGATGCCGCACGCACGCCAGGCGAGTTTGCCGCCGGGCTCGGGGAACGTCTGCGCACTTTGACGGGCAGGCCCAAAACGGACGCCATGGTTACGGATATGTTGGAAAGGGTCCGCCTGCTCACCGACCTTTACACCCGCAGCCTTTTTGCGCCTCGTCCGGTCGGGGAGGGGGAACGGCGCATTGCCATCCAGAGCTGGCTTGGACTGCGCCGCCTGCTGTTCTGGGCGCGCATCCGTAAGCGAATCAGGAAATAGACGCGCCACTTTTCGTAGAGCTGGGGATTGTTCAGACAAATGATTGACTTTCATAACCGTCAGTTAATTCATGTCACTCTGGGGGAGCGATTTCTGCGACTGAAAGTCTGCCGATCCTCCCGGAGATGCTCACCTGCACTCGCACCTACTGCTCGTGCAGGTGCAAGTGTCGCTTCACTCAGCATGACGGCTGGAAAGGGGTGGCAACATAACCGCCCAACGTGAACCTCAATCGTTTTCTTTTTGGGCAACGAGAAAAGCATTGACTTCATTCAAGGTTGGCAGGGCCGGGATGGCGCCCATGCGTGTACAGGTCAGTGCGCCGACCGCGTTGGCGAAGTTCAGGGCTGCGCGCACCGTCTCCGGGTCGACGCGGCGCAGCGAACCGGCCTTTTCGCGTACCGGCAGCAGCCGGGTGATCATGGCAGCCATGAAGCCGTCCCCCGCGCCGGTCGTCTCGACCACCTCCACGGGAAAGGCGGGCAGCTCGATGCGGAAGTCTGGCGTGACCGCCAGCGAGCCGCTCTCCCCGCGGCTGATGACCAACAGCTCCACCCCCTGATACAGCAGGGCTTGGATGCCCGCCTCGAGGTCGGAGTGGCCGCTGGCGATCTCCCATTCCTCCTGGCTGACCTTGGCCAGGTGGCAGTAGCGGAAGGAGTCCTGGATGACTTTCCGGGCTTGCGACTCGGAAGGCCAGAGGGTCGGCCGGTAGTTTGGGTCATAGGAGATCATCAGGCCGCCGCGGCGGGCCAGCCCCAGCGCTTTGCGCTGGGCCGAGGCGCACGGTTCGTCGATGAAGCCGATCGAGCCGAAGTGGAAGGCGCGGGCCTCGGCGAACATGCCGGTGTCGATCTCGTCCGGGCGCAGGAGCATGTCTGCCCCGGGGTTGCGATAGAAGCACAAGTCCTTATGGCCGTCGTCCCACACCGTCACGTAGACAGCCGTGGTGCGCGCCCGCGGGTCGGTCATCAGGAAGCGGGTGTCCACGCCGTCGGCCTCCAGGGAGCGGCGCAGGAAACGCCCGAAGGGGTCATCCCCCACCTTGCCGACGAAAGCCGAGCTCAGCCCCAGCCGCATCAAGGCAACAGCCACGTTGGCCGGCGCGCCTCCGGGCGCCTTGACGAACCCCGGCGCGTCTTCCAGGCTCATATTTTCCTTTTGGGCCACGAACTCGGCCAGCAGCTCTCCCATGCAGATGACGTCAGCCATGTCCTTCTCCTGCGTGAATTCATTCTGCGATGTTTTTGACCGGCTGAAGAAGCCGAAGCACTTTCGCCTGAAAAAAACTTGAAATCATTATGCGCCAATCCCCAGAGTAAGTCAACAAGGTAGTCGGCTTGCATCAGGCGGGATCGGCCTGCCTTGACATTCGAACACATGTTCTATATAATGACATCGTATGAACCTCTGGCAGCTCCTGCTCTCCCGCCTCGGTCTGCGCCCCGGCTCCGGGACGCGCACCTACGAGCTGGACGAAGACCTCCACCTCGCCCTGGAGGACCTGGCGTCCCGCGAGCAGCGCCCGGCCGGGGAGCTGGCCGCCGACCTGCTGGCCTCCGCCCTGGCGGAGCATTCCACGGCCGAGCAGGCCTGGCGGTGCTGGCGCTCACTTTCGCCGCGCGAGCAGGACACCGCCGCCCTGGCCTGCCTGGGCTATACCAACCGCCAGATCGCCCTCCGCCTGGGGGTCTCGGTCGAGACGGTCAAGACGCACCTGCAAAATGCCATGCTCAAGTTCGGCCTGCACGGCAAAACCGAGTTGCGCCTGCTGCTGGAGGGCTGGGATTTCTCGGCGTGGGATGAAACCACAGACACTCGCACCTGAAGCGAGTGCAGGTGTGAACACAGATAAAGGGGATTCATAGGAATCAATGACAACCTGGGAAATTCGACGGAATTCCCACGAAAGCGTTCATCCTCCTCGGTGTTCATCTGTGTTGACCTGTGGTGAATAACCCTGCCAGCCCCGGTGGGGAGCGCCAGATGTGCCTCCCCCCATCAGCCTCCCCCATTTCTCCCCCCATCCCTCCCCCGGCGGGGGATTTTTGTTTCCGGCCGCCCGTGCTACGCTGGGGGCATGAACACTTCCCTGGACTTCCTTCCCGGCCGCTGGGCCCTGCTGATCCTGCCGCATGGCGGCCATGCCGACCTGCTCATCGCCGCGGCGCGACTGGCCCGCCGCGGCCCGGTCATGATCCTGGACGGCGGCAACCGCTGCAACGCCTACACCCTGGCCCGGGCGGCCGGCGGCCGGCCCGAGGTGCTCGGGCGCATCTTTCTATCGCGCGCCTTCACCTGCTACCAGATGGCCG
>Ga0335070_10008003_pt1 | contig 12401 bp, 14 predicted proteins | sample Lox_Sample_13_FD_206722 | JGI IMG/M metagenome (GOLD analysis project Ga0335070, IMG submission 206722) | Soil microbial communities from Loxahatchee National Wildlife Refuge, Florida, United States - Lox_Sample_1.3 | ecosystem: Environmental > Terrestrial > Soil > Wetlands | place: USA...
TCGCGCGCTTCCCAGGCGGCGTCGATGACCGCCTGCAGCCTGTCCCTGTTCATTTTTTCGTCTCGTTAAGCCAAGGCTCTGTTGCCTGCGAAGATGCGGCAGGCGCCTTGGGGTGTCAACGGACGACGACGGACGGATGCCCTTTCGTCAGGCAGCGGTGACGCCGCCGAGCCAGCTGACGAGATTGTCGGTCACGTGGTGGATGTGAGCGCCATCGACGCCGTCCTGGGCCCAGTCCGAGTCGGTGCGGACGAGCACCGTTGTCATGCCCATGGCATGGGCGGGAACGAGGTTCTTCGGGATGTCCTCGACCATGACGGCGCGGCGCGGATCGATCCAATGCCGGCGCACCATGAGGTCGTAGACGAAGGGTTCGGGCTTCGGGAAGTAGCTCGCGGCGACGATGTCGAACACCGCGTCGAAGTGGTGGCTGACGCCGAGCCGCGCCATCACGTTCTCGGCGTGCTTGGTCGAGCCATTCGTGAAGATCACCTTGCGGCCGGGCAGGCGGCCGAGCGCCTGGTCGAGGGCTGCGTCGGGCGGCACCGGCGTCAGGTCGATGCAGTGGACGAACTCGAGGAACTCTCCCGGGTTCACTTCGTGATGGAGCATCAGGCCGCGCAGGCTGGTGCCGTAGGTGCGGAAATAATGCTTCTGCAGCTGATAGGCCTCGTCGCCGTCGATGCCGAGACGATCGGCGATATACGCACCGATGCGCGTGTCAACCTGTGCGAACAGGTTGCAGGACGCAGGATACAGGGTGTTGTCGAGGTCGAAGACCCAGGTCTCGGCCTGCGCCAAGCCAGGAGCCGGCAGATGAGTTTTGGTGCCGTTAAGCGGCGAAACGGTGGCGGGGCTCGACTTCGGCGTCATGATGATCTGGTTCGAGGGGACAGCTAAGCTGGGGGCGGGATGGTCGAATTGCAACGGGCATTTGCAATCTTGCCGAGCGCCCGTTAAGCGGGAATGAACGTTTCTTGTCGATTGCGAAGGCTTTCCATGCGTTTCCCAGCAGTCCTGCTCGCCGCGGCATTCTGCGTCATCGCCCCATGTGCCGGCGCCGCGGAGCCCGAAGAACAGGTCAAGCTCGGCCCCCGGACGCTCGAGATCGTCAAGCTCGACGAGGAGACCAGCCGGGCCCGGATCGGCGACAAGACCGTGGCGCAGGACTACTACGTCCATATCGAACAGAGCTTCAGCGCCGGCGGCCGCGGGACCGCCGTCCTCAGCGTCTCCAATGGCGGCAATGGCTGCGCGGCCATGTACGAAGTGGTCAGTGTCGATGCGGCGGGCGAGATCGCAGCGACGATGCCGTTCGGCACCTGCTCCGATCTCGCGGACATCGCCGGCAGCGCCACGGCCATCACCGTGCGCTTTGCTCCGATCGGGGGAACCGACGGCACGCTCTACCGCTGGACGGCGGGAACGGGGCTGGCGGTGCCGGAGCGGCTGGCCTTCGCGCCCAAGCCCGGCACCGGCTGGGCCGAAGCCGGGGATCTCGTCGGCCAGCACCCGTCCACGCTGTTCGATAACGCCGCGATCTACGCGGCCCTCAAGACGCTCCTCGGTCGCGACTATCCGCTATTGCTGGACCGCTTGCTCGTCGCCAACGAGATGACATCGTCCGAGGGCAACCTCATCACCGGGTCCGGCTGCATGGCGCATGCCTGCAACAGCGATAACGCCTTCGTTGCCCTCGATCCTGCCAAGCAGCAGATCTATGTGGCCCTGCGGCAGGAGGGAAAGGCCGAACGCTTCTATCCCGCCGCCGCGAGGTGGCCTGCGGCCCTCAGCAAGCAGCGCAAGGCCTGGGAAACCAATCACTAGGCGGTCCGCCGGAAAGGTTCGCTCAATATCCTAGCGTGAACACCAGTTCGCCGTTCTCTACCGTCACGCGCTTCAGGATCATGCGCGCAGTCACCTTCCGGATGTCGGTCGGCTGCAGCCTGTAGATCGGAAAGTGGTCGAGATATTCCTGAATGACCGTCTGCAAGGCCTTCTGGGCCTTGGGTGCAATCGATTCCGGCAATCCTTGGAGTTCAAAGCTGCTGATGGCCGGGTCGACTAGGTAGAATTCATACCGGCCCGGATCGTAGCGCACGCCGGCGACGATCTCGGCGGTCCCTTGTATCGTCGCGCTGGTGGCGGAACTCAAGTTCCCGAGTGCTGCATCGAGGGAGAACGTCACGCGGTTGGTTCCCGAAACCAGGGTCACCCTCGGGTTCGAGTAAGTCACATCGACGAGAAACAGATACTTCTTGGTGAGAGGGAACTTCTGATCGAGCCGTTCCTGGAGATCCTGTTGTGTCACCCGGAGTTCGAATTCCTCGCCGCGAAGCAGGAAAAAACCCGAGGCTGCCGCGAGAAGCAGCAGGATGACGGTGACGACGATGATTCTCTTCATCGATCGCGGATGTGCAGGCGGCTCGACCGATCCTGACTAGCCGCGGCTGACGAAGGTGCCGACGCCGCGTTCGGTGAAGGTTTCCAGCAGGACGGAATGAGGCACGCGGCCGTCGAGGATGACGGCGCCCTCGACGCCGGCCTCGACCGCGTCGATGCAGGTCTCGAGCTTCGGGATCATGCCGCCGCTGATCGTGCCGTCGCCCATCAGGGCGCGGACCTCGGACACTGTCAGGTTCTCCAGCAGCTTGCCGGACTTGTCGAGCACGCCGGCGACGTCGGTCAGCAGCAGCAGGCGCGTGGCGCCGACGGCAGCAGCAATGGCGCCGGCCGCCGTATCGGCATTGACGTTGTAGACCTCGCCGCCTTCACCGGCGCCGACCGGCGCGATGACGGGGATCATGCCGCCCTGGGCCAGCGTCGTCAGCACGTGCGGATCGACGCGCTGGGGATCGCCGACGAAGCCGAGATCGATGTCTTCGCCGTTCTTCTTCATGCGCTGCTTGCTGGCGATCAAGAGGCCGGCGTCGCGGCCGGAGAGGCCGACCGCCTTGCCGCCGGCGGCATCGATCGCGCTCACGATGTGCTTGTTGGTCGTGCCGGCGAGGACCATCTCGACGACTTCCATGGTCGGAGCATCGGTGACGCGAAGGCCGTCGATGAACTCGCTCTTGATCTGCAGGCGGTCCAGCATCTGGTTGATCTGCGGGCCGCCGCCATGCACGACGATCGGGTTGATGCCAACCTGGCGGAGCAGGACGATGTCCTGGGCGAAGACGCCGGCCAGCTCCTTGTTCACCATGGCATGGCCGCCATACTTGACGACGAAGGTCTTGCCGGCATAGCGGCGCATGTAGGGCAGGGCCTCGGTCAGGGTCCGGGCCGTGCGCAGCCAGTGCTTGGTCTCGGTGTAGTCGATTCCCGTCATGAGTCGGCCGCCGTTTGCGGCGCGCAATCTAGTCCAATCGCTTCGGCTCTGCCAGCGTTGCCAGGGCGGCGCGCAGCTCGGCGATGCCGATTCCCTCCTGCGCGCTGGTCGCGATGATCAGGGGGTGGGCAGCCACGTGCTTGGCCAGCACGCCGGCGATTTCCTCGATGCGGCGCGCCAGGGCATCCGGCTTCACTTTGTCGGCCTTGGTCAGCACCGCCTGATAGGAGACGGCCGCGGCATCGAGGCGCTCCATGAAGGCCCGATCGAGGTCCATGGCGCCGTGGCGGGCGTCGATGAGGAGGCAGACGCGGCGCAGGCTGGGTCGTCCGCGGAGATAGCGCTCGATCAGGCCGGCCCAGTCCCGGATCGCGGTCTTGGCCACGCGCGCGAAGCCGAAGCCGGGCATGTCCACCAGCAGCAGCCGTCCTCCGAGATCGAAGAAGTTTAGCTGCTGGGTCCGCCCGGGGGTGTGCGAGATGCGGGCCAGGGTCGCGCGTCCCGTGAGCGCGTTCACAAGGCTCGACTTGCCGACGTTGGAGCGGCCGGCGAAGGCGATCTCCGGCAGCCCGGCGGGCGGCACGGCCTCGATCCGGTCCGCACCGGCGACGAAACGGCATTCCTGCGCAAAGAGACGCCGGCCGGCTTCCAGGTCCAGGGCGTCGTCGGGCTTGCTCATGGCTTGATCTTGTAGCCGATGCGGAACAGGCGGTGGGCGAGGGCGGCGAGCAGAAGGAGGACGACCACGACCACGACCATGCCGATCGTCGTCGATCCATCGGCATGCCCGGTGCAGCCGGCGCGGAAGCCGTCGATGACGTAGAACACGGGGTTGAGACGCGCCAGCTGTTCGCCAACGGCGGGCAGTGACTGGATCGAATAGAACGTCCCTGACAAGAAAGCGAAGGGGATCACGAGGAAGGTGAGGGCGGCGGCATGGTGGTCCCAGCGCTCGGCCCAGAGCCCGACGATGATGCCGATCAGTCCGTGAAGGAGGGCGCCGGCCACGGCGAAGAAGACGATCAGCCGCAGCGACGCAAACGGCAGATGGACGAAGGCCAGCATGGGGACGGCCACGGCCACGCCGGTGATGAGCCCCGTGGCGGCCGCGCTGCAGGCGTAGCCGATGGTCAGCTCGATCGGCGTCAACGGCGCCATCAGCGTGTCGGCGATCATGCCCTCCATCTTGTCGAACAGCAGCGACTCGGAGGAGGTCTCGTAGGCCCGCTCGCAGATCGAGAAGATGACGAGGCCGGGCACGAGGAACTGCAGGAAGTCGAGTCCGCCGACGACGGCGGTAGCGCGTCCGAAGGCGAGCGTGAAGACGGTGAGCAGCAGCAGGTTCGAGACCACCGGGCCGAGGATGCTGTAGCGATACTGCTTGATCGCGCGGCGCAAATCCTTGAGGCAGAGCGTCGCCAGGCCGCGCCAATTGACCGCGCCGAAGCGCCGAGGACCAACGAGCGCCACCATCGCCGCCGCTCAGGCCTTGAGCTTGTAGCCGCGCGCGAACAGCGCGTGCGCCAGCGCCCACAGCAGGATGTTGACGACGGTGAGAACGATCAGCCCGGCGGCGAGCGAGCCGTCGGCATGGCCGGTGAAGCCGTAGCGGAAGCCGTCGATCATGTAGAAGAACGGATCGACATGGGCGACGAAGTACCAGAACCGCGGCAGCGCGCCGACGGAATAGAAGGTTCCCGAGAGGAACGACAGCGGCGTGATGACGAAGTTGGTCACTGCCGCCATCTGATCGAATTTCTCGGCCCAGATGCCGCCGATGATGCCGAGCAGCGCAAGCATGAGCGACGCGGCCACCGCGTGGAAGAGCACGAAGAAGAGGCTGTGCACATCCAAGGGCAGGATAAGGCGCATGACGCCCCACATGACGGCGCCGACCACGGCCCCGCGAGTCACGCCGCCAAGGGCGAAGCCGCAGGTGAGTTCCCCGGCCGAGAGCGGCGGCATCAGCACGTCCACGATGTTGCCTTGGATCTTGGAGATCATGATGGATGACGAGGAGTTGGCGAAGGCGTTCTGCACCATCGCCATCATGATCAGGCCAGGCGCGAGGAAGACCGGAAACGGCACGTCGCCGACCGTATGCACGGCGCCGCCGACGGCGAGCACGAAGATCGCGAGATAGAGCAGCGTGGTGATGAGCGGCGCCAGAACCGTCTGCGTCGCCACCTTGACGAACCGCCTCACCTCCTTGAGGTAGAGTGTCCACAGGCCCAGCCAGTTGACGGCGCCGATGCGGCGGGGCGCCGGCGCCAGCGTCGCGGGCGGCAGGGCAGGATCGTTGGCGACCGTACGGTTCATGGGTGCTCTGCGCTATGTTGCCGGCGCCGGTGCCGGTTGCGGTGTCGGGACGGGTGCTGCCGCCAGGGCGAAGGCGCGGACGATGCCGAGATCGTCGAAGCGGCGTTTCAGCCGCTCGTTGAAGGCGCTCTCCACCGCCCATTGCCGGCCCGGCGCCGTCTTCATGCGGGCCCGCAGGAAGACGCTGGTGTCGGTGAAGCGCGAGATGCCCAGCATCTCCAGCGGCTCGCGGATGTCGCGGCCGTAGACGCGATCCTTCTGCAGCTCGCCGCCGATCTCCTGCACGACGCCGACGGCCTGCGAGAGAGGCACGCTGTAGGCGATGCCGATCTCGAATACCGCGTAGGAGTAGTCCTTCGTCATGTTCTTCACCGTCGTCACGGCGCTGAACGGCACGGTATGGACGGTGCCCGACAAGTCGCGCAGGCGGATGCTGCGGATGCTCATGGCTTCGACGACTCCGGTGGGGCCGCCGAGATCGACGACATCGCCGACCGCGATCGTATCCTCCGCCAGGATGAAGATGCCGGTGATGACGTCCTTGACCAGGGTCTGCGCGCCGAACCCGATGGCGAGGCCGACGACGCCGGCGCCGGCCAGGAGCGGCGCGATGTTGAGGCCGAGCTCCGACAGCACGATCAGCGATACCATGACGATGAGGACGACTCGGAAGGCATTGCGCAGCAGCGGCAGCAAGGTGCGCATGCGCGCGCTCTGCACGGCATCGCGCCAGCGGGGCCGGCCGCGCGCCAGCAGCCGCTCCACCGCTTCGTTCACGACCTCGGACAGCAGCAGCGCCACCAGCAGGATGACGGCGATCGTCACCAGGCTGCCGAGGATGCGCCGGCCGAAATCGCTGGCCAGCCAGTCGAAGGCATGCAGGCCCCAGATCTCGAGCAGGGCCAGGATGGTGAAGAGATAGATCACGCCCTGCAGCAGCATCTGCAGGAAGGGTAGGTAGCGGTTGGCGCGGGTCTCGAGGCCGGGAAAGCGCGCCTTGAGTTCGGCGCTGAGGGCGAAACCGCGCTCGACCAGCCGATGAAGCGCGGTGGTGACGAGGCGCCGCAATCCGAGGACGATCAGGGTGAGCACCGTCGCCCGCAGCAGGAACTCGAAGCCGCCCTCGATGTCGAGCGCCCAGACGACGTAGGTGGCGAACACGTAGACGATGGCCAGGATGTGCCAGACGTCGGCGAGGCGCTGGCGCAGGCCGCTCAGCGCGGCGCCGTTGCCGTTGCCCGTGATCCACTGCTTCACCGCCGTCCGGTTCTGCATGATCACCACGACGATCATGGCAAAGACGAGCAGGCCGATGACGCGCAGCAGGATCTCGTAGGCCGGCGGCGGCAATCCCAGCAGCAGCGCTGCCTCGGCCAGGAAATAGCCGTAGACCGAGAGGGCGGTCAGCCGGCGCACCCAGATCAGGATGTAGTTCGCGGTCTCGTCGCCGAACGGCCACAGGCGCAGGCCGGCCGACTTGGGCGACAGAAGCGCCCGCGCCACCGCGACGATGCCGCGCGCCAGGACGTTGGCATTGATGATGGCGATGGCCACGAGCCGCGTCGTGTAGCTCGGGTGCGTGGCCGGCAGCACGATGCCATGCGCGACGACGGCGAAGACGATGATGGGAATCAATTCCAAGACGAGGCGCACGACCGTCAGCGACAGGCGCAGCCAGAGGCGGTCGGCGCGTCGCGCCTCCAGCGTGCGGTGCGCGCGCGCCAGCAGCCGTGCCGTCAGCATCTCTGCGGCAAGCGACACCAGCAGGACCACGAGTATCTTGAGGGTCACCTCGATCCAGTAGTCCTGCACCGTCGGGTCGGAGGCCTGTTGCGCCACCCAGGCGACGCCTTGCGGCAGGTTGAGGACCGCCGTCGCCGTGCTGACGAAGGCGTCGCTGATCTTTCCGACCTGCTCCGACAGGGCAGCCAGCAGGACGGCGCCGAGGCCGTTGGGTGTCACGGTCTGCGTCTGGTGCGCCTGCGCCGCCTTCAGCGCCTTCAGCTGCTGGATCAGCTTGTCGCGCGCGGCCGGGTCCTGCAGCGTCGTGACGAGATCGTCGATCTCCTTGTCGGAGGCGACCGGCGCCGGCGTCGGATCCGCGGCCACGGCAGGCGGGAGCGCGGCCGAGAGCGAGACGAGCAACAACCAGACGAAAAGGAAAACCCCGCCTGCCCGACGCGGCGGGCGGGCCTCAGGCCGGCGCAACTGCATGGCGCGCGAGACTAGCGATCGGCCTTCGGGCTGTCATATGTTTTCGCGGCGCGGCCCGGTGTCAAAATGGCGCCCAGCCGCGGCCGCGATGGCCGAAGCCAAATGCCTGCGGATGCAGGATTTCCGCGAGGATCTCCAGGGAGTCGGCGAGCCGCGGACCCGGCCGGTTGAAGTACTGGCTGCCGTCGCAGAGGAACACGCGGTTGCCGCGGACGGCGGCGAGACGCGGCCATTCCGGCTTGGCGGCGAGCGCCGGCATTTCGGCGCGGGTGCGCCCGATGTCGAAGCCGCAGGGCAGCACCAGGATGACGTCGGGATCGGCGGCCACGAGCTCGTCCCAGCGCATGCACGGCGAGTGGCGGCCGGCAACCCCGAAGAGGTTGCGGCCGCCCGCGAGTTCGACGAGCTCCGGCATCCAGTTGCCTGCGGCCATGAGCGGCTCGATCCATTCGATGCAGGCGACGCGCGGTCGTTCGGCGCATCCGGCGGCCTTGGCGGCAATCGCGGCCGTGCGGGCCTTCAGGCCGCTGACGAGCCTCTGTCCCTCGGCGCGTCGATCGAGCGCCGCGGCGACCCGCTCGATATCCTGCCAGACATCCGCCAGGCCGTCCGGGGCGAGCGAGACGACCCGCGGCCGCACGCCGGTCCAATCGGCGAGCGCAAGTTCCACGTCGGCGAGGCTGACGGCACAGACCTCGCACTGCGTCTGCGTGACGATCACGTCGGGCGCCAAGCGCTGCAGCGCCAGGCCATCGACCTCGTAGACGGAGAGCGCCCGCGACAGAATCGACTTTATCTCGGCGTCGATGCGTCCGCTCGGGTTTCCCGTGTCGACGCGCGACCGGGTGATCGCCGGCAGGATGTGGACGCTGTCCGGATAGTCGCATTCATGCGAACGGCCGACGAGCTGTTGCTCGCCGCCGAGGGCGCAGACGATCTCCGTGGCGCTGGCGATGAGGGAGACGACTCGCGGCTGGTGCGTTTCGCTCACGCGGACGCCCGCCGAGCCAGGATGGCGGAGATGCGATGCGGCACCTGCAGGGGTTCGGCGGGGAACCGCTCCTGCAGCAGCGCGGCATGCGCGCGATCGAAGGCGGCCACCGCTTCCGGCGACATGCTCGGGGCGACGCCGGCACTGGCACGGATGCGGCCGCGCCATGCCGCGTGGCTATAGGGAACGGCCGCGGTGAAGCGAAAGCGATCGACGACCATGAAGCCGGCCGAGGTCAGCTCGTCGGCCCAGGCGAAGCGCAACCCCGAGCCGCCCGAGCTGAGCCAGGCGGGGTTGTGCTGGGCGATGAGCGCTGTCGTCGCCTCGATGATGTTTCCAGGCTCCTCGGACCAGTCCATGGCGCAGATCACGAGCGCGCCTCGATCGACGAGAACGCGCTGCGCCTCGCGGGCCGCCCTGGCGCGATCGAACCAGTGCCAACAGGTAGCGGCCGTAACCATGTCGAAGGATGCATCGGGTTGGCCCGTCGCCTCCGCGTTGGCAACGGCGTAGTCGATCTCGACACCCGCGGCTGCGTCCAGATGCCGCGCCGCCTGCATCATGTCGGCCGAAGTGTCGATGCCCGTGACGCGCCAGCCGCGCCGCGCGAAGCCGCGGGCCAGCGCGCCGGTACCGGTACCGAGGTCGAGGCAGCGCCGTGACTCGCCATTGCGACCGATGAATTCATATCCGGCGAGGCGCTCGTAGAATTCGTCGGGGAAGCCGGCCCGATAGCGGGCGTAGTCGGTTGCCGTGCCGCTCCAGTCGATCGTCATGCCCCTGACCTTAAAGACGCCCGCCGGCCGGTACAATCGCCGCAGGCCCGCGCAGGAATATTCGATACCAGCCGATGTTCATGACACCAGATCGGACGTACCATCGTCATTCGGCACAGGGGCAGAAGGAGGTTCGTCATGCGGACGTCGCGTCGTGGGTTCCTGGTCTCGGCATTGGCGTTGGGGCTGGCGCTGTCGGTACCGCTCGGCGTCGGCATGGCCGCCAACTCCGGCGGCGACGGAGGCGGATCGAGCAGCTCCGGCGGTGGCGGATCGAGCAGCACGACGACGACCACCACCACGAACGCGACCAGCGAGAGCGCGCTCTACCAGCAGGCCAGCGCCATGGTCGATGCCAAGGACTATCGCGGCGCCATGCCGATCCTGGAGAAGATCCTGGCCCAGAACCCGCGCAATGCCGACGCGCTGAACCTGATGGGCTACTGCAGCCGCAAGACCGGCGAGGGCGAGGACGCCGAGGAATATTACCAGAAGGCTCTGGCCATCAATCCGAACCACCTCGGCGCCAACGAGTATCTCGGCGAGTACTATCTCGAGGAAAAGAACCTGAAGAAGGCGCAGGAGCGCCTCAAGGTCCTGAGCAAGGCCTGCAATGGCTGCTGGGAACAGAAGCAGCTCGAGGCGGCCATCGCCAAGTTCAAGGCCGGCAACAGCTGAGCCGCTGACAGACAGGGGCGGCAGAAAGTCCGCCCCTGGGGCCGCCCTTTCTCCTTTTCGTCGTCCGTCGCGAGCGTCGCCGACGGACCGCCAATCGACCCCCGGGTTGACGGAATCCGCCGTTCCGCTACATGGAGCAGGGCCGCCGCATAGCGTGCGCGGCCCGCTGCAGCGACGCGTGATCCCATGGACGACGCCGCCACCCAACGACTTCTGGCCCGCGAGCGCCGCCGCGCCGAGCGGCAGCGTCTGCTCGCGAGCGGTCCGCCGTCGCCCTGCGTCAGCATCTGCCGCCTCGACGACAAGACCGGCCTCTGCGTCGGCTGCCTGCGCAACATCGACGAGATCCGGGACTGGATGATCATGCTGCCGGCCGAGCGCCAGGAGGTGCTGCGCCGGATCGACGAGCGCCGCCGGGCCGCTGCCGGCGGCAGCGAGCCCACCCCATGAGCGACGCCCCGGCAACGGCCGTTGGCCTGCCCCCGCGCGCCGGTCTCAACATCGGCAGCGGCTTGGCGCTTCTCGCGTTGCTCACGCTCCTCTGGGGCAGCAACTGGCCGATGATGAAGCTGGCGGTCGGCGCCATGCCGGTCTTGACCTTCCGCACCATCTGCCTGCTCGGTGCCGGCCTGGGCTTCGTCATCATCTGCCGCCTGACCGGGCAGAGCTTCCGGATTCCGCGCGGCGAGCTGAAGCCGCTGCTGATCGTGAGCCTGTTCAACATCACGCTCTGGCATATCTGCTCGGCCGCCGGGCTTCAGCACATGGCGGCGGGGCGCGCCACCATCGTGGCCTTCACCATGCCGTTGTGGGCGGCGCTGCTGGCCATTCCCGTCCTCAGGGAGCGGCCGACCTGGATGACGGTCCTGGGCCTCGCCGTCGGCCTCGCCGGCATGGCCGCCCTGATCCTGCCCGAGCGAGAGAGCGTGTTTACCGATCCGCTGGGTCCGCTGTTCATGATGACTGCTGCCGTCGCCTGGGCGATCGGGACCGTCGCGGTGAAGCGCTTCCGCTTTACCATGCCGGTGTCCGTGCTGACCGGCTGGCAGCTGCTGCTGGGCGGCATCCCCGTCACGGCAGGCGCGCTATGGTTCGACCGCGGCTTCGACGCCGGCGCGGTGAGCGGCGGGGTGTGGCTGGCCGTGGCCTATTCGGTGCTGGTGGCGACGCTCTTCTGCCATTGGGCCTGGTTCAAGCTGGTGCAGAGCTTCCGCGCCGTTGCCGTCGCCGTCGGCTCGCTGGCCATCCCGGTGGTCGGTGTGGCCGCGAGCGCGATCGGCCTCGGCGAGCCAGTCGGCTGGGATGTCTTCGCGGCGCTGTTTCTGGTGCTGATCGCCCTCTTCCTGGTCCTGGTCCTGCCGGGCCTGCGGCCAGCCAAGACCGCCACCGCCCGTTGAGCATCGGGGGCGGCACGGCGGGTGGCGCCTTGTCGAAATCCGCCGTTTGAGTAGACTGCCGCCGCATTTTTCGGCCCGGCGGCCGCGGCATGCCGGCGCGTATCAGTGTGGGGAGTGAGCCGATGCGGTCTGGAAGAACGGTTGTCGTCCTGGGGGTCCTTGCCGTCCTCGCGTCTCACATGTGGAGCGCCGCAACGGCCGCGGACGCCAAGAACAGCTACAACATACGCGGGGTCGGCATTGCCACCTGCGCCAAGTACCTGGAGGCGCGCAACCTCAAGAAGAATACCGACGCCTACATCGATTGGATGACGGGATTCCTCACCGCGTACAATTGGATGAAACCGGATACCTTCGAGATCGCGCCGCACTACGATCCGCCCCAGCTGAGCAAGTATCTCGATCTCTACTGCGGCAAGTCGCCGAAGGCGCTCATCAATACGGCGGCCATAGAATTCGTCGGCGTCATGTACCCCAAGCGGCAGAAAGTCCGCAAATAAACGCGCGGATCGCGTCTTTGCAGACGTTGGACGCCGGGTAGCGTGAGACGACCGCCGCGCGCGACGGGCATGCGGTGCGGAGACGGCCGATGCTCGTCTGGCAGCTGTTCCTGATCGCCGCCGCTCCCCTGGTTGGCAGTTTCCTCGGCCTGGTCGTCGAGCGGCTTCCCGCCGGGCGCCCGATCCTCGTGGGGC
>Ga0335070_10008004_pt1 | contig 12398 bp, 13 predicted proteins | sample Lox_Sample_13_FD_206722 | JGI IMG/M metagenome (GOLD analysis project Ga0335070, IMG submission 206722) | Soil microbial communities from Loxahatchee National Wildlife Refuge, Florida, United States - Lox_Sample_1.3 | ecosystem: Environmental > Terrestrial > Soil > Wetlands | place: USA...
GCCTACATTCTCCACGAGGGAAAAGTGCTTAAGGAAGGCACGCCCCCGGAGATCGTGCGCGACCCGCAGGTCCGGCGCGTTTACCTTGGAGAAAGATTCTCCCTGTAGTACCGTTCTCTTATGGCGGTCACGCAGAGGATAGATCTCAGGCAGGCGCAGACCCTGGTCATGACGCCGCAGCTGCAGCAGGCGATCAAGCTGCTGGAGCTGTCGAATCAGGACCTCGTCGCCTATGTCGAAAGCGAGCTCGAGCAGAATCCGCTGCTCGATCGGGGCGACGACGACCGCGCCCCGGACTCCCTGGGGGAATCTTCTGCCGAGCGCGCGGAAGAAAATGCCGGCGATGGCGCGGCAGAAAATGCCGAGACGAATGAGCGCATGCTCGACGCCGCCGAATACAACGCGCGCGAGTCGATGCCCGACGAAAAAGATTCTCCGCTCGACACCGACTACGACAATCTCTACGCCAGCGCGCCGCAGGAAGGCGTCGCCGGCGGCGACCTCTACGACGGCGCCTGGCGCGGCACCGGCGGGCGCAGCGATTTCGGCGACAGCGAGTTCGGCATCGAGCAGACCGCGCAGAAGGCGCCGACCCTGCGCGAGCATCTGGAGGCGCAGCTCCATCTCGACGTCTCCGATCCCACCGAGCGCATCATCGGGCTGCAGATCATCGACATGCTCGATCCCGCGGGTTACGTCAGCGGCGATTTGAAGTCGCTCGCCGAACGGCTGAACTGCCCCTACGCGCTGGTCGAGGCCACGCTCGGGAAGCTGCAGCAGTTCGAGCCCTGCGGCGTGTTCGCCCGCGACCTCGCCGAATGCCTCGGCCTCCAGCTCCGCGAGCGCGACCGGCTCGATCCCGCGATGCAGACTATGCTCGCCAATCTCGGGCTCCTGGCGAAGCACGACCGCAACCAGCTGATGAAGCTCTGCGGCGTCGATGCCGAGGATCTCGCCGACATGGTGACGGAGATCCGCGCCCTCAATCCGAAACCCGGCCTCTCCTTCGAGACCGAGGACGTCGAGACTGTGGTTCCCGACATCCTGATCTCGCGCCGCCCCGACGGGACCTGGTCGGTCGAGTTGAACACCGACACGCTGCCGCGCCTGCTGATCAATCAGCAGTACCACGCGCTGGTTTCGTCGAAGGCGCAGAACAAGGCGGAGCGCGAATACCTGAGCGACCGCCTGGCCGCCGCCAACTGGCTGGTGAAGACACTGCATCAGCGCGCCACCACCATCCTCAAGGTCGCCTCGGAGATCGTGCGCCAGCAGGAGAATTTCCTGCTGCACGGCGTCCAGCACCTGAAACCGCTCATCCGCCGCGACATCGCCGAGGCGATCGGCATGCACGAAAGCACCGTCAGCCGCGTCACGACGAACAAATACATGGCGACCCCGCGCGGCCTCTTCGAGCTGCGCTATTTCTTCAGCGCGGCGATCCAGGGCGCCAACGGCGCCGACAGCCATTCCGCGGAATCGGTCCGCTCCCGGATCAAGGAACTGATCGACGGGGAGCCCGTTGACGACATTCTCTCGGACGACAAGCTGGTTTCCATCCTCCAGGGGCAGGGCGTCGATATCGCCCGGCGGACCGTTGCTAAGTATCGGGAATCGTTGAGAATACCATCGTCGGTTCAACGCCGGCGGGAGAAGGCCTTGCGTTCGGCATGATCGTCGCCACATCTCGGTGGGAGGCGTCCTTGACCTGGCGTGGTCGCGGTATTGACTTCGACGGGAACGGTTCCTATGGTCCCGGCCGTTTTGCGGGGACGGGATCGGGCTTCGGCGAGTTGTCCCCCTGGGACTTGTCCACGGCGATCCCGGGCCCGGCGCAGTTGGGAACGTTGCGAGCAGATGCAGGATCGCGACGCGTCATACCGGTGCGGCATGCACCGCCGTCCTGACAATTCGGACCCGGCACGCATGGAGCGGACCGGGAACATGGAGCAGACTGGGCGCTGGACCAGCCCCGGCAACTGGATAATGTGACTGGACGTGAAGCGATGAACCTGACCGTCAACGGCAAAGGCATCGACATCGGCGAGGCGTTGCAGACCTATGTGGCGGAGAATCTCGACCGCGTGTTCGAGAAGTATTTCTCCAACCCGATCGAGGCGACGACCACCTTCTCCAGGGAAGGCTACCAGTTCCGCGTGATGCTCTCGGTCCATGTCGGCCGCGGTATCCTGATGCAGGCGGAGGGCGCCGGCACCGACGCCTATGTCGCCTATGACGGCGCAGTCGAGACCATCACCAAGCGGCTGCGGCGCCACAAGCGGCGGCTGCGCGACCACCATCGCGAGGCGGCGGATTCATACGCCGCGACGCAGTTCGTGCTCTCCGGCGAATTCAACGACGACGATGCCGTGGCCGCGCCGGCCGCGAACGGCGACGCCGCGCCGGCCATCATCGCCGAGATGGAAGCGGATATTCCCACTTTGACGGTCGGCGAGGCGGTGATGCGCCTCGACCTCGCCGAGACACAAGCCATGATGTTCCACAACCGCGCGCATGGGGGCTTGAACATGGTCTACCGTCGCAACGACGGAAATATCGGCTGGGTCGACCCGGCGCTGAAGCCGGACGCCGCTGCAGCAAGTTCGCGCAAGCAGGGGTCGCAGGGCCGGCGCTAAGGCGCTGCACCGCGACGTCAGCACGAGGGATCGATGGAAATCGAGGATCTATTGTCGAGTCCGGCGCAGGTCTTGCCGCACTTGAAGGTCAACGGGAAGAAGCAGGCGCTGCAGGAGCTGGCGCGCCGCGCCGCGGAGCTGACCGGCGTCCACGAGCGGCAGATCTTCGACGTTCTGCTGGAGCGGGAGAGGCTCGGCACCACCGGCGTCGGCAACGGCATCGCCATTCCGCACGGCAAGCTGGCCGACGTGAAGCAGATGTTCGGCCTGTTCGCCCGCCTCGACCATTCGGTGGATTTCGAGGCGATCGACGAGCAGCCGGTCGACCTTATCTTCCTGCTGCTGGCCCCGGAAGGCGCCGGCGCCGATCACCTGAAGGCGCTGGCCCGGGTGTCGCGTCTGCTCCGCGACCGCAGCATCTGCGAGAAACTCCGCGGCGCCGACCAGGCCGAGGCGATCTACGCCCTCCTGACCGACCGCGCCCACAGCCACGCCGCTTAAAGCCACCGGCGACCGGCCTTTGCATCGGCGCTGCAATCTTTGATAGATTGCAGGATCGGCGCATCGGGGGGTGCCCATGTTTGAGGCTTGGTTCTTCTGGAGCGGCCGCCTCGGCCGGCTGGCTTATCTCGGCTATTCGTTTCTGCTCGCCCTCATCTTGCTGGGGCTCGCTGCCATCCTGATCTTGCCCGCCCGAAATTCTCCGAACCTCGGAACGGTGCTCATCCTGGCGAAAGTCATTGTCGGCGCCATCGGGACCTGGGGCGGGATTTGCCTCGGCGTGAAGCGCCTTCACGATCTGGATCATTCCGGGTGGCACTATGCATGGATGATGCTGGTGCCCAACGCCATCGCTGCCGTCGGAAGCGCCGTCCAGTCGATCCTGATCGTACTGGCGGGACTCGTGCTGTCCCTGGGCGTCGCTGTGTACTTGGTGTTCTGGCCGGGGACCGACGGGCAGAACCGGTTCGGCTACCGCCCCTGACTTGCGCAAGCGGGAGCTGATCGAGAGTGCTGGAAGCTTATTTCATGCTGAGCGGCCGGATGCGCCGAAAGGGATTCCTCGGCTATTCGCTGCTCTTCTGGGTCGTCTTGTTGGGATTGGTCCTGTTTACTCCGCCACTCGCGGGCGCAGCGCTGTATCCTTCCCTCGTCGCCGTGGGCCTGGTCTTGCTTGGCATCGCCTTCTGGTTCTGGGCGGGTATTGCGCTGGTTGTGAAGCGTCTTCACGACCTGGGTCGTCCCGGCGCGCACTATGTGTGGATGTTTCTTACGCCAGGCATCTTGGTCGGCATAGACAGCTTCTTCGATCTCGATGCCGGCATCGGACGGATGCATCTCAGTCTTGGATATGGCCCTTTGGCGATCTTTGCTGCTGTCTGGCTGTTGCTCGCCTGGCTCTATCTCGTCGTCGCCCCCGGCAGCGACGGGCCGAATCGCTTCGGCTATCCGCCCTGAGGTTGACCGTTGAGGCTGGTTCCTCAGGGCGGGCGTTCATGGAAGGCTTAGTGCAGCGTCACCGGGGCGAGGCCGTTCTCGACCGCCGCGGCGATCGCTGCGTTGCGATCGGGCAGCAGTGCGAGCTGCTGGCCGTTGGCGGCGAAGATGCCGACGGCAGTGCCACCGTCCACCTCGATGTCCTTGAGGTAGGCGACGTCGCGCACGCCCAGCGACAGCAGGTCTTCGGTCGAAATCTTGCGGATCTGGTCAATCGATACCATGGTCACTCTCCTGGGATGCCCCCAGCTTCCTCTCGTTACGCCCTAATCCCGTGTTCCGTTGCGATCGGATCCCCAGCTCAACTCTTGGCCGGGGCGTTCACGGTGACGTTGGCGGCGCCGTTCTGGCGCTCGCGCGCGGCCGGCTTGCGGATCGGAACCGTGCGGACCTGAGGTTCGACCTTAGGCCGCTGGAGATCGATCGAGAGCAGCCCGTTATCAAGGCTGGCACCGGTCACTTCGATCCCTTCCGCCAGCACGAAACTGCGCTGGAACTGACGGGCCGCGATCCCGCGATGCAGATAGATACGTTCGGAATCGTCGGTCTGCCTGCCGCGCACGACGAGTTGATTGTCCTCGATCTGGATCTCGAGATCGTCGATCGCGAATCCCGCCACCGCCAGGGTGATGCGGAGCTGGTCGTCGCCGATCTGCTCGATGTTATAGGGCGGGTAGCCCTCATGGCCGCTCTTGGAGATCCGGTCGAGCGTGCGTTCGAAATGGTCGAAGCCCAGCAGCAGCGGGCTGTTGAAGAGCGATAATCTCGACATCCTGCCCCTCCATGCGAGCGAGCCTGAAACTTGCCACGCGGCGTCCGCTTTCCGGCCCTGCCGCGGTGGCCTCGTCCTCCGACCTAAGAGCCTCCGCCCTTTCGGCCTAGACCCAGCGCCACGCTGCATAGATGGTCTTTCTCGTTAACTTTTCAAGCGGCCCGGCGTTCCCGAGCGGGGCGCCAAAACACCCACAGATCTGCCCACAGGCCTATTCACAGCAGTTGCACCTCAGGCTGGCAGGAAAAAACCCGTCCGGCGAAGGATTTGCCGGGTAGCACTGTCATTTACGGCAGGAGTCCACGATCAAGTTCTGTCAATGGTTGTACCGGGATACAGTATCCTGCAGGAGACGGGCGGCGCGTCGGCACCAAGCGAAGCCAACCGAACGGTGGACATTGCCATCGGTGCGTGTATTGTGACGCCCAATCAACGAAAACCGATCGACGAAGAAGCCCCGCCGCGAAACGGGGTCACGGGAATGGGGAAGGCTTGATGGACGGGATTGGCAGCACCCTCTCCGCGCGCTCCAAGCGCGACGGATCAGCCGGCGGGCCAGAGCGAGAGCTGCGCTGGGTCGGCCGTGAGGCTGTCCGCGCGGGTCGCCGCGCCGGTCCCCAGGTCGAGGCCGTCGAGATCGACCTCAACGGCGCGCTGGCGCCGGATCTTCGCGTCGCCCTGGAATACTGGCGCGCCAAGAAGGGACAGCGGCTGGCGCCGACCCGGGCCGATATCGACCCCGTGGACATCGCCGCCTTGCTGCCGCGGGTCATGCTGGTCGATGTCAGCACCGATCCGCTGGAGTTCCGCTATCGCCTCGCCGGCACCGGCATCGTCCGCGTCCACGGCGTCGAACTCACCCATACCCGACCGCGCGACCTCATGCCCGCCGCCTATGGCGAGCTGGTGCATCGCCACTACGAGGAGGCGGTGACGCGTCGCGCACCGCTGGTTCATCAGTTCCTGCTGGAGCGCGAGACGCAGCGTTGCGGCTATCTCCGGATCATCCTGCCGCTCTCCGATGACGGCGACTGCATCAACCGCCTCATGACGGTGGCGAGCTACGACGCGGGCACCCAGGCGCTCTGCGACTGCTTCCAGTCGGCGCGGGGCGGCGAAGCCCGCCGCTGACGCGGGCCCGCGATCTCACCTCGGGTTTTCGATGAGCTGACGCTTCAGGCGTCGTCGAGCGTGCGGCCGATCTCGGCGGCGGCGTCGCGCAGGCGCGGCAGGTGTTGCAGCGCCTGGACGAGTTCGAGCCGTGCCTTGGCGGCGTGACAGGCGACGGCGCCGACCACGCGACCCCGGCGGTCGATCACCGGGACGGCGATCGCCACGAGGCCGACGATGAACTCCTCGTCGTCGGTGGCATAGCCGTTGACCGCCACCTCTTCGAGCTCGGCTTCCAGGCGGTTGCGCGAGGTGATGGTGCGCTCGGTCATCGCCGTCAGCTCGACGCTGTCCAGCACCCGGTGCCGGCGCTCGGGCTCCATGGTGGCGAGGAACAGCTTGCCGCTGGCGGTGCAGTGGATCGGCACGCGCGACCCGGTCTCGAAATGAATCCGGAGCGGCCAGCGCGATTCGACGCGCTCGACATAGACGACTTCGTTGCCGGCCGGCGCGGTGAAATTGCAGGTCTCGCGGATGTCGTCCACCAGCCGCTCCAGCACCGCGTGCCACTGCACGCTGGCGGAGCCGCGGCGGATCGCATTGAAGGCGAGGCGCTCGGTCGCCGGGCCGACCCGGTAGCGGTGCCGGCCGGGCTCGCGGGTCAGGTATTTCGCTTCTTCGAGGCGCACGCAGAGCCGATGCACCGTCGGCTTCGGCAGCCTCAGCGCGGTGCCGATCTCGGCCAGCGTCATCGGCTGGGGCGCCGCGGCCACCAGCTGGATCAGGTCCAGCACCCGGAACACCACCGAACGGCGGCTCTTGCCGGCCCGGCCCTTGGGGTCCTCGGTTTCCAGTTCGCGCAATGGTTCCAGCAGTTCCACGTCTCGTGACATGGATAGAAAACTAGTATCTAATTCCTAACAATTGCTAAACGATTGTCGGCGATCGCGGGATATCCCCGGAATATCCCCCGCGAATTTCCGCCGGAGCGATAAGGCTCGAAAATTCAGGGAATCTGCGGGGCGGCCAAGGGCCGGAAGCGGTGGGGGGCCGCCATCAGGTCCTCGACCGCGGCCATGGCCCGGGCGTTCCGCTCCGGCCATCCGCCCTCGATGACCAGGTAAGGGAGATCGTGCCCCTCCAGCTCGGCGACGAAGTGCTCGAAGCGCAGCTGGCGGGCCTCGCCGCCATAGCGCAGCACGTCCGGCACGAACGGGACATCGTCCCTCAGCAGCAGCCGGAGGTCATAGGGCCGGGCCTGGATCTCGCGGATTACCGGTTCCGGAACGCCGCCGAGGGCGACGCGGGACCAGACCGCCGTGCAGACGTGGTCGGTGTCGAGCACGAGCAGCCGGTTCGCCTGCCGCGCCAGGCCGTCCTCGGCGGCGGCGTGCCCGGCGCCGATGAGGGCGATATCGTCGAGGCTCGGATATTTCGCGGGGTCGGTATTCTCAAGATAGGTCCGCGCATATTCGGCGACATGGACCGTGCGGTAGGCGGCGGCGAGACGCCTTGCCAGCGTGGTCTTGCCGCAGCTCTCCGGCCCGATGATGGCCACGCGCTTCAGGAAATGCGGACGCGCCGCCGGCAGCATCATGTTCCAGTGCTCGGAGATCGACGCCTGCAGGCGACGCGCGGAGATCGGCACGGAATCCCGCGCCGGATCTACCGGCACGAAGGCGGCGCCGAGATCGGTGGCGATGCGCTTGCCGTAGCCTTCCGAGGCGAACACCACCTCCGGCGCGCGGCCGTCGAGCACGTCCAGGATCGCGCGATTCCAGATCGACCAGAAGCCCGGCGCGCTCGCGTCCTCGGGCAGGGAATTGTGGAAGCGCTTGATCCGGGCGCGGCGCCCGAAATGCTCGGTCAGCCAGGCGAGGCGGTATTCGCCCGGGATCGCGTCCTCCGGCCGGGTGCAGAGCATGACGTCCAGGTCGCCGTCGCAGAAGGCGCTGGCGAAGTCGACGAGGTGCTGGTGCCCCCTGGTCGGCAGCCGGAAGCCGCCGATGATGAATCCCCTTGGCATCACCGCCCCGAAACGAACAGGGGCTCCGCGATCGAGATCACGAAGCCCCTGAATTTCCTAGGATAATTCCTAGAACGTCTGGTGGACCCAAGCGGGATCGAACCGCTGACCTCCACAATGCCATTGTGGCGCTCTCCCAGCTGAGCTATGGGCCCGAACTCAGTCCGGGCGGCTGGGACCGTCCGGAAAACCGGGGCGGAAGCTAGAAGCGCGCCGCCCGTAATTCAAGGGGAATTTCCCCCCAAGGATAAGACGTCAGCGCTCCGCCTCGTCCCCGTCGGGCTCGGCCGTCTCCGGGATGTCCTCGTCGTCCTCGCCGAGCTCCGAGGTATCCTCGATCACGTCATCGGCTTCCTCGGCGCTCTCCTCGGCCTCGACATCCGTCTCGACATCGGGCAGCTCCGGTTCCTTCACCGGCTTCGCGATCGGCACGACCTTCTCGGGCGCGCGCCGCCGGCTCTTCAGGATCGCCTCGGGATCGTAGGTGGCGCCGCATTTGGGGCACACGATCGGATCCTTGCGGAGATCGTAGAAGTGGGCCCCGCAGCTCTGGCAGGTGCGCTTGGTGCCCCATTCCGGTTTGGTCACTTCGGCTTCTCCAGCTTGTTCTTTCCGGGCGCCGCGGTTCTCACCGGGTCTGATCCTGGGTTCGATCGCGGCGGCCCTTCGGTCGGGGTGCCGTTTGCCATGCGAGGAAGGCGCTGTCAACACGCCTCGATGGGGTCCGGCGGGGGCCGGTGCGGCGGGTCTCGCGGCGCGGAAATTCCGTCATTTCCGCGGGTTCTCGCCTGCCTGCGTTCATGCTAGAGAAGCGCGCCCCGTCACCCCAGCGCACCGTCGGCCGGCCGGAAATCGCCGGCATATCCAGATGAGCAAGATCAGTTCCCAGCCGCGGCCGCTCCGCTCCGAACCCCTGTCGGCATCCGGCAAGGGCCCCGGCAAAGGTCTGCGCGGCCGCATCCGCGTCCCCGGCGACAAGTCGATCTCCCACCGCTCGCTGATGCTGGGCGCGCTGGCCCTCGGCGAGACCGAGGTCCACGGCCTCCTCGAGGGCGAGGACGTGCTGCGCACTGCGGAGGCGATGCGGCTCCTCGGCGGCGAGGCCACGCGCGGCGCCGACGGCGTCTGGCGTGCCCGCGGCCGCGGCATCGGCGGGCTTCGGGAAGCGGCCGACGTGCTTGACCTGGGCAATGCGGGCACGGGCACGCGCTTGCTGATGGGCCTGGTGGCGCCGTATCCGATGGTCACCTTCTTCACCGGCGACGCCTCGCTGCGCTCGCGGCCGATGGCGCGGGTCGCCGATCCCCTGCGCCTGATGGGCGCCGAGGTCGTGAGCCGCGACGGCGGCCGGCCGCCGCTCGCCGTCATCGGCACCAGGACGCCGCTGCCGATCGCCTACAAGCTGCCGGTGGCCTCGGCCCAGGTGAAGTCCGCGATCCTGCTGGCGGGCTTGAACACCGCCGGCGTCACCACCGTCATCGAACCGGAGCCGACCCGCGATCACACCGAGCTCATGCTGCGGGGCTTCGGCGCAGAGCTCCATGTCGAGCAGACCAGGGAAGGCCGCGTCGTCTCGTTGACCGGCCAGCCGGAGATCACCGGCCGAAAGATCGTGGTGCCGGGTGATCCCTCATCGGCGGCGTTTCCGATCGCGGCGGCGTTGATCGTGCCGGGCTCGGACCTCACCATCGAGAACGTCGGCCTCAATCCGCATCGCATCGGCCTCATTGTCACGCTCATGGAGATGGGCGCCGACATCGCGGTCGAGAACGAGCGCGTCGAGGCGGGCGAGCGCGTCGGAGACCTGCGGGTGAAGCACGGAAATTTGCGGGGCGTCACGGTGCCGGCGGAGCGCGCGCCCTCGATGATCGACGAATATCCGATCCTCTCGGTGATCGCCGCCTTTGCCGAGGGCGAGACGCGGATGCAGGGCCTCGCCGAGCTTCGCGTCAAGGAGAGCGACCGCTTGGGTGCCATGGCGCGCGGCCTCGCCGCCTGCGGCGCCACGGTCGCGGAGGGTCCGGACTGGCTCAGCGTCACCGGCACCGGCAAGGCGCCCGCCGGCGGCGCCGCGCTCGCGGTCAATCTCGACCATCGCCCGGCCATGTCCTTCCTGGTCATGGGCCTCGCGGCGAAGCAGGCGATCGTCATAGACGACGGCGCACCAATCGACACCAGCTTCCCGGGCTTCGTCGATCTGATGAACGGGATCGGCGCCGAGATCCGCCTGAAGAACCGATGACCCTGGTCATCGCCATTGACGGACCCGCCGCGGCCGGCAAAGGCACGCTGGCGAAACGCCTCGCCGCGCATTACCGCCTCGCTTATCTCGATTCCGGCTCGCTCTACCGTGGCGTCGCTCTGACCCTGCTGCGGCAGGGGAAGTCCTCGCCGGATGAAGCGGCGGCGGTCGCCGCCGCCCAGGCGCTGCGGCCCGAGCTCCTGGCCGACCCCGAGCTCCGGGCCGAGGCGACGGGGGCCTTGGCGTCCCGGGTTGCGGCCATTCCGGCGGTCCGAGGGGCGCTCCTGGACTGGCAGCGCGGCTTTGCCGCCCATCCCCCGGCCGGAAAAGAGGGCGCCGTGCTGGACGGGCGGGACATCGGCACCGTGGTCCTGCCGGGCGCAAAGGTTAAGCTCTTCGTCACCGCCTCCGTGGAGGCCCGGGCCCTGCGCCGATTCAAGGAGTTGCAAGGGCGCGGCGAGGCGGCTATATACCCCACGGTTTTGGAGGATATGCGGGAGCGGGACGCCCGGGATACGGCGCGTTCGACGGCTCCCATGAAGCCCGCGGATGACGCGCTGATCATCGACACCTCGGCACTCGATGCCGATGCAGTGTTCCGGCGGGCCTCGGACTACATCGACCGCAAGATTTCCGACTGAGCGAGATCGGCACGCCGTTGCGCGTGTCGTTGTCTCTTCCTCATTCGGTCTTCCTCTTTTGAGCTTCATCGTTTTGACCCATAGACCGCCGGACACAACCGGTTGGCCTGAAAACTCTGAAAGGAACTGAACCGCATGGCTAAATCCGCAGCCGCCCGCGTCGGCAAGGAGCAATCCGGGCACGAGAGCTTTGCCTCGCTGCTCGAGGAGACCTTGGGCGCCGCCCAGGGTCTGGAGGGCAGCGTGCTCTCCGGCACCGTCGTCTCGATCGAGGGCGAGTTCGCCCTGGTCGATGTCGGCCTGAAGTCCGAGGGCCGCGTCGCGCTGAAGGAGTTCGCGCTCCCGGGCCAGAAGTCGGAGCTCAAGGCCGGCGACGTGGTCGAGGTCTATCTCGAGCGCATGGAGGACAAGAACGGCGAAGCCGTTCTCTCGCGCGACAAGGCGCGCCGCGAGGAGGCCTGGACCCAGCTCGAGAAGCAGTTCAAGGACAACCAGCGCGTCAACGGCGTCATCTTCGGCCGTGTGAAGGGCGGCTTCACCGTCGATCTCAACGGTGCCGTGGCGTTCCTGCCGGGCTCGCAGGTCGACATCCGTCCGGTCCGCGACGTCGGCCCGCTGATGGGCACGCCGCAGCCGTTCCAGATCCTGAAGATGGACCGCGCCCGCGGCAACATCGTGGTCTCGCGCCGCGCCGTGCTCGAGGAGAGCCGCGCCGAGGCCCGCAACGAGCTGGTCGCCAACCTGAAGGAAGGCCAGGTGCTGCAGGGCGTGGTGAAGAACATCACCGACTACGGCGCGTTCGTCGACCTGGGCGGCGTCGATGGCCTGCTGCACGTCACCGACATCGCGTGGCGCCGCATCAACCATCCCTCGGAGGCGCTGCACATCGGCCAGACCGTCAACGTCCAGGTGGTGCGCTTCAACCCCGAGACCCAGCGCATCAGCCTCGGCATGAAGCAGCTCGAGGCGGATCCCTGGGAGGGCGTGCAGGCGAAATACCCGGTGGGTTCGCGCTTCAAGGGCCGCGTCACCAACATCACCGACTACGGCGCCTTCGTGGAGCTGGAGCCGGGCATCGAGGGCCTGGTCCACGTCTCCGAGATGAGCTGGACCAAGAAGAACGTGCATCCGGGCAAGATCGTCTCCACCTCGCAGGAAGTCGAGGTGATGGTGCTCGACGTCGATCCGGTGAAGCGCCGCATCAGCCTCGGCCTGAAGCAGTGCATGGAAAATCCGTGGTCGGGCTTCCTCGACAAGCATCCGGTCGGCAGCGAGCTCGAGGGCGAGGTGAAGAACATCACCGAGTTCGGCCTGTTCGTCGGCCTGACGCCGGAGATCGACGGCATGGTCCATCTCTCCGACCTCGACTGGGAGCGCCCGGGCGAGGAAGCGGTTCAGGACTATAAGAAGGGCGATGTCGTGAAGGTGAAGCTGCTCGACGTCGATGTCGAGAAAGAGCGCATCAGCCTCGGCA
>Ga0335070_10008005_pt1 | contig 12398 bp, 12 predicted proteins | sample Lox_Sample_13_FD_206722 | JGI IMG/M metagenome (GOLD analysis project Ga0335070, IMG submission 206722) | Soil microbial communities from Loxahatchee National Wildlife Refuge, Florida, United States - Lox_Sample_1.3 | ecosystem: Environmental > Terrestrial > Soil > Wetlands | place: USA...
CAAAATGTCGCCTTCGGAGGTCTGAGCCGCGACATCCTCAATCCCCATGCTGTTGTATAGCGTGATCACCTGGGCAGGTTGGGGAGCCTTTCCGGCATCGAACTTGACTTCGAGGGAGCTGCCGCCGGTGAAATCAATAGCCAGCGGCAGGCCCCATACAATCAGGGCAATAACGCCAGGGACAATCACAATCAGCGAGATCAGAAAGTAATAATATCTTTTTCCAATGAGGTCAATCATATATTCTCCAGTTAAATTCCGTACCAGGCTGGGTGTTCGACGAATCTGAGATTATCCAGGGCAACGTGAAGGAACGTGCGGGTTACGATGATGGCCGTGAACAGGCTGACACCCACACCCAGCGCCAGGTTGACCGCAAACCCTGAAACAAAGGAAGCCCCGTACGTACTCCCGAAAATGAACAGGATCAGGCACGTGATCAGGGTCGAAATATTGGAATCCCGGATTGAGGGCCAGGCCCGCCGCCAGGCCAGGTCGATGGCGGTATGTAGCTGCCGGCCGGCGCGCAACTCTTCCTTGAGCCTTTCAAATATCAAGATGTTGGCGTCGACCGCCATACCAATGCTCAAAACGAACCCGGCGATGCCTGGCAGCGATAGCGTGACGGGAATCAATTTAAACAAGGCCAGGTTAATCATGGCGTAAACCCCCAGCGCGAGCACAGCAATAAACCCGGGCAGGCGGTAATTGACGAGCATCAGGATGATCACCAGTGTCAGGCCGATAATGCCAGCCAGGATACTTTTATTGATCGAGTCCTGTCCAAGGGTGGCTCCGACGGCGCGGCTTTCGATCACGGTCAGGGCAACCGGAAGAGAGCCGTAGCGTAAATTGATGGCAAGGGCGTTAGCGGACTCATAGGTGAACGATCCCTGAATGACACCCTTGCCATCTGGGATGGCGCTGTTGATGCTGGGAGCAGAGATGAGCTTGTTATCGAGCACGATCCCCAGGATTTCATTGACATGATTGGCAGTGAAATCGCCAAAGATCTGCTTATACTGGTCTTTCAATACGAAAGAAATTTCATACTTACCCAGGCTATCGGTAGTTACAGCCACGGAGCTCAAGGCTGTGCCCGTCATGAGGGGATAATATATTTTCGTTGGAGTCTCCGTGGGAGCAGGAGTGGCGCTCGTTTCAGCCTTCGGGGTAGATGTCGCACCGGGCTGGCCAGTAGGAGTTGCAGCCTGGGTGGCCGTTCCATATGGCTGAGCCGCAGACCAGGTTTTATTGTAATCCACCGCCACGGTCGAGCCTTCCTGCAAACGCTCGTTGCCCATCGGGATGAAAGCCAATTGGCCAACCTGCTTGAGGGCTGCAATCACCTGGTCGGTATTCGTCAGGCCGGGAAATTCACCCACAATGCGGTTATTACCGGACACCTGGAAAGTGATCTCGCTGACGCCGAGCGCATTGCTACGGTTGGCAAGAATCTGTTTGGTATCCTGTAAAGACTGGGGGTCGATAGAGGTCTGGCCTGGGGGAGGCGACGCCTGAAGAATCACCTGCAATCCACCCCGCAGGTCTAGACCCAGGGGTTGAGTACCACTGCGAGTGAAGCCGAGCACGTTAATTCCGGTATTAAGAGGTGAAACTATCCAGATCGCAAAAATGAGAATCAAGCCAATTAAAAGCATTGTCCAGCTATTACGGTTCATCTACTGAAATCTCCTTCTCGGGAAAATCGTGCGATGTTAGGTGTATAAACGATTGCATGCAAAAAGAATACCATCCCAATTGTTTAAATGCAAAAATTTAACTCAAGAATTATATCAAGAAAGAGGAGAACCGGAAGATCTTTTTTTGGTTTTGTGACAAAATGCGGGAAGGTTGTTATACTGTAGACATGCATCCGGACTACAAATACGAGGTTGAGCTGACTGCGATGGTCTACGGCGGAGACGCGATGGGGCGCCTGCCGGATGGGCGGGCGGTCTTCGTTCCGTTTGGGCTGCCGGGCGAACGGGTGCGCATTCGCCTGGTTGAGCAGAAGCGTGGATTCGCGCGGGCTGAATTATTGGACTTGCTAAAACCGGCGCCTGAGCGCATACCCCCGCGCTGCAGCCACTTCGCTATCTGCGGCGGTTGCCATTACCAGCATCTTGCGTATTCCGACCAGCTCAAATTAAAAGAAGAAATCGTACGTGAACAATTGATTCGGATTGCCGGCTTGCCCCAGCCGCCGGTTCTGGCTATCAGGCCTTCGCCAAAGCCGTGGTATTACCGTAATGCAGTTCAATTCCACCTTTCGCCGAATGCCAGAATTGGTTATCAAAAAGCCAGCTCGCACGAAGTGGTCGAGATCCACGAATGTCACCTGCCGGAGCAGGTACTTAATGAGGTCTGGCCAAGGCTTGAATTTGAGCCGGATAATGGCCTGGAACGGCTTGACGTTCGCCTGGGAGATTACGATGACTTGTTGCTGGAGCTGGAAGGACAGGATCTGAATCCGCCCGATTTTTCAGTCGATTTTCCGATTTCCGCCGTCTATCGCGGCCCGGCAGGACAGATGGTGCTTTCCGGGGTGGATTACACATTAATAAATATCCTGGGCTTCCCATTCCAGATTTCCTCCGGATCGTTTTTTCAGGTAAACACGCCTCAGGCGGAGGCAATGGTCAGGCATTTGCTTGAGCTGATCACGGTCGATAAAAGCGCGACTGTCCTGGATGTTTACTGCGGGGTGGGGTTATTTACGGCATTTCTGGCAGAGCGCGCCGGCCGCGTCGTCGGTATCGAAGTAGCTCCCTCAGCCTGCGAGGATTTCTCGGCAAATCTAGACCATTTTGAAAATGTAGAGCTGTACGAAGGGCGGGCGGAGGATATTTTGCCGTATCTCACCCTTCGGCCGGATATCGTTGTGGTGGATCCACCCAGGGAGGGGATCGAAAGGGCAGCTCTGGATGCAATCCTGGCGATGGAGGCGCCTACCTTGATTTACGTTTCCTGCGATCCTGCTACGCTGGGGCGCGACACCAAACGCCTGATCAAGGCCGGGTACCAGCTCAAGCAGGTCACCCCGTTTGATCTATTCCCTCAAACGTTTCACGTGGAATGCATGGCGAAATTTGAGAAGAATAATGATGATAGCGGCGAAGGCAAACGAGTTGACGATTTAAACGAGTAACGAATAAATTCATTACTACAAGGGGGTTGGGGAGAAAATTCCTTAATCAAATTTCCTGATATTCTTAAGTAAATTGGAACTAAATGTATAAAAATGCGTCATAATAATAACAAGGGTTTCCTTCAATAGGATCGCTTTTTAAGGAGGAGGATGCTATGTTTACCTGGACAAAAGGAATGGTTGCATTCCTGATTTTGACCATGTTTTTGGCTGCCTGCACCTTTCCGGGTCCAACCCAGCCAGTTATTGAAAACAGTCCAACGCCGAACCAGACCATGACGGCCCTGTTCTCAACGCCTTTTCCAACGCAACCTTTACCAACCAAAACTTTGCCGCCAGTTATAACCGCCACCAATCTGCCAACACAGCCAGCTACTGTTGCTCCGCAGCCTACTTCCACACCCGTTCCGCCAACAGCGACGGCAGTTCCACCCACGGCGACTGCCCTGCCGCCAACGGCTACCCCCATGCCTCCCACAGCAACCCCGGATACCAGCCACCGGCCCGGAACCAGCGTTGCGGCAGCTTTCATGAGCAAAGCACCGGTCATGGACGGCGGTTGGACTGATTTTCCAGTGCACGACTATCCTGCCCAATCGGTTGTTTTCGGCAAACAGAATTGGACGGGATCGGACGACCTTTCGGTTTCATACCGGATCGGATGGGATAAAACGTATCTTTACGTCGCTGCCAAGGTGAGGGATGACGTCTACGTCCAAAATGCAACCGGGGCCGATATCTTCAAGGGTGACAGCATGGAAATCCTGCTGGACACGAACATTTCCGGCGACTTCTTTGTGACCCAAAACAACTCGGACGATTACCAATTAGGCATTTCGTTTGGGCGCCCGGACGTCAACGGCACCAAGGAAGCCTGGCTATGGCAGCCAACGAACAAGGCTGGCAGCCGCACCAACGTAAAGGTCGCCGCCACCCGCAACGAATCGGAACACCTGACCCGGGTTGAGGCCGCCATTCCCTGGAGCGTGTTCGGAGTCACGCCTAAAACCGGTATGCACTTTGGTTTCGTATTTTCCGTCTCGGATAATGATAATAAAACTCAGAATGTCCAGCAGATAATGATTTCCTCCGACGCCAACCGGAAACTTCTCAACCCCACTACCTGGGGCGACATGTTCCTTAAGTAACGGAGATTTGGAATTAAAAAAAGAAGCGGCGAGATTTTCGCTGCTTCTTTTTTTATTAAAAGAGCACACTTGCCAGTTCTGAACGGTAATCTCGAGCCAGCGGATTTTCGTCCCCCATTATTTCGAGTAAAGCCAGGACAACCTGGCGAGCCTTCCCGCCCTGATAGTTCTTGTCCTGGCGAAGGATATCCAGCAATCCATCCAGGGCCTGGGCCAGTTTGCCACGCCGAGCTAACCGGATAGCGCTGATAAAAGCAGCATCCAGGTCGCTTTCGTCCGGTAAATCATCGTTCACCAGGTCCTCAAGTGCATATGCAAAAGGAAGAATTAATTGAGCTTGATTGAACTGCTTGCTGGCGGGGAAATTTTCCAAAATATCCAGGGCATCGTCAATCTTGGATTGCAGCAGCATCACTTTCGATAATCCTAACAGGCTGCCAGGCTGATTGGGAGATTGCTCGAGCAACTGCCGGAAGATCTCCTCAGCTTCAGACCAGCGTTCAAGCTCCAGAAGAGCATTTGCTTTCTCGAGCGCCAGGCTGGCCGGGCTCGGGGGCATAATTTTCATGATAAACTCGCGGATGCGCTCCTCGGGTTGGAGCCCGACAAATTCGCCTACTACCTGGCCGTTACTGAAAGCTTTCACGGTGGGGATGCTGCGTACGTTGTAAAGCACGGCTAAATTTGGGTTTTCGTCGACATCAACTTTTGCCAGGCGAAACGCGCCTTCGGCCTGGTTGGCAATGTGCTCCAGGGCCGGGCTGAGGATTTTGCAGGGGCGACACCAGGTGGCCCAAAAGTCTACAATGACCGGAACATTCTGGGAATATTTTAAAACCTCGTATTCAAAATCAGCTTCACTGACATTAATGATATTTTCTGCGGCCATCATGTTTTCTCCAACCAGGCAGAAAGGCGATATCCTGCCTGGATAGGATGATTGTAATTTGTGTGTGTAAGAATAATATTAAACATTTTGATAAAAATTCATAATATTATTCATCACCCTCTGAGGAAGCTACCGATGGTTGGTCGAACCGGATAACCTCACCGTGGATATTGATGATGACCTTAAAGCCCATCATCCCCAGGTAAGCCCGGCCGTCTTCTGGAATACCGGCGCTCAGGAGGGTGTCGAACTGCTGATCCAGGTGCTTGAGCTGGTTGAGGATCATGGCGCGGCTGAAGATATCCTCCTGACCGAGCATCTTGGCGGTCTGCTCGGTCAGGGTTTCTTCGTTTCCGGTGATCTGGCTGCGCATCATTTCAAGAACCTGTCGATCGACCTGGTCCGAAGGAATGTGACGGTGGAAACCGGCGTCGTTGACCACGTACATTGGTTCTCCACCCACGTAAGCGACATCGACAGGGTGGTCAAATTCATCAACAATCAAACCTGCGAAAAGAGGTTGGCGGCTCATATCTCAAAACACATCCACAATAGTTCCTGTACTGGTCAATATGGTACGTTCGGAAAAAGGTACAGACGGGATTGACCAGCGATACAGCCAGCGTGCGGCTGCCAGGTTCAAATTCACACAGCCATGGCTGCGTGGCTTTCCATAATTATTATGCCAGTAAGTGCCGTGAAATGCAACTCCTGTTGTCGTCAAATATATCACCCAGGGCACCCCCGGGAGATCGTAAGCGTTTTCTTCCAGGTGATCCGGATGAACCATGTGGCTCGAGGGAAATTTGTAATTGGTATAAAACCGGCCGCGAGGCGTGTGCAGGTCCTTTTGCGGGAATATGGCGCCCGTGGCAGCGCGGGTCAGCATGACCGGGATGTCGTTTTCGTACGCCAGTACGATCTGTTCATCCAGATTTACCTCGATCCGCTTGGCTTTTGGAGGAATCTCGGGCGAAAGCGGCGAAACCTCGTCGGCAGTGATAAGGTGGAGGTGTTCGGCCAGTGCGAAATAATAAATCGGCTGGTTGCCTTCATCCGCGATCCGGTACCAGGCCTGGCCGGATTCATCCATTGCCAGGTTATTCACCCAGAAAACAGAGCCGTAATACAGCCGGTAAGCAAAGAAACCGCCCGGGTGGATAGACCAGACAGCGTCGGTATAAGGCACGGTCACTTCAACCGGCACACCTTTGGGTGGGATGGCAGTTGCGACCGGGTTCAGCCTGATTTGCATCGGCTGCAGGCCAGCGGAGTGAACAAACCCGCCGCTTTCCATTTCGTACCAGATGCGGTTGAAAACCGGATCTTCTTCTGCGCCGTAAGTGGCATTTGTAATGGTGTAGACCTGGTCTTGTTGGTAAGTTAGCATTACACGGGCGCTGTGGGTGGGTTTTTCAAAGACGTTGACCGTGGGTTTAAGCACGCGCCCCTGGCAGGGCAGGTCTATTTCAGAAGACAGCTCCAACGGCTGGCTAAGGGCGAGCCGCGGCAGTCCAAAAATGGCCGATAGGCCGGCCCCGGTTAATTTTAAGAAATCCCGGCGGGACATACCTTCCAGGTCAGCGCGGTACAGGTTGGTTGGCATTAATAGTGGATGTTAACCAATGTCCCAATTACGACCCAATTTTCGTACAACCATTGTGCGTCTTCGGTTTTCAGGTTAACACATCCATGACTCATCGGATGGCCAAAATTGTGGTGCCAATACGTGCCATGCAAGCCGTAACTCTGATAAAAATACATAGTATAAGGCACCCTCGGCAGGTAATATCCCGGCCCGGTCATGAGGGCGTAGCGATATTTGACATAAACGTGGAATTGGCCGGTTACAGTAGGGAAGCGGGCGACGCCGGAGGAAATGAGGAAAGAGCGCACCAACGTACTGCCTTGATAAGCGTAGGCCCTCTGCTTTGTGAGGTCTACATCCACCCATTTCTGGCTTTCCGTAATTCCGGGAGGGATCTTCATAGAACCGCTCTGTGGGGCCAGCGTGGGAGCCTTCGTTTTAGTTGGTGCTGGCGTGTCGCTGGGCAACGGTGTATTAGTGGCTGTCGGTGTATTGGTAGTCGTGGGCGTGAAAGTGGAGGTTGGAGTAGCGGTATCGGTAGGCGTGGGTGTGAAGGTAAAAGTGGTAGTTGGGGTGTTGGAAGGCGTAAGGGATGGCTTGACCATTACCGCGGCCGGCCGGGCAGCCGAATTGCTGCGCGCAAAGACCGGCATGATAAACGGCCAGGCCACCCAAGCCAGCGCAACCAGGCAAACCAAAACGACCGCAGTTGTTGCCCATAAAATGAAAGGCCGGCGTTTTATGGCCACTGCCTTTTTGGCAGCCGGCTGCATCCTGGCTGCCGGAGCACGATCAGGATGAACTTTGGGATCCAGCGACTGGACTGGAGAGATGGTTACCGGAACGGTGGGAATTTCCGCAGCCTGTACGGGCTCCGGCGAGGCTGGGATGGCTGGCGTATTGGCGGGTGCGGGCGGCACCATTTCCGCCGGGCCCTGGGGTTGTTGGGAGCTGCGCAGCTTCTGAATGGCCCACTGCATGCCGTTGCGGGCGCGCTGGCTGGAAGGATTGATTTCGAGTGCTTTTTTGAGGTAACCCATGGCCGTGCGCGGATCCGAAATTGCTGCCAGCAGCAGGTAAGGCTCTTCAAGGTTTGGTGCCAGCGAAGCTGCCGATTCAGCCAGTTGGCGGGCCACGGCGTTATGGCCAAGACGAACGGCGCGATAGGCCTGGACGATTAATTGATGAGCCTGGGGATTGTTAGTTTCGGTCATGGAGTTGGGAGTACCTGTTGGCTAATGGGTTCATTGCGAATGTAACAAAGGATGCCATCCCGGACGCCCTGGGCAATTTTATCTGTGTGATTGACCAAAATATCCCGGTCGAGGTTCAGAAATCCAGTCTCGATGATGGCAGCAGCAGTTGAACCGTTAATTTCATTAAACGCATGATATTTCGTCATGTCGGTGGTTATACTGTTGGCGTGGAAATTCAAACCGGTATCATGTTGGTAGCGGTCGATCATGCAGGCCGTCAGCCGTTCTGCCTTCTGAGGATTTGGGCTGGATTCGGATGGGGCCACTTTAAAGCCGGTGGCTTCTGCATTGATATAGGTGCAGGAATCATTATGGATTGATACCAGCGCCAGGGCGGTATAACCGGTCAGGCGGCCGTCGAATTCTTCCAGTAAATCGACCTCGTACCCATCATCCTTCAGTAATTTTTGCACCATGGTGGCGATTTTGTAATTCACATCTCTTTCCGTCAGCCCATCCGGGCAGACTGAGCCCGAGTCGTTGCCCATGTGCCCGGAAACGATGCCGATGCGTGGGCGAGGGGCGGGGGTGATGGTTGGAAAAGCAGTGCCAGATACTTCCGGCGCCTGGAAGGCACGCATCATCTGGTCAAGAAGCTGGTTGGAAAACAGGTTTGCGGGAGTCCAGAGTGTGAAAAGGGTCGCCAGAATAAACGCCAGGCTTAACAAGGTTTGGATGGCTTTCCAGGCGCTGAAACGGGTTTCGGAGCTTTTCAGGTGCTCGGTATTTGCTTCAGGACTGGTTTGAACAGGTTTCGAGGCAGTATCTTCGGTCATAATGTATGATAGTACCTTAACTTACCCTTAAATGGCAAGTAATTCCAGACAGTTATTGTGTTCTTTATTCTTTAATCCAACAATCATTATTTTTTATACTTGACGCTCACACATGCTGAATGTATAAACTAAGTAAAGGACTTTTCCATGAGCGATCTCGGTGAGGATCTTCGTCGCACGATGAGACGATGGGTTACGGGTGTCTCCATCGTTTCCAGCCAGTTTGACGGCGTTCGTCACGGAATGACGGTGAACAGCCTGGCATCCGTATCCCTCGATCCACCGGTTGTACTGGTTACTCTCCAACATGATACCCGCACGTACCGACTTGTAACTGATTCGGGGATTGCTGGTATCACCATTTTGAGCGCCGAACAGGCGAACCTGTCAGATCGATTTGCTGGAAAAGTGCCCGAACATGCCGACCGTTTTGATGGAGTCGACACCTTTACCTGGAAAACCGGTGCGCCGCTGATCGTTGGCGGGCTGGCTTACCTGGACTGCCGGGTAGCTTCAACCCACCCGCTGCCGCTCTCAACCCTGTTCATCCTCGATGTGATTGCAGCCCGTCCCTCTGAAAATGGTAAACCGCTGGTTTATTTCGATCGTTTGTATCATGGACTGAGCCAATGATCGCAAATCCACTTTCGTTTGATGAAAAGCGCCTCCTCTTGGAGCTTGCGCGTCGGTCGATTGAGCTGGCTGTCAACCAGCAGCCGCTGCTGCAATTGGATATGGATGAATTTTCCCCCGCCCTATGTGAGGACGGCGCCGCGTTTGTGACCCTGACTGAGGACGGTGAGCTGCGCGGCTGCATCGGAGCGCTCGAAGCATACCAGCCATTGGTGCAAGATGTATGCGAGCACGCCGCGGCGGCTGCGCTTGAGGATTATCGCTTCTTACCTGTCCGCCCGGAAGAGGTTGCGCATCTCAAAATTGAGATTTCGCGGCTGACCACCCCGGTTCCATTTCCATACGACCAGCCGGCTGACCTCCTGCGTAAGCTGCGGCCTGGAATCGACGGCGTCATCCTGCGGGATGGCATCCGGCGAGCGACTTTCTTACCGCAAGTGTGGGAGGATGTGCCCGATCCATCTGAATTCCTGGCGCATCTGTGCATGAAGATGGGCGCCCCGGCCAATCTGTGGCAAAAAAAGCTCTTGCAGGTCAGTGTTTACGAGGTGGAAGAGTTTAAAGAAGAATAATCCTAAAAAACCCGCCGCATGGAATAAAAAACATACGTCCGAATAAAAGATCAAATCCCCGGCTTTTTTTGGTCGAAAGAAACCAGGTTTCCCTGCAAAACCTGGTCGTTGGCGTCGCGGGCCAGGATGATAGGTGAAACCCGTGTGCCTGCATCTGAAAATTGTACCTGAAAGGCCTCGTTCGCACAATTGATCGATTTCCCATATAATTATGGGTTATGATCACTTCCTTCCATAACGCCAGGATTCAATCTGTACGCGCTTTGTTGGGGCGGCGTAAAGAGCGCGAGGAGCTTAAGGCTTTTGTAGTGGAAGGAGTTCGCCTGGCAGAGGAGGCCCTGATGGCGGGATGGCTGCCGCAGTGGATGCTGGTAAGTGAAACGCTCTCAGAACGCGGCCGCAAGGTGGCGAATGCCTACGCTGCCAGGGGGATCGAGGTTGAAACGGTCAGCTCTCACCTGATGGAGTCGATTTCAGATACAGAGACTTCGCAAGGCCTTATGGCGGTTTTTTCGAACCGCGACCTGCCGCTGCCTGACCGCCCGAATTTCTTGCTGGTAGTGGACGAAGTGCGCGACCCCGGAAACCTGGGAACGCTCCTGAGGTCTGCCGCAGCCGCCGGAGTCCAGGCAGCACTGGTGTCGCCTGGAACAGCAGATGTCTTTTCGGCCAAAGTCCTGCGAGCCGGCATGGGGGCTCAATTTCACCTGCCCGTCCGGACCATGACGTGGGACCAGGTGCGGACGTACTGCAAGAAATCAATCGCACCGGTTTCGCTGTACCTGGCAGAGGCCGGGCAGGGAACGCCGCTCTGGCAGGTTGATTTACGCCAGCCGGTAGCTCTGGTTGTGGGCGGCGAGGCTGAAGGGGCGAGCCTGCAGGCCCGGCAAATGATCGACGGCCTGATAACGATTCCGATGCCCGGACAAGGCGAATCCTTGAACGCAGCCGTTGCAGCCAGCATCCTTTTATTCGAAGTTGTGCGCCAGAGGAGTTTATGAAAATTCGCGCCATCACAAGTTTTTTCGACCCGGTCGATCCCGGGCCGGTGCGCGTTTTAGAGAATTTAGCTCGATTTTCCCATGAGGCTGTCGATCTTTTTGGGAAAAGTGGTTTTGAAGTACAAACCACCCGCCTGGCGACAACGCCTTTTCCAGGTTGGCTGCCCTTGGAAAGCGACAGGGCTGCGTCTGAGGCTGCGCGTGCCCTTGAGGTGAAAGCTGCAGGTTTGGGTTTTTCATATTTGGGGCTTGGACCAGCGCTTCCGCAGGTTCCAGTAAGCTTCGAACGCCTGCTTCCGATGTTGAAAGCCACTGAAAACACTTTCTTTGGGGGATTGATGGCAGCAAAAGGGGAAGGCGTTCACCTGGCAGCCGTCCGGGCCTGCGCCCGGGTGGTTGCCGGGGCAGCCAACATTACCTCGAACGGCTTTACAAACCTGCGCTTTGCGGCCCTGGCAAACGTCGGGCCATTCTCGCCCTTCTTCCCTGCGGGGTACGCGATTGGGACCAGGCCTGCGTTTGGCCTGGCAATGGAAGCAGCCGACGTGGCTGTGGACGCATTCGGCGGGGCATCGTCGTTGGCGGATGCCCGCCGGCGTTTGCTGGATGCCCTGGAGCAGAATTGCGCCGAGCTGGAAAGCATTGCGTCTGATCTTTCAGCCAGGTTCGGCATTGATTTTAAAGGGATTGATTGCTCGCTGGCGCCCTTTCCGGAAAGTTGGTGTTCGATCGGAGATGCCTTACAAAGCCTGGGCGTCCCGGTTCTGGGGCGTCAGGGTTCTCTGGCGGCGGCGGCCTTTCTGGCTGACAGCCTGGATCGGGGCAAATGGAAGAAGACGGGCTTTAACGGATTGTTTCTTCCAGTGCTGGAGGATTCGACCCTGGCAGGGCGGGCATTCGAGACGGTCACATTAAAGGACCTGCTTCTCTTTTCGGCAGTGTGCGGCACCGGCTTGGATACGGTGCCTCTCCCTGGAAACGTGACTGCCGGGCAGATCGAGGCGTTGCTGCTGGATGTTGCGGCCCTGGCTGTGCGCTTGAACAAACAGTTGACGGCCCGCTTGATGCCAGTTCCTGGCAAAAAAGCCGGCGAACTGACTTCTTTTGATTTCTCTTATTTTAAGAACGGGCGAGTGATGGCCCTGGAGGCAGACGAGCCGGAAGGTTTCCTGGCGGGCGATGAGATAATGGATATCAAGCCTAGATTTTAGTTTTCTTAAAATTAGATGGAATAATGTGGGATTTCTGGGCTGTGAACCAGCCCAGAAATCCCACATTATTCCATCTTATTTTAAAAGATTACTTTACCTGTTTGAAATTAATCAGCACCAAATTTTTGGAGCAGTCGGCGGAAGTGTCGAAGAAGATCCGGTCAGAGAGAGGA
>Ga0335070_10008007_pt1 | contig 12397 bp, 13 predicted proteins | sample Lox_Sample_13_FD_206722 | JGI IMG/M metagenome (GOLD analysis project Ga0335070, IMG submission 206722) | Soil microbial communities from Loxahatchee National Wildlife Refuge, Florida, United States - Lox_Sample_1.3 | ecosystem: Environmental > Terrestrial > Soil > Wetlands | place: USA...
AAGGGTGGGGCCGACGGCTGTGAGTTTGTTTGGTACCTGAAACCCGCGAACTGCGGGCTAGTTCTTCGACTCTCAACCGGCGCGGAAATCGGCGACCTGTTCGCCTGGTTGAAAGATCGGGTGAGGCCGGCACTTGCCGGCCGCAGCAGCCCGCTGGTTGATCTCTTCGATCTCCTGCTTCACCCAGCCCACGCTGGAGATCTCAATCTCGCCACCCTGATCTATCCAGAAAACCGTGGGCACATTGGTCAGTCCATAGGTATTGGACACCGGATAGGTGTGGGTGTCGTCGAGCAAAACCGGGAAGGTCACGCCGCATTCTTTCAGAAAAGCCGCGGTAGCCCGCGTGTCGTCCTGCGAGATTCCGACAAGGGTCACGTACTTGTCGCCGTATGCCTGATAGATTCGCTCAAGATACGGAAAAGCGTGCTGGCACACGGGACAGGAAATCTTGAAGAACGCTGCCACCACGGGTCCACGCGCCAGCGCCTCGCGCAGGGAGAAAGTCTTGCCGTCCATGGTGGGCAACTTGAAATCGGGAGCGTGTTTTCCGACGGTGAGTGCGCCCATTGTCTCCCCTCCGTGCTGCCTTCGATTTTAGATGATGTTGGCGGCGCGCAGGACTTTGCGGGCAAGACCGGTGAGCGGGAGTTGGTTTACCCTGTCCCGGGAAACCCACCTCCCCGATCTTCCCCGAGGCGATGGTCCGCGAAGTACGCGCACCGTGTAGTCCGTTACGGTAATGGAGTGGCGAAGCGTCAGCCAGGGATCGCGAGACCCAGTTTGGTCCGGAACCTCCGGCAACTCCCACATTCCGGGCATGAGCGAAGCGTCCTCGGGCCGCCGCACCAGAAAAACCGAACCATTTCGGCAATCGAGTAGGTAAGCCACCTCGCGTTTGTTCTGGCGGCCGTCCCGCTTTGTGCCCGGTGATTCACCGCGCGTTGCGCACAGCTCCACGAGCGGACATGCGAGACACAAAGGTTGGCGCGGCAGGCACACCGTTGCGCCCAGTTCCATCAGGGCCTGGTTGAAGTCGCCAGGGTGATTGCGATCGAGCAGTCTCTCGGCTTCCTGCCACAGTTTTTCTCCCTGGAGTCCGTTCCCCAGGAGGCGGCGTAGCACGCGCGCTACATTTCCGTCTACCACGGCGGCCGGACGATCAATAGCAATGCTGGCGATCGCCGCGGCGGTGTAGCGGCCGACGCCGGGCAGCGCCCACAGTCCCTCGACGGTGTCAGGAAATTTTCCCGCGTGATCCCTGACAACCTTCTTCGCCGCAGCGTGCAGCATGCGGGCCCGGCGGTAATATCCCAGCCCGCTCCACGCAGCCAGTACGGAGGATTCCCGCGCCCGTGCCAGCTTCCCAACCGTCGGGAAGCGCTGCAGGAATCTCCGGTAGTGATCGAGAACGGCGCCGACTCGCGTCTGCTGCAGCATGATCTCGGAAAGCCAGACACGATAGGGATCGCGGTCCGCGCGCCAGGGCAAGTCGCGCTTATGCGTGCGATACCAAGTCAGCAAGCGGCGGCGAAAAACGACCTCTGCTTCTGCGGCGCTCTTATGGGGGTTGGGTTTCTTGAGAACCATCGAGTCTGGAAATTGTACCCCGCGCCCAACTTAACCGTCGGGCTAGGGTGAGTTGTAACTCGCGATGCCTGCCCGTTGACCGCGCCCTTTCACCGCGAAATAATGATCTAGCCTGGCGCCGCAAGCAACGCGTGCTCATTGTCACGCTTCAAAACCTGAGAGGTCCCCATGACTGGCTTCGATCGCAAGGTGGAAGAAGCCTCCGCGCGAGTGAACCAGAAAGTCGCCGACGCAGCCGACTGCCTGGAGCGCGAGACGGCCGAGTTCGTCAAGTATCTGAACGACGAAGTGGTGCCCGCGGTTCGTCAACACTCCACCAAGGCCCTGCGTGTCGCATCGCAGAAACTGGCCTGGCTGGCCGACTACATGGAGCAGACCCAGCAGAAGTAGGAGTGGTGAATTTCCGGTTTGCCAGCGGTGCCGTTTTTGCCGTCTTGTTTGCTGTCCTGCTCACAAGTTGCGGAGGCAAAAAGCAGGCACACGTGACTGTGCCGCCTCCGCCTCCGATTGCCAGCCAGCCAACACCCCGGCCACAGCCTGCCAACATTCCACCGGCGACGCCACCTGAAGTGACTTCACCGAAAGCTCCGGTCGAAGAGCCAGAAGAAGTACTATCCCTCCCGCCAGACGCAAAGCCGATCGCCACCGGAATTGGGCTGGCCAGCTGGTACGGCACCCCCTACCACAACCGTACCGGATCGAACGGCAAGGTCTACAACATGCACGCCATGACGGCGGCGCACCGCACTCTTCCCTTGGGCTCGATTGTCCGCGTGACCAATCTGAAAACCGGGAGCTCAGCGCTTGTCCGCATCACCGATCGTGGACCTTTTATTGACGGGCGCGTGATCGACCTTTCCCTGGCGGCGGCAAAGAAGCTGGACGTCTGGCAGCCCGGAACCGCCACCGTCAGTGTGGAAGTCATGGAGACGCCTGTGCCACTGGACACCGGTGGAAAGTGGGCGGTACAGATCGGTGCGTTCGAGGAAGAGAAGGAAGCCGTTGATCTCGCGGATCACCTGGCCCGGCGATACCACACCGCCCGCGTTCTGCACTTCGGCAGCCCAGTCGGAGACTGGTGGGTGCGCGTGCGAGTGCTCGACGACGACCGCAAGCGCGCCGAAGAAGTGGCGCGTGACACACAAACGCCTGAAGGATCGGTGTTTCTGGTCCGACTGGATTGAAATCCTTCTTGGCCGGTGGCTATAAGCTAGTGGCTTGAAGCTAAGAGCTAGCACCGTGACCTTCGTGCTTTGACGTTAGTGTTTCGGCGGACCAAGATTGCGCAGGACATCCTTATGCGCCGCACTTCTACTTTTCTGCTTCTGATTTCCTTGCTCTACGTTCCTCTGCTGCACACCCAGGCCGACTCGAATGCGACGCAACTGTTCGACAGAGGCATGAACGCCTTGAAGGGATCCGGCCCCAGCCACAACAACCAGACCGCGCTCGATTTGCTGCGCCGCTCTGCGGAATTGCGATACGTCCCGGCGCAAACCGTAGTCGGATGTTTCTATGAAACTGGCTTCTTAGTACCCGCTGAACCAGGCCAGGCGGCCGAATGGTACCGGAAAGCCGCCGTGCAGGATGACCGCCTTGGCGAGTGGCTCCTCGGGCGCCTCTACTACACTGGCGCCGGAGTCCCACGCGATTGGAGCCTCGCTGAACGCTGGCTACTGAAAGCGGCGGACCAGGGCGATCCATTCAGCCAGTACTTGCTGGGCACAATCAAGCGCGAACAAGGGGAAAATGCCAAAGCCGCAAATTGGTTCCGCAAAGCTGCGGAACAGGGACTGCCGCAAGCGCAACAACAGCTCGCTCAGTTGCTCAAGCAAGGGTTGGGGGTGACGGCCGACAAGTTCGAAGGCTATGTGTGGTTGCTCGTCAGCGCAGACAACGGCTACCCCGCTGCCATTCAGGACCTGGCATCGCTCGAAGCGGACCTCGGCAGCACCCAGGTTGAACAAGCCAAGAGCAGGGCACGTGAATTGGAAAAAACGATGAGCCGTTCAGTCACAGCTCACGGATGCACCGGCTGGCCGGGAGAATTCGCCGCTGTTCCGGCACCGCCGCCGCCCGACCTACAGCGATTTTGCCGTTAGTCAAGCGTACTTCCAGCCTGCCGTTCGCTTCGCGTATAGTATGCCTGCGCTTCCTCCCATAAGCTCGCGTCAGTAGTGTCGGCTCCACAATTCATCGGATGACGGGACGTGGTCATGAATAATTGTTTGTTTTGCCGCATTACTCGCGGAGAAATTCCTTCTAAGAAGATCTATGAGGATGAGCAGACCTATGCCTTCGAAGACATCAATCCGCAGGGTCCGACGCATGTGCTGGTCATTCCCAAAAAGCACATTGCCGGTCTAAAAGAAGCGGGGGCACAGGATGCTGAACTGATCGGGCAATGCCACTTGACCGCGGCACGCATTGCGCGGGAAAGGGGCATCGAAGACGGCTATCGTACCGTCCTCAACGTAGGTCCGCGGGCAGGCCAGTCCGTTTTCCACCTGCACGTACACCTGATAGGAGGAAGGCCGCTGCGCTGGCCTCCAGGCTAGGGCGATACCGGAAGGGTGACAATCAAGGCCATAAACCGAGCTGCGCTCCGCCAGACAGCCGAGGGCGGCTGTCCCCACTTAGTTTTATCCCGCCGCTCCCTCTTCTGGAGCGCCGTGCCGGCGCAATAGCTGGGGAAGGTTCTGCGAGAAGGCCGAACGCGGCAGGACCATGTCGCAGCCCACTTCGTGAGCCTTCTGTTTCAGATCGCCTTGCACATGCGACAGGAACCCGATAATCGAGGTCTGCTTTTTCAGTTTGCTCTTAAGTTTTGGGATTAAGGTAAGCGGCTTGGCGTTGGCATTATTCAGATCGAAAATGATCAGCGAAGGCTTCTCTTCCCCGTTATCCTTGATCCGGTCGGCAAGGTCTTTTTCCGCCTTGCAGAACTCGACTTTGACGTTCAGTTTGCGAGCCGTCTCCTGAATCTTGGCCGAGAAGAACAGATCGTCCACGAAGGCAAAGATGCGGGAATTGGCGTCGTCGCGCTGCGGAAGCGGCTCCGGTTCGGCCGGATTGTAGGCCGGACTGAAGCCGGAACGCGATCCGCGGCCGGGACGCGAACCGTTCTTGTCGCCTAAGGCAGCGCGATAGCTGTGGTCCATGGGGGCGGTGTAGATGCCGCCGTGCTGCTGGCGGTCGCGTCCCGCCTGACCGCCGCGAGGGGGCGTACGCCGGCCGCGTCGCCGTCTATTTCTCCCTCCGCCGCCGGAGGGATGTCCGGGTCCAACATTCATAATTTTCTCTTTTGCAGTCCTTGTTTAGTCCGTCCGAAGAGTGAACCTCAGTTCGGGACCCCTTGTCCCCGCGCGCTAGATAGCGCCTTGCTCGCGCCACGACTTAACGTGGTGAGCGGAATCTCCAATCCGGCTGGAACTCATTCTTGAATTATCGTTATCCGTCTTGGCGCCTGGAGCTGTTGGGCGCTGAGGCCTGCCAGGGGGCACGGCCATTGGGAACAAGATGATGTTACCGCCCATGGCTGAATTCTTGCAAGTCGAAACTCACCTTAATTTTGCACAGAAGTAACCTTAGGGTGGGCTCCCGCGGACACTCAGTTGTGGCCGACTTCCCGCGCCCATTGCATCGCCTGCCAATAGGCTTCCGCCACTTCGCTCTCGCTCAAGTGAAGTTGCCGTGTCAGTTCGCTGGTGTTCTGCCATTCCCCGGATTCGCGAGCCAGCATCAACTGGTACAGCGGACGCAGCCGGCTGGCTCCACATGACAGCACGGCTCGCGTTTCCTGATCAACGGGGATTCCCTCGAGTACGCGCTCCATGGGCATTTCCAGAATGGCGTCCATCAAAGACAGCAGACCCATCAGGAACAGATCCGAGTCGCCGTGTTGAATTTTCGGCGACAACAGTTCGCAGAAGCGGGCGCGGACGAGCGCGGTCAGCACCAGGTCATTGGATTTGCCTTTGGCAGCGCCAATCATGGCCACCAGCCGCATCCAGCGGCGGGTTTCGCGTTCCCCCAGCAGGGAAAGCGCATGCCGGATGGAGTGGATTTCGTTGGAGAAAGCGAAGGCCGCCGAGTTCATATAGCGCAGGAGGCGGTAGCACAGCGAAGCTTCGCGCTTGATCACTTCTTCGATTTCGCGCGGATCCAATTCCGGTTTGGCCGCCGCCTGCAACATGCGCAGGTAGTTGACCTGGTTGACAGGAATCTCGCGGGTGGCCAGCACTTCGGGTTTGCGGAAAAAGTATCCTTGGAAATAGAGAAAACCCGCGTTGCGGGTTTCCACGAATTCGGCTCGCGTCTCGACTTTTTCGGCCAGCATGCGGCAGCGCCAGGGGCCGTATTGTTTGACCAGCGCCACGCGCTCCTGAGGCGTGGTTCTTTTCAAATCGACTTTGATGATGTCGGCGAAGTCGGTCAGCGGCGTCCTAAAATCTTCAGGCGAGAAATCATCCAGCGCGATCATGTATCCGGCTTCTTTCAGGCGCTGGCAGGCGGCTACTACCTGGTCGTCGGCCGGGACCGTCTCCAGAATTTCGACCACTGTCTGGCTGGAGGGCAACAGCATGATGTAGTCCTTCAGCAGAACTTCACGGGTGCAATTGACGAAGGCGCGACGGCCATCGCACAACACATCCAGGCCCATCAGCAATGAACTGTCCAGCGTGGTGCGCGCCGCCAGTTCCACGTCTGGCGCGTTGAAGTAATTCTCGACTCCGTCGCGAAACAGCAGTTCATAGCCAAAGACCTGCTCTTCCCGGGTCAGGATGGGCTGGCGGGCGATGAAACGTGTGCCCGGGACGGGACGCGGCTTGCCGTCTGCGGCTTTGGTAACGCGAGGAGAACTGCTCACCCTTTCGTCATCGGCAGGGGCGAGCAAAGCTTGAGTCAGTAGGGATGCAAGGGGCGGTCACTCCTCCTACACCGCCCGCTGGAGGATCCCTACTGCACCGTGACCGGCACGCTGATCGTGTGTGACAGATTGCCGCTTGAGGCAATCACCGTGATCATGTAGCTGCCGGCCGGCGTGCCGGGATCGGTAATCTTCGGGGTAGAGCTGCCGCCACCCCCGCAGCCGATTCCGACCGCCAGGAAAACGAGAAGCAGCACGCCCAGCACGACCAGACCGCGGCGACGCAGCGGAATCCCGAGGACCATGCAAGCCAGCAGCCCACTTCCGCTGATCGCCCACCAGGTCCGCCGATTCGGGGCGTTTGTGCGGGCCAGTGTCTTGACCGTGGCGTGTGGTGCGGTGGTCGTGATATTCAAAGTTACGTTTGCGCTGGTCGTCGTGTTGCTAAGCGTCACCGACGTCTGGTTAAAACTCGAAGTGCCAAAGGAGCAGGTGATTTCCGCGCTCGCCGATGCCGGACTGCACGAAAGGTTCACAGTGCCGGTAAAGCCTTGCATTGCCGTGACCGTAATCGTGGAAGTGCCTGACAATCCCGGCGCGGACACGCTGGAAGGGCGCCCTTCCACGGCGTAATCCGGGCTGGGGGTCAGGCCAAGCCAGGCTGTGATCAGGTTATTCGCGTCTACGCTGCCCAGTCCCGTTACCTGGTCGTAACCGGCGCCGGCGCTGAATCCAATCTGGAAGGGGCTGCTCGTCGGACAGTTCGTGCTGCCCTGCGTGCACGGTACCTTGTTGTCTCCCGTGGTGATGTCGTGGAAAACGCCGGCCGCACTGGCCAGGCTGTAAAGCGCGGGGTTGACGTTCCCCTGACCGTTCGATTGCGTGGCCTGATTGATAAGCGCCACAATCGCGGCGAATGAAGGCGCCGCCGCCGAGGTCCCGCCTACCACCGCCAGGTTCTGGTTGGCATCGCGGAACCCGTTGACACAGCTTCCTTGCGTGCAAATCAGCAGGCCGTCATGGTCCGCCGAGGAAGTCAACGCAAGGTCGGGCACGTCGCGCTTTCCGTCATTGGGCACACCTGTACCCGCCTGCCAGGAAGGTTTTGAGAAGATCGTGCTGGCGCCGCCACCAGGAGCGGAGAGCTGTCCGCCATTGGCAATTTCAAACGTCGTGTCGTTCCACGAGGTCTCCGGGATGTAGCTGATCGCCGACCCGTTGCCGCTGTTGTTGGTCCCGTTCCAGTATTGCGTGTCGGCGGCCGTTGTATTGGGAGGCGTGCCCGACACTGCAGCATCAGCATCCCCCGTAAACTCAGTTCCACCCATGCCGGTTACTTCAGGAATGCTGGCGGGCACATCGACGGCGAAGCCGTGCGTAGCCGTAACTGGCTGGCCGGTTTCGCAGTCCGCTGCGCCGAAATCGCCTGAAGCCGCGACGATCGTCTGCCCCTGGCTGTTGGCCTGCTGGGCCCACTGCTGAACCGTCAAGGTGTTGGTAGTACCCAGGCCCGCCTCGCAGAAGCCATAGCTGGTGCTGATCACCGGAGCTACATTTTGGTCGACTGCATACTGCAGCGAATCCCAAACACTGAAGTTGGCATTGTCGCCGACGTACACATAGTCGATGGTTGCGTTCTTGGCGACAGCGCCTGACCACTCCACGTCGAGATCAGCTTCTCCCAGATCGCTGTTGAAAATGGCCGAGTTTCCGCTGCCGGGAACCAGAATCTGCTGCAGATTTTTGGCAGGCAATCCGGAAGCAGTGCGGAAGGAGTCGATGTCGGTTGTGTCGATTGCGGTCTGTCCTACTACGGCGATTTGCTGGCCCGTGCCATCAAAACCAGCTGTATAAACAGCCTTTACGTTGTAAATCGTCGCAAAATCATCGGCAGTGATGAAGTGCTTCCCGGAAATGTTGGACGTGAAGTGCGGATTCGCGGACACCTGCCGCACGCGCGAGTTCCGCGGCTGGGGACGGAAATCATCGAGGCGGCGCAATCCCAAAACCACGTTCGCCAAGGCCGCCGGCACCGAAGGGTTGCTGGCGTTGGCGAAGTGCATTTCCCCATTCACACGGTAGTGGTGGATCGGTGTCTGGAAAGCGTTTTCCATCTGGGCTGCAGTGCCGCTGAAGAAGAGCTCGTTGCGGCCGCGCGCGATGCCATCCACATTGAAGCCTTGCGAGCGGAGCCAGGTGGTGACCTGGGCCAGGTCGCCATCACTCATGCCGAAGCGGGCGGCGTATTGTTCCGGCGTGAGCCATTTGTGATAGTTCGGCGAAGCCGGATCCTGCTGCTGCGCCAGCAAAGTCGTCAGCGCCTGCTGCTGCGCGGGCGAGGGCTTGAACACCATCGAGACACGTTCGAGCTTCATGGCAGCGTCGACCGGACCCTGGTCAAGCTCGGGACGCGCGAGCCCATGCATGTTTCCCCGAAGGACTTTACGCTGGCTGTCGTTCACGGACCGCGCAATGCGACTGGGACGTTGCGACTGGCCGAAACTGAAAACCGTGGTTCCAGAGAGCAGGACAACAGCGAGACAACGACAGAAACGAGTCACGAAACTCCTCCGCATCGGCGTTTGTTCTGGTCCTCGATTGACGAAAGACGATTGCCTTAATTGATTCAGAGTACATCCCCTTGGGATGCATCCGGCAAGGCCCACAAGTTCCTTTTACAATGCCTTGACACGCCATCCGTTGGCGGCGGGGTGTCGCTTTAATCTACGCAGAGGAGGTCACCCGCGAACAGGTTACGTTCGTGCGTGGCAAGCGGTGGTGACGCGCAGGCAGCCAGACCAAGTTGACGAACCGGCTTTGCTGCTGCTTGAATGAGAACGGTTGGGCGCTTAACTCAGCGGTAGAGTGCCATCTTCACACGGTGGAAGTCATAGGTTCGAATCCTATAGCGCCCACCATTCCACTTCTTTCTCTTTTCAAGAATCAATCGCAGAATGACTGAAGTACCCCTCGCTTTCACGCCAGATGGTACTCGTGATGTACCGCTCTTCTGGTTTGTCCCTCTCCTCGGCGTGGTAGCCTTATCGCCATCGGCCTCGGGGTGTGCTGCCCCCGGCGAGAAACCTGGACGCCATGACCGGCAAACCTCCCAAGAGACCCGTACATAACTCATTAGACGTGGTTTCTGATCCGAGCGAAGAAGCGGAACTAGCGCAACTTTCCTCTCCCGATGGGGTTAATTCCGATGTGGGCACGATTGCCTTTGATCGCGGACTGCTTGCCATGACCGGCGCGGCTCCTCCGGCCCAGTCCGACGCCGCGGCGCTGGCGGCTGCAGCCAGCGATGCCGAGGTAATGCTGCGGGTCAAGACGGGCGACGAGTCGGCGTTCGATTTCCTGGTGCAGAAGTACCGCCGGGCCATGGTGAATTTCATGTATCGTATGGCGCACAGTCCGGCGGTGGCTGAGGATCTGGCGCAGGAAGTTTTTCTGCGCGTCTACCGCTCGCGGGAAGGCTATGAAGCCAGCGCCAAGTTCACGACTTGGCTCTACCGCATCGCCACCAACCTGGCCGTGAACTACGTGCGCGACACACGCCACGAACGGCCGGAAAACATGGTGAGCCTGGATGCGCCCGACAGCGAGACCGGGCAGACCCTGGATGTCGCCGATGGCACACCCAGTGCCGAAGAGGCGATCCTGCGGCGCGAGCGTTTAGCCGCCATCCGGCAACGGGTGCAGGCGCTGCCAGAGCGGCAACGCCTCGCAGTCGTGATGCACAAATATCAGCAGATGGATTATCGCCAGATCGCGGAAGTGCTGAAGCTGAGTGAGTCCGCCACCAAGTCATTGCTGTTTCGCGCTTACCAGACGTTGCGCGGGCAGCTGAAGGAATTTGTGTAATTGAGGAAGTGCCTTGTGATGAACTGCGACAAAATTCGCGAACTGATGCCGGACCTGGCCGCCGGCCGGAACGCTGCCACGCCTGAAATGAATGAACACCTCCGCGCCTGCAGCGAGTGTGCTGCCCAGCTGGAGGAATTCCGCCAGACCATGGCTCTGTTGGATGAGTGGCAGGCTCCGGAGCCCTCGCCGTACTTCGACGTGCGGTTGAAAGCTCGTCTGCGCGAGGAACAGACCAAGCCCGCCGCCGGGTGGATGCACTGGTTCCGTCGGCCGGCGTTGGCGATCTCGTTTGCCATGGTGATGGCAGCCAGCCTCACATTACTGGTGAGGGTGCATAACAGCACGCCGCCACCGCCTCACGTGGTGTATGAGCCGGGAACGGCTGTGGGCGATTTGCAGGCACTTGAGAAGAACCACGATTTGTATAACGATTTCGATGTGCTGGACGATTTGCAGGTTCAGCAGGACGTGACCGCGAATCCGTAACTGGGTGCGGCCGTCTGCGTTGCGAAAGAGTCAGGGTATGTACGCGGGGAGAAGGGAAGGAAAGGGGTGTTCATCGGGAGCAAGAGCGGGTGTGTGGCTATCCTCGGCCTGGCGCTGATTCTGGGGGCAACTCCTTCCTCCGCCCAGTTGCGTGCGCAGGGTCCGCTGGCCCGGCGCGAGCACCACGCCGGAGAATGGCTGCGGAAGTATAAGGACCTGCCGCCTGACCAGCAGCAGAAAGCGCTGGATAACGACCCAGACTTCCGGCGGCTTCCTCCCTTTCGGCAACAGCAGTTGCGCTTCTGGCTGCAGCGCTTCAGCAGCCTCCCGCCAGCGCAGCAGCAGCGCATCCTGACCCGGATGGAGATCTGGGAGCACCTCACTCCCGAACAAAAGCAGCAGGGCCGACAGCTCTTCGCCCAGCTCCGCGAGCTTCCCATCCTGCGCCGACGAATGGTCTTGGGAGCTGTCACCGAACTGCGTCAGTTGCCTCCGGAGCAGCGAAAGCAGGTCATCGATTCCAAACGTTACCAGCAGACTTACACGCCGCAAGAGCGGGAGTTGCTGCGAGGGTTCGCGCAGTTGCCCCTCGTCCCTGACGAGGGCGGGCAGAACGAACAGATGCCCGAGCAATAGCTCCTTCCCTTATTCGACCAATCCTTGCCGGATGCCGTGAATGAAATCAGTATGGGCGGGTGTGTGGCCGGAGGCCCGCATGTCTGCGGCAATCTGACCGCGGTGATACGCCGAGTGCAGGATCACGTGGGTCAGGATGTCGCCGACGTTGCTGGTCCACGTCTCGCCGATCGAGTTCTTATACGTAAGAGCGAATTGCAGCGTAGAGTCGTTGGCCAAAGCGAGATATTGCTTCCAGCCAGTGGAGATTTCTTCGGCTTGCGCCGAGCAGGTCTCCAGGGAGAAATCCGGCCACACGGGAAAGGTCTGCTTCTGAGCTTGCACACGCTCAAACCACACTCTCTCAGCAGACAGGATGTGTGCGAATAGTTGCAGCGAACGGGCGTTGGGGCATTCCCGTAGTTTGTTCAGGACCTCGCGATTGGCCCAATCGTCGTAAGCAAATACCTGACGAAAATGTTCGACAAGATTCACGCGTGTTACCTCGCTGTTCTTGGACTGCGATTGTCCCCTGCTGGATTCATCATTTGACGAAGTTGTTCCTGATCTTCAGTGATTTCTGCGGCAACAGCGTTTCGACGGCCTCTAGGTCACCAGCGAGGACACAGCGGAGCACAGAGGTTCATCGGGGGGCTCACGATCCGAGGTGAAGCCAGCTCAGTTGAAGACTCGGACGGGGATGCGCTACCATCGAGCATCAACTCGAATGGCGCTATCGTCTAGGGGTTAGGACGGAAGATTCTCAATCTTCAAACCCGGGTTCGATTCCCGGTAGCGCTACCAAACCTAGCTTTTCCCACCGTTTGCCGCGCCGCAGCACAAGTGTCCGTCGGTCACGGCCTTACGTGACCCGAGTCACCGCCAGTTTCTGACGCGCGTCCCTAGTATCAAATTGGTTGTGTGTCCGTAAGCGGATACCGACCCTTTTGCTGTTGAGCATCGAGCAGG
>Ga0335070_10008008_pt1 | contig 12396 bp, 10 predicted proteins | sample Lox_Sample_13_FD_206722 | JGI IMG/M metagenome (GOLD analysis project Ga0335070, IMG submission 206722) | Soil microbial communities from Loxahatchee National Wildlife Refuge, Florida, United States - Lox_Sample_1.3 | ecosystem: Environmental > Terrestrial > Soil > Wetlands | place: USA...
TCTCCAGGTGCTGCTCGGGCGTCTTGACGTCGCCCCAGCAGTCCATCTGGCCGCCCGGGATGCCCTCGAACACCATGATCTCGCACGGCCCCGTCGTGGTCAGCGACGGGAACACGAAATACTCGCCGACCGTCGGGATCAGGTTGAAGCACACCGCCGAATGCACCGGGCGCGGCGTCATGCCGGTGACGTAGGTGAGGGCGAGGGCGCGCTGCGGCTTGTCGTAAGGCGATTTCGCCGCGTCGCGCTCGAACAGCTTGACGATCTCGCCCTTGCCGGCCGCGACCACCACCAGGTCGCTCGCCTTCGCATAGCTCTCGAGATCGGCGATGCCGGCGTCCTTGATGACGAGATTGCCGCCCTTCTCGGTGAACTCCTTCATCCAGCCGGGGATCTTGAGCCGCTGGTCGACCGCCTGGGCGTAGCGGTCGAGGCGCGCCGACCAGTCGACGATCTTCTTGCCGTCGGGGCCCGGCACCTGCAGCGAGATGCCCTCGACCGGCGGGCAATCGCCCTCCCAGAAATTGATGCCGAGCTCGCGCTCGGCCTCGAGCGCGGTGTGGAACATGCACTGGCTCGACATGACGCGGCCGGAATAGATGTCCTCGGCCGTGCGGTTGGACACGACCGTGACCTCATAGCCCTTTTTCAGAAGGCCGAGGCCGAGCTGGAGGCCCGACTGGCCGCCGCCGACGATGGTGATGCGTCGCATGGTCAACTCCCTTGTCGTCTTTGTCCTTGTACGCGATCACGCCATGAGCTTCGGGATCGCCGGCTCGGCCTGCTCGGGGCCCATGGCCGAATAGCCGCCGTCGACCGCAAGGTCGGCGCCGGTCACGAACGAGGCCTCGTGCGAGCAGAGGAACAGCACGGCGTTGGCCACCTCTTCGGGATCGCCGACCCGGCGCAGCAGGTGGAACGGCGCGGCGACGCCGTCGGTCTTGGCGCGGTTGTCGTTGGTCAGCTGCTTCATGATCGCCGACCAGGTCCAGCCTGGCGAAACGGCGTTGACGCGGATGTTGTCGCGGGCCAGGTCCATGGCGGCGTTGCGCGTCATCTGCAGCATCGCCGCCTTGGTCACCGGGTAGAGCCAGCGGCCGGTCTGCGCGACCTTGGCCGAGATGCTGCCGAAATTGACCACCGCCCCGCCGCCGCGCTTGACCATGTGCGGGTGCACGGCCTTGAGCATCATCACCGCGCCGACCAGGTTGACGTTGTACGAGGTGAGCCAGTCGGCGCGCGGCGAGTTGAAGCCGTCGTCGACATAGGTACAGGCCAGGTTGACCAGGCAGTCGATGCCGCCCCACTGCTTGACCGTCGCCGCGACCAGCGACGCGATCTGGTCGTCCTTGGTGATGTCGGTCGGCCGGAACAGCACCGCGGCGCCCAGCTCCTTGGCCAGCGCGCCGCCGCCCGCCTCGTCGATATCGGCGACCGCGACCTTGGCGCCGGCCTTGCAGAAGGCGCGCACCACCGCGGCGCCGATCAGCGTCGCGCCGCCCGTGACGACGGCGACCTTCCCGTCGAATCTAGCCATGGCATTCTCCCGTCCGTCGGCGCCGCTCCGGAGGCCGCCGCGCCTAGCCTGGCCGAAAACGCTAGGCCCGGCGCGGCCCGGCCACTATCCAGGAAGCGCAGGCGCCGTCCGGCGGGCGCGGAAAGCGTTGCGCGGCTTGCGGTTGCAAGCGAGTTGCGCCAGTCTTTATGAAATGGGCCAGCGGCCCGGTACGTCCGGGCCAGGGAGGAAGCGATGTCCGGGCCCTTGATCGAGCACGACGCCCTGCCGCTCGGCGGGCACGTCTTCTTCACGTCCTCGGACCTCGACGAGACGCGCGACCTGGTCGGCCGCGTGTTCAAGCCGCACCGCCTCAACATCACCGAGCGCGGCGCCCAGCTGCGGGCGCGCAAGCATCACGTCAAGATCGGCGGGCTGTCGCTCAACCTTCTGCGCTACGGCGCGCCGGTCGCGATCGATCCCGGCCCGCTCGAGACGTTCTTCCTGGTGCAGATGCCGCTGGCCGGCCGCGCCGAGATCCGCTGCGGCAAGGAGGAGTTCGTCTCGAGCCCGGCCGTCGCCTCGCTGCCCTCGCCGACGCTCGACCTCGCGATGCGCTGGGGCGGCGACAATCCGCAGGTCATCGTGCGCCTCGAGCGCGACGCGCTGGAGCGCCATCTCGCCGCGGCGCTCGGCCGCGAGCTCGACCGGCCGCTCGAGTTCCGCGCCGCCATGGCGATGGATCAGGGCGGCGGCGCGAGCTGGCGGCGGCTGGTCGACTATCTGATCGGCGAGGTCGACGCCGGCGGCGCCCTGCTCGGCTCGCGCCTCGCCGCGACCCAGGTCGAGCAGCTACTGATGACGGCGCTCCTGACTCTCCAGCCGCACAACTACATGGAGGCGCTCGGCCGCGGCGTGTCGCCGGCCGCGCCCTACTATGTGCGCCGCGCCGAGGAGTTCATGGCGAACAACGCCGACAAGCCGATCACCATGACGGCGCTGGCCGAAGCCGCCGGCGCCAGCGCCCGCGCGCTGCAGGAGGGCTTCCGGCGCTTCCGCGACACGACGCCGATGGCGCATCTGAAGGGACTGCGCCTGGCGCGCGTGCGCGCCGATCTCGAGACCGCCGATCCGGCGCGCGACAGCGTGACCGAGATCGCGACCCGGTGGGGCTTCTTCCATCTCGGCAATTTCGCCGCCGACTATCGCCGGCGCTTCGGCGAGCGGCCGTCGGAGACGCTGAAGCGGGCGGCCGGGCGGCCGGCCGAGGGCCGGCGCTAGATACTCTCGCCGCGGCCGGCGGCCGCGAGCGCGCGCATATCGCAGACGGTGATGGCGCCGCGCTCGACGCGCAGGACGCCGGCCTGCGACCAGGTCTTGAGCTGCTTGTTGACCGCCTCGCGGGTCACGCCGAGCATCTGGGCGAGCTCGCTCTGCGACAGCTGGAGCGCGATGCGCACGCCGTCGTCGCCGTGCTGGCCGTGGGCGATGGCCAGCGACTCGATCTTGCGCGCGAGCCGGGCGTGCAGGTTGAGAAAGGCGTATTCGGTGATGCGATCGGTGTTGATGCGCAGCCGCTCGCACAGGAGCTCGATGATGTGGCGGGCCAGGCCCGGCTCGGCCTCGAGCATCTGCAGGAAATGCGCGCGCTGGACGACCAAGAGGACGCTGTTCTCGGCGGCCTGGGCGCCGGCGGTGCGCGTCAGCCCGTCGAGCAGGGCGATCTCGCCGAACACGTCGCCCGGCTCCATCAGGCCGAGGGTCAGCTCCTTGCCGCCCTCGCCGGCGATGGCGATGCGAATCAGTCCCGACACGACAGCATAAAGCGCGTCGCCCTCGTCGCCCTGCTGGAACAGGACGGCGCCCTCGGGCAGGGTGCGGATATGGCAAAGCTGCGCCAGCCGGCGCGCCAGTTCGGGCGCCAGATTACGAAAGATATAGCTGCCCCGGAGCAGGCGCTCGCGCTCGTCCAGGCCCAGAGTGGTAGTCGCTTCCGAAGGTGCCATGCCGGCGGTTCCGTGCGACGCCCGTCAATGATCCAGTTCATAACCCGATCCGGCGCGGATGCCTAGACTTTGCGCCCCCCGGCCGGGTTGAGCCCAAGGCACGGCCCGGCCTAGAGTGACTCTCCCCGCAAGACATAGAGGTTAGCCCGATGGAAGCTCCGATGCTGCCGCGCCCTCCTGCCCTGCGGGCCGCCGTCGCGGCGGCCGTTCTTGCGATCGCCGGCGGCGTCGCCGCGCCGGCGGCGGCAGAGCAAGCGACCGGCTGCGAGGTGACGCGCGTGGTCGGGCACGCGACCGTGGTGCGCGGCGGCGCAAGCCTGCCGCTCTCACCCAACGTGGTGGTCTACGAACGCGACCTGATCGTGACCGGCCCGGACGGGCGGGTCGAGGTTCGCTGCGAGGACGGCTCGGCCATCGTGGTCGGCGACCGCAGCAGCGTGTCGCTCTCCAGTTTCGTGGCGCCGCCCGCCCAGCGCGGCTGGGTCGGCGTGCTGTCGATGATCGAGGGCATCCTGCGCGTCACCCTGCCCGGCACCAAGCGCTGGAACCGGCTCGAGATCGTCACCGAGACGGCCGTCGCCTCGGCGCGCTCGACCGCCTGGATCGTCGATGCGCGCAAGGAGACGACCGGAGTCCTTGCCCTCGAGGGCCGCGTGCGGGTCGTCGGCAAGGCGGGCGGCGAGGTGACGCTCTCGCCCGGCCAGGGCAGCGACGTCCGGCCGGGCGCCCAGCCGACCGCGCCGGCGACATGGGGCGCAGCGCGCGCCAACGCGGCGCAGGCCCGCACGACGATGCCCTAGACGCGGTCGGACTCGCCGCCATCCTTCGAGACGCCCGCTGCGCGGGCTCCTCAGGATGAGGAGGAGTATTGCAGATAAGAATGGTCCTCATGCTGAGGAGCGGGCGAAGCCCGCGTCTCGAAGCACGCTAGCCGCTGATGCAACCGGCGGTGCCAAGTCCTCAGGTGACCGCGGCGATCTCGGCGGTGCGGCGCGCGCTCGCCGAGAGGCGATGGTCGCGGGCCAGCATGGTGTAGACCGCGGGCAGCACGAACAGCGTGAAGAGCGTGCCGATCAGCATGCCGGCGACGATCACGATGCCGATGCTGAAACGGCTCGCCGCGCCGGCGCCGCTCGCAAACAACAGCGGCACGAGGCCCACGACCATCGCCGCGGTCGTCATCAGGATCGGGCGCAAGCGCACCCTGGCGGCGTGCTCGATCGCGGTTCTTCGGTCCAAGTCCTCATTGCGCTGCAGCTCGTTGGCGAAGGCGACCATGAGAATGCCGTGTTTGCTGATCAGGCCGATCAGCGTCACCAGGCCGACCTGGGTGTAGATGTTGAGGCTGGCCACGCCGATGAACAGCGGCAGGAGCGCGCCGCAGATCGACATCGGCACGCTGATCAGGATGACCAGCGGGTCGCGCAGGCTCTCGAACTGCGCGGCGAGCACCAGGAAGATGATGATGAGCGCGAAGCCGAAAGTGATGGTGAGCTGATTGCCCTCGGTCACGTATTGCCGCGATTCCGAAAGGAAGGCGTGGCCGTACGACGCCGGCAGGATCCGCTTCGCGGTCGCCTCGAGGAAATCGACTGCCTGGCCGATGGTCACGCCCGGCATGGCGACGGCCGAGAAGGTCGCCGAGGGCAGCTGGTTGTAGTGGGTCAGCGCGTTCGGCTGGACGCCCTGGCTGATCGACACCACCGTCGACAGCGGCACCTGCCGGCCGCTCGCCGTGGTCACGTAGTAGCGGCCGAGCGTCGACGGCGTCAGCCGGTCGATGCGCGGCACCTGCGGGATGACCTCGTAGGACCGGCCGTTGAAGTTGAAGCGGTTGATGTAGTTGCCGCCGACCATGACGGCGAGCGTGTCGCCGATCGAGGCCATGGTGATGCCGAGGTCGTTGGCCTTGGAGCGGTCGACGTCGATGCGCACCGTCGGGCTGTTGAAGCTCAAATCGCTGTCGGTGACGATGAACAGGCCGCTCTTGCGCGCCGCGTCCTTGATCTTCTCCATGGTGTCGTAGATGGCGCGGAAGTCCTCGGGCGCGCTGATCGCCATCTGGATCGGCAGGCCGCCGGTCGAGCCGGGCAAGGGCGGCAGGTTGAAGGCGAAGGCGTTGACGCCGTCGATGGCGCTCAGCTTCTGCTGAACCAGCGGCTTGAGCGCGATCGAGCTGCGCGCGCGCTCGTCCCAGGGCTTGAGGATCATGCCCGAGATGCCCTGGTTCGGCCCGTTGAAGCCGTTGACCACGAAGCGCGTATCGGTCTCCGGGAACGAGGCATAGACCTTGTCGATTCGCTCGCCATAGGCCTCGGCGTAATCGATGTTGGCGTATTGCGGCGCCTTCGAGAGGGCGAACAGAACGCCCTGGTCCTCCTCGGGCGCGAGCTCGGCCTTGGTGTTGGCGAACAGGAAAAAGACGCTGCCCAGGACGGCGACGGCGAACAGCGCCGTCACCGGCCGGTAGTCGAGCGAGGAGTCGAGGCGTCGGCCGTACCAGCGCGTCACCGCCGAGAAGCTGCGGTCGACGAAGCGCGCGAAGCGGCCCTCCGACATGGTGCGCGTCAGCAGCATCGAGCACATCATCGGCGAGAGGGTCAGCGCGACGATGCCCGAGACGATGACCGAGCCGGCGAGCGCGAAGGCGAACTCGCGGAACAGCGAGCCGGTCAGGCCGGAGAGGAAGCCGATCGGCGCGTAGACCGCGGCCAAGGTGATGGTCATGGCGATGACCGGCCCCACGATCTCGCGCGCGCCGATGATCGCCGCCTGGATCGGCGTCTTGCCCTCCTCGATGTGGCGGTGGACGTTCTCGACGACCACGATCGCGTCGTCGACGACGAGGCCGATCGCCAGCACCATCGCCAACAGCGTCAGGAGGTTGAGGCTGAAGCCGAGCGCGAGCATCAGGATCGCCGCGCCGACCAGCGACAAGGGGATGGTGACGACCGGGATCAGCACCGAGCGCACGCTGCCGAGGAACAGGAAAATGACGGCGATGACGATGGCGACCGCGGCGGCCAGCGTGTGCTCGACCTCGCTGATCGAGGCATTGATGAACTTCGTCGAGTCGTAGACGATGTCCATCTTCACGGTCGGCGGCAGGCCGCGCTCGAGCGTCGGCACGAGCTTGCGCACGCCCTCGACGATGGTCAGCGGGTTGCCGGTCGGCGTCGCCTGCACGCCGATGAACACCGCGTGCTCGCCGTTCATCGACACCGACGAATCGGTGCTCTGCGCGCCGAGATCGATGGTCGCGATGTCGCGCAGCCGCACCAGCGCGCCGCCCACCGACTTCACCACCATGTCGCGGAACTGATCGACATTGGCGAGGCCGGTGTTGGTGACGATGTTGGTGACGGTGAAGAAGCCCTTCGACTGGCCGGGCGCCGCCTGGAAGTTGTTCGCGCGGATCGCCGCCGCCACGTCCGAGGCCGAGACGCCGCGCGCGGCCATGCGCGCGGGGTCGAGCCAGACGCGCATGGCGAAGATCTGGCCGCCCAGGATGTCGGCCGAAGCCACACCGTCGACCGTCGCGAGCAGCGGCTGGACGACGCGCGAGAGATGGTCCGAGATCGCCGCGCCGCTCAGCTGCGCGCTCGAGAAGCCGATGTACATGACCGCCGTCGTGTCGCCCGTCGACTTGGTCACGATCGGGTCGTTCGACTCCTTCGGGATCAGGTACTTGACCTGCTGGACCTTGGCCATGACGTCGGTCATGGCCTTGTTCGGGTCGTAGTTCAGCTTGATGTAGGCCGAGACCGTGCTGAGCCCCTGGATCGACGACGAGGTCAGGTAGTCGAGACCCTCGGTCGAGGCGACCGCCTGCTCGATCGGCTGGGTGATGAAGCCCTGCATCAGATCGGCGGTGGCGCCGGGATAGACCGTCTTGATGGTGATGACGGTGTTCTCGAGCTTCGGATACTGCCGGATCGGCAGCTCGAAGACGGCGCGCAGCCCGATGAACAGGATCAGCAGGCTGACCACGATCGAAAGCACCGGCCGGCGGATGAACAGATCCGTGAAACGCATCGGATGAACCTCGGCTGCTTGCCGTTACCTTAGGGCGGCGCTCGTCAGTTGACCGCCGGCTTGGCCGGGATGGTCAGCGCCTCGTCCTTGCCGATCGCCACCGTGGCGCCGTTGTGCAGCTTGACCTGGCCGGCCTTGGCCACCATGTCGCCGGCCTTGAGGCCGGACAGGATCGCGACCATGCCGTCGTGGCGCGCGCCGGTCTGCACAAAGGTCTGCATCGCCTTGAGGATCGGCTTGCCGTCCTTGTCTTTGCCCTCGGTCTTTATGATGTAGACCGACTCGCCATAGGCCGAGTAGTCGACCGCGGTCTCGGGGATCGTCACGACGTCCGGCTGGGGCGCCAGCACGACCCGCGCATTGGCGTACATGCCGGGCAACAGCACGTGGCCGGGGTTGCCGAGCGTCGCCTGGATCTTGATCGTGCGCGTCTGCGGATCGATCTGCGGCTCGATCGCCGTGACCTTGGCCTCGAACACGCGATTGGCGAAGGCGTCGACGCGGATCTCGACCGGCTGGCCGACCGCGACCGCCCCGCGATTCTGCTCGGGCAGGGTGAAGTTGGCGTAGAGCGTGTCGAGATCGGTCAGCGTCACCGCCGGCGTGCCGGCCTGCAGATACTGGCCGAGGTCGATCTGGCGCACGCCGAGCACGCCGTCGAACGGTGCCAGGATGCGCTTCTGGGCGATCTGCGCCTCGGTCTTGGCGATCATGCCGCGCGCCTGGTCGAGCTGGCTCTGGTACTGGTCGAGCGTCGCCTGGGTCGCGAAGTCGTTGCGCGCCAAGGCGCGGTTGCGCCTGAGGTTGGCGTCGGCGAGACGCGCCATCGCCTGGAAGTTGAGCAGGTCGCCCTGCTCGACCGCGTCGTCGAGCTGGACCACCGGATCGCCCTTCTTCACCTCGGCGCCCGACTCGAACATGATCTTGGTGACGCGGCCGGCAAGCTGCGGCGCGAGCGTCACCTGATGCACGGCGGCCAGGCTGCCGATGCCCTCGAGATAGCGCGGCATGGCCTCGGCCTTGGCCTCTGCCACGGCGATCTGGATCGGCGGCGGCACGTTGCTGGCGAAGTAGTTGGCGATCGCCTGCTTGCGGAACTCGTTGAAGCCGTAGAGCAGGCCGAACACGACCAGCAGCGCCACGCCCACGATGACGAAGCGCTTGACGGTCTTCTTGCGGCTCGGCTTGGGGCGGCCCTCGCCGATCGAGCGCGGAAGGTCTGTGCTGCGCGTGTCCATGCTTACCCTGCGAACTGGTTTGAGCTATTCGGCCGCCGTCGCGGCTGCCGGCACGGTTGCGACCGGCCCCGACGCGAACAGCTCGGCGGGCCGGTAATGCGCGTCGATCGCGGCCTCGGTCACGCCGATGGCGCGCAGGAGAAAGCGGACGGCGTCGGCGATGACGTCCTCGACGCAGCCGCTATAGGGCACCACCGGCTTGCCGGACAGGCGGCCCCAGGCGAGACCCATGGCGAGATGGTGGCCGAACCAGAACAGGTTCTGGAGCGGCACCCGGCCCTCGACCAGGTCGCCCGCGTCGCGCGCGGCGCGGACGCAGGCCTCGAACTTGGGGAACACCTCCTGGAAGACGGTCTGCAGCGTCAGGCGGGCGAATTCGCCGTCCTCGAGATAGCTGTAGGCCATCAGCCGGTGGCGGTTGTCGACGTCCTGGGCGTCGCCGTTGGTCGCCAGGATCATGTAGCTGAGCCAGCAATGCGCCATCAGGACCAGCGTGCCGGTCGACGGCTCGAGCGTTTGCAGCCAGGCCAGACCCGGATCGGCCTGGCAGCCGCCCTGGACGATCTCGGCGTAGAGCGCGGCCTTGGTCGGGAAATGGCGGAACACCAGGGCCTCGGACACGCCCGCCGCCGCGGCGATCTCGCGCGTCGTCGTGCCGACAAAGCCCTTGCGCGCGAACAGCGGCAGGGCCGCCGCCACGATCGCCTTCCGACGCTCTTCCCCGCCCATCCGCAATTCCGCCATGGCGCCTTAAGTAAGCGATCACTCACCAGGAGTCCAGGGGCATTTTGCAGGTGCGAAGAGGGTGCCGGGCGGCTTGCATGGGGGCGGGAAATCTGTATAGTGCGCCGCCTTATCGCTCCTTGCCGGCGAGAGCCGGCTAGGCCCGGGCAGCTCATAGCCGACCACCGGCCAGCGCCGGGCCGCGAACAGCCAAAAGGAGACCTCAATGGCGTTCTACGAGAACGTATTCATTGCGCGTCAGGACGTGCCGGCGGCCCAGGTGGACACCCTGGCCGACACGCTGTCCAACATCATCAAGGAACAGGGCGGCCAGGTCACCAAGAAGGAATATTGGGGCCTGCGCAACCTGACCTACCGGATCAAGAAGAACCGCAAGGGCCACTATATGCTCCTCAACATCGACGGCCCGGCGGCCGCGGTGAAGGAGCTGGAGCGCAACCTGCGCCTCAACGAGGACATCCTGCGCTTCCTCACCGTGCGCGTCGACGCGCTCGAGGCCGGCCCCTCGGCGGTGCTGCAGAGCCGCGACCGCGGCGACCGCGATCGCGAGGGCCGCGGCGGCCGCGGCCGCTTCGGCGACGACCGGCCGAGGCGCGACTTCGGCGACCGGCCGCGCCGCGACTTCGGCGACCGACCGCCGCGCGATTTCGGCGACCGCGATCGCGACCGGCCGCGCGGCGATTTCGGCGACCGTGACCGCCCGCGCGGCGATGCGCCCGAGCGCGGCGGCCGTAGCGAAGGAGACGAGTGATGCGTAGCGCCCCCTCTTCCAAGCCGCGCAGCGGCGGTCCGCGCCGTCCGTTCTTCCGCCGGCGCAAGAGCTGCCCGTTCTCCGGCCCCGACGCGCCGAAGATCGACTACAAGGACGTCAAGCTGCTGCAGCGCTTCATCTCGGAGCGCGGCAAGATCGTGCCGAGCCGCATCACCGCCGTCTCGACCAAGAAGCAGCGCGAGCTGGCCCAGGCGATCAAGCGCGCGCGCCTGCTCGCGCTCCTGCCGTTCGTCGCCAGCTAGGCCGGCACCGCCGCGAGGAGAATAACCATGGACGTAATCCTGCTGGAGCGCATCGAGAAGCTCGGCAATCTCGGCGACGTCGTGAAGGTCAAGGCCGGTTTTGCCCGCAACTTCCTGCTGCCCGAGAAGAAGGCGCTGCGCGCGACGCCGGACAACATCAAATACTTCGAGAGCCAGAAGGTCGCGATCGAGGAGGCCAACCGCCAGAAGCGCGCGGCCGCCGGCGACGTCGCCGGCGGGCTCGAGGGCCAGGCCTTCACGCTGATCCGCCAGGCCGGCGAGAGCGGCCAGCTCTACGGCTCGGTCAGTGCCCGCGACATCGCCCAGGCGATCAAGGAGCGCGGCGTCGCCATCGAGCGCAAGCACGTCATGCTCGACCATCCGATCAAGGCGGTCGGCCTCTACGAGGCGCGCATCATGCCGCATCCCGAGATCTCGGTGACGGTGCGCATCACCGTCGCACGCTCGGACGAGGAAGCCGAGATACTGGCCAAGCGCGGCGTGCTCGGCGCGGCGCTCGGCGAGGCGGAGCGGCGCTCGGCGCGCGAGATCGTCGAGGAGATCGAGGCCGCCGAGGCCGCGACGACGCCGCCGGCCGAGGGCGAGGCCGCCGAAGCGGCCGGGACGACGCCCGCCGCCTGACGCGGCGTGCCGGCGCGCCGCCGGTTGATCCAGATCAATGCCGGGACGTCCCCGGGCCCGCAGGATGCCCCTCGATGCCCGGGCGCCCTGCGGCGGCTTCGGGGATCGGGTTCGCCGGGGGCCCGAGGCGCGATCCCGCCAGGCCACTCCCGTCGCTTCGTCGTCCATGGCGGCGCGCTTCGGCCCCCGGCTACCTCATCCAGTCCCTCCCCTATCCCGCCGTCCCGCCACCCAGCCTCGTGTCCGCCATCCCCTTGACAGGGCCCCGATAATTTCGGGACCATCGGCCCTGCGGCCCGACCAGGCCGCGGCGTAGCATCCCCCTTGCCCTCGGCCGGGGGCGCGCCACACGAGAACGACGCGGGGCGCGACCGTGAGTCCTTTCGCCAAACTGATGAACCACTTCATTCGGGCGGGAACGCTCACGGTGATCGATGCCGCCGGTCGCCGGCACGTCTTCGGCGGCAAGGCGCCGGGGCCGGCCGCGACCATCAGGCTGCACGAGAAGCGGCTCGAGCACCGCATCCTGGTCAACCCGCATCTCGGCGTCGGCGAGGCCTATATGGATGGCACGCTGACCATCGAGGAGGGCACGCTCTACGACTTCCTCGACCTGTGCGGCCTCAATCTCGATCATCTCGAGAGCTATCGCCTGCAGGCGGTGGCGCGCTGGCTGCGCACCCTCTTCCGCGGCTGGCACCAGAACAACCCGGTGGGCGTCGCCAAGAGCAACGTCGCGCACCATTACGACCTGTCGGGCGCGCTCTACGACCTGTTCCTCGACAAGGACCGGCAGTATTCGTGCGCGTACTTCACTACCGGCAACGACACGCTCGAGGTCGCGCAGGACAACAAGAAGCGCCACATCGCGGCGAAGCTCCTGCTCAAGCCGGGCCTGAAGGTGCTCGACATCGGCTCGGGCTGGGGCGGCCTCGGCCTCTATCTCGCCAAGGTCGCGCCGGTCGACGTCACCGGCGTGACGCTCTCGGAAGAGCAGCACAAGATGTCCGAGCAGCGCGCCCGCGACGCCGGCCTCGCCGACCGCGTGCGCTTCCGGCTGCAGGATTACCGGCATGTCGACCAGCGCTTCGACCGTATCGTGTCGGTCGGCATGTTCGAGCATGTCGGCGCGCGGCACTATCCGGAGTTCTTCGGCAAGGTGCGCGAGCTGCTCGCCGACGACGGCGTGTGCCTCTTGCACTCGATCGGCCGCATGGAGCCG
>Ga0335070_10008009_pt1 | contig 12396 bp, 12 predicted proteins | sample Lox_Sample_13_FD_206722 | JGI IMG/M metagenome (GOLD analysis project Ga0335070, IMG submission 206722) | Soil microbial communities from Loxahatchee National Wildlife Refuge, Florida, United States - Lox_Sample_1.3 | ecosystem: Environmental > Terrestrial > Soil > Wetlands | place: USA...
CAGCGGCAGCGGTACCGCGGCGATCCGCTCCACGGGCAAAAGCCCGCCATGCGCCGGCTCCCAGACGAAGCCATCGCCATCCGCCGGCGCGCGGGGCTTCATGGCCTCGGGTGCCAGGCGCTCGAGCGCCGCTGCGATGCGCTTCAGCAGCGTGCCATTCGCCTCGTCTGCCGTGATCTTGCGGCCTTTGGGCATCAGCTAAGTCCTTGATTTGTCGTGGTTGCAAAGGAGGGCCGCGCCGCTATATTCGCGCCCCAAACGCCGCTCCCCATGGATGCGGCACCGCAGCCCTTCGGACACCCGATGCAAGACATTCTCGCCAATCCGCTCATCATGCTCATCCCGATGGGGCTGATCTTCTATTTTCTCGTTATGCGTCCGCAACAGCAGCGCGCCAAGGAGCATCGCCAGGCAATCGACAATCTGCGCCGCGGCGACACGGTCGTGACCGCCGGCGGTGTGGTCGGCAAGATCGCCAAGGCGCCGAACAAGGACGACGCGGAGATCACCGTCGAGATCGCCGACAACGTCCAGATCCGGGTGATCAAGGGTACGCTGTCCGAGGTGCGCGCCAAGACGCAGCCTGTGGACACCAGGTCGGACAAGAGCTGAGAACCGATGCTGCAGGTCTCGAGCTGGGTTCGAATTCTCGTCGCGGCCATTCTCCTGGCCGGGTTCATGATCGCGCTGCCGAATGCGCTGCCGGAATCAGCATTGGTCAGGTTGCCGAGCTGGGTCCCGAATCAGACGGTGGCTCTCGGCCTCGACCTGCAGGGCGGTTCCTATCTGCTGCTCGAGGTCGAACTCGACAGCGTCACCAAGGACAGGCTGTCCTCGCTCCGCAACGATATCGGGCGCGCGCTGCGCAAGGCGCACATTCCCTTCGAGATCCCGGAGGCGGCGAGCGACTCGCTCTCGGTCACGATCAAGGATCCGTCGCGCCGCGACGATGCGCGGTCGATCATCCAGGGCCTGAATCCTTCCACGGGCGGCGTGCTTGCGGTTGGCACAAAGGCCTACGATCTCTCGGACAACGGTCAGGGCACCTACACGCTCAAGATGACCGACACCTACAAGCAGCAGACGCGCGCGGAAATTGTCAGCCAGTCGATCGAGGTCGTGCGCCGCCGCATCGACGAGATGGGAACGCGCGAGCCCGCCATCGAGCGGCAGGGCGACGACCGTATCGTGGTCCAGGTGCCGGGTCTCAGCGACCCGCAGCATCTGATCGACATCCTTGGCAAGACCGCGAAGATGACGTTCCAGCTGGTCGACGAAGCGGCCGACCGCAGCGGCGCGGGGGTGCGCGGCATCGCGCCGATCGGCGACGAGATCCTGCCGATGGCCAAGGGCAAGAACGGCCTCCCCTCCGGCCCGCCGATCGTTGTCGAACGGCGCGTCATGGTCGCCGGCGATCGCCTTGTCGACGCACAGCAGGGCTTCGACCAGCGCAACGGCGAGCCGATTGTCAGCTTCCGCTTCGACAGCGTCGGCGCCAAGGAGTTCGGCGACGTCACCAAGGCCTATCCGCCGAATACCCAGCGCTTTGCCATCGTGCTCGACAAGCAGGTCATCTCGGCTCCTGTCATCCAGGAGCCGATCCTCGGCGGCTCGGGCCAGATCCAGGGCTCCTTCACCGCGCAGAGCGCCCATGATCTTGCGACCCTGCTGCGTGCCGGCGCGCTGCCGGCGCCGTTGAAGGTCATCGAGAAGCGCACGGTCGGCGCCGAGCTCGGCGCCGATTCGGTGAAAGCCGGCCGCTACTCGGCGCTCGCCGGCCTGCTTCTCGTCGCGCTGTTCATGATTGCGCGCTACGGCCTGTTCGGCCTGTTCGCGAACGTTGCACTCACGTTCAATGTCATTCTGCTGCTGGCGGCGCTCACATTGTTCAACGCCACCCTGACGCTTCCCGGCATCGCCGGCATCGTTCTGACGATGGGCATGGCGGTCGACGCCAACGTCCTGATCTACGAGCGCATCCGGGAGGAGCAGCGCAACGGGCGCACCATGATCGCCTCGATCGACAGCGGCTTCCGCCGCGCCATGGCGACCATCGTCGACGCCAATGCGACTCACCTGATCGCATCGCTCATCCTGTTCGAACTGGGTTCCGGCCCGGTGCGCGGCTTCGCGGTGACGCTCGGCCTCGGCATCGTGACCTCGTTCTTCACGGCGGTGATGGTGACCCGCCTGATCGTGGTCTACTGGCTCGCCATCCGCAGGCCCAAGCAATTGGCCATATAGAGAAAAGGGCTGAAATCCGGGCGCCGCGGGGGTTAATCTTGCTCCCAGACTCAACGGGAGGGTACGGCCATGGCGGCCTTTTTGGGAAATCTGCGCAATGTGGTGATCGCGGGCTTCGTGCTTGCACTCATCGTGTTCCTCATCCACGCGCAGCGAAGCGGTTGGGTGCTCGACAGCGAGACGCTGGCGATGTTCCTCCTTCGCTGGCTGCACATCATCAGCGGCGTGATGTGGATCGGTCTGCTCTGGTATTTCAATTTCGTCTCGACCCCGACCACACCCAAGATTCCGGAAGAGCTGCGTCCGGCGCTTGGGCGCTACATCACTCCGGCGGCGCTGTTCTGGTTCCGCTGGGGCGCGATGGGCACGATTGTCTTCGGCATCCTGCTCGCCGGCATCAACCGCTACATCGTCCAGGCCTATACGCTCGACATCGTCGACGCGAACGGAGCGTTCTCGAACACGAGCTATCTGATGATCGGCATCGGCATGTGGCTCGGCACCATCATGTGGTTCAACGTATGGTTCGTGATCTGGCCGAAACAGCAGAGGGCGCTCAACATCGACAACAGGTTTCCGAACCTGGACGCCGCTGCGAAGGCCGCATCGGCCAAGACGGCCGGTCAGTTCAGCCGCATCAATACGCTGCTCTCGATCCCCATGCTGTTCTGCATGGCTGCCGCGACGCACTGGCCCTAGGAAGAAGCAACTTGCAGAGTGCAAGGGCCGCCGGAGCAATCCGGCGGCCTTTTCGTTAGAAATCCTCCCGATGCCTGGACCCGACCCTGTTGCCCGGCTCGTCCGCGGCGCCGATCCGGACCGCTACCTTTCCGCGCTGTTCGCGCCGGCGGAACGGCGGCCCTATCTTCTGTCGCTCTATGCCTTCAACATCGAGATCGCGCGCGTCGCAGACACCGTGCGGCAGCCGATGATGGGCGATATCCGCCTCGAATGGTGGCGCGAGACGCTGGCGGGGGCCCGTCAGGGTATGCCGCGTCATCACGACGTCGCGCAGGCGATCACCGGTCTTCTTGCCGCGGTCCCGCTGCCCGCGGAACTGTTTGACGCCATGCTTGCGGCTCGGGCCTTTGACTCTTCTCCCGAAGCATTTGCGGACAGGGCGCAGCTCGAGGCCTATTGCAATGCGACGTCAGGCAATCTCATGCGCCTCGCCGCGCGCATTCTCGGGGGCGAGGCCGAGACCGCTGCGCGTCATGCCGGCATCGCCTACGCCATGGCCGGCATCCTGCGCTCGCTGCCGCACCACGTCGCACGGCACAAGCTGTTCCTGCCGCTCGACCTGCTCGATGCGCTAGGGGTGACACCTCAGGAGATATTTCACGCGCACAAGCGCGATAGGGTGAAGGATGCGGTGGATCAGATGGCGGTCTGGGCTCAGGAGCATCTTCAGAAGGCGCGGGCACAGCGCATTCCAGCCGCGCTCCTGCCGGCGTTGCTGCCTGCATCGCTCGTCCCTCTCTTCCTCAAGCGCCTTGCGCGACCTGCCCTGGACCCGCTTGCCCGCGAGCCCGGCATCCCGATCCACCGCCGGCAGCTCCGCCTGCTGGCCGCCGCCATGCGGCGACGCATATGACTACTCGGCTGCTGCCCTCGACGGGTTCAGCCAGGCCTCGAGGTCGACTAGGGCGCGGCGCGTTTGCGCGCGTTTGCGGTCTTTGCCCTTCGTCCGCGGCGGCGGGTCGGGAAACAGGCCGAAGTTGACGTTCATCGGCTGAAAGGTCCTCGCGTCTGCGCCGCCGGTAATGTGGCTTAGGAGGGCGCCAAACGCGGTCGTCGGCGGTGGCGGCGCAAGCGTCCGGCCGAGCAATTCGGCCGATGCGAACCGTCCCGCAAGCAGCCCGATCGCGGCGCTTTCGACGTAGCCCTCGACGCCGGTGACTTGGCCCGCAAAGCGCAGCGAGGGCCGCATCCTGAGCCGCAATTGGCTGTCGAGCAGCCGTGGGGAATTGATGAACGTGTTGCGGTGCAGGCCGCCCAGCCGCGCAAAGGTGGCGTTCTGAAGACCGGGTATCATGCGGAAGATGCGCGTCTGCTCGCCATGCTTCAGCTTGGTCTGGAAGCCGACCATGTTCCACAGCGTGCCGAGCGCGTTGTCCTGCCGGAGTTGAACCACGGCGTGAGGGCGTTCGCTCCTGCGCGGATCCTGCAGGCCGACCGGCTTCATCGGTCCGAAGCGGAGGGTTTCCTGACCGCGCGCCGCCATCACCTCGATCGGCAGGCACCCTTCGAAATAGGGTGTCGTCTTCTCCCATTCGCGGAAGTCGGTCTTTTCGCCTGAGAGTAGCGCGGCGACGAACGCTTCGTACTGCTCGCTGTTCAGCGGGCAATTGATGTAGTCCGCGCCGTCGCCCTTGTCGTAGCGTGACTGCATCCAGCAGATGTCGAAGTTGATCGAGTCCCGGTTCACGATGGGCGCGATGGCGTCGAAGAAGGAGAGCGATTCCTCTCCGGTCAGCCCTCGGACGGCATTCGCCAGTGCGAGTGAAGTGAGAGGCCCTGTCGCTATGATCGTCGAGCGCCACTCCTCCGGCGGCAGGCCCTGGATCTCCTCGCGTACGATGCGGACGTTCGGATGCGCAGAGAGCACCCTCGTGATCTCCTCGGAGAACGGCACGCGGTCGACCGCCAGTGCGCCGCCGGCCGGCAGGCGGCAGGCATCGGCAGCCCGCATGATCAACGACCCGGCCCGGCGCATCTCCTCGTGCAGGAGGCCGACGGCGTTGTTTTCGTGGTCGTCCGAGCGGAACGAGTTGGAGCACACCAGCTCTGCCAACGCCTCGGTGACATGGGCTTCGGTGCCGCGAACGGGGCGCATCTCATGAAGCGTGACCCTGATGCCGCCTTCGGCGGCCTGCCAGGCCGCCTCGCTGCCTGCCAGACCGCCGCCAATGACATGGAGTTCGCTGGTCATGACGTCCCGATAGCATGGCGGTGTCTGGGGCTCAAAGGCATGGTCGGAACGCATAAGTCCAGTCCATATCTCACTATTTTTTCTTGACATCACAACATCAATTCATTGATGCTTTGATGCATGAGAACGACATTGACACTCGATGACGACAACGCGGTACGGGTGGAGCGCCTGCGCAAGGAGCGTGACATCGGCCTGAAGGATGTCGTCAACGATGTGATCCGCCGGGGACTCGATGCGTTGGAGGCACCGTCCAGACCGCGCCCAAGGCAAATGCCAGGCCCTGCCGACCTCGGCGCGCTGCTCTTTCCATCAATGAAGGAAGCGCTGGCCGCTCTCGATGAAGCGGGCGACGGCCGGAAGCTGGTCCATCCGTGATCCTGCTTGACGCGGACCTGCTCGTCTATTCCTACGCGATTGGCCTCCCCGAGCACGACCGCACGGTGGCCTGGCTCGACCGGCAACTCGGCAGCGGAATGCGCATCGGGCTGCCGTGGCAGAGTGTTCTCGGTTTTGTCCGCCTGACGTCGAATCCGAGAGCATTTGCCAACGCGCAGCGGCTGGCCGAGAGCTGGCGCCACGTTCGCGCCTGGATGAGCCTCGACAACGTCTGGATCCCGCAGCCGACCGAGCGCCATGCCGACGTGTTGGAGGACATCGTTTCGACCGGGCAGGTGACGAGTGCGTCGGCGGCGGACGCCCATCTTGCCGCCCTCGCGATCGAGCATGGCCTCGTGCTTTGCAGCACCGATGGCGGTTTTGCGCGATTTGGAAAGCTGCGCTGGCTCAATCCCCTCGCGACCTAGGCTTCGCGTTCAGTTCCAGATCGGCGGTCTGCGCTCGATCCAGGGTTGCGCTTGCTCGAGTTGCGCCGCAAGCCGGAACAGCGTGGCTTCGTCGCCGTAGCGGCCGCTGAACATCATCGATATCGGAAGCTTTTCCGACGATAGCGCCATTGGCACTGACATGGCCGGCTGGCCGGTCAGGTTGGCGATCGGGGTCAGGCCAAAGATCTGACCCTGGCGGCGGTTGAATTCCCGGGCGCGCACGTTCATCGGATCGAGGAAGCCGAGTGGCGGTGCCGGCGAGAGTTGGATCGGCTGCATCAGAACGTCGAAGTTGCGATAGAGGCTGAGGATCTGCCTGCCGATCAGTCGGATCGTCTGCAAGCCCCAGGCGACGTCCTTGGGTGTGGCCTCCTTGGCCGCGCGGTAGCCGACGAGCGCCAGCCATTCGAGCGTGCTTTCGTCAAGCGGGCGCTGCATCTTCTCGGCCCAGTCCTCGTAGCCGACGATGCTCACCGCGCCGGAAACGAATCCCTGTGCCTTGTACAATTGACGCAGATTCACGCCGAGCGTCGGCATCTCGATCACCGTGTGGCCGAGTTCGTGCAGCAGCTTCACAGTCCGCTCGAACGTCGCCTGAACGTCGGGATGCAGTGGCGTGTTCTGGATGTTCTCCGTGCAGTAGGCGATACGAAGCCTTCCAGGCGGGGTCGCGATCTCGTCCATGTATGAGCGCGCCTTCGGTGCCGGCGCATAGGGCGCGTCGTCTTCGGGATAGCCCGTCCAGTCGAGCATGGCTGCGCTGTCTCGTACCGTGCGGGTGACGACGTGGTCGACGATAAGGCCATGGGCGCGGCCGCGATCGTCTGGGCCGCCGGGATTGCGGTTCTGTGTCGGCTTCATGCCAAACAGTCCGCATTGCGCCGCCGGGATGCGGATCGAGCCGAGGCCGTCAGACGCGTGTGCCATCGGAACGATACCGGAGGCGACTGCGGCGCCCGCACCACCCGAGGAGCCGCCAGTGCTGTGATTGGGATTCCACGGGTTGTGGCAGCTGCCGAGAAAGCGCCCTTCGGTCGTGCCCGGTATGCCGAATTCTGGAGTGTTTGTCTTGCCGAACAGTACGAGACCCGCCGCGCGATAGCGCCTGGTGAGTTCGGCGTCCGCGTCGGAGACGTAGCCAGCGAGAAGGGCGCTGCCATTGGTCATCGGCCAGTTGGCGACGGCCATGGAGATGTCCTTGATGAGGAATGGCACGCCTTTGAACGGCCCGTCCGGAAGTCTCCCTTTCGCTACCTTCCGTGCTTCGTCGTAGGCCTTGTAGACAATCGCATTGAGCGCCGGGTTGTGCCGCTCGGCGCGCGCAATTGCCTCTTCGAGAAGTTCGAGCGGAGTGGTTTCTCCGGTGCGGACAAGCTTGGCAAGGCCAAGGCCGTCAAAATCGGCATATTCGGGAAAAGCCATGGCGCCCACTCCTCATATCGCTGTCCAGCGATGGTGACGCCTTTTCGCCGGCTCCGGCAAGCGAGAACAGGCAGTCAAAGCGCTAAGGTCCTGTAGCGCTGGTACCAGGGCTGCGCCTTCTCGAGTTGTGCGGCGAGCCTGAGTAGCGTCGCCTCGTCGCCAAATGCCCCGACGAACTGAGTGCCGATCGGGAGGTTTTCCTTGTTCCAGTAGAGCGGAACGTTGATCGCCGGCTGACCGGTGACGTTCTGCATCGCCGTGAACGGCACATAGTCGATCTGGGGGGCGAATGAGATCATCAGGTCTTCGTTGTCGAAGTCGAACACGCCGTTTTTCTCCGGCGGGCGCCCGAGTGTCGGCATGAGCCAGACATCGTAGCTCTCGTGAAAGCGTCCCATCTCGCGCGCGGCGCCGTTGATGACGCGCTTGGCGTTGAGATAGTCACTCGCGCTGACCTGCTTGCCGGCAAGATACATCGACCAGGTCAGGCCCTCGAAGTGCTCGCGGGCGGGCTTCTGGCCGGTCATTTGAGCGATCAGGTCGATGCCGGCTGCGAGGCCGCCACTCCAGAACGCCTGGAACGCGCCCATGAGGGTTGGCTGATCGAGAACAGGCATGTCCTCCTCGACGACATGGCCGAGGTCCTCGCACAGCTTCGCGGCGTGCTTCGCCGCCGCGACGCAATCGGAATGAAGCGGGTTGCCGTCGAGCTTCCTGAGGGTCACGGCGATACGCAGCTGCCTCGGTTTTCTCCTTATGGCGTCGAGATACGATCGTGGCCCCGGCGGTTCGGCATACGGATCGCCAGGCATGTAACCGCGCACGACGTCGAGCGCTGCGGCGGTATCGCGCACCGTGCGGGAGACGACGAGGTCGTTTGCGAGACCGTCAAGCGAGTCGGCAAAGTCGGGCCCGTGGCTCAGGCGTCCGCGCGTCGGCTTCAGCCCGACGAGCCCATTCGCGGAGGCAGGTATGCGGATCGAGCCGCCGCCGTCGTTGGCATGCGCGAGGGGGACGATTCCGGCGGCCACGGCAGCGGCCGAGCCACCGGAGGAACCGCCGGTCGAATGCGCCAGGTTCCAGGGATTGCAGGCCGCGCCATAGAGCTTGGACTCCGTCGAGGCGACCAGACCGAACTCCGGCACGTTGGTGGTGCCGAACGGGATCAGACCTGACGCCTTGAACTTCGCGACGAGGTAGCTGTCGCGCTGTGCTGGCAACGACGGCAGGAATCGCGAGCCTTGCCTTGAAGGATAGCCTTCAGTAGCCGCCGCAATATCCTTGATGAGAAAGGGAGCCCCAGTGAAGGATCCTCTCGGCAACTTTGCCGTTGCGGTCTGACGAGCGCGGTCATAGTCCTTGAATATGATCGCGTTGAGCTTTGGATTCAGCTTCTCCGCCCGGGCGATCGCCTCTTCCATGAGTTCGGCAGCCTTGACCTTGCGGCGCGCGACGAGCTGCGCAAGTCCAAGGCCGTCATAGGAATCGTATTCTACGAACGTCATCCCGCCCCGCACGTGAAAGTGCCGCTTGCCAGATTAAACGAGGGATTGCCGCGTTGTCACTTTGTGACGCTCGCCGACGAATAGGAGCGCTGTCGCGCGGGGGCGCTTCGCTGTCCTTGTCCGGACCCTGCAACGCAGGGTGAAGCGATCCCAAACGTCCGATTAACCGGAAACTCGATTGGACCTTGGTCCAATTGAAGTCGCACCGGGGAGCGCGCATGTCACCGCGCCACGCAACAATAGCCGCGGTAGGGAGCAAGGCATGAGTGAGCCCGCAGAGAGCGCGAAGTCCACGTCGCGGTCGAGGAACAAGCCATCGGACCTGAGGCAACTGATCGTGACGCTGAGCCGCCAACATGGCGACGTCATTAAAGTGGAAGAGCTCGAAAAATCTGGAAAGCGCCATGAACTCATGGACGAGGAGTTCGCTGCGCTTGCCGGCGACGATGAGGCCGCCGACTTCTTTCCGGCGCTCGAACACGCCTATGCAGCAGGTTTTGCAGACGCGGACGATGAAGGCTTTGAATTTGGCCCGGATGAAGAAGAAGAGGGAAGCGACATCGAACAATTCCTGCTTCACGGGGTCGCGGCCCATCCGTTTCTTCGCCACGAGGTTCGCAAGGTGATTCTGAGCCGCCTCGTCCGCCGCCAGCTGAGGAGAGGACACAAGCGCCGCGGAGGCAAGATTCGCGGCACCGCACATGACCTTGAAGCTGACGAGCAAAGACTGGCGCCAAGGGAGGAGAAAAAGGCGAAGGTGAAGGATTGAACGTGCGATCGAAGTCGACGCGACGACTGCCACACGGCGTACCAACCTGGAGAAAGGAAGAAAAATGGCCCGGAATGAAAGTGTCGATATCGGTTTGAACGGTGGTGATGAGGACGGCCGCCTCGCGCGGATTCTGCTTGCTGGGCGGCGCCGTCGGCGCCGCAGGCTCATGGGGCTTGCGCTTGCCGATAGAATGCGGGAGGCCGACACGGACGACATAGACGATGAGGAAGAGGAAGACGAAGGCCCCGAACATCGTTTGGCCCGTCTTGTTCTGGCGGGGCGCGTTCGTCGGCGTCGCCGGCTGGGCGCGCTCGCGCTCGCCCGCAGAATGCAGGAAGCTGCAGACGGCGGCGAGATCGATGAAGACGAAGATGAAGAAGGTGACGAGCACCGTCTGGCTCGGCTCATTCTCGCCGGGCGTGTTCGCCGCCGCCGCAGACTTGGAGCTTTCGCGCTCGCTCACAGAATGCGCGAGGGAGCGGAAGCGGGTGACGTCGACGAGGACGCGGAGGAGGGCAACGACGAGCACCGCTTGGCTCGCCTCGTCCTTTCTGGTCGCGTGCGCCGGCGCCGTCGCCTGGTTGGACTTGCTCTCGCGCGTCGCATTCTCGGCCGCGAGGAGGAAGGGGAAGAAGACGCCGACGAGACGGAGGCTGAAGGCGGTGAGGAACACCACCTCGCCCGTCTCGTCCTCGCCGGGCGCATCCGTCGGCGGCGCAGGCTTGCAGGCCTCGCGCTCGCCAGGCGAATACTCGCCCAAGAGGAAGAGGACGAGGTAGACGAGGACGAGGAAGAGGATGGTGGCGGGTATGAGCATCGCCTTGCCCGTCTGGTTCTCGCCGGTCGCGCGCGCCGGCGCCGGCGCCTTGGTCGCGCAGCTTTGCTTCGCGAAGCTGCCTGACGCGTAGCGACGAGACTTTCTAGCGCGAGGCCGATGGCCTCGCGCTAGTCGCCTCGTCGCCACGCGTTGTCGTGCGACAGTCAGCGTTCGCGGCGCTGCAACAATCGCCCTGTGGTCAATTGCCGTTTCGCCGTGCGTCGACTTAAGATGCGGCGCGGGCAGGGGGTTGTCGCAATGAAGATTCCGTTTGAGCGTACCATCTCGGGCGCTTATCGCTTCGCCTTTACGAACATCTTCTCCATTCTCGGCATCGGCTGGCTGCCGTACCTGCTGATGGCGGCATTGATCGGCGGGCTGATCTATCTTGCTGCCCCGTCCTTTGTTGCATTGTTCCAGGCCATCCAGACACAAAAGCCCGATCCCGCGGAGGCGATGCGCTTCATTGGCGCGATTCTCGGGACCGAGGCGCTCCTGTTGCCTCTGATCCTGGTGATGTCGTCCATGGTTACGGTCGGCGTGATGCGCAAGGCACTCGGTCAGCATCCCGGACCGGTCTTTGTCTTCTTCTCGCTTGGCAGCCAGGTATGGCGCCTGATCGGCGCATACCTGCTGATCTTTCTGCTCGCATGGGGCGGCGCGATCGTGGCCGGCGGCGCAATCGGATTGACGTATTATTTGCTCGACAAGTTCGTGCCTGCCGCTGCGGCGCCGGCAACGGTTTTGCTCGGTATCGCCGCGTTCCTCTACTGGATATACGCCTTCGTGCGGGTGCAGTTCTTCATTCCGGCGGTCGTCGTCGCCGAGAATCACATCGGAATTCGTCGCTCCTGGCATCTGGGAAAGGGCAATTTCTGGCGCATCGTTGGCATCATGTTGATCATGACGATTCCGATCGGGATTGCCGCACAGACGATCGAGGGTCCTGTCCTCCAGTACGGGCTCGGCGGCGCAATGGCCGCGCTTGGACCGCATCCGTCGCCTGAGGAGGTACGAAACCTGTTTTCCCTGTTGCTCACTGCGCTCAAGAAGGTAGGGCCGGTGCTCGTACTGATTCAGATCGTGCACTGGGTACTGCTGTCGGGACTTGTGGGCGGAGCTGTCGCCAACGCCTATAGTCTGGTGACCGGCGGACAGGACATCGCGCCTCCGGCAAAGGGCACGGCATGAACAAACTTCCTGTCGGAGAGACGATCGGCTCCGCCTACGGATTCACTTTCGGGCAGATTGGCGCGATCATCGGGCTGATCTGGATACCCACGCTGATCAACGCCGTGGGGAGCTTCTTCATCTTCGGCGCCTACAACGGGGCCATGCAGCAGACATCCGGTGACGGCATGCCGATGATGGCTGGGCCATATGTTGGGCTGATGTTTCTATACTTTCTTGTTGCATTCCTGCTGGTGGCGATGATGGCGGTAGCCATCACCAAGCAGGTCCTGGGCCTGCGCAGCGGAACGCCGTTTGCCTACTTTTCGCTGGGCAGCGCAGAACTTCGTGTCTTCGGCGGCATATTTGCCCTGTATCTGCTCTTCGTTCTCTTCTTTCTGGTCTTCGCGATCGTCGTCGTCGTCGTCGGGATTGTGGGAAGTACCTTGGCGAAGCAGAGCGCGGCTGTGGCTCCCCTGGTGGGCGCACTGGTCGGCCTGCTGGCGATAGCGGGGTTCGGCGCGATGATCTACATCTTTGTGCGCCTGAGCTTTCTATTCGTGCCGTCTGCGGTCGTCGATGGCGAGTTCGGATTGTCGCGCAGCTGGCAGCTCACGGCAGGAAATTTCTGGCGCATCGTTGTCGTGGGCCTTGCGGTGATGCTCCCGCTGCTGCTGGTCCAGGGTGTGAGCGAATACTTCATCCTC
>Ga0335070_10008010_pt1 | contig 12392 bp, 16 predicted proteins | sample Lox_Sample_13_FD_206722 | JGI IMG/M metagenome (GOLD analysis project Ga0335070, IMG submission 206722) | Soil microbial communities from Loxahatchee National Wildlife Refuge, Florida, United States - Lox_Sample_1.3 | ecosystem: Environmental > Terrestrial > Soil > Wetlands | place: USA...
CGGTGCCATTACCAACTGCCCGTATACATGCTCCCTATGTCCTTCCTGTGCTGTCATTTCCTTCACCCCTTTCTTTCCTTATTTTCCCTGTTGATTCCAGACTACCACACTACAACCACAAAGATAATTGGAAGAAACTCCTATTTGTAAGGGAAATGTATCCTACGTGATGAGAAAACCTCAGTATAGGATAGAGATGAGGGGCAATATTAGGTTCTCCTGCGAACTAACAGCTATGGGAAAGCTCACTTATCAAAGATTTGTGAAAGTACTGCACAATACTAAGGATTAACAAGGATGACCTTCTTTTTCTCTACCCATCAATTTTATTGTTCTCACTGACATGCTGCACCTCCCTAAATCTCGGTCATCCAGCCCCTGCCCTGGGCAGCAGCACCCTTCTTTATCGCTGCGAGAAAGGTTGACCGTAATGCATCGCTCATCAAGGCCCGCTTCACCTGAGGAAGACGCAGAAAGCCTCCGACAAAGCCTCGCATGAATTTGTGAGTTATTCTCCGCGGACTATCAAAGAGCTGGTTTTGAAGCGTACCCCTTTCAAGGCACTGAAGCATAATACGCTCAAATGTGGTCTCCGGCGTAATAACCCTCTTCTTCTTCCGGACCAGAGCCAATGCCTTGCTCTTGCACTTCAAGGCGCATACCCCGCAGCCCAGGCAAATTCCTGCATCCGTGACAGGCTTCTTCTTCCTTTTTGATCCAGGGGCATTGTCTGCAACCATAGTCCTGGCATCGATGGGACAAGCCCTGGCACACAGGCCGCATCCTATGCACTGCTCCAGATCGGTGTCAGGCAGGAAACTCGACGTAATGACAACATTGGTATACCCCCACTTTTTCATACCAAGGAGCAGATGGCAGCAATCGCTGCAACAGTGGCACAAATAGGCGGGGTTCCTCTGCACATTGTCTATATTGAGCACCAGACCGAGTTCTTTTGAGCGCGCGACATTATCCTTCATTTCAGCCCTTGACACCTTTCTCGCAAAGCCGCGCCGCGTCAGGAACTCCGCAGCTATACCAAATGAGGAGCAGGTATCAAGCGGTATATCGCAGGTCTTTGTCCCGGTGTGCGTGGCCACATGCCTACACGAACAGGTGCCGACGGCGAACTTGTTTTGTTCCTCAATGATCGCAGAGGCCCGCTCGTAATCGAGGATCTCGACATAATTCTGCTGATCAATGACATCCTCGTGAGGGATGGTCCTCAGGAGACTGACCTTCTCACCATGAGCACAATTTGAGGCAAGAAAATCAGGCTGATTGAGCATGTAGTCATGAAACAGCATGCTGAGCTTCTTCCAGTCCTGGTCCGGGGCGGTCCTCATCATGGTAAGCTCAAATATCCCCACTACCAGGGGGGATGGCATATAGTGATAAGAATCAGACAGCCACATGTCCATGACCAGTCCCTTCGAACAGAGACTTTCCAGAAGATTGCGGAGCCGAATCTCGTCGTATCCGGTCACTGATTTCAGACCATCAAAGGTCGTCAGCGTAGCAGGCATCCGCAGGACAAGATCCACCTCCTCCTGCCCATAGAGCTCTTTCAAAAGAGCATGAAAGGTTTCATTCCACGGAGCACGGAAGGTCAGATTATCTATCTTTGCGCCAAGCCTTCTGTAAATATCTTTTCCAGCGACATGTCCCATAATAAAGAACGTTCCCCTCTAGAAATAAATCCAGTGATGAGAAAAGTATACAGTAAACACAGGGAAGTCGTAAGCTTCCCCATTACGCATGGACAAGGAAACGAATGGCTATCGCGTCTTCAGCAGGAGGGCAGTCGCACACGGTACCCGGCTGCGCCTGGTAGCTCTCAATCAAAATGGATTGAAATTGTTCAGAGTTTCTCTGTAAGTGCGGTTCGTCAGTAAGGCTAAGGAAAAAATGGGATGTTTCCCGGATTAATTTCTAGGTGATGTCAAAAAAACAAGAAGTGCAATACCTTGGGTTCTGGGTATGCATTAGATTGTTTTTAAGTGGGTGCTTTGGCAGATGCTTTAGGCTTCCTCCTCGCTGCTGGAGGCTTGCTCACCACATCTGACTCCCGCTCCCTAACCCATTTACTTGGTTCTAAGCCTTAACCCATCCCAAGGCATTGACTTCTTCTGATTTCAGCCTAGCACCATTTGATATGGTTGTCAAGTTTTATGTCCCGGACAGTAAGGCAATGGATTGGGCAATAAGTCCGACGCTACATTCCGACAGCGAACATTGCTTCAAGATCATGACGAGAAAATGCTTTAAATGCGAGCATTGTTTCTGATGTTAAAATGGAATCAATGCCTATCATTTTTTTGGTAACAAGATTTGCAAGGTCATCATTTGATGGGACACGGGCAATTGCAACCAGATCATAATTCCCACTAACTGAATAGACTTCAGATATCCCATCCAGTGCAGCCAGTTGTTCAGCTACTTCGTTGATTTTTGATCTTTCTGCATTGATGAGAATAATTGAGGTAACCATCTTTTCTCCTTGTAACCTATTTTTTATGGAGACTTCATTGCCATAACTATCTTTTATCATTCCACTTTGTCAACATTAACATAATAATATTGGCGAGTGTTTATTTTCGGCACAACTATTACTGTGGTGTTGCTATTGGATATCCCGCTGCCTTCCAGGCCTTAAGTCCGCCATTAATATTCACTGCATTCTTATAGCCGAATTCATTCAATGTCTTAGTCGCCAATGGTCCTCTGAGATCAATACCGCAGTAAACAATAATCGTAGCATTTTTATCGGGTATCATTGTATTTATCTTGAATTCCAACATCCCCCGTGATAGATTTTTTGCCCCTGGAATGTAGCCCGTCTCAAATTCATCCTTATCTCTCACATCAAGGATTACGATGTTTTCTTTATTATCAATCATTTTCTTAACATCATCAACGGATACTTCCTTGATAGAAGCCTTTGCATCTTTTACCAGTTGATCCGAAGTCTTAACAGTGCCCCCATAATTTTGTGTCGCACATGCCACAAAAGAAATGGCAATTACTAATATTATGATTTTCTTGGTCATGTCTGCCTCCTAACAGGTTCTTATCCCATATTAGCCTAAATATATTATGACTTCAATATGTTTACGGGAATGAATTATTGTGATAGATTTTAATCATGAAGAGGTTTTTGATCATGTTAGTTGTTTTATTCCCAGGACTGGTTTACGCAGAACCTTCTATAAGGTTTGAAAGTGAACTGCATGACTTTGGCACGGTAACACAGGGAAATTTATTGGAATTTGCATTTGAATTTACCAACATTGGGACTGAAGAGCTATTGATTAAGCGATTGACTGCCTCATGAGGCTGTATCGCTGAAATGGCTAGTTCTAGCCATGTGAAACCGAACGAAAAAGGGACCGTTACAGTGAAAATAAATACCGCCAGCCGCAAGGGGCTTATTGTTGAGAATGTGGAAGTGGCAAGCAACGATCCTCTACGGACTCAAATGACCTTAACGATACGAGCTTATGTCATGGATGTTGATATGCCCTTCTCCCCCAAATGAGCACCTTTGTTGGTTGCGGATGTGATTACCTTCACATTATTGATTAGCTAACACGGGTCTCACTTTTAACTTGAGCAATAGTCACAAGAAATAAAAAAAGTGGTGTTTGCTTCTCCTCGTTCTCAGCGGTTTGAACATCTTGACATACGGCCTGAGACTTTTACGTCTTTGCTTTACATCCTGCGTCTAAACTTTTCTGCTGAGTCAGAGAAGAGCAAGAGCACCACTTTGATGAGCCACCCTTCACTTTCCTTATACTCCTATTCGGAGTGGTTGTCGAATATTTTTGATGCTTCAAAACAAAATAAAAACGCCTGCATAAAATCAATTAATTAAACCTGCTGGGATCTGCTGCAAACCAGCAAGGCATACCTCTCGCCAAGATATGCATTCCCGTCAGCAACTCATTATCACCACAAAGGCCTACATCCAGCCCCTGAGGGAGAACACCCGCCTCGTCCCTGATTCTTACTACCTTTCTCTATATCCCTGGTATCACAGAGCATTCGCTCTTCACATGATTCGCAGTCAGTCGGCTACCAACTCCCCTGCGAACCTCTCCATAAGGTATGCGAGGTACTCGATATTGATATCCCACATTCAATCTCGAAGTGCAACACAAGAAGAAGCGACTTCAAGTGGTGTTTTAAAGCCCATACATTTTCTGGGACGATTATTGATCAATGATTCTATCTGAGCAATCTGTTGCTCTGAAATCTTACTGAAATCCGTACCCTTTGGCAAATACCATCGAACAAGACCATTGATATGCTCATTAGTTCCCCGCTGCCATGAGGCATAGGGATGGGCAAAATAGCACTTCAGACCAATCTCTGAAGTGATCTCTTCATGCTGGGCGTTCTCGGTTCCGTTATCGAGGGTAAGCGTCCTTCTCATCGGGGCAGGGAGTGCATATAACCGTCTGATGATGGCATCCTTTGTTTCCTCTGCACCCTTCCGCTTCAGTTTGGTAAGCAACAGCAGCCTGCTTTTTCTCTCTGTGAGACTGTTTAAGGCAGCGGGGCTCTTCCGGGATATGAGGCTATCCCCTTCCCAATGACCGTAGTAACGTCTGGTTTCAATGGATTTCGGTCTGAGATCAATCGGCACCCGGTTGGGAATCTTGGTTTTACGCACTTTTCGACCTATGCTCTTGTGCCTACGCTTCCGATGACAACGGCGCAGAGAAGCGATCAGTTCCTCACGGTCTGCTGTCTTGGGATGATAGATATACTGGTAGATCGCCTCATAGCTGATCGAAAAACCAGGATGCTCCAATGGAAGTCTCCCTGCTATCAGCTCGGGAGACCAGCCCAGAACAAGTTTCTCCAGTACGTACTGACGGACTGTCTCGTTCTTAAGCCGGGGACGCCTACTTGCCGTCTTCCTCCGTTCAGCGGCTCGATAGTGCGCTCGACAAGGCGTGTAACATCGGTATTCAGAAGAGGCGTTTCGTTTGAGTTCCCGTGAGATCGTTCCCTTGTCTCGATCAAGGGCCTTGGCGATCTCGCTCAGCCCTTTACCCTCCCAGTGCATTTTGGCTATGACTTCTCTTTCGTCCATGGTAAGATGTTTGTAGTTCTTTGGCATAGACACTTAGGATAGCATCTCCTTTCCTGCTCTCCCAAGTGTTGCACTTCATTGTTGAACTGGCGTATGTTTTTCCGCGTTCCTGTCGAACAGAAGCTTGCAGTCCGCATCGAACTCCCCATCATCAACCCAGAATGAGAGATAGAGCGGCACATGCGGCAAAAGGTCGAAACAGGAGATATAGTCAGCTTTGACCTTTCCTTCAGTTTCTCTGCCCCCCAGTGCTCCACAACGCTTTTTCGACCCATTCAGGTCTCTCTTAAAGCCCTCAGCAATCTTTTTCTCCGCGCTGCTTTGGAAGGCCCTCACCAGAGAGGCAGAGTGAGGGAAGAGCCCGAGGGGAAGCAACTCCCCTGTCAGCGGGCCTCTTCCCTTCCTGCGCACGTAATCACAGATAATGATCTTTGCCCATACATCCCCGCATGGCGCATTATTCTGGAATAACCCCTCTTTACGCAGTTCGTACAGTGTACTGATCATTTTCACCATGATCGCTTCCCTGCCATCCACGGCTTCATACATTCCCCCGATTATTTCGGCGGTATCCTTGAAGTCCACCATAACTGCCTCTTTTTCGAGTTCCCGGCTCACCTTCTCATAACTGCTGAAAGACGACGCGGCAGAAGGCGGTTGTCCCCTATCCATTGTCTCTCCCGTCACAAAGGGACATTCGGACAGGGAAGCCTGGGACTTCTTCACCTTCAGTGCAAAGGCCATACATGAAGACAGGCCACACTTGCCGCAGTTTGTTCCCGGAAGGTTCTTATATACCTCAATCACAAGCTTATTGTAGCAAGGAAAACCCGGTCGCACCTATGATCGAAATCATGACGGTTCAGAGGGTGCCGGGTTGCAGGCCAGCCTACCCGCTTCCGACCGTCCAATTCCCTGGGCTTCGCCGGTGACAGCAGGTACTTTAGTTTGACCCTTCCCGAAGACCTCAATTCTTCACACAGTAAGTGCCGCCTGCCTTTGCATCTGAATGATACATTGAGGAATCGAACGTGACGCGCAGCAATTCTTTTCTGTAAAAGCTGTGCACTATTTCTATTGGCAGGATGAGACACACGGCCGCATCGCACTGAAGTTTTGCTTGACTTCAGGTTTTCCACAGGCTAGGATTCAAGAAAAGAGACGCCCGCCGGCTGAATTCCACTTATGGATCACTCGGCAGGCGTTTGCAAGAAGGACCGGGGATGAGACGAGGTATATGTGTATGCACACTTATGCTTGCCCTTGCATTGGCCGGCATATGCCTTGCTGCGGACGAGGTATCGTGTCCTGACACGATCAAAGTTAACCAGAAGGCCATGCCTCCATCGCCTGAGTGGGACGTGTCATACAGCGCCTTATCCCACCAGCTTGAGATGGTGACTTTCTTTAGCGGCCATCCCCGTGACAATGCATCCCTTGTATATGACAAAAGATCGAAGACAAAGGGCGGCTGGGTCGGCACATGGATCTTTCCCAAGGATGCCGGCGGCCACTGGATACGTTGTTCGTATACAGGAACACGGGCAGAGCTCTTCAGACGCCTCCCAATTTCGGTGAGTGTCTGCCTGGTTACCTACGATGAGGGGTCGCATTTTCCTTCAGGGTTACCGGTTATACGAAAGATTGAGTGCCGGTAGATATCCTTTTCCCTTAGCAGAATTATCCCCGCATTGCTGCTCCTTGTCGCTTCGCTTGGCGAGGCGGATGGCGGCAAAACATTCGGCAGATTCACTAGGGACCTTTATATATTACTGGTCGAAAAGCTCGCCACCTTCGGCTTCACTAACCTCGAGAAATCCTCAAATGACAGTTTTATAAGCTCTATATGGGACCCGGCGTTAAATGCGATTTCTTCGTCTCTCGTCAAGCTTGTTTCCACAAACACTTCCATCTTATACAGATTTCCAAAGGGCGGCATAGCCCCGACTTCGCAATCAGGAAACATATCCCTAAATTCTTTCTCGCCGGCAAGTTCAACCTTGACGGCCCCTGTTGCAGCCTTCAAACGGTTCCAGTCTATCTTGTGTGAGGCTGACAACACAGCCATCGCCATTTGACCGTCCTTTTTAATAACTACGGTCTTTGCCAATTCTTTTCCCGAAACGTGTGCCAACGCGGCGATTTCCTGGGCCGTATACGCTTCGGAGTGAACGATAGATACATACTTGATGTTGTTACGTTTGAGATATTCCTTCAGTCTTTGCACCGGCATGACAACCTCCTTTTCATAAGCATTCATTCCTCTTACTTCTGGGCTATGGACGTCCATGTCCCTGAGACAAACTCACTCGTGCATTCAAAGCGAAAGCAACGAAAGAATTCTCCGGGAAAGACATTGGGGAAGAGAAACCGGGATGTGACCCTGATAAGAATTACTTTTTCTCGACAGGGTATTTGGCCTCCGACCATTCTTTCCAGCCGCCCTTAAGGGCCTTTGCATTAAAGCCTTTTGCAATCAGCTTTTCCGCCACACGGGCGCTCGTCCCTTCTCGCGGTCACGCGCAGTAGAGGACTATCTCCTTTTCCTTTGGCAATGTGCCTGCCCAGGTGTCGACGGTCGTCGGGTCCATCCGTTTAGCATCGATAATCTTTTCGCCGCTCTCTTCCCAGTCATTCTTAGCCCTGACATCCAGTAAAACCAGATCGGGTGATCCAAGTTTGGCCTTCAGTTCCTCCTTCAAAATGCGGGGCACTTGCATGTTCGTGCACCCAATGAACATAACAAGAACTCCAAGTATTGCGAGCAACATCGCTCTTTTCATATGTCTTCCCTCATCTTCCGTCCCAGTTACATTTCTTATTAAAAATCATTTTGTCTAAGAATATTCTAATCCGACCGACGCCTCTATTCAAGCGCCAGCATTCTTTTCTATATCACGCCGGTCACCCCCTTCCTATAATGCCCCTTTTCATCGTGCTATAATGACATACAGCATTTTACTGTATTTTTTACTCACAGAACATGAGGAGGTAGTATGTCTAAAACAATAAGGATGCATGCTCTTACGTCCGCTCTCGTCGCACTTATCTCTGCGCTACTTTTTATCTCCCTTCAGTCCCTGGCCGCAGAACATCCAAGCGAACACCCTTCAGGGAAACCTTCTTCAGGGGAAGTGCCGAAACCTTTAACCAAGAAAGAAATGTCAGCAGCAATCCAGTCGTATATTGAGAAAGAAGCGAAAAAATACGGAGGATATTACGAAATCTATGACGACCTGCAAAAGAAACAACTTTCTCTCAAACTGAAGCAAATCCACGATGACCGTCTTTCCCATGTCGGCAACGATGTCTACTTTTTCTGCGTTGACCTCATCGACAAGGACGGGAAGGTCTATGATCTCGATTTCTTCATGAAGAGGGGCCCCGGTGGTGACCTGAATGTCACCGAGGTGACGATCCACAAGCAGGAGGGAAAAGAGAGATACACATGGTATGAGGAAAAGGGCATCTGGAAGAAGAAGTGGTTAATTCAGAACCCTGCTCAGCCCGCTCAAGGAGATAAACTGCCTGCGGGAAAATCGACTATCGGCGATCACCCCAATCCGCTGCCCCCTCGTTAAGGAAATCATCCGGAACAGATACAGAGCGGCAAGAGGAACTAACCTTTCTGAAAGGGGGTCAGAAGTAGAGGAATGAATTCCATTGTTTCCGGTCCCCTCGGTCTCAACACTCCGATGGGCTCCAACTCTTTTGTTGTCTCGGCCCAATGGTAGGTCCCGAATAACCTGTCCCATACACTGAAGACAGTCGAATAGTTACTCAGTTGACACATGCCTGCAAAGACATGGTGGCAGCGATGCATCCTCGGGGTGACAATGACCTTTTCCCATCTGTCCTGCGAACCGAATGGGATATTCACATTACTGTGGTGGAATTGCGATGCAGCGGTGAGTAGCGTCTCAAAGGCTGCAATCCCCAGGAGAGAAGGTCCCCATAGGAGTATGACCGCACCCTTTATACTATTTGTTATCAGGAGTTCGCCAATATGGAACCTTGAAGCTGTCGTCACATCTATTTCCATGTCAGAATGATGAGCCTTATGAAACCTCCAGAAAAGACCGATCCTGTGATTTGCACGGTGCATCCAGTAGTCCCAGCAGTCAAAAACCACAAGGGTTGCAAGAACCTCTGTCCAGCCACGGAGACCTAAAGCCGATACGAGACCAAAGGCGTGCAATTGAGTAAAACGGACTGCAGCATAGAGAGGAGAAAACAGAATGAGATAGAGGATGAGGGAGTTGAGAATGCTTATACTGGAGTGAAAGACGATGCGGAAAGCTTTCTTCTGCCCGGACTGTGCAAAAGGATGACGTGCCTCAAAAAAGAGCATGCAGGCAAAGAGCGAAAGATATGCTATTGATCTCACAAGAAAGGGATTCATCGTTCTATTATAGTCCAACCAGTATTCGGATCAACTCAGAGGAATGTAGTTCGTCTTTTTTAGCAACTCTGGGTTCACCTGTAAGTCCGCACCCGGATCCAGCCGCAGCCTCTATCACCGCACGGCCCAACACCCGGAATCTCAAAGCCTTCCCGAACATTTGGACCTTGAGCCTTTTCATTGTATCTGATTATTATAGATACATAAGGGATTATATGGTTCGCGAAATCATGATCGAATTTGCGAAGAGGACCGGACTCTTGCCTGAGGCCTCTCTCCCGAAGCGCTATCTATGGACTGATGCTTACGCGGTCTGCAATTTCCTTGGGCTCTATCGTCAGACGAATAATGAGCAGTACAAGCGTTTCGCTTTTGACTTGGTCGATCAGGTGCATGCCACGCTGGGCCGGCACCGCAGGGATGACCCTCGTACCGGCTGGATCAGCGGCCTGGATGAGGAGGAAGGCCGCAGGCACCCCACGAAAGGGGGGCTGAGAATAGGGAAAGAGATGAACGAACGGCGACCGGAGGAGCCATTTAATGAGCGCCTGGAATGGGACCGGGACGGGCAGTATTATCATTACCTGACACAATGGATGCACGCCCTCCATTGTGTGACCAAGGTTACGGGGGATCCGACCTTTCAAAGGTGGGCGATAGAGCTCGCAAAAACAGCCCATGCAAGGTTCACTTACGTGCCACCAGGCGGGGGAGAAAAACGCCTGTACTGGAAGATGAGTATAGATCTCTCGTATCCGCTTGTGTCGTCAATGGGTCATCACGACCCTCTTAACGGACTGGTCACTTACAGCGAACTCCAGTCGACTGCGGGGAAATATCCTGAGGGATTACCCTCGCCAGATCTCAACGCGGAGATTGCCGGCATGGCCGTGATTTGTGAAGAAAAGAACTGGAGCACTGATGACCCCCTTGGCATTGGCGGTCTCCTGATCGACGCTTACAAAATGGCACAATTAATTGCTGCGGACCGCTTCATGCGACCGGACCTCCTCGGGACTGTTTTGGATGATTCGCTCACAGGATTGGACTACTTTGCGAGAAAGTCTCCCTTCAAGCTCCCCGCTCATTACCGGCTGGCATTTCGAGAGCTGGGATTGTCGATCGGATTACAGGCCATTGAGAGACTTCAAGTGTTGATTGAGCAATATCCGGATGCCTTCAAGAAGCGGCATGATGTCCATTCGCGTATCAGAAACCTCATGGAGTACGTCCATCTGAGTGAGCTGACCAATGCATTCTGGGTTGAGCGCACTAACAGAGAATCCAGCAGCTGGACAGAGCATCGCGAGATCAACATGGTTATGCTTGCTACCAGCCTGTCTCCCGATGGGTATCTCCCGCCTCTATGACTGATCCCCTACCTCAGTCTGGAATATCATCTCCACCTGCTATGTAGATAGGTGTTGGATGTTACAACTGTTGCGGTTTTCCATCCAAACAGTTAAGAGTTCTTTTTCGTTTTCTTCCTGTAATCGAAACTGACCGTTTTTTGCCGAAGGTGAGATGTACAAGTAGAAATACTCGGCGAACCGATTGGACGGAGAGTAAGGTTAAGTGTAGAACGCCGCACATGTGAAATATCTGTAAACAGGGTCTGATAAACAGGGAGTCACTTGAGAGGCCGACGGAGACGTGTTAATCCTTTAACCTATCCACACTGTCTTATCAAAATCCTTCATGCCTTCTACAATATGGTTTGTCGTTCCTCTGTGGCCCACCTTCAGTTCGTTCTCAAGTCCATAATGTTTGAGACATGTTCCACAGGAATACATTTCGACACCCATCGCCTCGATTTCTCTTAGGATCGGCCAGATGTCAGCATTTGTAGTCGTAAGGTTCACGCCCGCATTCAGAAAAAAGACTGTATGGGGAACTTGTTTATAGGCCTTTATGGTTTCGAAATAGGCCTTCATCAGAATTTTGCCGAGATCTTCTTCTTTTCCCATCGTATCAGTGCCAACAACAAGCAGCAAGGTTTGTTCTGTCTCTGGTACATTCCTGTCACCGGCCGCGGGAGCACATGAATATCCTTTCACGATCTTCACCCGCCAGTCTTTACCTTCCCTGATTGTCTTGGCAGAAAAAGCATTGCTCTTCGCGAACAATGCAAGATTGTCTGCCGAGGCTTCATTGTCAACAATGACTTCAACAATGCCTTCTGTTATTTTCGACAGGGCTTCTTCCGCCATCATAACAGGCTTCGGGCAATCCTGGCCTCTTGCGTCAATAATCATGACAATCTCCTATTTTTAAACCTGTATGGTTAAAAAAATCACCTCTCCTCTTTTGCCGGCAGGACATGAATTGCCTTGATAATAAGCTGGACCTTATCTCCCGGCTTAAGCTCAAGATCCTCCGCCGACTCTGTCGTAAGGACCGAAGCCATCTCAGTCGGTTGCGTGATATCGTATTTTACAAGCGACATAATATCTCCCTTTTTGACCGATTTTACTGTCGCAGTAATATTGTTTCTTGCTCCATACTTCATAACAGACCTCCTCACAATATTTGATTTTGATGTTGTTGAAATGCATCTCCCTTATCTCTCTCACAGGTCGAATTAACGCTATCTTCGGCATATTCAACACATAGTGAGACACCATCGCAAAGATCTCCACCTGTACCGACCTTTGAGACATCACACACCACTATGAAGAGCTTTGCGGGATTGTTCATTCCTTTATTCACGATGCCGCTCAGAATACCCCGTGGTCAAATTTCGGAGCAGGCAGATACTCCCACTTCTCGCCTTTCCTGAATTTTGCCTCTATATCAAGACACTTGAGCGCATATTCGAAGGCATACGGAATACCGGGACCGCCAGGCACAAAACCTGCCAGGATCATGCCCACTGATGCGGCCTCGAAT
>Ga0335070_10008015_pt1 | contig 12387 bp, 8 predicted proteins | sample Lox_Sample_13_FD_206722 | JGI IMG/M metagenome (GOLD analysis project Ga0335070, IMG submission 206722) | Soil microbial communities from Loxahatchee National Wildlife Refuge, Florida, United States - Lox_Sample_1.3 | ecosystem: Environmental > Terrestrial > Soil > Wetlands | place: USA: Florida...
CGCCAGCAACTGTCGCAGCACGTACTGCAGAATGCCGCCGTGCTGGTAATACTGCACTTCCTGCGGCGTGTCGATGCGCACCGTCGCGTCGAACTCGCTGACTGTGCCGTCCGGCTTCGTCGCCCGCACTTTCGCGGTCTTGCCGGGCGCGAAGTTCTTCAGCACATCGACCAGTCCCACAACGTCGTACACCTCTTCCCCGGTGAGGCCGTTCGTCTCCGCGGTTTCTTCCTGCAGAAACTGCAGCGGCAGGATGCCCATTCCGACCAGGTTTGAGCGGTGAATGCGCTCGAAGCTCTCGGCCAGAACCACCCGGATGCCCAGCAGCCGCGGCCCCTTCGCCGCCCAGTCGCGCGATGACCCGGAGCCGTATTCCTTGCCCGCCAGCACCATCAGCGGCACGCCCTCGGCGCGATACTTCACCGATGCATCGTAGATGAACATCTCCTCCCCGTCCGGCAGATGACGCGTATACGCGCCCTCCCGCTGTGGCGTGAGCTTGTTGCGCAGCCGCACGTTGGCAAACGTCCCTCGCATCATGACTTCATGATTGCCGCGGCGCGAGCCGTACGAGTTGAAGTCTGCCGGTTGCACGCCATGGGCGATCAGGTACTGTCCCGCCGGGCTGTTCGCCTTGATCGATCCCGCCGGAGAAATGTGGTCCGTCGTCACGCTGTGACCCAGATAGCACAGCACCCGCGCGCCCGAAATATCGCCCACCGGCGCCGGCGTCTTCGGCATGTTCTCGAAGTACGGCGGATGCTTCACATATGTGCTCTGCTCGTCCCACGCAAACGTCTCCCCCTCGGGAACCTTCAATCCCTGCCAACGTGCGTCCCCCTTCAGGACGTCCTTGTACGCCGACGTAAACGTCTCTTCCGTGATGTACTGCTGCAGCACCTGGTCCACTTCCTTCGCCGTCGGCCAGATGTCTCTCAGGAACACCGGCTTGCCGTTGCCGAAACCGAGCGGCTCCTTGTACACGTCGATGTCGATCCGCCCTGCCAGCGCGAACGCTACCACCAGCGGCGGTGACATCAGGTAGTTCGCCCGCACCTCCGAGTTGATTCGCCCTTCAAAGTTGCGATTGCCGCTCAGTACCGACGCAACCACGAGATCTTTCTCCGCCACCACACTCGACACTTCCTGCGGCAGCGGTCCCGAGTTGCCGATGCATGTCGTGCAGCCATAGCCGACGACATGGAACTTCAGCTTCTCCAGGTAAGGCAGCAGTCCCGAACGCGTAAGATACTCGGTCACCACCATCGAACCCGGCGCCAGCGAGGTCTTCACCCACTTGGGGACATCCAATCCCTTCTCCACCGCCTTCTTTGCCAGCAATCCCGCGGCCACCAGTACCGACGGGTTCGACGTGTTGGTGCAGCTGGTGATCGCCGCAATCACTACGCTGCCGTGATCCAGCGCGTTCTCCAGCGCCACCTCGGTTGCGACCGCCGCCGGCGCTTCAACGGTGCCGTCCGCTCCGCCTTCACTCTCCCACCGCGCTTCCTGCTTCGGTGGAACCTGTTGTCCCGGCTTCAGCAGGGTTGGCAGCGCCGCCATGAATGACTTGCCCGCCTGCGATAGCACCACGCGGTCCTGCGGCCGCTTCGGCCCGGCGATGCTCGGCTCCACCGTCGAGAGGTCAAGCTGGAGAACGTCCGTGTATTCCGCCTCCGGAGAATCCGGCGTGTGGAACAGCCCTTGTTCCTTGTAATACGCCTCTACCACCGCAACGTCCTCCGCCTTCCGTCCGCTCAGCCGCAGGTAGCGCAGCGTCTCGTCGTCCACGGGAAAGATGCCGCACGTCGCGCCGTATTCGGGAGCCATGTTCGCAATCGTCGCGCGGTCGGCCAGCGCCAGGTTGCGCAGACCGGGCCCGAAGTACTCGACGAACTTTCCCACCACGCCTTTCTTGCGCAGCATCTCGGTCAGCGTCAGCACCAGGTCCGTCGCTGTCGAACCCTCTTTCAGTTTGTTGGTCAGCCGCACCCCCACCACTTGCGGAATCAGCATCGACACCGGCTGTCCCAGCATCGCCGCCTCGGCCTCAATGCCGCCGACGCCCCACCCCAGCACACCTACGCCGTTGATCATCGTGGTGTGCGAGTCGGTGCCGACCACCGTATCCGGATACGCCATCGGATTTCCGCTTTCACCCTTTGCTCCGACGAACACTACGCGCGCCAGGAACTCCAGGTTGATCTGGTGAACAATGCCCGTGTCGGGCGGTACGATCGCAAAATTCTCGAACGCCGTCTGCCCCCAGCGCAGGAACGCATAGCGCTCCTTGTTGCGCGCAAACTCGAGTTCGGCATTGAGCTGGAACGCCTGCGGCGAGCCGAATTCATCCACCTGCACCGAGTGGTCAATCACCAGCTCCGCCGGCCACAGCGGATTAATCAGCTTTGGGTCTCCACCCAGCGCCTTCATGGCATCGCGCATCGCCGCCAGGTCCACCACCGCCGGCACGCCGGTGAAGTCCTGCAGCAGCACGCGGCTGGGCATGAAGGCGATTTCATCCGTCGGCACGCTCGACTTGTTCCACGCCGTCAACGCGCGAATGTCATCCGCCTTCACGGACTTCCCATCTTCGCGGCGCAGCAGGTTCTCCAGCAGGATTCGCAGCGAATACGGAAGATGCCTGGTCGTGCAACCGTGCGCCTCAACCGCACTCAGCCGGTAGATTTCAAATGGACGGGAACCGACGCGGAGGGTGGACCGACTGCCAAAGCTGTTCATGGATAAGTCCCTTCTGGCTTGATTGGATGATCTGGAACGCGGATTGACGGCACGGCCTGCGCGGTTGTGCCGCGTGAAACCCTCTATCTTAAATCCGCCAATAGGGTGCTGAACAGGGGCCAAACCGACCGAATCGCCCGCCTGTGCTTCGTACCCCTGCATTCGCTTTTCCCCAGTCGTAGAATTACCCGTGCACCGCAGGTCACCGGCATGAAGCTTCGTTCCCTCGCCTGTTTTGCCGTCCTTCTCGTCACGGTCCCGTTCCTCACGCCTCGGGCGCTGGCGCAGAGCGCTGTGCCCAGGATTGGTGCCCTGGAGATTCAAGTCAAAGTGACGGCCGAAGACGGACGCACTCCCCTGCCGCAGGTTCGCGTGGAACTCCTCAACCTCAACGGGATTCCTCTGCAGCAAGCATTCACCGATGCCCAGGGCCGCGTCAACTTCATCCTCGACGCCAACCGCCTCGAAAGGGAGTTCCGCGTGCGGGCCAGCGGAACAGGCCTCGAAGACACCACCTCCGACCACATCCTGTTCGATCCTGATATCGAAAGGCAGGGAAGCGTCCGCCTGGTTTACCTGCAGGTCAAGCGCACCGATCAACCTTCACCCCAATCGCCCGCGGCCGTCACGTCTGTTGCCGCCGCCCAAGTCCCCAAAAAGGCCCGCAACGCTTTTCATGACGGCCTCGCGTCGTGGCAGAAAAAGGACTATCAGCAGGCCGCCGCCGACTTCCAGAAAGCGACCGAGTTTTACCCCCAGTATGATGACGCATTCAACTACCTTGGCATGGTGTATGCCCGCCTCGACCAGGCTGACAAGGCCCGCGCCGCCTTTGAATCCGCCGTCAAGCTGAACGACAAGAACGCCTCCGCCGACCGCAACCTGGCAGGCATCCTGCTCAATGAACATGACTACAAGCGCGCCGCCGAGCTGGCGCAAAAGTCCGTCGCCATCGATCCTTCGAGCGCCTTTGCCCTGACGGTCCTGGCCATCGCTGAACTCCAGATGGGCAACCTCGACGCCGCGTTCCGCTATGCCCACCAGGCTCACGGAACTCCGCACGAGGGATACGCCCTGTCTCACTACATCGCCGGCGTAGCCTTGGAGCGCAACCACGATCCCAAGGGAGCGAAGTTTGAATACGAACTGTATCTCCGCGAAACTCCCGACGGCCCCGAAGCTGCCCAGGTGAAGCAGGCATTGGCCCGCCTCGCCGCCTCCGACCCTGCGCAATAAATCAAAATTGACGTGCTGGTTACCAAAGTACAGGTGCTTTGCACTTTCGTAACTTGACGGCCTGCCGCGACTCTCTCACACTGTGATCGGTGGGACCTGTCCCGCTGTGGCTTGCTGTTTCTAGCTGCCGGCTCGACTGCGGCAGCATGCGGTTGTCGCCCGAAGCTGAATTCCGTTTCGAGCATTTGGCCCGAATTTTGGAGGCTCTATGGCTAAATCAACCAGCCTGCATTCTTCGCTGCCATTCCCAGAATTCCCGCAACCGGCTCACAACTCATTTGTTTTCAAGATTTTGTCTATAAGTCATTTGGCTGCAGGATTTTGCGGCGCTGTTTTCGCTAACTCATTGAAAATGGCTATTTTACCGCCAGGGGGAGGGGGGTACCCCATGTCCGTACTCCCATGCAAGTCCCAAAATGGGAGGTGCTGGCGCCTGCCTTGCCATCAACTGCACCTGCGCGTCGTCCTGCGTGCTACGCTGGCCCGTTACTCTTTTCTCCACAGGAGCCGCTATGCGTAGAGTTCTCTTAGCTTTGTCACTTGTAACCGTAGTATGGATCGCAACCCTCGCGCTCCACGCCGCCTCCCTCGCCGGCGTCACCCTGCCTGACTCGCAGCAGGTCGCCGGCAAATCGCTGGTGCTGAACGGCCTCGGCCTGCGCACCAAGATGTTCGTCAAGGTCTATGTCGCCGGCCTGTATCTCGAGCAGAAATCGTCCGACGCCTCCGCGATCATGAAGTCCGACTCCGCCAAGCGCATCGTGATGCACTTCCTCTACCATCCCAGCAAAAGCCAGATGGTCGATGCTTTCAAGGAAGGATTTCAGGACAATGCGCCCGACGCAGTCAAATCCATCGAACCGGATCTGAACAAGCTCTACGGCGCACTGCAGGACCTCAAGGCCGGAGACGAAATGGTCTTCACCTATGTGCCGGCAACCGGCACGACCCTCGCCATTAACGGTCAGGACAAATTGACCATCGCCGGTGAACCCTTCGAGCAGGCGCTGTTGTCCGTCTGGCTGGGCCCTAAGCCGCCCACGGCCGACGTGAAGAAAGGAATGTTGGGTCATTAGTTGCGAAAGAGTGAAATTCGAGGCACGGGCGTCAGCACACCGAGGTGTAACAACTCTTATTGCCATCGCCCGGGTGACCTGGGTCACTGAGGAGCGCGACCCGACAAGTTACGCTTAGAAGCCGGCCTCTCTGGCAGCGCTGCAAGTCTGGGCTGTTTTTGGTTTGTCCCGGACGCACGGCGTTCTCGACTGCTCGTCCCTCGCCTCGACAGGAGTAGCTTGTGCCCGACATCGGCTGCGTCGCGCTTCCCAGCATCGGTGCAACTCTCAGCCACTATCGGATCACCGACAAGCTGGGAGCTGGAGGAATGGGCGTTGTCTATCGCGCCCGCGATTTGCGCCTCGAACGGGACGTTGCCGTCAAGATTCTTCTGCAAGAAACGCCAGCCACGGCTCACAGCGTGACGCGCTTCCATCGCGAAGCGCGCGCGCTGGCTGCGCTGAACCATCCCAACATCGCCGCGATCTACGGCTTCGAAGAGTTTGGCTCGTCCGGCGCTCTGGTGATGGAACTGGTAGAAGGTTCGACCCTCGCCGAGAGGCTTGCTCAGGGCCCCTTGCCGCTCAAGCAAGCGCTGACCATAGCCCGGCAGATTGCCGAGGCCCTCGAGTGCGCCCATGAGCGTGGCATCATCCACCGCGACCTGAAGCCCGGCAATGTCAAGCTGAAGGACGACGATACGGTGAAAGTGCTTGACTTCGGTCTGGCGCGCTTCCTCGATCCGGATCGCCACACAGAAAGCGAAGAGCCGCCGACCACCCACAGCGTCTCCACCTCCGAGCCCGGTGCCGTCGTCGGGACACTTGCCTACATGTCTCCGGAGCAGGCGCGTGGTGCGAAAGGCGACGTGCGCACCGACATATGGGCATTTGGTGTCGTGCTCTACGAGATGCTCTCGGGGCAACGTGCATTCCACCGGGCCACTTCGTCCGACTGCATCGCCGCCATCATCAAAGAAGATCCTGATTGGGTCGCGCTGCCTGCGCATGTGCCCGGTGCCATCCTGCGACTGCTGCGACATTGTCTCGCCAAAGAGCCTCACGACCGGTTGCATTCCATCTCCGATGCGCGTCTGGAGATCGAGGAGACACTCGAGGGTACGAGTGCCGTAGAGACTCCTGCGGTCCGGCGGCCATTCCACCATCCTTCGCTGATGTGGACCCTGGTTGTGCTGGCGACAGTATTTGCTGTTGGGACAGGGGTGCTGATGGGCTGGTTTGCCCACCGCAGTCAGGCAGCTCTCAAAGTCTCAGAGCGTTTCAGCATCCTGCTACCTCAGGATGCTCCCATGGCACCAGCTTCTGCCATGCCACTGGCCGTGGGGCGCTCCTCGCTGGCGTTGTCACCTGATGGTTCGCATCTTGCCTATGTGGCGCTGGTGAAGGGAGAAACGGTTCTGGTCGTCCGCGATATGCAGCGCGGCGACTACCACCAGCTTCCCGGTACCGAAGGTGCCCATAGCCCCTTCTTCTCGCCCGACGGGCACTGGGTCGGTTTCTTCGCGCACGACAAGCTCAAGAAAGCCAGCACCACGGGTGACCCGTCAATAACACTATGCGATGCCACGCTGGGTTTTGGCGGGAGTTGGGCGCCCGATGGACAAATCTACTTTTCCACGGATTATTCTTCCAAAATTTTCAAGGTTGACGATGGCGGCGGCGCGCCGCTCACGGCGACCGGGAAAGGTTGGGAGATGATACCGAGCATGTTCCCCGACGTATTGCCCGATGGTCGAAGCGTACTCTTCAGCACTCAAATCTCCTTCCTCATTGGCGCTCTCGATCTACGAAGTCAAGTGGGAACCGTCGTGCTGCGCGGTGGTACGTTTCCCCGGTATCTGCCAACGGGACATATCCTGTTCGCGCGCCGTGGCACGGTGCAGATCGTACCCTTTGACGTACACCGTCTCCGAGTTCAAGGGCCGCCGGCCCTGTTCGTCGACAACGTCCGCACCGAGCGTGACGGCGCGGCCCAGTTTACGGTTTCTAAGACAGGAACCCTTGTTTTCGCTGCCGGTAGCGATGGGGCCGTGGGCTCGCTGGTTAGCATCGATCGCAACGGCAACCAACGTCTCCTGCAGGCGCCCCCAGGTGACTACAGCGCATTTCGCATCTCGCCTGGCGGTACGCGCGTGGCGATTCCAGTGAATACCTCCACCGGCGCGGATATCTGGCTCTACAACATGATCAGCCGAACCACCACCCGTCTCACCTCGGACAACCAGAGCAGTTTTCCGGTCTGGTCTCCCGATGGATCGGCGATCTACTACATGAGTTGGCACGATGGTACGTTGAACTTGTACCGGAAACCGATTGCCGGTGGAGAAACTCTTCAGGTCACCCATTGGCAATCGTCGGGCGGTGCTCCGCTCGTCGTATCGCGTGATCGCAAATGGCTGCTCACGGGCAAGAACAGCCGTGATACGCGAGAAGACCTGACAATTTTGAAGCTTGGCGACGATGGCCGTGCCGTCGAGGAGATCCCGTTTCTGGCCACCAATTTCAGCGAATGTCTCGCTGACGTCTCGCCCAATGGCCGCTGGGCAGCCTACACGTCTGACGAGTCGGGCGGCTGGGAGGTTTACGTCACTTCGTTTCCTCATGCCGGGGAGAAATACCGCATCTCGTCCGCGGGAGGCGAAGAGCCGCTCTGGTCGCCCGACGGTCGCGAGTTGTACTTTCGCTTCGGCACGAGGTGGTTTGTGGCTGATGTAACAACGGGTGACCGTTTCACTGCCGGCCATCCGCGCGAACTGTTTGCAGGACCTTTCGCTAATCTCCCGGGCTATTCGTATGCCGTCATGCCCGACGGGAATCATTTTCTGGTGGTCGAAGGCGTGGACCAGAGCAAGACCGTCACGGAACTCAACGTCGTGACGAATATTTTCGACGAGATCAGGCGTCGGACTGACAGCGCCCAAAAATGACACAGGAGAAAATTGTCCCGCGCCTGTACCATTTTTACTGATTCTGTAATGCATTTCCACCGTGGCGGGACCAGGCGGCTGCGTTGTCAGTGGTGATGGTTTGGAGCGCTTTCCCGTTCGCCGCAGCTCACGACGCATCTTCTGCCCCGCGCCCAGACTGAGCCGCAAGCGCTGCCCCGATTCCGCTTCCGTGCCTGCGGCCCGCGCCTGGGCTTCCAAAATCCTGCGCCCGCAGTCGTCGGAATATGCTTTTGCCATCGCCAGGCCTGTCGGGTGATCTCGCCACCTCGCAGGGAACGGCGCTATCGAACATACACGCTTAACTACCTCATCTAGAACCCGCGTGGCCCGAACGAAACAGATTTTTTCAGCCGAACCGGTACGACCCACAACAGCAGCGGACTCTGGTGTCTGAGAAAACTCACGTTGCGATGGATGAGACTGTTTCCGGAAGACTCTCCACGCCCGGCATCCACCCAGCCTGCCAAATTCCACATGCTATGATGTTTCAATTTTTAGGAGCCCAGATGACCTCATCGCGTCGCCAGTTTCTTAACACCGCTGCTGGAGCGGCTGCCATTACTATTGCCGCATCGGCTCGCTCGTTCGGGAACACCAAGGTCATGCAAATCAACGCCAACTTTCCCACGCCGCCTGGGCCCGACCGCCTTCCACCCGAGTGGTATCAGCGCAAGATCAAGCAGGTGCAGGCCAAAATGGCCGAGCGCAACCTGAACGCGCTGGTATTGCTGAACGCACACAATGTGGTGTACACCACCGGATACTTTCACCTTCCCACCGAGCGTCCGCTCGCCGTGTTGATTCCCGCTTCCGGCGACCCTGCGCTCTTCGTTCCCGGTCTCGAGTCCGATCAGGTCAAGCTCTGGTGGATCAAGGACGTTGAGGTGTACTTCGACTATCCCGGGCCGGTCAACCGTGTGCAATGGATCTTCGAGCGCGTCAACGCGCGCGGTCAGGGAGGCGGAACCATCGGTATTGAAGAATGCACGCCGTCGCGCCTCTCCCACATCAAGGCTGGCGTGCCGCAGGCGAAGATCGTGGATGCCGGTGACATCGTAGAGCAGATGCGCTGGGTCAAGGATCAGGATGAGATCGGCGTGATGCGCCGCGCCGCATACTTCGCCGACTACACCGTCGCCGCCGGCCGCGCCTACATTGAAGCCAACGGCAGCGTAACCGAAAACGACATTCTCAAGGCCTCGGCCGATGCAGTTGCCGACAAGATGGCGAAGGAGCTCACCAGCACCGTCGGCATCGAAATCTCACCGCCTTATGGCGGCCTGGTGCCATTCGGCGTGCGTTCGGCGTTTCCGCACGCGGTCCCCAGCGCCGACAGGCTCAAGTCCGGCGACGCACTCATCCTCAGCTTCGGTGCCGGAGTCGGCGGTTATGCTGCCGAGTCTGAGCGCTCCTTCTGCGTCGGCAAGCCGAGCGACCACGCCAAGCAGCTCTTTGACGCTATGCTCTCTGCGCACGACACTGCGGCAGCCAGCATGAAAGAAGGCATGGTCGCCGAGGAAGTCGACAAGATGAGCCTCGATCAGATCCGCAAGGCTGGCTACAGCCAGTTTCTCAAACACCGCACCGGCCACGGGATCGGCCTCGAAGGTCATGAGGCGCCTTGGATCGCCGAGGGCGACAAAACTGTTCTGCAGGTCGGAATGACGTTCAGTTGCGAGCCGGGTGTTTACGATCCCTCCTGGGGCGGCTTCCGGCACTCGGATACGGTCATCGTCGGCAAGACCCAGGGAGAGATTATCAACCGCTATCCCACGCGGCTGGACGACATGATCATCCTGATCTAGCGGGGAGCTTGGCTGATTTGCTCGCCCCTGCGATATGCTGCCGGCTGCGCCAGGTCATCGCCGCTCCGTAGATCAGCATTTCCACGCAGAAGAGCTGGATCACCGAGATGATGGTGATCGCCGCGCGGATTGCGCGGCCCACTGGTTCCACCCGGTCGGCCAGCGCGTGCGACGCCAATACGTAGCCTCCGGCGAGCGCGGCAAATCCAATGGTCGAAGCGACCCAAATCTTCGTTGCCGGTGAGAGCTTCGCTGTGATCGATTTGGTTGCAGGAGGCGTGCGTTGGTACCACGTTGCGAGCCAGAGGCAGACGGCAAGCAAGCCAAGAACGCTGCTCGCATCTTGCAAAATTCCTGCGACTGCCATTCTGTGCCAGAAAGGCACGTTGACGTATTCGGTAAGCAACGGCCACCAGTTTGCAACGCGCGTATAGGAATGCGTGAATTGGTCCCAAATCAGATGTGTCAGCGTACCTACCGCAATCCAAAACAAGATGCGTCCGATTTGCCTCCAGCCGCTGAACGATAAGGGAGCAGTTTTTCCCTGCAACCTCCTTTGCCATCCGGTAGGCAAGAGTTCGATTGCCGGCCCTTTGACCACTTTCTCAAACAGCCACAGCACCAGCATTGCCAGGGGAAGGGTAAAAAGTAGTACCGCCGGAAAATGATGGCCGCTGCGATCCTCATCCGTAGTCTGGATGAAATACTGCAGGTCGGGGGCAAACGTCCCGATTACCAGCGCAGGCCAAACCGGCTTGAATCTGCGAAAGGGCAGCGCGGCGGCTGCGTGCGAGAGCGTAAACGGCATGATGGGCTGGAGTCTTGCTGCAATCCTATTCTAAGCGAGATGACCCCGCGGTCATCCTGCGAGGAAGGGATTACTGGCGCGCTCCTCGCCAATTGTGGTTACTGGACCGTGACCCGGCACCACGATGGTCTCATCCGGCAACGCCAAAATCGGCCCGTGTAGCGACTCGATGATCTTCTTATAGGATCCGCCCGGCAGGTCGGTCCGCCCAATCGACCCGGCAAAAAGCGTGTCGCCGGCAATCAGCATATCTTGCGCCGCGAAATACAGGCAGATACTTCCCTCCGTATGCCCGGGTGTGTGCATCACGTCAGCCACAAGCCCGCCCGTCTGCAACTTGTCGCCGGTTGTGATGCTCGCGTCAATCGCGGTATTCTCCGGCGGACGCATCCCCAGCCAGCTCGCCTGCACGTCCAGCATCTTCAGCAGCGTCTGGTCGTTGGCATTGAGCAGCACGGGCGCACCCGTCAGCCGCTTCAGCTTGCCAGCTCCTCCGATGTGATCGATATGGGCATGTGTGATCACGATCTCCTTGACCGTCAATCCGTGCCGTTGCAGGATCGCCGTTACCTGCTCAATATCGTCTCCCGGATCGATGACAATTGCCTCGCGTGACTGCTCGTCGCCAATGATGGAGCAATTGCACGCCAGCGGGCCCACTGGCAGCATCTCGTGAATCATGCCTTCAAGCTACCATGATTCTCAGCTTCGACAGTAGCAGGAGCCAGGACTTGTTTTGGCGCCGGCTCTGCGCTAAACTGCGCCAACCTGTCGTTCACTTGGGCCTATTGCTTGAATGACCACACCAGAGCAGCCCATGGATCGCATTACCCGCATGCAGTATCGCGAGCGCGAGGTTCTGCTGGTGGATGCCAGCGACTGTTCTGCCGCGGAACTTACCGCGGTCATTAACGAGGTTCCACAGCACGTTACCCGTGAGCCCCTCGCCTCGGTGTTGATCTTGGGCGACTTTAGTCGCGCCGTTTTCACCAAAGACAACGTTGAACATCTCAAAATCGCGGCCGTCTTCGACAAGCCTTACGTCCGAAAGGCAGCCTGGGTGCTCACCGAAAACCTCGACAAAACGCTTTACGAGTCCATCCGGGCGTTCTCCGGTCGCGACCTGCCTTTCTTTGCTACCCGCGAAGAAGCCTTGGAATACCTGGTGCGTGCTGACTAGCTCACCCTGCTCTCTCGCCCAATGCAAAAGCCCCAGTCGAGGACTGGGGCCCGAATCATCTGCTGATGTGTGCTGCGGCTATTTCTTGGGCTGCGCCGGAGCCTGCTGCGTCGGCGCCGTCTTCACGTTCTCCAGCACCGATCCGCTGCTCGATCCGCTCCGTTTCGCCAGCACTGACAGCGTAATCGACGTAACCATGAACGCGATTGCCGCATACGTCGTCGCGCGCCCCAACACCGTCGTCGCGGTTCGCGTGCCGAACGCCGTCTGGCTGCCCGCTCCGCCGAAGGCCGCCGCGATGTCGGCGCTCTGGCCGTGCTGCAGCAGCACGACAGCGATCAGAAAGACACAAACCAGAATATGAATAATCGTGACCAGAATTACTAGCATGGAATTCTCAACTCTCGTGTCGGGCGCCGGCTTGTGGCCGGGCGGAATTTCGCCTCGTTCTCAATTTCGATTCGCTGCGCTGCACAGGGCAGGGTGAGCGATGGTGCGGAAGGGGGGACTTGAACCCCCATGCCTTTCGGCGCCACCCCCTCAAGATGGTGTGTCTGCCAATTTCACCACTTCCGCACGTGCGACCGGTTGC
>Ga0335070_10008016_pt1 | contig 12387 bp, 9 predicted proteins | sample Lox_Sample_13_FD_206722 | JGI IMG/M metagenome (GOLD analysis project Ga0335070, IMG submission 206722) | Soil microbial communities from Loxahatchee National Wildlife Refuge, Florida, United States - Lox_Sample_1.3 | ecosystem: Environmental > Terrestrial > Soil > Wetlands | place: USA: Florida...
CTATCGGCCAGCGTTTGCCGACGCTCAACCCCACTGACGATCTCACCTGGATTAAGGGAAAGCACACGATCACCACGGGATTCAACCTGCGTTTCATTCATAACAACACGGCGTCGGATGCCAACTCGTTTGCGCGGTACGGATACGGCGCGACGGAGCTGATCGGGCTGGGCGCGGACATCGACAACGCAGTGACGGCTTACATCCAGCAACGCACCGGCAACCCCAATGCCCAGCTCGCCGACCCGACCTCGGTAGCCAACGGCATGGGGGCAATTCTGGGAATCGTCAACGACAATTTCCACACCGACTTTTACGGCAAAACCGGCAGCCCGTTGCCCCAAGGGACGCTGCAGGTTCGCAATTTCGTGGAGCGCGATTACGCCGCTTACATTGGCGACACCTATCGCGTGAACCGGGCGCTCACGCTGAATTTCGGCGTGCGGTACGAAAATTTCCGCCCGCCGTACGAATCCAATGGCATTCAGGTGACTTCCACATTGCCGCTCACCTCGTATTTTGCCCAACGGGATTATCTGCAATCGCAGGGGGTGCCGCAGAATGCCATGCCGAATGCTATTTTGCAGTGGGCCTTGAACGGTCCGGCGAACGGCAAGCCGACGTGGTGGAGTCCATTCAACAAAGCGTTTGCGCCGCGGCTGGGCCTGGCTTATGCTCCCGCGGATCACAGCGGGCTGATCGGCAGGATCTTCGGCAAAGCGGGCGTATTCCGGGCGGGTGCGGGCATGGCTTACGACCGGTTCGGCAGCGACCTGATCACGCAGTACGACCAGTACGGCTCTATCGGCTTGGCCACGCAATCGAACTTCCCGGATTCCTACAGCTTCTCCACCAGCCCCCGGTTTACCGGCAGCGCGCCCGTGGTGCCGCCGAACGCCGCGGAGACCTTCCCATTCACACCGCCTAACATCGCCGCCATCAGCGGCGCGTTCGAGGGCATCTCGCCCAACTTGAAGCCACCCTACTCTTATCTTCTGAACGCCAGTTTCGCGCGTGAGATTCCGGGCAAGATGATTCTTGAGGTCGGATACACGGGCCGGCTTTCACACCGATTGCTCATGGAAGGCGACGTCTACACCCCGCTCGAGTACTTCAAAGATCCGAAATCGGGAATCACCTGGGAACAGAACGCCAATGCCGTTCGCAAATTGTTCGATTCCGGCTTGACGCCGGCCATGGTGCAGAAGAATCCGAGCCTGGTGCCGACTCTGCCCTTCGTGGAGGATATGTGGCCTGGCCTGAAGAACGTCGATTTCCCGGGCAGCGCCTCCGCGAATTACTTCAATTGCGTCTACAACGACTACGGCGGGAGCTTCCTGGATTGCCTTCACGCGCTGGACCGCAATACGACCAGCTCGTACGTGAACGGTAAGTGCCTGTCTAAGTACGGCTGCTATACGTTCTTTCCGATCCAGGGCAGTTCGATGCCCACGTGGATGAACGCCGGCACTGCAGCCTACCACAGCCTCACGATCGCGTTGCGGCGGCAGTTCAGCAGCGGTTTCTCATTCGATTTCAACTATGCCTGGTCGCACTCGATAGATCTTGGATCAGCGGCTGAATCGGGTGCCGGACCGCAAGGCGCTGCGATTCAGAATATTTTCAACACCAAGGAATTCCGCGGCTCCTCCGATTTCGATATGCGGCACAACATCAGCGCCAATTTTCTTTATGAGCTGCCCATCGGCAAAAACAAAATGTTGCTCCGCAACGCACCAGGCTGGGTGAATCAAATCATCGGCGGCTGGCAGGTTTCGAGCGTGATCCGCTACCGTTCGGGGTTGCCATCAACCGTCGCGGGCGACCTGGCTTATAACGCAAACTACTGGCTGAATTCGCTGGCAGTGATGACTCAGCCGGTGCACACCGCCACGCAGATCGACCAGAACGGGATTCCGAGCATCTTCGGAAACACGTCCGCTTCCAGTTCGTTCGAGGACGAGTTTCCGGGGCACAGCGGCTCGCGCGCAGTGGTTCGCCTGGCGCCGTTCTTCAATACGGATCTGACGCTGGCGAAGTCGTTCAAGCTGCCGTGGGAAGGCCAGCGCGTGCAATTCCGCGCGGAAGCGTTTAACGCCTTCAATAACGTGAACTTCACGAACCCGAGCCTGTCGCTCCTTGCGCCGCTCACTTTCGGCGAGTTTCAAGGAGTGGCGCCGCCACGGACGATGCAGTTCGCGCTGCGGTACGAATTCTAGGTTTGGGCCGGGCACTCGCTCGGCCTCCTACCGATAGTAGCCGCGGCCATCATATTGTGCGCGAAAGTCTCTGAGCTCTCGCAAATCGCTCCACAGAATGGAACGGGCGCGTTCATCCAGGCCGCTGTGATCTACGGCCTTTTGGATCGCTGCGATGGAGTCGTCCAACTCGTGATGATCGAAACGTCCGGCGCTCCACTTGCGATGGAATTCCCACAGTTCCTCCCTAGCCTTATCGAGCCGCCTGGCTTCGCCGCGCGAGTAGGCCGCGCTTTGTGCGTAGCGCAGATCCGCCTGCACCTTGTCCATGATTGTGCCACGGTATCCCTGGCGGCCGTAATAGCCGGGGGCGTCACGATCGGAATAACGATCCTCGTCGCGATAACGGGGATAATCCTGCGCGTATGCGCCGAGGGCCATCAGCAGCAAGCTGCCGCCGGCCCAAATTCGAATCAAGAGGCTTCGCATTTCTCATCCCTCCTCGTGGCGAGAGACGCAAGCAACCGGTGCGGCGGTGCCTGAACAACAATTATTTATTGTTAATGAGAGTTGCCTAGGTGAAGCTGCGGAGTGCGGCGGCTTCGTCGTCGTGCATGTCAAAGATGGCGTAATTCTTGGTGATCAGCAGTAGATCCTTGACTCGCTTGCTCAAACCCGTGAGCTTCAACTGCCCGCCGACTTTGGAAAGTGAGCTGTGGCCGGAAATCAGCTCCCCGATTGCCGAGCTGTCGATGTAGGAGACTTCGGTGAAGTTCACCAGGACCTTCTTCGAGCCTTTCGCAGCCAGAGTACGCAGAGTGTCGCCAAGCGCGCTCGATCCTTCACCGAGGGTGACGCGGCCGGCAACATCCACTACGACCACGTCACCTACCTGCCGCGTATTCAGCTTAATACTCACCCTTTGAACCTCCGGAAACTAATCTTATCGTGTTCTTGAAAGACAACATGCGGTCGTCAGGCGAACGTAGATACCAGCTCAGCGGGCAGCAGCTGCATAGCTGCCGCTTCGGACCACTCAAGTTCGTGGCGCACGACATCGAAGAAGGCACTGCGCGTGACGTCCTGGCCTTGCAGCCGGCTCGCCAGAATATCAGCGCCGGCGAGGCCCTCGCTCAGCGTGATGACGCCGTCTGACAACACTAGATCGTAGTTCCCCCAGCGGCTGCGGTACAGGCCCTTCCGGTTCCAGCGCACCGCCGAGTGGAGCGCTTCCACCAAGCCAAACATAGGAAACAAGCGACCGTAAAGCCGGGCCAGGTCGCAGCAGACGCTGGCAAAATCCGTGATGTTGGCGCCGTGCCACGCGCTGCGGAGGGGAATAGGAATCAGGCCGAACAGATTCGAAATGCTCAAGCGCGTGGGACCTTTGAAGCGCGCGAAGCTCAAAAACGGCGCACCATGCAGTGCGAGCAGTGATGCGGGGATGAAGGCTGCCAGCTCCGGGTGTCGCAGCGTGACCGATTCGTCCGGCGGCGCGCACGCGCCGTCCCAATATGCCTCGGTCACATTAACATACTGGGCGCGATGACGCGTCATGATTTCGGCGAGACCGGTGCGCCGCAAGTACTCCATGTCCTGCTGCTTGATCCACGCGCGGTGCTCGCAGGCTTCAGTTTCCCAATTCCAATGGGCTCCGCCGACGTTGCGGCTGCTGGTGTGCCCTTCGACGATAACCGCGCGGCCGGGCAGCGCGCCGAGCAGCAGATCGAGGGCCGCCGGATCGCTATAGGTGCCGGTAGCGTAGCCGTGCCAGGTGACCTTCACGATGTACGTGTCGGACTGAGGCAGCACGCCGGCGAGGACTCGCGCCAAGGCATCGCGATTGCGAGTTCGCGCTATGAAGCCCGTTTGCGGCGACCTGGTATCGACAGCTTCCCAGCGCTCGCCCGACCAGATTTGGGGCGCGCATTCCGATCCTTCGGATCTTGCCGAGCGGGTGCGCGTGGCTTCTCGGCTGCGCTTCTCCTGCCAGAGCCGCGTCATGCGTTGTGTGAGCCAGGAGGTGATCGCGGGATGATCGCCGGGCGGATCAACTAGCGGGCAGCACGAGAAATCCGGATGCCGCCGCTTGAAATTCTCGAGGATGGTGCTGGCGTAATCGAGATGTTCTGTGCGCCACTGGCTCTGCGGAACCAGAATCCAGTGCAGCGGTTCGCGGGCGCAGCGATCGAGAGCGGCGCCGAGAAAATCCTGCGGATGGCGGAGAAAAGCGACCTCGCCCCGGCCCAGGTTCAACTGCTCCCAGACCAGTCGCATCAGCCGGTAGGACTGCGCGCGGCTGCCGCTATCTCCGTGTCCGCTCGCGACCAGGAGCAGGCCGACGCGCTGCGGAGGAACCGGTTGGCCGGCGAGCGCTCGCGCCACCAGATCCGCGAAACACTCCACCAGGAGCGGATGGCAGGGATCCACGTCATCGTGGAAGACCAAGATGTTGGAATGTTCCCGGCGGAACTCGGCGAGGATTTGGCCGAAGGCTTCCCTTTGCCAAAGGTTCCAATCGAGCGCGGACGGTAGGACGAAAATTTCACGGGCTCCGCTCGCGGCTTCCTCGCGGAGGGCTCGTTCAAGAGCTTGCTCACCCGCATCTTCGCCGGGATGCATAACGAGCGAGGCCAGGCGTACCCGCGGCGTGAAGCCCAAAATTCTCCCGACCGGCTCGCCGAGCAAACCGGCTTGCGCCTGAGCGCGTGACCAGTCGGGCTGGGTGGGAAGCAGATCGCTCGCCAGAACAAATGAAGTCACGCGGCTTTGAGGCGGCCGCCCACGCGGTCGTACTTCACCATGGTGGCAAGCACGTCGACCATGGCGCGCACGGCGAGCAGCGCGGTGATGTCGGAGATATCGTACGGGGGAGCAACCTCCACCGCTTCCATGGCGACGATTCCTTCCTTCGCGACGCCGTGCAGAATGGCGAGGGCTTCGCGAGGCAAAAAACCGCCGGGCTCGGGCCAGCCGGTGCCAGGCACGAAGCCGGCGTCCACGGAATCGATATCAAACGAAAGATAGACGGCGCTGGCGCCCTTCCACGCCACTTCGAGCGCGATCTCGATGGTTTTGTCGATGCCGATGCGCTCGATGTCGTTGATGGTGAGCACCGTGGACCCGCGTTTGCGTCCCTGCGTGACACCGGGCCGCGGCACCTGCCAGCCGCCGATGCCGACCTGCACCAGGTTCGTCGGCGGGCAGTTGGCAATGTTGGTCGCATGGAACCACGGGCAGGTGTGCATGATCTCGTCCATGTCCTTTTCCTGCGTATCGATGTGCCGGTCGAGATGGATGATTCCCACCTTTCCCTCGATGCACTGCGCCACGCCGCGGACGCACGGGTAACCGATCGAGTGATCGCCCCCCATGATCATCGGCAAGGTGCCGTGGGAGAGGATGTGGGCCACGGCTTTCGAGATCTGGTCGTGGCTCTTGGTGATGTTGGCGGGACAAAACACGTCGCCGACGTCGCACATCTTGAGCGACTCGCGCAGGTCGACGCCCAACTCGAAGTTGTACGTGGTGTAGAGCGAGGAAATGCGGCGGATGCCCTGCGGTCCGAAGCGCGTCCCGGCGCGGTACGTGGTGGCGATGTCGAATGGCACGCCCAGGAACGCGACATCGTATTCGGCGACTTTGCGAACGTCCTCCAGGTAGGGCGTTTTCAAAAATGTGTTGATGCCGGACCAGTGGGGCAGCTCGCCGCGCTGAAAGCAACTGATTTCGGACTTGTCCTGGATGGAGTCCACGCACTCCAGGCCGAATTCCTTGCCGCGCCGGACTTCTTCCTTCCATTGCGTTGACGGCAGGGCCGCCTCGTCCTGGAGCGCTTTCATTCCCTGCAAGCCGCTGTAGTCGGGCAGCGGGCGCTTGTGCTCACGGTGATTGGGTGCGTGACGGTGATAGAAGGCCATGTGGATTGAGTTCCTTATTTTAGCCGAGCGTGGCGCAGGAAACTACGGCTTCACAGGCCTCGCAAGAAAAATGTTTTATGCGGGCTATTGGAAAAGTTTATGCCCGGAACGCGAATTTTCAGGTCACGCGCACGCTATACTACGGGCAATCCTCCGGTCCACGCCGACCCGAGGCGCTTCGAAGCTTGCCGGCCAGGATTGCCGGATCGCGCGTACTCCTTCATGACCGAAATCAAGGGGCCATTTTCGAGCTATATCTCAACCTACCGGCTGATGTTCCTGCTCCTTCTGCTTTTGGTGGGAGCTCTCGCCGCCAGAGCCGTGGATCCTGGCAACGCCGGCGTGCGTCCGGGGACGCTTCCGAAGAGCTGGATTACGGGCGGTCCGAAATGCATGGAGGTTCCGGACTGGCAGGTGCACGAGTACAATCCCGATCTCTACATTCTGCGCGAGTCCGGCTGCACTCACTATGAGAAGCCGTTTCTCTACCTTTTCTTCGGGAGCGAGAAGGTGATGCTGGTGGACACGGGTTCAGGTGATGCGGATGCCGCTGGCATTGTGAGCGAAGTCATCGCGAAGTGGCTTCGGCGGAATCAGCGCAACGCGATTTCCCTGATTGTGGCGCATTCACATTCGCATGACGATCACACCGCCGGCGATGCGCGTTTTGCAAACCTTCCGAACACTACCATGGTGCCGCTGACCGTTTCCGGCACGCAGCAGTTTTGCGGAATCAAGAGCTGGCCGGACGATGCCGGGCAGATCGATCTTGGAAACCGGGTGATCGACGTGATTCCCATCCCCGGCCACGACAAGCTGAGCGTGGCGTTTTATGACCGGCAGACGGGCGTCCTGCACGCCGGCGACAGCCTGTATGCGGGGCGGCTTTATGTGGCGGACTTCGCGGCATTCGCTCGCAGCACCCAGCGGCTGGTGGATTTCACCAAGAGCAAGACCGTCACGCACATCGTGGGCTGTCATATCGAACAGACGCGAACGCCGTATCTGGATTACCCGATCGGCTCCATGTATCAGCCGGACGAGCATTCGCTCGATCTTTCGCGGGCTCACCCGCTGGAGCTGAACCAGGCGCTGCACGAAATGGGAGGTCATCCGGTGCGCCTGGCAATGCGCGATTTTACCATCTGGCCGGTGGACGACAGCGAATGGAAATCGCTCGACCGAATAAGGGCGATCACACAGGAACAACAGCTCCGGCACATGTGGGATCAGACAGAATCGAAATGAAATTGAGACCTACACTTTTGTTTTCTGTCGTGGCGGCCCTGGTCTTACCGCTTGCCGCGCAGAAGCCTGCGTTCACGGTCGGCTGGTCAGTGTACGTGGGATGGAACCCGTACTACTACATGGCTAAGTCCGGAATCATGAAGAAGTGGGCGGACAAGTACGGGATCACTGTCAAGGTCCAGCGGTTCGACTACGCGCCGTCGCTCGAAGCCTTCGTGGCCAAGAACATCGAAGCCTGCGCCATGACCAACATGGAGGCGCTCGATATGCCGGCCGCGGCGGGCATCGACACCACCGCGATCATTGTGGGCGATTATTCGAACGGCAATGACGCCGTACTCACGCGCAACGGCGTGACGTTCAAGAATCTTCCGGGCAAGAAACTGCTGCTGGTGGAGAAGACGGTCTCGCAGTACCTGTTCGAGCGCGGAATGGCCATGAACGGCATGGAGTCGCAGATCAAGCGCGTGCACCTGGTGAACACGTCGGATTCCGATATTGCGGCGGCCTTCATCGCCGACACCTCGCATGAAGCCGTGGTGACGTGGAAACCGCTGGTTTCGCAAATTCTGAAAACGCCGGGGGTGACCAACATCTTCAACTCATCGCAAATCCCAGGCGAGATTCTGGACCTTACGGTGGTTCGCACCGACGTGCTCAACCGTACGGATGGATCCGGCCAGAAGTTCGCAAAAGCGCTCACCGGCGCGTGGTACGAGACCATGGGGCTCATGTCGGCGAATGGGGCGGACAAAGTACTGGCCGCTATTGCCGAAGGATCGCAGGACAGCCTGCAGTCGTACAAGGAGCAGCTCAGCACGACCCATATGCTGTTTACACCGCAGGCCGCGCTGCAGCTTGCTACTTCTCCCGAGATGAAGCAGAAGATGACGCTGGTGAAGACGTTCTGCTTCAATCACGGGCTGCTGGGAGAGAGTACGAAGTCCATGGACGAAGTGGCAATCCGTTATCCGGATGGCACGGTCGAGGGCAAGGCGGATCGCATCCGGCTGCGCTTCGAAAAGGCTTATATGCAGGCCGTCAGCGAGGGGAAGTTATGAGCCTCTTGAGCATTAGTGTGAAACCGAATCGCTTCACCGCCTGGTTGTTGTCGTGGTTCCTGTTTGCCGCGGGAATCAGTCTGTATTTCTACACGGCACAGAAGCGGCATCAAGAGAACCCCGACGACCGGGTAGTGCCGACCCTTGCGCAGCTCGGCGCGGGCCTCTATCAGGCGGCGATGAATCCCGATGCCGATGAAGAGCCGGCCTCCGACGCCGCGGGCCAATCCGCGCTCGAACGCTTTCGCAGCGGCATGCTGTGGAAAGACACGGTGGCGAGTGCGCGCCGCTTCTTCTATGGTCTGGCGCTGTTGTTTCCGGCGGTGCTGCTGGGCCTGCACATGGGGCTGTTTCCCTACTTCGGCACTTTCTTCCTGCGCTTCATTCTTTTCTTCGACAAGATCATCGCGCTCTCGGTGTTGCCGATCCTGTTCATCGCCTTCGGAATCGATGAGCTGTCGAAGGTGATGCTGATCGTCATCGGTGTGACACCCACCATCATCCTCGACACCTTCAATCTGACTAAGAGCGTGCCGCCGGAGCAGATTGTGAAGGGGTTTACGCTGGGGGCGCGCGATTTTGACGTGGCGTACCGCGTGGTGCTGAAGCAGATCTGGCCGCGCGTGTTGAACAGCATCCGTCTGAACCTGAAGCCGCTCATGCTTTTTTTGTTCGCGGGCGAGATGATTGCTTCCACTGACGGACTGGCTTACCGCATCGCGCTGCTGCGGCGTCACATGGGCATGAACATCATCATTCCGTACGTTCTGTGGGTCGCACTATTGCTGTTTCTGGTTGACTTGACGATGAGACTTCTCAACAAAAGGCTGCATCCATGGTTCCGGGAAGCATAACTGAACGCCCTTCCGCGCCGGCGATGCTCGATGCCGAACCCGCCGCGGATCTTCTGATCCGGTTGGAGAATATCCACGTCAGTTACGAGCTCGCGGACGGCAGCCGCAAAAAAGTTCTTGACGGAATCGATCTCGACATCCGGCGCGGCGAGTTTGTGTCGGTAATCGGCCGGACGGGGTGCGGGAAATCGACCCTGCTGCGTTTGGTTCTGGGCGCGGAGACGCCGACCGAAGGACGCGTGCTCGCGGATGGACGCGAAGTCGTGCGGCCTGATCGCGACCGCGGCTACGTCCCGCAACGGTATTCGCTGTTCCCGGACAAAAGCGTCATTGATAACATCACGTTTGGCCCCGAGGTGGAACAGTTTAGCCTGCTGACGCGCTTCACGCCAGGCTTTTACGGCCGGCGCAGAGAATTCCGCGCCGAGGCCATGCGGCAGCTTCGCAGGATGGGGTTGCATGAGTCCGACGCCAACAAATACCCCGATCAGCTCTCGGGCGGCATGCAGCAGAGAGTGGCAATCGCTCAAGCGCTGGTGATGAAGCCCAAGATCCTGCTGATGGATGAAGCGTTCAGCGCCCTCGACCCCGGCACCCGCGCAGGCATGCAGAAGCTGATCCGGCAGGTCTGGCGCGAGACCCAGACGACCGTCCTGTTTGTCACGCACAACATCGCAGAGGCGATCCATCTGGGAACACGCATTGTGGTCCTGGCGAAAGACGGCGCGGAATCCTCCGGATCGAAAGTCGCCCTTGACCTGACTGTGCCGTCGGATCTCGACGAAGAATTTGCCAAAATCGCCGGGCGCGTGGAGGCCGCCGCCGGGCATTCCCGTTTAGACGAAGACGAGTAATCGGCTAGCAGATTCGGATCCCGAAGGCCGAATCCCGAAAAGCCTTGAGAGAATCGTCACGAAACGCACACTTCCCAAATGAAGCGACAGGTTACAAGGCAGTAGCAAGCAGGATTTCAGCCGAGCCCAAAAATCATTTTATGCGAGTCATCTTAAGATGGACCTGCTCACAGGCATGTCCTGGCGGGGACGTGCGTGTTGCCAGATTCAAGCGGGTGCTGCGCGCCGCGCAACGCACTGAGCGGTATCAACCCCTGTTGGAGAGCGCGGGGCTGGCCACACCCGAAGCACTGGCCGCGGTGGATTCGGTGGAAGGGACGCTTGAGCGCCTCCCAGCCATTGCACTGGAAGAGTTTCGCGGCTCGCCAGCGGCCTTCGAAAGCCCTGGCGTGCTCAGTCCTCCACCACAAATGTTTCGATCGCCGCTCGAGCACACGCCAAAGACGGCCATCCTGATGCCCGGGTTCGAGCAGACATCGGGGGTGAAGGTAATGGCCCACAACTGGAGCAAGAGTCTGAAGCGCTTCGGAGCGAGCGCACTGGCCGCGCCCCTGACCGTGCTACGCGAACTGGCCGCCGCCGTGGAGCACGGCGACCAGGAAATCGGCGGGCTGAAACACTTTGTCATTCCATTCACGGGCGGCGAACAGGGCGAACTGAGAGAAGACGATCGGGAGCTCTTCTGGAGGGTTTTCCAGGTGCCTCTGTTCGAGCAGCGCCTGGGATTCGACGGCAGGGTCATTGCCTACGAATGTGAAGCGCACAGCGGGCTGCACATCGTACCGGAACGCGCGGCCTTTGAGGAAACCGCAGGCTCTGAACTGCTGTTGACCTCGCTTACCGATCTCCGTCACCCGACACTGCGCATTGGCACGCGCACGGCCGGCTCGATCCAGCATGAATGCTGCGATTGCGGAAATGCCGCACCCCGGCTGGTTGGCTTCAGGCCACTGGCCGCAGCAGCGGCTTGCTGATTTATGCCTCGTCGCTGGAAGCCTTCGCTCCGCAACATGCACGTGTCACCGCGCTCACAATCAGCGCCCGGCGGTACTCGCGCAATTTCGCGAGCTGGCGGCTGACGAGCCGTACGGCCGAATCGAGCTTGTGTGTGCAACCGTCGAGGAAACTCACGATGGCCTTTTGTTCTTCCAATGGCGGGAGCGGAATCGAAAAGTTACCGTATCGCTCGGCGCTCACGTTTGGGATGGTGGATTGGACAGCGCAGACCGCAACCTGATCACGGAACATCTGACTCTGCGTGTAGTAGAACAGGTAATCGGGCAGAACCCTGCGCCGGTCGGACCGTAGCCGCACCAGATAACCGGCGAAGCAGGCGCGGCCCCACTCGGCGCGGTAGCGAAGCGCCTTCCCGACGGTTGCGCCGCTGCGCGCCAGCAAGATGTCGCCATCCTGAAGCAGGTAGCGCGCGGCCAAGGGCTCGGGGAGAGACTGGAATGTGTCCTCGTGCAACGTGCCGTCGTCATTGAGGTCCGTGATGCGGATATAACGCGGCGCGGCGCGATCCTCCAGCACCGCAGGCTCGTTAGCGCCATAAAGCAACGCACCCGAGCGGACGAATTTTAACCGCGTCACCGGCCAGCGCGCCGGAGGATCCCCAGCGACAGCACGGCTGATCACAGCAGTCCGCTTTTCTTTCAGCAACTCTTGCAGCCTCTCCTTGTTCTCCACCACTTGATCGACCCACGCCGTCTTGCGATCGAGACTCGCGGCGATTTCACGCTGTTCGGCGAGATCCGGGATGCGCACCTTCTCGGAAAGATAGGCGGCGCTGTCCAGATTCTGAATGCCCGTGGTCTGGTTAATCGAGCGGCAATTCACCCTTGAGTACAAGAGCGCAGCGTGCAGATAACACAAATACCGCGGATCAAATCCGGGCGCCACGAGCATGCGGGCGATGAAATTTGACGGTACGGCGGGGGTATCCGCGTCGTAAAGCACGACGGCGCCGACGGGTTGATTCTCGCCTCCCCCGGACTTTTCCAGCAGCAGATCGCCGCGCGCCAGCATTCTTCCACGCCGTTGCGGTTGCGTTATGGAACGCAGCGTGGGCTGGCGGAGGTCGGCGCGGAGCCGTACTCGATCAAAATCATTAACTCGCACGCAGATGATGTCTCCGGCATCGCCGCACGGTTCGCCGCCCCAGACACCGTTCGTGCAGCCGATCACTGTCTGCCTGAGCCGCACGGTACGCCAATGCTCTGGCGCCTCACCAAACAGTTCGATCATGCGGA
>Ga0335070_10008017_pt1 | contig 12387 bp, 13 predicted proteins | sample Lox_Sample_13_FD_206722 | JGI IMG/M metagenome (GOLD analysis project Ga0335070, IMG submission 206722) | Soil microbial communities from Loxahatchee National Wildlife Refuge, Florida, United States - Lox_Sample_1.3 | ecosystem: Environmental > Terrestrial > Soil > Wetlands | place: USA...
TGTTCTGTGCCGCGAGTTGGTAGAAGCTGTGCGCGCGGTCAATCTCACCATCGAGTTCTGATATGTATCCGAGATTATTCAGCGTGAACGGATCGTTCGGATCGATGAGATACGCGCGATAGAAAATTTTGCGCGCTTCCTCGTAATGATGCTTGCGCACTGCGGCCACGCCCTGCTGATTCAGCTTCTGAACTTCAGTCGGTTTGCTCTTTTTGGGCAGCGGCAGCCGCAATTCTCCCGCGAACGCAGAGCAGCCGACCAGCATTGAGACAGCAAGGGCAGCACGGATTGCGAGGCGCACAACACACGTAGAGGGCATGATGCCTCCGGCGATCGCCATGAAAGGCTGGAACCGCTCAGGCAATTTGGATGGAGCAAGCGCGCGAGGTGTTGTGCTGCTCGGAAAGGTTTACTCGGATTCAGCTGCTCTCGACGGCAACTTTCACGGGCAAAACTGTAGCTCGAATCCGCATCGCACCACGAGTGACGAACAACTGCGAGCGCCGATCGGTATCGGATCCTGAGAAGCACCTTTCCGAGATGTCGTTCCGCACGCGGTCGGCGGAGTCCGCATGAATTCTAGAAAATTGAGGTTAACCCTGGCGCTCGCGATTTGCGCCGCTGCGCTTCCGGCGTTATCGCAAAACACGCAGCCTGGGCCGGAATCGTCCAACAACACTCGGAGCGCACCTGACGTTCAGGTGGGTGCGCCTAGTTCCACTACGCCGCCCGGTCAACCGAACACCGGAGGACCGCTGCAGCAGCCCACAGGACAGTCGCCAACCCCCGGCGCTCAGACCGGAACGAATGGCTCTCAGACGGGTACCACACCGATGCCGGGGACAGGCTCCGATCCCACGGATCGGTCCACACAAACTCCGGACGTGGACACGAACAAAGGGTCTTCCGACGTTGGCACGTCGACTGTGAAGCCGGATTCAACCACGACACCAGACACGTCGACCACGCCCGCAACCCAGAATCCTCCGCAAGATTCGACCTCGCCGCAACCAACACCGGGCACCGTGCCGGAGACCAAGGCCCCGGACGGTGGCAATTCGACGCCGCAGGCCTCGCCCGAGTCGAGCAAGCCGGAACCAACTCCGCACACCACGATGCTGCCTCAGGCGAATGGCACGGAATACGACCCCCTGTTGGAACCTCCGCCGCTGCCGGAGAAAACACTCTCGCTGATTGGCGGAGTAGCACGCAAAATCGATCCGGTGCGCAGCCGACTTACGCTTGAGCCGTTTGGCGGTGGCAGTCCTATGCGTGTCTATTTCGACGAACGCACGCATTTCTATCGCGACGGGCGCGAGACCACAATGCTGACCGTCCATCAGGGTGACCGTGTGTACGTGGACACGATGCAGTTGGGCGCCAACGTTTTTGCACGCAGCGTACGCGTCATGACCCACTCCGGTGAGGCGCGCGCCAGCGGACAGATCGTCTCAGTCGACGGTCAGCGGGTTGTACTCAACGACAGACTGTCGGGCGAGACGGTGTCGTTCGTGGTGTCTCCGCAAACCCAAATGACGACGGCTCCGGGACTGACCAACGCTCGCCTCGTTCCCGGGGCGCTCGCGCAGGTGCAGTTTTTACCGGGCCCGAAAGGCAGCGAGGCCAAATCGATTCAGATCGATGCTGTGCCGGGCTCCTCATTTACCTTCCAGGGCCGGGTCACCTACGTAAACATTCGCGACGGAGTGCTGGCTATCGAGAACCAGGGGGATGGACGCAATTACGAACTGCGCTTCAACCCCGACCAGATCGCCGGCCGGGAGGGCCTGACCATAGGCGCGCAGGTGCTGGCTAAAGCTTCTTACAATGGCCAGGCGTTCGCCGTCCAAAACATGCAGATTGTCGCCAGCGCAAGCCCACAATAGCTGTCGCCTAACTACAAATGCCCTGCCGACAGGATAGTCGACAGGGCATTCTGCTTTCTCCCCGAATCTTGCTTACAAATCTTGCCTCACAACTCTTTTTTGGGAACTTCGTGCTTGAACAGGATGGCCGCAATCAGCAGGACGGCGCAGGCCAGCAGCCACTCTATCCGCCATGTCTGTACTGCCTGCCATTCAGTCAGAGTCGACGCGCTGTAGACAATTCCCGTCAGGACGGCGGCGAGCAGACAAATCGCCGCAATCGCGACACACACAAGCGAGGTCGTATTCAGTCCAAGTGCGTTGCGAACGGAATCAATATCGACACGGTCGATCCAATTCTGGTGGAACTTGCGACGAAGATCCGCGCCGCGGGTTGCGCCGCAAACGTGGCAGAATCGCGCACCTACCGCATATTGTGTGCCGCAATCGGCGCAATAGCTGGTCGCCGGAGTCGCAACGAATTCCGCCGCTTGCGCTTGTGCCGGCCTCCAGTATTCCTGCGCGTAGTCTTTGCCGAGGGCGTCCATGTGAAGCTCCTGCACATATGCTGTGCAAGAGCTGTGCCAAACCCAATAGCCTAGCATTCAACCCATTTCGGCAACTGGCAGGCTCGCCGACCGGAAGAATTTACCTTCCGTTACGCAAGAAGCTCACTCGCCGACCCGTCTCGGCATCGAGAGCACTTTGCCTTCCGGAACCTCTACCGTCTCAAGCCAGTATGCGATTAGTAACAGGTCACTTGCCTGCAGCTCGAGCTGTGCGGGACGCGGTATTCCGTCATTGAATATGTGTTCGTCAAGGACGGCTTCAAGTTGTGAGACAGAAGTGCCCAACGCTTTGGCGGCTTCTGCTGCCGAGTAGGAGTGCTTATTTGGTCTAAGAACTAGGTTCACGTTATTGTCTCTCGTCTTGGGGGGACGATTCTTTGTAGCTGGAGTGAGAGGGGAGGAACATCAGGCGAAAAGCTAAGTACCTCCGTGCTATCCGACCTACCGGGAGGTAAGTACCAGCTAAAGTGCTACCTTCCTTTTTCTTTATATCGTGATTACGCAATCAAGAAATGAAGAACGGCCGCGATGATGATGGCCCACATCACCACCGCAATTGGCAGGCTGAAGATGGCGCCGCGAATCGCTCCCAGCGAATGGAACGGGATTTCGGTAAGAGGAGGCACTGAGGGAAGAGCCTTTGGATTGCTGAAATCGGAGGGTGCATCGGCAACTTCGAGCAGATGGGCGGGGAAGTCCGGCACGGGAAATGGGCCTCTTTGAGTCTCTGTCTGCATAGGCAGAGATTCGCATTGCGAGCACGGAGGGGCAACGAAGAACTGCTGAAGTCACCGGTATTTTGCCCAGCGCTTTCCCGCGCCGCCACAGGAGCCAAATCGGTACGGATTTCACGTGTCAAAAGCCCTGATTAGATAGATACTTTCCTGTCTTGGTGCGGGAGCATCCATAAGCTATGCGCGGCAATAGCCTGAGACACAATCACGGCGGGTGGGCTTCGTGGAAACCGGTGGCGCTCACGAAATTTGTCGACACCGTGCGCGAGCGGGATCGTGAATGGGTGGCGCGCTTTGGGCGAGGACTTTTATTGGCTGCGCTCGTCTCAGGACTCTTGTGGGTTGCGATAGTGCTTATCCTGCGCCATTTCTTCTAGACCAGATTCGCCGCCGTTTGTCTGATCAGCATTCCAGTTCCTGGTCATGCAGAAGCGCGCTGGGATTTTCTTTCACCAGTCGTTGAGCGCCTGCTTCTCCGATGATTCGTGCCGCTGCTTTTCGCGCGCCAGAGAGGATGGGTGTGCGACGCTTGGTATCGTGTGCATCAGATGCGATGATGTGCACCATCCCTTCCTTTAGAAGGGCTTCGCTATACTTCTGCGCGGCCTTCCCCCAGAATCCCGTGATTGAATTCGCCGTGAGCTGCACGAAGGCGCCCGCGTCTACCATGTCGTGAAGACGCTCCGGGTGGCGCAACAGTATCGCGTTGCGTTCAGGATGGGTGATAACAAGACGGTAGCCGGCGTCCTGCAATTCGTAGAAGATTTTGATCACTGTCGGCGGGATATTGAAGTCGCTGAATTCGATCAGCAACGCGCGGCTTCGACCAATGTTATATCGCCCCGGATGCGCCAGCGCGTCTTCTATGTTTTCGTAGGACAGATGAAAGTCGCAGCCGAGCACCAATTCGATCTCCGGGACCAGGGTCTGCAATTTGTCCAGACGCTGCTGATGCTGCTCGCGGTCGTAGCTGTAGGCGTAGTTGGAGTGTGGCGTGGCAACCAGGTGCGTGGTGCCGTCCTCAAGCGCCATGCGGCACATTTCCACAGCAACCTCTTCTGATTTAGCGCCGTCATCGACGCCGGGAAGTACGTGAGAATGTAAGTCGATCATCACCGCAAACCGTGTTCCGCAGTATAGCAACCAGATGTCAGCAAGTCCCCATTCCTGCGGCAACCGGTGGGGTAGAAGGGGTTAACAGTTGATTAATTCCTCACCTTTATCCACAGCGTTCAACTGGGGTGGTTACGAATGCACGAAAGGTCCGCTTACCTATTGACACTAAAGGCCATACACCGCCCGTACTGTGGAGTGTGAGTGGGCTGATCAGGTATGTTCTAGGGCTAGACGTTTGAAGCTGTTCGAAGATAACATTCAGTTAACAGCAGCTCAGGTCGGGAAGGTGCACGAGCGTAGGTAGATTCGTTCAGTTGGGCCTCAATCTTCAATTAGATTTGTAGTTGTTTTGGGCTCCTCATGGCGAACCCAGGGGCGAAGTGTACTGAACAGCTCCGAACGCAGTTGCGCGCTGCTGAATCAGCCCGGAGGACGGATGCAATTGCATGTAGGTTCCCCGATGATCGGGGTCGGAGCAGAAGATCATGCTCGGCTTGGAAGTTCGGCTGAGCCGGGCACTTCATGGCGTCCACTACTCACAGCTGTTGCAAAAGTTCTTTTGGACGGTAGCTCGTCAGTGGCAGGTGGTGCATTAGCTTACCTGCTTGCTTCCGAGTTCGGGAAAGCTCCTGTCAGGTTGGTTTGGCGTGACGCGATCGTTCGCAACGACGTGGCTTACGTGATGTTTTTCGCAATAATCGCCATGTCGTTGATGGCCAGCCGCAATCTATATCAATCTTCGCAAATACGACGCTTCTGGCGAGAGATGCGGGCGGTCATTCTGTCATTCGTAGCAGCAACGTTTATCGTCGCAGGTTACCTCTACCTTGTTCCCAATGTGCACGTAGTCCGGTCACTGCTCGTGCTGACGCCATTTTTCGCGTGCGTTGGGGCGATCGGATGGCGTTGGACCGCACGCTCCTTCGTGATTCGCGACCTTCGTGAAGGGCGTGCCGCGCGTCGAGCTCTGATTCTGGGCGAAGCACCGGCTGCGTTTCGTTTTCGAGATCTCGTTGATTCACATCCGGAGTTCGGATACTCCGTTCGCGGAATCATCGGTGAGCGCCGCAGCGAGAATGTGAAGGCTGCGTACCACGAGTTGGATGCCGTAGTCCGTTCAGAATTTGTGGATGAACTCGTTGTGGCCAGTGCAATCGACGATTCGGCAATTCGCTGGGCGTTGCATTACGCGAGCGAAAATCAGATTGATGTGCGTATTTTGCCGGAGGCAATCGATCCCGCGCTTCGGCATGCCAAGGTCGAGTTCATGGGGGCGGTCCCGACGCTTACAGTTCGCCGCTGCACCATCAGCCAAGTCGGCAGGCTGGTGAAGCGAGCGATTGACGTCCTTTTCTCCGCCTCTGTGCTGGTATTTTTGCTGCCGCTGTTCATCGTGTTGGCGATTCTGATCAAACTCGATTCGCCGGGTCCGGTTTTCTTCGGTTCAGATCGCATCGGGCGCAAGGGACATTCGTTCACTTGTTGGAAGTTGCGAACCATGGTCAGAGATGCTGAAGCGATGTTGGAGCGCATTCAGCATTTGAACGAGCGCGACCGCATTCTGTTCAAGGTTGCGAAAGATCCGCGTGTGACCAGAGTTGGTGCGATATTGAGAAAATACAGCATTGATGAACTGCCGCAATTCTTCAATGTTCTTATGGGCGACATGAGCCTCGTCGGACCTCGCCCACCATTGCCCGGAGAATTCGCAAAGTACGAACTCGACCATCTGAAACGCTTCCAGGTCTCGCCGGGGATCACCGGGCTGTGGCAGGTGAAAGCGCGACAAAATCCGTCCTTTTCAACCTACATCCGCTACGACAATTTTTATGTCGACCACTGGTCGGTTGGCCTTGATCTCCGCATCCTGTCGGAGACCGTGAAGATAGTTTTGCAAGGGACGGGGAATTAAAAGCTGAAAGCTGCGCGCCCAAGGCGACGTCCTCGGGCGCAGACATGGTGCAGGAGTAACGATGCCCAATCAATTACAGGGCGATCCGGTTCCGGGCGCAATCGTACCCAGCCGATCGATCCTCATTCCGCGCGAGGAGCGGCTTTCCGCTCTCGACATCTGGCGCGTGCTCGTCAAACGCCGGTATCTGATGATCGCGCTGACTCTGATCGGACTAGTTGGGAGCACGATTTACACAGTTCGGGCAAAGCCTGTCTACGAAAGCGTTTCACGCATCGCAATTGACCCCTCGCAATCGAACAGCATGGGGCTGCAGGACATCATGCGCGAGCAGATGGGCGAGGACTCCGCAACATCCATGTTGCAGACCGAGGTTCGCATTCTGAACAGCGACGCGGTGATTCTGCAGGCCGCGCAGCAACTCAATTTGAAGCGCCGACTGAACATTGGCGAACAGAAGAATGGAACCGAAGGTCAAGCCAGCGCCGCCCCGCCCACGCCCAGGGATCGGTTGGCGATGATCGGGGCCATCCGTCGAAATTTGCGCGTGCAGATCGTCCCTCAGACGCACCTGGTTGAAATACGGGTGCGCAATAATGACCCGCAACTCGCGGCCGACATCGGGAATGCGCTCGTCGATTCCTACATCGAACGCGATTTGCGTTCGCGCTACGACCGCACGAAGCGCATTTCCGCCTGGCTGCAGAAGCAGATGGACGAGTTGCGCCAGCAATCAGCGGACGCGCAGATGCGCCTGGCCCAGTTTCAGAAGAAGAACAACATCGTCGGCACGGATGAGAATTCAAACCTTGTGATGCAGAACTTGCAGCAGGTGAGCCAGAGCCTCGCTGAGACGGAAGCCGACCGCATCATCAAGGAAGCCAAGATGCGCGGTGTCGAGTCCCAGGATGGCGACATGGTCGCCTTGATGGGGAGCAATCCTGTTCTTTCCGCACTGCATTCACAGCTTACCGATCTGAAGACGCAGTATGCCCAGCTCTCCTCGAAATACGGAAACGGCCACCCGCGCATTCAGGAGTTGAAGGCTCAGATTGAGAAGGTCGAGAGCAGTATCAGCAACGAGACTGAGAACGCGAAACGGCAGGCGCGTCAGGAATACCTGGACTCGCTGCGGTCGGAGACGATGCTTCGCAAGCGCCTGGATCAGCAGAAGGAGCAGGCGTTCCAGTTGAGTGAAGACGTTGCCCAGTATGCGATTTTGCGCCATGAGGCTGAGACGAATCGCAATCTGTACGACGCTTTGCAGATGAAGCTGAAGGAAGCGGGAGTAACCGCCAGCCTTGGCGCCATGAACATCAGCATTCTCGATCCCGCCGAAGTCCCGGTTTATCCGGTTGCTCCGAAGCGCCGACTCAACATCCTGCTCGGGTTGTTCGGTGGATTGTTCATCGGGATCATGTGCTGCTTCGTGGCAGAGTCGATCGACGATACGCTGCCGACTTCGGAAGAAGCCGAGAGCGTCTCCAGGCTGCCCTCGCTTGCAAGCATTCCCCATATTGAGACTGAGGAATTGTTGAAGCGACGTATATTGCAGCAGAACAAGACCTCAGCCGCTCGCTTTGCGCAGGAAATCAAACTGGTCACGTTGCGAAACCCGAAGTCGAACGTCGCGGAAGCGTACCGCGGCCTGCGCAGTTCACTGCTGCTTTCCTCGGTCGACAATCCGCCGAAAGTAATCATGGTGACGAGCGCGTTCTCATCGGAGGGCAAGTCCACTACTTCGATGAACGTCGCGATTGCGCTTGCGCAGCGAAATGCCAAGGTGTTGCTTGTTGACGCGGATTTACGTCGCGGTGCCACGGGAAGAGTTTTCGGAATCAAGGGTTCAAACATCGGTCTGACGACCCTTCTCGCGCACGGTTCGCCGAATGAAGAAATCTCCACACCCTTACCGGAGCTGCCGACCTTGAGCGTTCTGCCGTCAGGTCCGCGCGTACCAAATCCCGCGGAATTGCTGGCCTCAAACCGCATGGCCGAACAGCTGCGCCGCTGGCGTGAACAGTACGACCACGTCGTGCTCGATAGCGCACCGCTGCTTGCCGTTTCCGACAGCCTGGCCCTTGCCGTCAACGCTGACTCCGTGGTGCTGGTAGTGCGTGCGCGAGTTACTCGCAAACGTGCTCTTATCCGCGCACGCGACGTGCTGCGGAGAATCAATGCACGTGTTTCCGGAGTCGTCGTGAATGACGTAGACCTACGGCTTGAGCATTTTTACACCGATCGTTATGCAGGTTACGGCTACCGGTACGGCAAGTACTACGCGACTGCCATGGCCTATGGCTATGACGATGACGAACAGCAAAAGGAGCCAACGAACTGATGAAGAGAATGATAAGAGTTGTACTCTTGTCGCTTTTGTTGGCGGGTGTGGTGGCGGCACAGGCGCCCGGCACGTCTCCCGCATTGAAGATTGGCTCTGGCGATCTGCTCGATGTTGCAATCTACGACAATCCCGATTTGTCGGGCCGTTTTCGGGTGGATGAAAAAGGTGCTATTACGCTTCCTCTCGTTGGGTCGGTAACCGTTGAGGGCCTGACTGCTGAGCAGGCTGCAGCGAAGCTGCAGGAACGATACAAGTCGGAAGACATTCTGAAGTCTCCGCAAGCAACGGTCTTCATCTCTGAGTACGCGACTCAGGGAATCACCGTCAACGGTGAGGTAAAAAGTCCGGGGCTTTACCCAGCACTCGGCGTGCGCATGTTGAATGATGTGATCGCTGCCGCCGGGGGAGAAACGCCGACGGCTGCCGATAACGTAATCATCACTCGTAAGAGCGACCCGGCGCACCCCATCACGGTGGAGTATCGGCCAACAGCGCTCACCCCGGAGAAGCAAAACCTCCAGATCATGCCCGGCGATACGATCATGGTTCCGCGCGCTGGCATTGTGTACGTGCTCGGAGCCGTACAGCGTCCCGGAGGTTTCGCCTTGGAAGGCCGCGAAACACTAACAGTAATGGAAGCGATGGCTCTGGCCCAGGGAACAGCGCACGGCGCATCGCTGAAACACACGCGATTGGTGCGGACGGACGCGCAGGGTCGCCATGAAACGCTGGTGGCCGTGAACGAGATCTTCAAGGGGCGTGCTCCTGATGTCACTTTGAAAGATGGCGACATCCTGTACGTGCCCACAAGCAACGGTAAGATCGCCGCCTCACGCACATTGGACGCCGTCATCGGCCTGGGTAGTGGAGTTGCGCTGTACCGCGCCAGCAATCGCTGAGGTCCCCAAAGAGGTCCTCGCATATGTCACGGAATTTATGGATCAACAAGCGAATCGCACGCGAGAGAGACGCCATTGGGCGAAGTGGTTTGTAATCGCGAGCCGTTTCGCGTCTATTCAGGTATTCACGCAGGGCCTGGGGTTTGTTGTCGGAATCTTCATCATCCGCAAACTGACAAAGCCTGAATACGCGGTTTATACCCTTGCGAACACAATGCTCGCTTCCATTCTTATTCTGGCGGACAGCGGCATTAGCAGCGCAATGACCTCCATTGGCGGACGTGTATGGCAGGATGCGAAGGCGCTGGGGCAGTTGGTCGCCTCGGCCATGCAATGGCGGCGCTATCTGGCAATCACGACCCTGTTTCTCGTGACGCCTGTCATGGTGTGGCTTCTGGCTCGCAATGGCGCCACCCCTGTGCAGTTGTTTATCATCACCATCCTGGTGCTCATCGGCTGTGCGTTTGAGTTCCTGACGAGAATCTACGCGGTTGTTTTACGTCTCCGATCTGAGCGCGGCAAACTGCAGGTGAATGCTGCAATCGGCGTCCTTGTCCGCGGAGTTCTGCTGCTCGCACTGTGGATGCGTTTGAATGCCGTGGCTGCGTTGCTCGGTGCGGTTGCAGGATGTGGGTTGCAATTCATCCTGGTGTGGAGGTGGACCCGCGATGTGCGAGACACAAGCGCGCACGCTGATCCCGTCATGGTTTCCGAGATCGGCGGAATCATAAAGAAACAAGCGCCGAATATCCTGTTCTACTGCATACAGGCACAGGTCACTGTCTGGATCATCAGCGTGTTCGGTCATTCGAGCGGCGTTGCTGAGGTTGGAGCACTCGGTCGCTTAGTTGCGATCCTTGCCGTGGTCAACACCACACTCAATGAAGTGATCTTCCCGGCTTTCGCGCGCATTCAGAATCCGGGCCTCGTTCGCACTCGCTACACGGAACTGCTCGCCCTGTATGCCGTTGGATCCGCAGCATTCGTCATTTTATTCGCGCAGTTTCCGAGGGCGTTTCTATGGCTGCTCGGGCCGAAGTACATGAGTTTGGAACGTGAGGGAATGCTCATGGCTATCAACGTCACCATGACGGCGTTCGCCGGCTTGGTCTGGGGTCTAAATACGACGCGGGCCTGGATTCTCTACCCGTGGCCGCAGATCGTGCTCGTGTTCGGCGCACAACTGGTCATGGTGCGAACGATGAACCTGAGCACAGTGCATGGTGCGCTGATCTTCTCGATCATCTCCACCTTCATTGGAATCTTGTGGGGATGCATCGTGAGCTGCGATGGGATGCTGAAGGAAGCCAGGAAGCACAAAGCAATGGCAGTGGCTGCCTGATATGAATGTTGCAATCGAAAATGACGCGGCGAAACAGATAAACGCAGCTACTGCTGCCACACACTCGCACGTATGCACGCTCTTTGAAGGCGGTTATCACGCCGGACTTGCCGCGTTCACGAATTCGCTGGTAGCCAGCGGTTTCTCCGGAATTATCTGGGTCGGATACCGCGGCGCACTTCCACCGTGGGCCAGAGGAAACAGGCATGTCGTCGCAGAAAACGTCGCTCTCGAGTTTATTCCTCTAAGCACGGATATCCACCTGACGAACTACAAGCCGCAGTTCATGCTCGATTTGATTCGCAGCGGCAAGGTTGATAGCGGCTATCTCTGGTACTTCGATCCCGATATCGTCGTGACCGCGCCCTGGCTATTTTTCAAACAGTGGAGCCAGTTCGGCATTGCGCTAATAGAGGACATCAACAACTCGCGTGCCAATGACCATCCCATCCGGATGATGTGGCGGAAATGCGGGTCGGCACTCGAGTGCACCGAAACAAAATCACTGGACAAGTACTATAACGCCGGTTTCATCGGTGTTCCGACGTCCGCAATTGAAGTGTTGGAACTGTGGAATAGGCTCATTCGCTTTGCCGCGCAATCAGGAGCAAGCCTCAAGGTGTTTTTACCGGGAGGCCCTACTAATCCTTTCTACGCTCCCGATCAGGACGCCATGAATGCGATGCTGATGTATGCGAACGTGCCACAATCAACAATGGGACCCGAGGCGATGGGATTCTTCCCGGGTGGTTATGTCATGGCGCACGCAATTGGACGTCCGAAGCCGTGGGAAGGTATCCGCATCGTTCGTGCTTTGCAGGGATACGCACCGTCGTACGCCGAGAAAATGTTCTATCGCTTTTGCGACGGCCCAATCCCGGTTTTCTCTAACCCGCAGAAGTGGATGAGGAGAGTGGATTTACTAGCTGCGTCAGCTATCGGCCGAGTGTATCGGCGCAGGTAGAGCATGGCAAAGCGGGGCGATCATCGCTGTACGCGAAACGCAATGAACACCGAGACCAACATTGGAGATTTCGTATTTGTGGGCACGCGAGCGATGCTGCTGCCGGGGGTAACGGTAGCAACAGGCGCGGCGATTGCAACTGGTTCAGTGGTGACTAAGGACGTTCCTGATTTTGCGATCGTGGCGGGTTGTCCCGCGAAGCAGATCGGACGCCGCAACCTGCAATCATTCGGCTACGACGCCGGATATTGCCGCAAGTTTCACTAAAGGCTTAGACGCGATGCAGAACGAAGATAAATTGCTGATCCAGGTAGTGCCGAGGTTGACGCCGACTCGTTGCGGCGTGAGCGACCACACCATCGCACTGGCTGATGAATTGAATTCTTCGTTCGGAATCCAGTCCGCTTTTGTCGTCGTAAATTCAGAAGAGCGCTGCCAAGTGCCGTACAGGGCGGTCTATTGCAATCCGAGCCAATTGCTCACGGCCTGTTGCTTGCTGAGCGGAAAATGCCGGAGCGCCATTCTGGTGCACGTGAGCGGATACGGCTATTCAAAGGACGGTGCCCCCAGAGCATTGGCCGACGGTCTTCGAAAGGTGGAGCAGAGTGGACGTTTCCGCCAGGCTGCTTATTTCCACGAACT
>Ga0335070_10008018_pt1 | contig 12386 bp, 10 predicted proteins | sample Lox_Sample_13_FD_206722 | JGI IMG/M metagenome (GOLD analysis project Ga0335070, IMG submission 206722) | Soil microbial communities from Loxahatchee National Wildlife Refuge, Florida, United States - Lox_Sample_1.3 | ecosystem: Environmental > Terrestrial > Soil > Wetlands | place: USA...
AGCCCGAGCTAGCCGCCACCGAACCGCCGGTGGAAGGTGCAGCGGATATTTCGGCGAGCGCGGAAGGCGCAGGCGACGAGGCCGAAGACATCAGTATGGAAGATGTGCTGGGTACCGGAAGGCGCAAACAGCCGGTCAAAGAAGAGCACGAAGAACGCGAAGTGAGCCACGCGGAAAGCCAGTTCTAAAGAAGCTGTCAGCTATCAGCTTGCAGCCGTCAGCTGCACGAACAGAGTTTTTAATGCGTCAGAGATTCTGAACCCGTAAGAGATGTAGAAGGCCTTGGGTCCAGACGAAAAAAGACGATGAGCCCCGTAGGGGCGAAAGAATCTGGACCCGCGCGGGTCGTCTGGCGCGGGTCAAGTTTTGTAGAAGTAGTTTTTACAGGGTCTTTGGGAGGGCACGGCTTCAGCCGTGCCGAAGAGACTCGAAATGTGAGGGGCTTTAGCCCCTGCGGGATCGAAGCCTTTGAGACTAGAAACCAGAAACTAGAAACGGATTTATACATGAGCACAACTACCGCCAACATTTCTGCAACCCAAGTCAAAGATCTCCGCGAGCGCACCGGCGCGCCCATGATGGACTGCAAGCAGGCGCTCACCGAAGCTAAAGGAGACGTGGAGCAGGCCATCGTCATCCTCCGCAAGCGCGGCGCCGCCGTCGCCCAAAAGAAGGCGACTCGCGTCACCAGCGAAGGTTCCGTTGCCAGCTACATCCACGCCGGAGGCAAGATCGGCGTCCTGGTGGAAGTGAACTGCGAGAGCGATTTCGTCGCCCGCACCGAGGACTTCAAGGAACTGGTGCACGACATCGCCATGCACATCGCCGCCTCCGATCCGAAGTTCATCCGCAAGGAGGACGTAACTCCGGAAGCCTACGCCCGCGAGAAGGACATCTACCTCGCGCAGGCGAAAGCCAGCGGCAAGCCCGACAACATCGCTGAGAAGATGGTCGAAGGCAAGATGGGCAAGTTCTATGAAGAGGTCTGCCTCTACGAGCAGCCTTTCATCAAGGACCAGACCATCTCGATCAAGCAGCTGATCGCCACGAAAATCGGCAAGCTGGGCGAGAACATCAGCGTCCGCCGCTTCGCCCGCTTCAAAGTCGGCGACGCTGGCGAGACGATTGCGGTCAGCAATCCGGAACAAAAAGCGGAATAGGCTGGCCAGTTCTCGCCTATCACCCCACCAAGTGACGGTCGTCACTTGACTGTTTCGGAGCTTAAACGTAAATTACTTATATCATCCCAGCGTTTTATGAGCGATCATAGCGCTGGCCCCAGCATCCCTGAGGAGCTGGGTTTTCTTTTGTATGGGCAAAGTCTACTGCTTTGTAGACGGCTTCAATCTGTACCACGCCTTGGATGCCAATCCTGCCTATCACCCCTTCAAGTGGCTTAGTCTGACGACGCTTGCGAAATGCTTTGTTCTAGGAAAGGATCTTCTAGCAGGCGTCGAGTATTTCACGACTTTGGCTACCTGGAACCCGGCGAAGGTTGAGCGACACAAGCTCTTTATCAAAATAAATGAGGCCGAAGGCGTGAAGGTAATATACGGAGAGTTTAAGCGCAAAGACCGAAGATGCCCGGAATGCGGCGAGCACATTCGCACTTTCGAAGAAAAGCAAACCGACGTAAATATCGCTATTCGCCTGTTCGAACTTGCCGTCCAGGACCAATACGATAAAGCGATTATTATTTCCGGTGACACGGACCTAATTCCTGCAGTCAAGGCAGTACAGAAAACCTTTCCGGCTAAGAAAGTCGGAATAGTACTTCCGATCAGTCGAGCGTCAGAGGACCTGAAGAAGCAAGTAGATTTTCACCACAAGATGCGCATTCACCACCTCGAGGCTAGTCGGTTTCCAGACAAGGTCGTTCTGAGTGAGTCTGTTTGCATTGAGTGCCCGAACCCTTGGCGACGTGCCCGCGCGCAGAAAGCATAATTCCCATCGGCTACATTGCTATACTGAAACGACAGCATGAGTCAGCCAATATTTCACCGCGTTCTTCTTAAACTTTCCGGTGAGGCCCTCGCCGCTCACCAGGGCTTTGGCGTCGAGACTTCGCGCATCCATGAAATCGCCGCCGAACTCGCCGACGTCCACTCCCTCGGCGTGCAGATCGCAATTGTAGTGGGCGGCGGCAACTTCTTCCGCGGCGTAGCCGAGCAAGCCAAGGACATGGACCGCGTCTCCGCCGATCACATGGGCATGCTGGCCACGGTCATCAATGCTCTCGCCCTTCAGGACGCGCTCGAAAAGCAAGGCGTCTACACCCGTGTGCAATCCGCAATCGAAATGAACCAGGTCGCCGAGCCTTTCATCCGCCGTCGCGCCATCCGCCATCTGGAGAAAAATCGCGTCGTCATTTTCGCTGGCGGCACCGGCAATCCCTACTTCTCCACCGATACCGCGGCTTCCCTGCGCGCTATGGAAGTCAAGGCCGACGCCATTCTCAAAGCCACCAAGGTAGACGGCATCTACGACGCCGATCCCATGCTGGTGAAGGACGCCAAAAAATTCACCGAGATCAGCTACATGGACGTCCTGAAAAAAGGCCTGAAGGTGATGGACTCAACCGCGATCTCGCTCTGCAAAGACAACAACCTGCCCATCATCGTTTTCAATCTGAACCACCGCGGAAACATTCGCAAAGTTGTGACCGGCGAGAAGATCGGTTCTTTAGTCAGTGCCGGAGTGTAAAAAGGCAGGTTGCAAAGTTTCAAGGTAATCCTTCCCGAGTCTTTGCAACCTTGAAATCTGAACCAATGAGACTTTGAAACATTTATAATTCCACGTTCTCATACTGATTTCATGGGGAGCTCCTATGGCTCAATCCACGATGGCAGCAGTTGCAGGTCTAAAAGATACATATGCGCAGTTGAAGGCGCGCATGGAGCGAGCCGTCGACGATTTCCGCAAGGCCATGGCCGCCACCCGTACCGGCCGCGCGAACGTGCATATGCTGGACAGCGTCAGCGTCGATTACTACGGCTCGCAGATGCCGTTGAACCAGATCGCCCAGATCCACGCCCCGGAAGCGCAGCTCATCACGGTCCAGCCTTTCGATCCCTCCTCACTGGCCACCATCGAGAAGGCAATCCGTTCCGCCGAACTGGGTTTAAATCCCATGAACGACGGCAAGATCATCCGCGTTCCCGTGCCTCCCTTGACCGAAGAGCGCCGCCGCGACATGGTGAAGCATCTCCACAAGGTCCTGGAAGAGCATCGCACCGCCATCCGCAACATCCGTCGCGACGGCAACGAGGCCATCAAGAAGGCGCTCAAAGATAAGAAGATCACCGAAGACGAAGAGAAGCGCTCCCTCGAGGAAATCCAGCGTCTCACCGATGACGAGATCAAGAAGATGGAAGAGATGAGCAAGGGCAAAGAAAAAGAAGTGATGGAGATCTAGGATCTAGTTCTCCGGCCTTGTCCGATTACCGTTCACGTAGGGACGACTGCCTCGGCCGTCTACCGGACGAAACGAGGCTATGACGTAGCCATTTCAAAGCGCCCTGATCGCATCAATTCAACTACTCTGCGGTGCCTCGAAACGACGCGGTGCCTCGGACCAGTGGCGATGTGTGATGCCGTGAAGATGGCGGGACGAGCGCAAGGTCGTTAGAAATGTTCCCGCGCGCGTGGCGTCGAGATACTCTCCAAGCTGCGGGCCTGAATCGCTCGGTCCCACGGGCCAGCTTGCCAGTTGTCTTTTTTTTCGGTATCACGAAACCACTTGGGGATGTCGATGAGGAGATTGCGCCCAATGCCCTCGATATAAGGCTCGTATTGGGCGCGCAGATGCTCGAGCGTATCGACTGCTTCGGGATCGGTATGGACGCGTAATCCGCTGGCTGCCAGAATGTGTTCCAGGTGCTGGAAATCGGCTTCAGGCAGGCGATTATCCGCATGCGGGTTGTAGCGTGCATTGACTACTTGCGCCAGGTCAACAGCTGCGTGTCGTGCCATGGCAAAAGTCAATTTCGCCTGCTCGGGGCGGATGCCGTCAACCCCCGCGATAACCAGCGCCGTCACGTCCAACATCAACGTGAGCGCGCCTAGCCAGGATTGATTACTGTGCTGCGAGCGAAAGAAGCTGAGCACGGGATACGATAAATGGCTTTCCAGGATTTGAGCTGCCCAACCCTCCCAATCGCGGAAGATTTGATCCAGAGTTGACTGATCCGGACAGCAGCCGAGCCGCTTCAGTAATTCGACGGCGGTCGGCGGTGACCCGGCTCGCGAGTCGAGCAGCGAGATCTCGTGCTCGCGTGCAGAGAAGGAAGAATAAACCACCGGCAGATAACCAATGACAATGGCCAGAAAACCGAAACCCGTTCCCGCCTCCATCACCGCCAACGTGCGAGCAAGCCGGGAAATGGGCAGGATGTCCCCGTATCCGAGCGTAAAAAAAGTTTCTCCGCTGTGGTACATGAGTCCGCCAAATGTTACGGGTTGATTGTTGAGCGAGATGTGCTGGCCGCCACCATACTGCAACAGTGCGAAACCGAAAATCAGACCGCCGGCCCAGAACACCAGCAACACAATAAGAGATAGTGGGCCAAAGTAGCTGAGAAATGCCTCACGCCGGTTGATCGACTTGAATTGACGTCCCAATCGTGACCAGGGAACCCAGGTATGCCGATAAAACCAGGACGTTATGCGGAAGGAGCGCTGAATTCGGCGAGGCAGAACTACCGTCTCGAATGAATCCAGCAGTACGGCCGCGATAATCAGAAATCCGCTAATTGCAGCGATAGCACGCACATTTCGTCCTTCGACATCAGATGAGGCACGGATGGTATCAGATTCGGGGAGAGGAAGTGACAGTGGACGGGGCAGGATTTGGACTAGTGAGCGGCAAGTTGTGCAGGCAAACTTTTGGATGGCCGAAAGCGGCCGTCGCTACGTGGTCCGTGCGGCTTCTGCGATTCCGCGTTGAATCGCCAGCAGTTCTTTGAGGACTCCGCGCAACTTCGTCGATTCCAGCGCATTGGGGCCGTCAGACTTGGCCTCTTTGGGATTGTCGTGGACTTCCATAAATACACCATCCACGCCCGCGGCTACGGCGGCGCGCGCCAGCACAGGAATAAATTCGGGTTGGCCACCGCTGACAGGAGCGCCATTGCCATCACCTTGTGATGCCGAGGGCAGTTGTACCGAGTGGGTGGCGTCAAAAACAACGGGCGCAAACTTGCGCATAATCGCGAGCGAGCGCATATCGACGACCAGGTTGTTGTAGCCGAAGCTGGAACCGCGCTCGGTCACAAACACGCGGTGATTGCCGGTGTCTCGGCATTTTTCGACGGCATGGCGCATGTCCCACGGAGAGACGAACTGGCCTTTCTTGATGTTAACTACGCGGCCGCTCTTGGCGGCCGCGACGATCAAGTCCGTTTGCCTGCAAAGAAAAGCCGGAATCTGCAGCACATCTGCGACTTCCGCCACTTTGGGCACGTCGGCGGTCTCGTGAACGTCGGTCAGCACAGGGACGTGTACCTCATCCTTAACTTTCTTGAGCACGCGTAGACCTTCCTGCAGGCCGGGACCACGGTAGCTCTTAATCGAGGTGCGATTCGCCTTGTCGTAGGACGCTTTGAAGACAAAGGGGAAACTCAAGGAGCGAGTGACCCCCTTGATGATTTCCGCCATGCGGATGGCGTGGTCTTCACTTTCGATCACGCAAGGGCCGGCGATGAGGAAGAGATTTCCTCCGCCAATGACTGCATTGCCGACTTGAAAACCCTCGCCCATGGGTTTCTAGTTTCTGCTTTCGAGTTTCTGGTTCTCAGATGCGCTGATCGCTTTCACTCCGTTTAACTTCACTTCTGTTCCCAAGCGCAAGGAGTTGGGAATTTCTGCCACGCTATCGGTGTGGTGGATAAGATCGATGATGTCCTGCTCGGAGGCATCGGCTTCAACCACTACCGAGAAACCGACATTCTTAGCGCGGACTGGATCACCGCCCCAGTCTGCTGTCACGTTTACGTCCACGTAGTGAACATTGATACCCCGTTTGGCAGCTTCTCGAAAAATGTCGTTGCTGTAGCAGCCACCGACAGCCAGCAACATGAGCTCGCCGCCATTGAAACCAAGGCCCATACCGCCGGCCTCTTTGGCGCGATCAATGGTCACTGTTCGCGGTCCGGCGGAGCCGATGGCAAGTGATGAATCCGGAAAAGTTCGAATTTCGACTGCGGTCTGGGGCATAGAAAAAAACCTTACCGCCGAGCACGCCGAGAGCGCAGAGAAGAAGAACCCTGAATACTTTCTCCGCGATCTCCGCGTACTCGCCGGTCAATCGCCTTTCCTATCTTCTGGCTACCTTGTCCGGCCTTAGAAACATCTCGACTTCTTCGGCGTGTTTTTTTTCTTTACGTTGGCGGCCATGTTCATACGATGCGCCTATGAACGACTTAAACAGCGGATGCGGCTCGAGCGGCTTGGACTTGAATTCAGGATGGAACTGGCAGCCGATGAAGAAAGGATGCTCGGGAATTTCCACCATCTCGACGTAGGTTCCGTCCGGCGTGGATCCGGAAATTCGCAGGCCGCCGGCGGTCAGCGTTCCTTCGTACTCACGGTTGAATTCGTAACGGTGCCGGTGACGTTCGCTGATTTCCAGCTTGCCATAAATTCGATGAGCCAGCGTCCCGGGCTCGATCTTGCAGGTCCATGCGCCTAGGCGCATCGTGCCGCCAAGCTCTTCCACGCCTCTGAGCTCGCGCAGCTTGTAAATCACCCGGTGCGGCGTAGCCGGATCAAATTCGCTGGAGTTAGCGTCGGCCAGTCCGCAAACGTTTCGGGCATACTCGATGCAGGCGGTCTGCATGCCCAGGCAAATGCCAAAGTAGGGAACGTTCTTCTCGCGCGCATAGCGGATGGCTTCCAGCATGCCTTCGATGCCGCGCTTGCCAAACCCGCCGGGAACAAGAATGCCATCGTACTCTTCCAGTTGCGCGTCGCGGCTGGCCTCGTCGCCTTCCAATCCTTCCGCTTCGATCCAGTTCAGCTGCAGTTTCAGGTTGTGAGCGAGAGCGCCGTGGACGAGCGCTTCTTTCAGGGATTTATAGGAGTCTTCGTATTCCACGTACTTGCCAACAATACCAATGTTCACTTCGTCTTTGGGGTTGTAGACGCGGTGAACCAGTTCCTCCCATTGTCTTAAGTCGCGCTCTTTCGCCTCGAAGTGAAGGTATTTCAGGACGAGGGTGTCCACGCCTTCGTGCGAGAACACCACCGGCACCTCGTAGATGGACGCGACATCCTTCGCCGTGATGACGGCTTCTTCCTCGACATTGCAGAAGAGGGCGATTTTGGATTTGATGTCCTTGGACAGGAAGCGATCGGTGCGGCAGAGCAGAATGTCCGGTTGGATTCCGATGCTGAGCAGTTCTTTGACGGAGTGCTGGGTGGGCTTCGTTTTCAGTTCCTGAGCGGCAGCGATGAAGGGAACGAGTGTCACGTGCACGAAGAGGGTATTCTCGCGCCCCAGTTCCTGGCGCATCTGGCGGATGGCTTCCATAAAGGGCAGCGATTCGATGTCGCCAACCGTGCCGCCAATCTCGACGATGGCGACATCCACTTCCTGGCCGACTTTTTTCATCGCAGATTTGATTTCGTTGGTCACATGTGGAATGACCTGAACCGTCTTGCCGAGATAATCGCCGCGCCGCTCTTTGGCGATGATCTGTTCGTAGATGCGCCCGGTGGTCCAGTTATTATCCCGGCTCAGCTTAGAGTGGGTGAAGCGCTCGTAATGGCCGAGATCGAGATCGGTCTCGGCGCCGTCGTCGGTGACGAATACCTCTCCATGTTGAAAGGGAGACATAGTCCCCGGATCCACATTAAGGTACGGATCGAATTTCATCAGGTTGACTCTCAGCCCGCGACTTTCCAGCAAGCAGCCGATGGATGCCGCCGCCAGACCCTTGCCCAGTGAAGACACTACGCCCCCGGTCACGAAAATGTACTTAGCCGACATCGCCGCCCTCGCTCTAAGTTGTGTTTTGGAATCGTGCAGGCTGGAGTGCACGATCAATTATACAGAAAAGCTCCCGGAATTAAACCAGGAAAACCTGGAGAGACGTTGCTCGCAACATCTCTCTCCATGCTGCCGAGAAATCGGGCAGCACAATCAGAGGTCGCGCCGATGCGGATTGCGTGAATATTCGGGCCTCGGCCCGCAAAAGACGTTGCAAGCAACGTCTCTCCAGATTGCTAAAATACGCCATGCCCTACGCTCCCCTTTGGCTCGGTGAAGATCCGCAAGCCCGCCTGGCGGAGTTAACCGCGGATTCGGGCAATCCCGCCAAAGAACAGCCTCTGCGGCGCGATGTCCGGTTACTCGGAACGCTGCTGGGACGCGTATTAGTCGAACAAGAGGGCCAGGCGTTTTTCGAGATTGTCGAACGGCTGCGCCGTTTACTGATTCAGCATCGCGAGCAGGCGCAATCCGAGCCACGATTCGACGAGAAGCTGATGGCCGAAGCCCGCAATGTGATCGGCCGATTGCCGATCGAAGATGTCTACAAAATCACAAAAGCTTTCGCGATCTATTTCGAGTTGACCAATCTTGCGGAGACGAACCACCGCAAGCGCCGCCGCCGGGCGGCCCGCTTGAGAGCTGAGCAAAAGCCTATAGAAGGCTCGTTTCGCGGCACACTTCAGCGGCTGCGCGCCGCGAATAAATCCGCCACCGAGATACTGGAGGCGCTAAGGAAGATAAAGGTGACGCCCGTCTTCACTGCCCACCCTACGGAAGTGACGCGGCACACGGTGTTGTACAAGCGGCGCCGGATTGCGGGTGCGCTGGAGCGTCTCGACCAGTTTCCCCTGGCAGAGGGCGAAGCGCGCGATCTTGAGACGCAGATCCTGGCCGAGATCACCGCGTTGTGGCAGACGGATGAAGTCCGCTTGAAGAAGCCCACCGTCAGCAACGAGATTTATATGGGCCTGGACTACTTCCCCATGGTCCTGTTTGACACGCTACCGCGAATTTACGAGGAGATCGCAGACTCGGTCGCGGAAGCATGCGGTGACGAAGGGGTCGGAAACGCGATCCCGGAATTGGTGAGGTTCGGCTCCTGGATTGGCGGCGACCGCGACGGCAACCCCCACGTGACCCATCGCAGCACGCAGGAGGCGCTGCGCATGGCGAGGCATCGCATCCTGGACCACTATCTTGCCGAGGTCGATACGCTCGCAGGCCACCTAAGCCTATCTGTCCGTCGAGTAACGGCGAGCCCGGCGCTTCTGGACCGGCTGCGAGAATATGAAGCCTCGATGGGCGAAGAGTTTTCGCGTTGGAAGCGCATCTCGGACGCGGAAGTGTACCGCTGTTTCTTGGATTATGTGGGTGCGCGGATTCGCGCGAGCCACGACGGTTCTGGCGCCCCGCACGCTTACACCAGCGCGCTCGAACTCGAACAGGACGTGCGTTTGCTTCGGGAGAGCCTGGCCGCAAATCGGGGACAGCGTCTTGCCGAACTGCTGATCGATCCGCTTTTGCGCAAACTTCACACTTTTGGGTTCCATCTGCACACACTCGATATCCGACAGCATGGCAGTGTGCTGGCGAGAGCGGTTCTCGAAATCTGGTCAGCGGTGGCGGAAACGCGCGCGGGTTCGGTTCTCCCGCCCGCGCTTTCGCCGGAGACCGTGGAATTGCTCGAGACATTGCGAACCATCGCTCGCCTGAAAAAATCATATCCGCCCGAAGCCATCAAGCACTTCATCATCAGCAATGCGCGCTCTCCTGAGGACGTTTTCAGCGTGGTACGCCTCGCCTCTGTCTGTGGTGTGAAAGTCGGAGCGACGGAGAATGATCCCGGTCTGATGCCGGTCCCACTGTTTGAATCCATCGATGCGCTTCGCGACGCCGCCGCTGTGATGGAAAAAGTATGGAGCGTGCCCGAATACAAGCCGGTCCTGGACTCCTGGGGCCGTGCCCAGGAAGTGATGCTCGGCTACTCCGATTCCAACAAAGATGGCGGCATGCTGACCAGCACTTGGGAACTGTACAAAGCGCAGCAGCAGCTGCATCGAGTCGCGCGCGCGTGCCATGTGAATCTGCGGCTGTTCCATGGCCGGGGTGGCACGGTGGGTCGGGGCGGGGGACCGACGCACGCCGCGATTCTGGCGCAGCCTCCGGGAGATTTCGAGGGAGAGCTTCGTATCACCGAGCAAGGCGAAGTTCTTAACTGGAAATATTCGGATCCGGTCTTGGCGGAATGGAACCTGGAGCTGATGATCTCGGCCTGTCTCGAAGCTATCCTTCCACCTGCTTCTGGGAGAATTAACCCAGGCTGGGAAGCAGCCATGGAAACCATGTCGGAAGACGCCTATACCTTTTACCGCCGAAACATTGCCGAAAATCCGGAGATTCTGGACTACTTCGAGCAGGCGACTCCCGTGAATGAACTGGAACACGCGCGAATAGGTTCGCGGCCGGCACGCAGGACTCAAACGCGCAGCTTGGAAGGCCTCCGCGCCATTCCCTGGGTCTTCGGGTGGATGCAGTCGCGTCACGCCGTGCCGGCCTGGTTTGGGGTCGGCTACGCGCTGCAACGATTCACTGATGCCAGTGCGGAGCAAGCACAGCTTCTGCGCGAGATGATGCAGAATTTTCCGTTGTTTTCCCACATGATCCGAAATGTGGAGATTGCGATGGCGAAAGCGGACCTTACCATTGCCGCCTTGTACGCGGACCTGGTGAACAATGTAACCCTTCGCCAGCGAATATTTGGCCTTCTGAAAGAAGAGTTCCTGCGGACGGAGAAGATAATCCTTGCGGTCACCGGACAGAAAGAGTTGTTGGAGGCCAATCCTGTGCTCTATCGCTCGATTCGCCTGCGGAATCCCTACGTGGATCCGATGAGCATGATCCAGGTAGACCTGCTGCAGCGTAAGCGTGCCGGTGTCCGCGACAACGCGCTGGATTATGCCATCGCAACTACCATCAACGGAATTGCGGCAGGGTTACACAATACAGGATGAAAGTGACTATGCGGACTTCGTCGCACGAAGAACTCGATCGGCGCGTCAGGCAGTTTGTCTATCAACACATTCTGTATCGCGCGAGAGTTCCACTCGTTGCCGAGATGTCCGAGGGTTTTCGTATTTCGAAGCAACGTATTCGGAGCAGCCTTGAACGCCTTTGCGCAAGCCATGCTTTCATGGTGCAAGCCAATGGAGAGCTTTGGCGCGCCGCGCCTTTTTCGGCAATCCCGACTCCCTTTCCCGTGCGCGTCGGCAAGCGCTCATGGTTCGGCAATTGCATTTGGGACGCCCTGGGGATTCCCGCAATGCTGGGCCAAGACGCCGTTATCGATGCCGCCTGTGGCTGCTGCAACTACCAGATGCCGACACACGTTAAAAGCGGTACGCTGCAGTCGAACTCCGGAGTGATTCACATCGCGGTCCCGGCCCGCGAGTGGTACAAAGATGTAGTATTCACTTGAAGAACGATGCTTCTGTTCCGGTCGGAGCAGCATGTCGATCGCTGGTGCGCGCAATGGAACCGGAAGCGTGGCGGGACGCTCTCTTTGTTTCAGGGCTGGCGGCTTGCGCAAGCCTGGTATGGCGACCGCCTAAGCCCGGACTGGCGGCCAAAGACCAAGAAAGAAGCGCAGAATGCGTTCGCCGAGATTGGCCTCAAAGGCCCGTTTTGGAAGCTTAGTTGACAGCATCTAAAATATAAGACGCTCAATTAAGCCCGCTTTTCTCAGCAGTATGTTTCGTCCACTCTCATCACGATTGATGTTCGGACTTGCAATACTTCTGATAGCTATTCTCCAGCTTCCATCCGCACAGGCACAGGAATTGGCCAAGCGCCTCATTCTAAAAGACGGCTCCTATCAGCCTACAGTTAAGTGGGAGATCCAGGGCGATCGTGTCCATTATCTGAGCGCGGAACGCAATGAGTGGGAAGACGTGCCGTCATCGCTGGTGGATTGGGATGCGACCAAGAAGTACGAGGAGGAGTTGAAAGCCGGTCAGGTATCGCATACCGCGGCCGAGATCGACAAAGAAGTGGAAGCCGAGCGCAAAGAAGAAGAGGCCAAGAGTCCTGTGGTTGCTCCCGGTTTGCGGCTTCCGGAAGATGGCGGGGTTGAATTGTTCGATATGTTTCAGGGCCAGCCGCAGCTAAGTGATCTGCAGCAGAGCGGCGGAGAGATCAACAAGAACACAAAACGCAATATCCTCCGTGCGACTATTAATCCTGTCGCCAGCGCAAAGCAGAACATTGAGTTGCCGGGCGCGCACGCGAAGATTCAGTCGCATACCGCCCAGCCTGCGTTCTACATCAGCCTGGACCAAGGCACCGACATTTCCGCTGACCAGCCGCAAAAGACCGCTTCCGCCGAGAAGCCTTCGGACCC
>Ga0335070_10008019_pt1 | contig 12386 bp, 8 predicted proteins | sample Lox_Sample_13_FD_206722 | JGI IMG/M metagenome (GOLD analysis project Ga0335070, IMG submission 206722) | Soil microbial communities from Loxahatchee National Wildlife Refuge, Florida, United States - Lox_Sample_1.3 | ecosystem: Environmental > Terrestrial > Soil > Wetlands | place: USA: Florida...
ACGAGCTGGAGCGGATGGCGCCGGAGGGGCACCAGGGGCTGGTGATCCTGCGGGGGATCGTGGACCGGCTGAAGGCGAGGTTCCCGAGTCCGACGGATACGACGAAGACCAACACGACGCCGTGAGGCGTGCGCCTCACGTCCCCTCGACGAACCCCTTCACCCAGCTCTCGAACTTGGCGAGGTCGATCGTGGCGTCCTTGCACGGCCCCGCCGGCAGCTGCATGGTGAGGCCGAGGACGGGGATCCTGCCCGCCACGTCGTGCAGCCCGGTGAGCATGTCGCGCTCGCACGCCACCGCCACCACCGCCCGCGGCCGGCGCTCGCGGATCACGCGCCGCGCCAGCTGGCCGCGCGTCGCCACGAACACCGGGATGCCGTAGCGCCCCGCCACCTCCAGCACGCCCTCGAGCGCGCCTTTCGAGAGGCAGCGCGGGATCAGCGCCAGCAGCTCCCCGCGGCCGACCTTCCACCCGCGCCGCAGCGCCAGGCGGTCGTAGACCTCCACGGCCGCGTGCTCCACCCAGTCCCGCACGCCGAAGCGCCGCGCCAGGTGCGAGGTCCCCTGCATCAGCATCAGCAGCGGCCCCCGCTCGGCGAGGCTCTCCGGCAGGAGGAGCCGCGGCCCGTAGTAGGACGCCAGCAGCAGCGCGAACCACAGCCAGCTCAGCGCCGCCGCCAGGGCGACGGCGAAGAACAGCGCGGGACGGAGCGGGGCCCAGAGGTCGGAGAGGCGGGGCGCCAGGAGGAAGACCGCCAGGAAGGCGGCGCCCCACACGAGGCCGTTGGTGAGGACGGCCCACAGGAAGAACCGCCGCGGCCGCGCGCGGAAGTCTCCGCCGTTCGGGAGCGGGCGTCCGTCCCACTCGTCCCACTCGTGGCCGAGTCGGCGGTCCACCTCGAGGCGGATGAGCTGCGCGGTCTTGCCGTTGTGAGGCATGAAAGGGTGAACGTCACCGGCCCGTCGGAGCTTGTCAAGCCGAGAAGCGGGCCGTTAGCTTGCCGCCGTGTCGTCCCCCCCCGGCTTCCGCGGCGTCTTCCGCACCGACGACTTCGCCCGCGCGTGCTACTCCGAGGGCGCGGGCATCTTCCGCGTCGTCCCGCGCGCCGTCGCGGTGCCGCGCGACGCCGACGACCTGGTCGCGCTGCTGCGCTGGGCGCGCGAGACCCGCACGCCCCTAGTGCCCCGCGGCGCGGGCAGCGGGATGGCCGGCGGCAACGTGGGCCCCGGCGTGGTGGTGGACCTCACCCGCGGCTTCGCCGCCGCGCCGGTCATCGACGCGCCGGCGCGGACGGCGCGCGCCGGCGCCGCCATCGTGTACCGCGCCTTCAACGCCGCAGCGGCACCTCACGGCCTCTTCCTCCCTCCGGACCCCGCGAGCGGGAAGTTCTGCACGCTGGGCGGGATGGTCGGCACCAACGCGGCCGGGCCCCACACCCTCCGCTACGGCTCGATGCGCGCGTGGGTGAGGGCCCTCGACTTCGTGACCGCCGACGGCGAGACGGGGCGCGCGGAGCGACCGGCGGACCGGCGCACCGACGCACCGCGCTCCGCGACCGCCGCCGAGGAGCGGTTCGGTCGCGACGTCGCGCCGCTCCTCGACCGCGAGGCGCTGGCCCTCGCCGCCGCGGTGCCGCACACCCCCAAGAACTCCTCCGGCTACGACCTGCCGGGCTGGGTGCGCACCGGCGACCTCACCCGCCTGCTGGTGGGGAGCGAGGGCACGCTCGCGATCGTGACCGATGTCGAGGTCGCCCTCGCACCGCTCCCGCCGCGGACCTCCACCCTGCTGGTGGCGCTGCGGTCCCTCGACGACGTGGGGCCCGCGGTGCTGGCGCTCCTGCCGCTCGGGCCCTCAGCCGTCGAGCTGATGGACCGCAGCTACCTCGACTTCGTGCGGGCGGAGTCGCACCGGCCGCTGCCGCCGGGGACGGAGGCGGTGCTGCTGGTGGAGTTCGAGGGGGACGGCGCCGCGGCCGCCGGCGCCGTGCGCGACCTCGCGGCGGCGACCGAGCGGGCCGACGACCCCGCAGCGGTGGAGCGCCTGTGGGAATTGCGGCACCTCGCGAGCCCGATCCTGGCGCGACTGCCGAGCGAGACCCGGTCCCTCCAGCTCGTGGAGGACGGCTGCGTGCCGGTCCAGCGCCTCGGTGCGTACGTCGCGGCGCTCCGGGACGCGGGGCGGCGGCACGGCTTCCCGATCGTCATCTTCGGCCACGCGGGCGACGGTCACCTCCACGCCAACGTCATCGCCGACGTCGGCGCGCCGGACCTGGTGCTGCGCCTGGCCGCGCTGCTCGACGAGGTCACCGCCGCACAGCTCGCGCTCGGCGGCACGCCCTCGGGCGAGCACGGCGACGGCCGCCTGCGCGCGCCCTATCTCGCGCAGACCTTCGGGGAGGACTACGCCGCCCTCTGCGCGAAGGTGAAGGCGGCCTGGGACCCGGACGGCATCCTCAATCCCGGCGTCGTCGTGCCGGCGCCGGGGGCGCGGCCCCTCGACACGCCGCTCAAGGTGGGCCGCGCCGCGCCGCCGCTCCCGGCCCAGGTGGCCGAGCGGCTGCGGGGGATCGAGAGGGATGCAGGGTGGGGGACGTACTTGCTCGACCTGGCAAGATAGAGACCCACGGGATGCCGGGAGCGCCATGAGAGGGACGTCGGACCTCAGGCTCCATCACCTATCACTCATCACCCATCACCTCGTCGCCATGGACATCCTCCGCAGCCCGAAGATCACCCTGATCGCGCGGCCCCAGTTCGTGGAGCCCGCCCACCTTCGCGTCGAGTGGGCCGGCCAGGCCACCGACGGCGAGCGTCTGGCGGAGTACGCGGGCCGGATCTGCTACATGAGCCAGGCCAACCCCGCCAAGCGCACCACGGCGGAGTACCTCGGCAACATCCGCAAGCAGGGACACGGCTCGGTGCTCGAGCACGCGGTGTACGTGCTGCTCATCGAGGGGATATCGCGCTCCTGCTCCCACGAGCTGGTGCGCCACCGGGCCGGCTTCGGCTACAGCCAGCTCAGCCAGCGCTACGTGGACGAATCGCAGGCGGCCTTCGTCGTGCCGCCGGCGATCCTGGGGGACGCGACGCTCGAGGCGGAGTGGCTGGCCCAGGTCACGGCGGCGCAGGCGGCCTACGTGCAGGCGGTCGAAGGGTTGATGAGGAAGTACGAGTGGGTCGCGGACAAGGTGCACCGCCGCAAGATGGCGCGTGAGGCGGCGCGCTCCGTGCTGCCGAACGCCACGGAGACGAAGATCGTCGTGAGCGCGAATGCGCGGGCGTGGCGCACGATGCTGGAGCTGCGCTGCGGCGAGGGCGCCGAGCAGGAGATCCGGCGGATGGCGATCGCCATCCTGCGCCTCCTTCAGGGGGAGGCGGCGCATCTGTTCAGCGATTTCGAGATCTACAGGGCGGAGGACGGCGCGGAGGCGGCGAGGGTGGGGTACCACAAGGTCTAGGACGGCGGGAGACAGACGCCAGGTCGCCAATACGCCTGCACGTCCGCCCGTTCCAACCCCGCGACACCGGCCGCTGTCCAACTCCGTATGGAAGCCGTCACCCCACGGAGGTCCCCGATGCGCCATCAGCCGTCCGTCGCGGGGCGCGCCGTCACCGGCGTCGCCGTCGCCACCGCCGCCGCCCTCGGCGGCCTCGCCACGCCCGCGCTCGCTCAGCAGCCCGAGCGTCTCACCCTGTCCGGCTCGCGGATCGAGATCTACAGCGTCCTCGGCCACGCGGTGCTGCACCGCGGCAGCGGCGACGCGGTGGTGGTCCAGGCCACGCGCGTCGGCGCCGACGCCGCGCAGCTGACCTTCCAGACCGACCAGGGCGGCGACGACGGGGCGGCCCGCTTCCGGGTGGTCTACCCGCTGGACCGCCTCGACGACGGCCTGTATTGGAGCGAGGGCGGCGGGACCTCCGGGCTGCGCCTGCGCGCCGACGGCACGTTCGGCGGCGACGAGGGACACGGCCTCGGGCGCGGCGGCCGCATCGAGATCGGCCGCCGGGGCGGCTTCCGCGCCTCCGCAGACCTCGACATCGCCGTTCCGGAGGGGCGCACCGTCACGCTGCACCTCGCGGTGGGGCGCGTCGAGCTGAACGGCACGAGCGGCGAGTTCCACATCGACACGTGGGGCGCCGACGTGGGCGGCCGGGACGTGACCGGGACGTACCGGTTCGACACCGGGTCCGGGGACGTCACGGTGCACGGCGCGAGCGGCAGCCTCACCTTCGACACCGGCTCCGGCGATTGCACCGTCTCGGGCGTGCGCGGCACGCTGCTCGACTTCGACACCGGCTCCGGCGACGTCGACGCCGCGGACGTGCAGGTGGACCGCGTGCGCTTCGACACCGGCAGCGGCGACGTGAGGGCGCACGGGCTCCAGGCCGGCAGCGGGCTCGTGGACACCGGGAGCGGCGGCGCCGAGTTGGCGCTCGTCGGGGGCGCCGTCGGGGACTGGCGCATCGACACCGGCTCCGGCGACGTGGACCTCACCCTGCCGCCGCAGGCCGGCACGCGCATCACGGTCGACACCGGGAGCGGCGACTTCAACCTGATCCGCCAGGGCGTCGTGCTGGAGCGCAAGCAGGGCGACACCCAGTACCTGCGCGTGGGCGACGGCCGCGGCTCCATCCGCGTGGACACGGGGAGCGGGGACTTCACGCTCCGGTAGCCCCGGGACGGTGCTCAGAAGGCAGTGACAAGCAGTAAACAGACGGACAGACGGGCAGTGGTGCGCAGTACCAAGGGAACAGGGGCTGCCACGAAGCAAGGCGGGCTCGTGTCCAGTGCAGCACTGGGTACGAGCCCGCCTTCGGTTCGTGGCGACCGGTCACCGAGTCACTTCACACCACTGCCCGTCTGCCCGTCTGCACACTACCGCATGCCGCACCCTGCACGCGGGCGGGGAGGGGCAGCTATTTCTCTTCCTGCTCCTGCTTCTTCTCCTTCTCGTACTCCTCGACGATCTTCGCCGCCACGTCCGGGGGCACCTCGGCGTACTGCTTGAACGCGTACTTGTAGGTGCCGCGGCCGTGGGTCAGCGAGTGGAGCTGGGTCGCGTACTTGAACAGCTCCGCCTCCGGCACCACCGCCTTGAGCTTCAGCAGGTGCTCGTCCGGCTCCGAGCCGAGGATCTGGCCGCGCCGCGAGGAGAGGTCGCCCATGACCGCGCCCAGGTATTCCTCCGGCGTCCACACGTCGAGGTCCACCAGCGGCTCGAGGATGACGGGCTTGCACTCCGGTGCCACGTTCTTGAACGCCAGGATGCCGGCCAGCTTGAACGACATCTCGTTCGAGTCCACGTCGTGGTACTTCCCGTCGAACAGCTCGACCTTGAAGTCCACGACGGGGCAGCCGGCGAGGATGCCGCGGGCCGACGCCTCCTGGATACCGCGGTCCACCGCCGGGATGAACTTGTTGGGGATCGCGCCGCCGACGATCTGGTCCTCGAAGACGTAGCCGCTGCCGCGCGGCAGGGGCGCCATCCGGATCCAGCAGTCGCCGAACTGCCCGCGGCCCCCCGTCTGCTTCTTGTGCTTCCCTTCCCCTTCGCCCCGCCCTTTGATCGTCTCGCGGTAGGGGATCCTCGGCTTCAGGATCTCGGCGTGCACCCCGAACTTCCGCGCCAGGCGGCCGAGGATCACGTCGAGGTGCCGCTCGCCGAGGCCGCGGATCCAGGTCTGCCGGACGTCGGCGTTGTACTCCCAGTGGAAGGTCGGGTCCTCCTCGGCGAGGCGCGTGAGGCCCATCGACAGCTTGTCCTCCTCGCCGCGCACCTTCGCCGCCACCGCCATGTGGATGACGGGGTCCGGGAACGGCACGCGCGGCAGCACCACCGGCAGCGCCTCGGTGGAGAGGGTGTCGTTGGTGTGGGTGTCGCGCAGCTTCGCCACCACGCCGAGGTCACCGGCGTGCAGGAGGTCCACCTCGACCTTGTCCTTCCCCATCGAGACCGAGAGGTGGTTCAGCTTCTCGAGGCTGGAACGCGCCGGGTTGAACACCTCGGCGCCGTTCTTCACCGAGCCGGAGACGATGCGGAAGATGGACACGTCGCCGACGTGCGGCTCCGAGACGGTCTTGAAGACCAGCGCCGCGAACGGCGCGTCGTCGGAGGGCTGCAGCTCGACCTTCTCGACGGTGCCCCACTTCTCGGCGCGGGCCGGCTCCTCGTCGGCTGGCGAGGGCACCAGCTCCACCAGCTCCGAGAGGAGGGTGCGCATCCCGAAGGTCAGCTCGGACGCGCCGCACAGCACCGGGAACAGCTCGCCCCGCTCGAGGGCCGAGCGCATCGCCGCCACCAGCTGCTCGTGGGGGATCGCCTCCCCGCCGAGGTAGCGCTCCATCAGCGCGTCGTCGGTCTCGACCACCTTCTCGATCAGGTCCTTCTCGTAGCGCTCGTACTGCGCGGCGAGCTCGGCCGGGATCGCGACCTCGTCGTACTCGCCCGTCTTGGTGCCGGGCTTGAACAGCAGCGCCTTGCGCGAGATGAGGTTGATGACGCCCTTGAACTCCAGCCCCTCGCCGATCGGAATCTCGACCGGGACGGCCTTCGGCGTCAGGTGGTCGTGGATGTCGGAGTAGACCTTCTCGAAGTTCGCGTGCTCCTTGTCCATCAGCGACACGAAGAAGACCACCGGGTGAGCGAAGGCCCGCGACTGCCGGAAGGTCTTCTCGGTCCCCACCTCGACGCCCGCGGTGGACGAGAGGACGACGAGGGAGGCGTCGGCGGCGAAGATGCCGGCGGCGGCGTCGCCCGCGAAGTCCAGGAAGCCGGGGGTGTCGATGAGGTTGATCTTGGCGCCCTCCCACTCGGCGTAGGCGAGCGAGAGGTTGATGGAATAGCCTTTTTCGATCTCGTCGGGGGAATAGTCGGTCAGGGCGGAGCCTTCCTTCACGCGGCCGTGCCGCTTGCTCGATCCGGCCACGAAGGCGAGGGCGTCGACCAGGCTGGTCTTGCCGCTGCCTCCGTGGCCTACGACGGCCACATTTCTGATCGCTTCTGTCGCGTAGTCCTTCATCGGGATTCCCGGCTTGGGTGCGCACGAAAAACGGGGGCCGAAACCTACCCGTCCGCGGAGGGGGGTGTCAAATCAACCGGCGAGCATCGAACCGCGGCCTGACGCCGGGCCCCCCGACTCCCGCCCCGCCGACTCATCTTCGCCGCGGAATCCGACAGTTCCGCTCGCCTATCCGCCGACGCGACACCAGCTTGCGCGGCGCGCTCGCGCTGGCCGCGTGGTGCGGCGAGCGGTACGTTAGCGGACCCTCACCGTCGCCGGTGGGCACGTGGACGTCGCCGTCGCGCTGCGCCAGGCCCTCGCGGACCGCTACCGCATCGAGCGCGAACTCGGCGCGGGTGGGATGGCGACGGTCTACCTCGCCGAGGACCTCAAGCACCACCGCCGCGTCGCGATCAAGGTCCTGCGTCCCGAGCTGGCGGCCTCGCTCGGCGCCGACCGCTTCCTGCGCGAGATCGAGACCACCGCCCAGCTGACGCATCCCCACATCCTGCCGCTGCTGGACAGCGGGCAGGTGGGGAGCGCTCCGGGCCTGACGGCCGAGTTCCTCTACTACGTGATGCCGTACGTGGAGGGGGAGTCGCTTCGCGATCGCCTCACGCGCGAGCGCCAGCTGCCGCTCGAGGACGCGCTCCAGATCGCCCGCGAGGTGGCCGACGCGCTGGCGTACGCCCACAGCCACGGCGTGATCCACCGCGACATCAAGCCGGAGAACATCCTCCTCGAATCGGGCCACGCGGTGGTGGCGGACTTCGGCATCGCGCGGGCGGTGAGTGCGGCGGGGGGCGAGCGGCTGACGGAGACCGGGTTGGCGGTGGGGACGCCGGCGTACATGAGCCCCGAGCAGGCGGCGGGCGAGAAGGACGTGGACAGGCGGAGCGACCTCTACAGCCTTGGCTGCGTGTTGTACGAGATGCTCGCCGGGGAGCCGCCCTTCACCGGCCCCTCGGTGCAAGCGGTGGTGGCGAAGCGGCTGAGCACGCCGGCGCCGCGCATCTCGATCCTGCGGGAGAGGGTTCCGGCCCACGTGGAGCAGGCGCTCGACACCTCGCTCGCAAGAACGCCGGCGGATCGGTTCGCGACCGCCGCGCAGTTCGCCGAGGCGCTGACGGGCGCCGCGCCCGCCCGGGCAAGCGCCGCCGGGACACTGGTCGGCAGGCGCCGGACTCTGGTGCGCGTGGGCGTGGTTCTTGGCGGCGCCCTCGTCGTGGCCGCCCTGGCATGGTTCGCTGCCAGGCGGTCCGGCGCATACGGCGGTGGCGCGGCGGATTCGCTGCGTTCCGTGGCCGTGCTGCCGTTCACCATCTCGGGCGACTCCACCCGGGAGTACCTCGGCGACTGCTTCACCGAAGCCGCCATCGATGCCCTCGTACGCGTCGAAGGGCTCCGGGTGCCCGCGGCTGGTCGGGTGTTCCCCTACCGGGGGCGGGCGCGGGACGTGCGTGAGGTCGGCCGCGAGCTGGGGGTTGAGAAGGTGGTGACCGGCAGTCTGCAGGTGGAGGGGAACCGCCTGCGGGTCAGGGCCCAGCTCGTCAACGTGGACGACGGAACCACCGTCTGGTCGCTCACTCCGTACAGCGGCGGCCTGGCGGACGTCTTCGCGATGCAGGACAGCATCGCCAGCGGGATCGTCGGGGCGCTCCGGGTTCGCTTGGCGGGGGCCGCTCGCGCTCCAGTCGGGCGCGGCGTGCGGACCCGTGATTCGAGGGCATATGAACTCTATGTGCGGGCGCGTCGGGCCACGTACGCGATGACGCGCGCGGGGATTGGGCAAGCCATTGCATTGCTCGAGCAAGCCCTCGCGCGGGACTCCACCTTCGCCGACGCGTGGGTCGCGCTTGCCGACGCGTACTCGTTCACTACTGCTGTTGACCTGCCGCCGGCGGAGCTGGCGGGCCGGTGGCGCCGCGCAGTGGAACGCGGAATCGAACTCGATAGCCTCAATGGCTGGGCCTTCTCGCTTCGGGGCCTCCTGCGAATGCAGTACGACTGGGACTGGGACGGGGCTTGGAGCGACCTGCGGCGGGCCGTCCGCCTGAGTCCGGCCTCCGCGGACGCCGCGTTCAACTACGCCGTTTTCCTGAATACCGTGGGGGAGCCGGACTCGGCGCTGGCCCGGATGCGTCGCGCCGTCGCGCTCGACCCGGCAAACACGTTTATGAGCGGGCAGCTCGCCACGCGCTTCCGCTTCGCGGGGATGGCGGACAGCGCTCGGGTCACGGCCGAGCGTGCTCTGGCCCTGGACTCCACGCAGTGGGGTCCACATAACCTCCTCGCGCAACTCTTCGCCGTCAGCGGACGCCGCGCCGAAGCGGAACGCGAGATCGAGCGGCTGCTTCGGCAGGCCGGCGATGGAAGCTCTGCGGCGGTGGCCTGGGCCGCCAACTACTACGGGTTGGCCGGGCGGCCCGATCGCGCTCGGGAGCTGCTGCGTCGGCTGGAGGAGCTCGGCCGCCGGCAATACGTGGAGTCGACGTATCTGGCCATGGCGAGGCTGGGCGTCGGGGACCGCGCGGCTGCGCTCGACGCGCTGGAAGAGGCCGCCCGCAACCACGACCTGGACCTGGCGTTCGAGCTCACGGTCCAGTTCGCCCCACTCGATGGCGAGCCCCGCTATGAGGCGGTGCGCCGGAGAGTGTTCGGCAGCCGTCCCGCGCCGCGCGGCTGGCCGCCCGCGCGGCTGAAATCGCCATAGACAGAGGGCGGACCCGGGGGCACCCCTTCGATCAAGTCACCCACGCGCAACGGGCGGCCACGTCGGCCGCCCGTTCCGTTGCCTGCACCCGGCGCCGCGACCCGCTACGGCTCCAGCACCAGCAGCACGAACGTCCCGGGCAGCACTGGCGGGCGGCCGCGGCGGCCGCCCGGCCCCGGCTCCGGCGCCGGGCCGAAGTCGGCCGAGACGGTGTAGATGCGGTGGGTGACGGGGTCCAGCTCCATCGTCCGCGCGCCGCTCTTCGTCTGGATCGTGCCCGCCGGCGTGAAGTGGTCGGGCGCGTCCTCGTGGATCACGGTGATGGTCCCGTCCCCGTTCGACGCGAACGCCGTCTGCGTCGCGGCGTCGAAGCGGCAGGCGTCCACCCCCTGCCCGATCGGCACGGTCGTCACCAGCCGCCCCGCCCGGTAGTCGGAGACGGCCATCACGCCGCTGCGGCAGCCGCTGAACAGCAGGTGGTGCGCCCGGTCGATGGCGAGTCCCGTCGGCGAGCCGCACGGCGCCAGCGGCCAGCGCCGCGCCACCCGCATCGCCCGCGCGTCCACCTCCACCACCTGGGCGCTGTCCTCGAGGTTGACGTAGAACTTCCCGTCCCCCGCGCTCACCCCGAACTCCGGCTTCCCGCCGAGGGGGATGTTCGCGACGCGCCGCCCGCTCACCGGGTCGATCACCGACGCCGAGTTCGCGTCGCCGTTCATGGTGTAGATGCGCCGCGTGGCGGGGTCCCAGAAGACGCCGTCGTCGTCGATCGCGGCCGTGACCTTGGAGATGACGGCCAGGGTCCGGAGGTCGAAGATCGTCACCTGGCTGTCGGCGCCCGAGGTCGCGAAGCCGCGATGCGCCGCATAGTCGAACGCGACGCCGTGGGCGCGATTCAGGCCCGGGATCTCGCCGAGGAGGTTCCCGGAGTCCGCGCCCACCACCATGACGCGATCCTGCCGCGCGATGAACAGCCGGTGGCCGATGCTGTCGAGGGCGATGTAGTCCCACCCCCCGTCGCCGCCGAGGAGGTAGCTGTGGGTCCGATGGTAGGTGGTCTGGGCCCGCCCGGGCGCGGCGGTGGCACCGAGGAGGAACAGCAGCGAGACCGCGAGACGCATGCGCATGGTGTCCTGGCCGTTGGGATCGCCCGAACCATAACACCGGCCACCTGTCAGGCGCCTGACACGGACCGGGGGCCGGCGGCCCCGCGAGCGCAGGCGGGCCGCATCGCCCCCCGGGTGGTCTCCCGCGCCGACCAAGGTCTTGACAGCGTGTACCAAGTAGTACATACTACACACATGGCGAGAGCGTTCGGCGAGTACCTGCGCAGGCGCCGGGAGACCCGGCGCGCCACCGACCCGGCCTTCTCCGTCCGCCGGCTGGCCCAGCGGATCGGGGTCGAGCCCTCGTTCCTCAGCAAAGTGGAGCGCGACGAGGTCCCGCCCCCCTCCGAGGCCAGGATCGTCGCCCTCGCCCGCGAGCTGGGCGAGGACCCCGACGTCCTCCTCGCCCTCGCCGGCAAGGTCTCCTCCGACCTGCAGAAGGCCATCCGCCGGCGGCCCGAGCTGTTCGCCTCCCTCATCCGCGAGCTCAAGGACCTCCCCGACCACGCGGTGCTGCGCCTCGTCCGCGAGGTCCGGGACGGCAAGTGGTGACCCCAGGAGGTGCTCCGTGATCGAGCTGCAGCACGACCAGCTGGTCTTCCGCTTCCCCGACGTCCACCAGGACGCCGAGCTCGCCATCGAGTTCCAGCGCACCCTCCGCATCCCCGACGACGACAAGTCGTACCCGCTGCCCCCCGGCCTCGGCCGCTTCCCCCTGCGGCACGTGGACGACTTCGCGGGCAAGGTCCCGGCGCGCTGGATCGAGCACGGCGGGGTGATGCTGCCGATGTACCAGGCGGAGGCGCTGTGGGTGAACTTCCGCGGCTCCTATCCGTGCGCGGTGCGCGTGGCGACCGGCAAGATCGACGCCGTCACCGGCAAGGAGCTGCAGCCCGGCCTCGAGCGGAAGCCGCAGAACTACCTCGTCATCCCCGAGCAGCCGTGGCTCGACGGCTACTGCGTGAAGAAGGGGATCATCCGCCAGTTCGTCGCCATGCCCCTCGGCGCCGGCTACACGGCCGAGGAGCAGCTCACCGGCGAGGCGGAGCACGGCGGCCTGCAGCTTGTCGTGCACCCGATCAAGCGGGAAGCGTACGAGACGCTGCGGAGCCGGTGGCACGACCGCGGGCTGTTCGTCGGGACCGGCGAGTTCGCGGTGCTGGCGAGCGCGACCGCCAGGGGCGTCGACCTCGGCCTCGCCCCCGGCGGACGGATGCGCCAGCAGATCTTCGACGACCCGCATGCCTTCGACGTCTGGGACCCCGAGACGTCGGCGCGCTGCTTCGTCCACCTCGCGAACTCGCTGGTGTGGCGCCACATCACCGGCCAGGAGCCGCCGACGGTGCCGCCGACGGCGAAGGAGTACTCGAAGGCCGGCCTGCCGTGGTTCGAGTACTACGCCGAGGGGGCCAAGGCGGTCGAGGGGTCGAAGGTCCTCGAGAAGCTCAAGAGCGTGGTGGCGATGGGGAAGAAGAAGGGCGACGTCCCCCTGCCCGAGAACGAGCCGGTGGACGAGCCGAAGATCATCGAGCTCAGGAAGGGCCTGAAGAAGGACGAGGTGC
>Ga0335070_10008020_pt1 | contig 12386 bp, 5 predicted proteins | sample Lox_Sample_13_FD_206722 | JGI IMG/M metagenome (GOLD analysis project Ga0335070, IMG submission 206722) | Soil microbial communities from Loxahatchee National Wildlife Refuge, Florida, United States - Lox_Sample_1.3 | ecosystem: Environmental > Terrestrial > Soil > Wetlands | place: USA: Florida...
TCCTCCCCTGAGCGTAAGCTGCTACTCGGCTCACCCATGAAGGTCTTCCGTGCTGCACACTCCAATTGTCCCCTGCATCAGAAGCAGTTGATACCAGGGACAGTCACCGTTTTTCAGCGATCTTTCTGCTCTTCCGCCGCCGTCCCGGTAAACAGTTACCTCATCATGACATAGACGTGTCCGTGATACCAGGGACAGTCACCGTTTTTCAGCGATCTTTCTGCTCTTCCGCCGCCGTCCCGGTAAACAGTTACCTCATCATGACATAGACGTGTCCGGGGGAGCGTCGGCGACCGCTGCTTCTGCTTCTTCCCCGCTCCGCGGCGATTCTAACCAAATCACGCGCCGCCTTGCACGCCCTTTCCAGCCTCTTTTCCGGCGGCCGTGGTCCACCTGCACGGCGTTGATTTCCGCCCCATCATATCGATGGACCCCGCACGCAATCTCGCTCGCCGACTCCAGGCCAACCGGGAGGCGGTGTTTCCTTCTGCAATCCCAGGCGGTAGGCTGGGTGACCTGCGCAACCGGGGGGCTACACTGCACCGGTCGGCAAACAGAGGTGCCATGAACCGGCGTGAATTCCTGCTAGCGACGCTTGCTTCCGGGCTCGTTCCGGGCCTCGGCTGCGGGACCGGGACTGACGCCGGGATCGAGCTGCCGAGCAGCGAGAGCGCGGGCATCGATCTGACCGGGCTGATCCGCCTTGCCCGCTTCGCCCAGATCAGCGACACGCATGTCGTGGACACCGAATCTCCCGCGCGTTTCGCGCAGGCCCAGTTCATCACCCGCGGCGCCTGGCGGCCGTGGGAGGCGTATGCCACGCAGATCGTCGACGGGATGATCCGTACGGTAAACCGGATTCACGCCTCCGGCCGGCCGGTGGACTTTCTCTTGCACACCGGCGACGGCTGCGACAACACCCAATCCAATGAGCTCGGCTGGCTCCTGGGCATCCTGGACGGCGCTTCGATCAACCCACTCTCCGGCCCGGACGACCGGCCCGAGAGTGCCCGACCCGCGCCGACCATGGATCCGTACGCGCCGTTCCCCGCCGCGGGCCTCTATCGCACGGGAGTCCACGGCGAACTACCGTCTATCCCGTGGTATGCGCTGAGCGGCAACCACGACAGTTTCGCGCTGGGCACGCTGCCCTTTTTTGATCAGTTGTTCGGAGGCCGCATCGCTCCGCTCCCGCTCCCGCGGCGGCCCGGCCTCCTTTTGCCGGTCGTCCTCGATCCGACGGCATCAACGGCATACGGGAACGTGACCCCCAATGATCCGGGCCCTCCCTGCATCCTCGAGATCCCACATTACATTCAACCCAATCCGAACCGCGCCTTTTTCAACAAGCCTGACTTTGTCAAAGCGATGTTCAACACCGTGACCGGACCCGCCGGCCATGGCATGAGTGATCCGAATGGTCCGACCTGGTACAGCGTCTCGCCCGCGCCGGGCCTCCGCCTGATCGGCTTGGACACTGCCGATCCCGCTCTCAAGCTGCCGACTTTCATCTACTCCGAGGGGGCCATCTCAGCAGCCCAGGCCGACTTTCTCCGCACCGAGCTGGCCGCGGCCCGCGACCGCAACGAAGTCGTCATCGTCGCCACCCACCATCCCAGCGACTCGCTTCAGCCGACCCTCGGCTCGGCGCTGACGCCGGAGGCATTTCGGTCGCTGCTCAATGAGCACGCCAACGTCGTCTTGCACGTCTGCGGCCACACGCACCGCAATCGCGTGACCGACCGAGGGGGTTATCTGGAAATCGAGACTTGCTCGACGATCGACCTGCCGCAAGAAGGCCGGCTGATCGAGGTTTATCGCAACGACCAGACCGGTGAAACGGCGGTCACCTACGAAATGTTTTCGCATATCGACGACGTGTTGCCCCCTCTGGGGGACGATCCGCTGCGCGACCTTCGCGCTGCGGCGATGGCGATCGCCGCCGCCGATCCGGGGGCTTCGATACGCCAGAAGCTCTACGATGAGAGCGGTTCCGATCCCAAAGGCCGGCAAGTGGATCGCGCCGCTGTCAAGCGGATGCGATGAAGATGCCTCCCCCCTACCGCCCCGGCCACGCGCGTCTTGCTGCAAAATGGGCCATCGACCGCCCAGCGCGGAGACGGTCGATGGCCCATTCATTAACCCGTGTAAAACGAACGCGTTGCCCGCGCAGGCTCACTCCATCAGCTCGTTGCCCACCTTGCGCGCCCGGACCGGGCGGTCCAGGTTGATGCCGAGCTGCAAGCCCGTCGCCACGAGAAGATTCCATCCGGCACACAGTTGCAGGTGCACATCCATATCGGCCATCGTCGGGATCACGATCGTCGGGAAAGGAGTCTTCTTGGCGGCAATCGCCACCACGTAAAGTCCGACGCCCTTCACGAGCACATCCGCGTATTTTTCGAGTTCGGCCTCGTAAGGATCGATGATGACGACCGCATCGCCCGGGTCCAGGACTTCCTCGATCCCGTGCACCACGCACGTTCCTTCGCAGTACACGCCCTGTTTGCGGGCGATTTCACAGGTCTTGAGCGACAACTCCTCGGCCACGCCGTCGTTGCGGCCGGCCCAGCAGATCGTCGGCGCTGCCGCCAGGCGCTTGGCGATAGCCGGATCGATATCGGCGGTCAGAACCGCGCCGATTTTGTCGGCCAACTCGCCCAGGAGCTTGGGCCAGGGCTGCGAGCCGAGCAGTTCCGACACCAGTACTTGAAAGAACAGTGCCTGCTCCACGACACTCTTGGTGGCGGCCACGGCGTCCTCCTTGCCGCAGTGCAGCAGGAAGGCCTTCTTGCACTCCTGCTCGAGCGGGCTCTTGGCGATCGCGGTCAACCCGTAGAGAGCGTCATGCTTGCGGGCCTTAAGCCAGCGGAACAACTCGATCACCTCGCGGGTCTTGCCCGAGTTGCTCGTGCCGAACACGACGTGGCGTTGGAGGTCATACTCCATGCCCTGGCGGGCGCCTTCGCACTCGATTCGCTGCGTCAGGCCGCGCCGGCGGCCGATCGCAATGGCGTTGTGTGCCGGGAAGATTCGCGAGGACCCTTCGCCGGTAAGGAACAGTCCTCCCTTCCGACGCACCCTCTCGGCGAGCCCGGCGGCCCCGGCCCAGTCCAGGCCGCGGATCACGCTCTCCGTCTCCAGCATTTCGCGCACAAGGGCAAAGTTATTCTGCGCGGGATCGTTTGGATTCATGCTCTGTTCTCCGATAAGTGGATGCGCCTCTCAGTTCCCTCAAAACGATTGACTCGGGCGGGCTTCGCGAAACGGCGGTCTGCCCCTGCCGCTCCGTCAGCCTTGTTCTCGCTGCTTGAGGCCCTCGATGTTCCGGCTGAAAGTCTCGGCCTCCGCCCGGGTCTGCTTGATGAAGTCGTTGTCCTCGATGGTCCCCAATACGGCGTCCATCTCCTCCCGCGATTCGAACGTAATCTGGCGGAAAGGCGCGGTGTAGTCCTTGGCCCGCGAGGCCGCCGTCTTCTCGGCCATGTCTTTCCGGATCACGACGGCGCGATCAAGGAACGAGAACCAGGTCTCGCGGTCCAGGCGCTCGATGGGGATCTCGTTGATTTCCAGCAGGCTTGCCAGGGCGTGCCTGGCCTTGTCTTCCGGGTATTTCTCCCACAGCCGGCGGTACTCATCATGAACGGCGTCCCAGGAATTCAGCTCCCCGGACACGATCTTGTTCCGCAGCGCTTGAACGTCCTCGCGGCACATGAGCTGTCCGCCGAGGTTGACCCACTGCCCGCGCTGGGGCGGACCAAGGCGCTGCCGCAAAGCGGCGAGGTTGGATATGTTCGACTCCAGCATGAAGGCCACCAGCGTCCTGACGCCGTAGTAGTGAACCACGTCCCGGTAGCAGAGATAGGCCGCTTCGGTCCGGAGGATCCGGACCGGTCGGCGCGTGTTCTCCATGTTCTCGCCCACAATCTCCAGCTCAGCCACGGTTTCGGGCGATTTCCACAACAGCTCCCGGCCCTGCTTGCGCAGCATCTCATTGGTCACGCCATCGGCCGGCTTGCCCTCGCGGCGCAAGGCCGCTTTCGCGGTCCAGATCTCGAGATGTTCCAGGGCGGCGAAGATCTCCTCGATTGTGTCCGGCGCCAGCGCGTCGAACTCGATCATCTGCTGCTTGTGGACACGCTTGTCCCGGGCGCCGTACTTCCAGGCGTTCCGCGCCAGTGCATACAAGTTGTGCAGGAACCAGTAGGCGGGCATGACCCGGAGCGAGCCATTGGCCTCATCGTTGGCCACAAGGCAGAACGGCAGGTGGATGTTCAGCTCGGCGGGATAGGTTCCCTTGGCCAGCAGCGTGAAAGAGGCAAAGCGGCTGCAATGCTTGAGGCTGGTGCAGAGCCCCGGCCAGAAACCTCGCCCGGCGCGGATTTCCCCGTCGTTGGCCCGCGAGTTGTGGTTCGACCCGGCGGTCACGCCGGCCGCCATGTTGCTCTGCCCCAGCACGACGGCGGCGCAGAGGAAGGAGTTGTTGTGGTGCTGCTCGTGCCCCGGAAAGATGAGAGAATTGAGCACTTCGCAGCAGGAGATCGTCGAATTGTCGCCCAGCATGGAATGGATCAGTCGGGCTCCATACTTCAGGGCGGAATTCGGCCCCATCACGAATCGCACCGCCTTGACGCCGTAGAAGATGCGGCATCCGTACCCGATGATGCCGTTGACCAGCTCGACACCCTCGCCGATCTGCGAGCTTTCCTCGGCATCACTGTTGATGGTGAGGTTCTTCAGCTTGTTGGCGCCTTTGATATACGCGTCCGAACCGATCTTGACGTCTTTCAGGATCCCGCAGTCCTTGACGATGGTGCGGTCCCCCACCTCGCCGTAGAAGCCGCGACGCTGGTCATAACGGGCGTCGGTCAGGGCCACCAGGCGAGCCATCAGCTCGGCGTCGTTGCGATACTTGGACCACATGTAGGCATCGGCGGGGAGCAGACCATCGAACGGCACGATGCCCCGCCCGCCGTTTTCGTTGACGATGTCCAGCCGGATTCGAACGGATTCCGGCTCACCCTCTTTGACGATGCCATTGCCGAACTTGGCGTGGTTCGTGGTCAGCATCTCGTCGATGTTCAGCAGGATGACTTCGTCGCCGATGATGTAGTGGGCCAGGTAGCATACGTTGTCGATGACCACGTTCGAGCCGATGTCGCACGAGACGATGGTGCTGTTGCGCAGCCCCACCGGCAGGCGCAGATCATGAAACTCAAGATACAGACTATCCAGCGCGCCGATCCGCACCAGGCCGCAAAACTGGCAACGCTTGACCAGCTCCGGATTGAATCGCTCGGTGACGTAAATCGTGTCCCAGTTGTCGGCGGTGTTTTCGTTCTTGACCAGCACCTCGACCTCGCTCGAGGTCAGCCGCCGAAACTCATACCGCCGGTGCTGCTGTTCGCTGCGCAGGTAGTATTCGTCTTTTCCATCCGGCAGCCACTGCGGATCGATGAAATCGTATCCCAGCTTCTTGAGCGGATGTTTCGCGATTTTGTTCATGCGGGCTGTCCTCTCCTGATAGGCCAAGACCGGCAGGCCAGGCTGCTGGTAAGCCGATTCTCATGAAAAAACTGGTGGCTGTAAGGTCGCCCGCTCGGTCAGCCATCTCCTCGACGACAACCCGACCGGCGGGAGAGAGAAAACGTCGCGACGTTCCAGGGAATCTAGATTGCAGCGCTGCGGGCCATTTGAATCACTGAGCCGGCGGAATCCTCATGACGAGGGCGGGGCCGATGCCCGAAGCGCGTCACCCGGCCGCCCCGCGACGCGCAGGATTCACCAGGCACGCCTCGGTGGCATCGGGCGCCAGGATCCGGGCGATGACAATGCCGCCTCGCCATCGGTGGCAGCCGTCTTGCCCCCATAATCCCGCCCGCGCAAACACAGCAGGGCTCATCAACGGCCTCCAAGACCCTGCAAGCTGCCAGGCCGGATCGACTTGAGCAGACTGCGCCCGCCATCTCCGTGGAGGCCGCCAATGGCGAGACTCTTCCCTCGACGGCCGGCAGCGTTAGAAGCTCCTGCAATCCCGGGAACACACCGGGGGCAGGGGCACACCGCAGACTGCCATAATCAACATGACGTGGCGGTCATTCCCAGACGAACGAGCGAGCTCGAGCACCGATGCTTGACTCGAACAGCTCCCGCTTCCGCGGGTGGAGTCACCGGAAGACCAAGCAGTGGGGAAAGGAAATGTCTCTCACATCGCTGGATGCCGGTCGGTATGGACGCCATCGATGTTGCATCACGCAAAGGAACAAAGGGACGTCGGTCGCAAACGAACCCTTTCTTGGAGCCATTCGCCTTCAGGCAAACGAAAACGGGGTGAGCACGGGCATCACCTCAAACTGGTCAGCAGCACTACCTGCGAGGAGATTATCATGAATCTGCAAAGATCTTTGCTCGGCGTGACCCTGGGAATAGTGGCCTTCACGTGGGGAATTGAACAGAGCCTCGCCCAACCGGTAGCGGCGAACCCATCGCCGCTCGGCGACGCGCCGGCAGCCTCGGCCCCGAGCACTCTACGTAGCATGACACCGGCCATGCGGGCGGCGGCGGCGGCTCGGGCCGCCGCAGCCCATGCCGGTCCGCTCGCCCAGTACCCACCGAGTGAAGCCGCAGGCACTATGACGCTGCTGACCGGACCGCGCGCCGCGCCCCCGCCCGGCGGAACGCCAAATTACTTCGGCCCCGAGGGCAACTGGGCATTCACGCCGATCATACCGAAATTCGTCGACACTCTGCCCGGCCTGACGCCGGCTGGAGCCAACAACCTCGGACAGTACATCCCTGTCGGCGTTGCGGACACGACGACGTTTGCGGGATCCGACTACTATGAGATCGCGGTCGTCGAGTACTCGCAGCAGATGCACTCCCAGCTTCCTCCCACCAGACTGCGGGGCTACGTGCAGTTGGAGACGCCGGCGGTGATCGCGGCCATGCTGGCGGCCGGCAGTCCCAGCAAGCATATCGCCCTCACCTACCCCAACGGCAACCCAATTTTGGACTTGGCTGGTCAACAGGTGTTTGCAGTCGATAACCCCCGTTATCTGGGGCCGCTGATCATTGCCCAGCGGGACTTCCCGGTGCGTGTCAAATTCACGAATTACCTTCCCATCGGCGCCGGCGGCGACCTCTTCATTCCCACGGACACCACCACCATGGGCGCGGGAATGGGTCCCGACGGAATGAACATGTTCACCCAAAATCGTGCCACCCTCCACCTCCACGGAGGTGCCACCCCTTGGATCAGTGACGGCACTCCCCACCAATGGACTGTCCCGGCAAACGAGACCACCCCATATCCCAAAGGCGTCGGCGTCCAGCCCGTGCCCGACATGTGGTATGACTCGGCTGCCTTCTATGCCGTGATCCCGGGCGTGTCACCGACTCCACCGAGCGCCACCGCGACGAATGATCCGGGGCCGGGCTCGTTGACCTTCTTTTACACGAACCAGCAGAGCGCCCGGCTGATGTTCTACCACGACCACGCCTACGGCATCACTCGCCTGAATGTCTACGCCGGCGAGGCCGCGGGTTACCTGGTGCAAGACACCGCCGAAGCGAATCTCGTGGCCGCGGGCAACCTGCCTGCCGCCCAGATTCCGTTGGTCATTCAGGACAAGACCTTCGTCGACGCCGCTACAATCGACAGCACCGACCCCACATGGAACTGGGGCACCGCGCCGCCGACACGGAACACCGGTAATCTGTGGTTCCCCCACGTTTACATGCCCAATCAAAATCCCTCGGACATGTCGGGAGCCAACAATTTCGGCAGGTGGGATTATGGTCCCTGGTTCTGGCCGCCATTGACGGCCGCCGCCGGTCTGGTCCACGGTGAGATCCCAAGCCCCGGGCCAGGTCTGCCGGCCACGCCCGGCATCCCCAACCCCACCATGGTGCCCGAAGGTTTCATGGACACCCCGATTGTCAACGGCGCCGCCTACCCCCATGTACCGGTGCTGCGCCAAGCCTACCGGCTCCGAATCCTGAACGCCTGCAACGACCGTTTTCTCAACCTGCAACTGTACTACGCTGATCCGCTGAGCGTCGTTGTTACGGCCGGCGGCAGTGGTTACACGACTCCTCCGACCGTCACGTTCACGGGTGGCGGCGCTTCGACGCAGGGTACCGCGACGGCGACAATCACCAACATCGTGAACAGTCTCCTGCTCACGAACCCTGGTGTCGGCTACACTTCCGCTCCCACGGTGCGGTTCACCGGCGGCGGCGGCACAGGCGCCGCGGCCACGGCCGCTATCACCAGCGGTGTCGTGACCGGGCTCGTGCTCACGAGCGGGGGCGAGGGTTACACTTCCGCGCCTACCGTCACCTTCATAGGAGGTGGTGCCACGACCCCGGCTACGGCCACGGCAACGATCACGGGCGTCGTCAACGGAATCACGGTGACCAGCGCAGGCGGAGGCTACACCTCCGCTCCCACAGTCACAATTACAGGCGGAGGCGGCACCGGCGCCACCGCTATGGCCGCCATCGACACGGAAGTGCGGATGATCCCCGCCGTCGCCGGCCCGACCATTCCGCCGTATTACCCGACCATGGACGGACGGGCCGGGGGCGTGCCGGATCCGACGATGTCGGGCCCGACGATGATCCAGTACGGCACCGAGGGCGGCTTCTTGACGTCACCGGTGGTGCTCAACAACGTACCCATCGGCTACGACTACAACCGCAGAAGCATCACCGTCCTGAACGTTCTGGAACACACCCTCTTCCTGGGACCGGCCGAGCGGGCTGATGTCATCGTGGACTTCTCGCAGGTCCCATCCACGGTGTCCAACGTCATTCTCTACAACGATTCACCCGCGCCGGTCCCGGCGTTTGATCCTCGCTTCGACTACTACACGGGCGACCCGGATCAATCCGCGACGGGCAACAACACCGGCGGCGCCCCCTCGACTCTGCCGGGCTTCGGCCCCAACACTCGCACGATCCTGCGTTTCGGCCTGGCCTCGGGAACGCCCGCGCCGGCTTTCGATCTGGCAGCATTGCAGGCGGCATGGCCGGCGGCCTATACCGCGTCCTTGCAGCCCGCCTCTATCGTGCCGTCAACGGCCTTCGGCGACGCCACCGATGTGTACTCGACGATCCAGGCCACGTCCCTGGACTTCACCGGCAAGCAGGGAATGCTCGCCGCCGTGACCGTGACCAACGGAGGCGCCGGTTACTCCGCCACTCCAAGCATTACGTTTAACGGCGGAGGCGGCACTGGCGCGGCCGCCACGGCGACAGTGACCGCCGGGGTCATCACCCAGATCTCGCTCACCAATGCGGGTCTGAATTACACCAGCCCTCCCACAGTCGTCATCAACGATGCCACAGGCACGGGAGCGTCCGCAGTGGCCAGCCTCGGCATGCCCATGCTGCCGAAGGCCATCCAGGAGCTTTTCGAGCTCAATTACGGGCGAATGAATGCCACGTTGGGAGTGGAGCTACCCTTCACCAACTTCACCATCCAGACAACGATCCCCCTGGGCTACGTCGATCCCGCCACGGAGCTGCTCCAGGATGGCGTGCCCCAGGTCTGGAAAATCACCCACAACGGCGTGGACACCCATGCCATCCACTTCCACCTGTTCAACGTGCAGTTGATCAACCGGGTCGGGTGGGACGGCATGATCAAACCGCCCGAGGCCAATGAGCTGGGATGGAAGGAAACCGTCAGGATGAACCCGCTGGAAGATGCGATCGTGGCGCTGATGCCGATCGCGCCGGTGGTTCCCTTCCCGGTTCCCGAAAGCACCCGGCCCCTGGATGTGACCGCGCCGGTGAATTCCACGATCCGGGTCACGAGCCCGGTCGACGGGAACTTCATCAACGTCGTCAACGCGTTGACGAACTTCGGCTGGGAGTATGTGTGGCACTGCCACCTGCTGGGCCACGAAGAGAACGACATGATGCGCCCAATGGTGCTCAGCGGAGTCGTGACACCCCAGGTGGCACCCGCGGAGCCTTCCGGCCTGGGGGCCATCGCGAGCGCTCCCCAGCAGATTGACCTCGCCTGGGCGGACAACTCGACCAACGAGTGGGGCTTCCGGATCGAAAGGGCCGACCCTATCGTCGGCGGCGGAACCGGACCATTTGCCCCAGTGCAGACGGTGGCCGCCAACACCACGGCATGGAGTGACACCACGGTTTCGTCCGCGGCCACCTACTCCTATCAGGTGATCGCCTTCAACGCCTCGGGCGATTCCGCTCCTTCGAACACCGCGACCGCCACCACGCCGAACGGGCCTCCGGGGGCGCCGTCAAACCTGACCGCCACGGACCTGGGACCCAATGGGGTGAACCTTGCCTGGACGCTGCATTCGACGAATGAAACGGCTATCCAGGTCGAACGGGCCATCGGAGCCGGCGCTTTCTCCGCACTCGGAAGCGCTCTGCCGCCGGGGACTACGACCTACAGCGACACGACGGTCGTGCCCAACACCTCTTACAGCTATCGTGTGTCGGCCTCCAACGCCCTGGGCAGTTCCCTGCCGTCCAACGTGGCGACGGTGCTCACGCCCGTGACACCGCTCCTGTCCGCCAGCGTCACCGCAACGCCGGGCAGCGGCCACACGCCGGTGCAGGTCGTGCTGCTGGCCAACGCCACGGGCGGCTCGGGGACTTATTCGTACGCTTGGTCGTCCAACCCGCCGGTAACCTTCTCCGCTCCCAACGCGGTCAGCACCTTCGCGACGCTGACCGTCCCTGCGACCTATACATTCACTCTGACCGTCAACGACGGCTCAAGCACGGTCAGCGGCGTCGCCACAGTGACCGCCTTTCCGCCCCTGGCGGTCACCGTTTCAGCCACTCCGTCGAGCGGGCAGGCACCGTTGACCGTCTCGCTGGCGGCGACGGCGGTCGGTGGCTCGGGCACGTACTCTTATGCGTGGTCATCGAGCCCACCGGCGACCTTCTCCGCCCCGACCGCGGCGAACACGACGGTAACCATGGCCAGTGCGGGGGACTACACCATCAGTTGGGCGGTGAGCGACGTCTCGACCGCGGCGACCGGCACGACCCTGGTGACGGTCACGCCGACCCCATCTGCGGCTCCATCGCCGGGAGGGTCACCGCCGCCCGCGACACCGACCCCGACCCCTGCGCCGTTGTGCGGCTTGGGCTTCTCCGAAACCATGCTGGTGTGCTTGACGGGCTTGATGTTCCTGCGCTTCACGCGCCGGCGCAGACCCGGTTGATTAATGGAAAACTTGCTTCCACCCACGGAGCGGGCGAGCATCGCGCACGGCGCGATGCTCGTCCGCGACCGGAACACGTTCAGCGCCGCACGTCGCCGTGTGGCAGGCGAGGCCATTCACAGAATCCGAGGTGCACAATGGAACATCGCAAGTTGGGCGAAAGCGATCTTGAATTGCCGGTCGTCACCTTTGGGGCCTGGGCGATCGGCGGACTTTTCTGGGGCGGCAGCGACGATAAGGACGCCATTCGGGCCATGCAGACCGCCTTCGACCTCGGCATCGACGCGATCGATACTGCCCCGATATACGGCTGCGGCCACAGCGAGACCCTGGTCGGCCAGGCCCTCAAGGGCCGACGCGACACGATCAAGATCCTCACCAAGTGCGGCTTGCGTTGGGACGACAAGGCGGGCGAGTCCTTCTTCACGATCAAGGCCCCCGGCGGTGCCAATGTGTCCGTGTACAAGAACGTGAAGGCGGCGTCGATCCAGCATGAATGCGAACAGAGCCTGCGGCGTCTGGGCGTCGAAACCATTGATCTCTATCAGGTGCATTGGCTCAGCGCCAGCGCTACGGCCGAGGAGACCATGGGCATGCTGGTCAGGCTGAAGGAACAGGGCAAGATCCGGCAGATCGGCGTCTGCAACTACGACGCCCGGCAATTGTCGGATGCAGTCCGCTTCGCTCCGGTCGTATCCGATCAGATCAAGTACAACCTGTTGGAGCGCGACATCGAGACGGATCCGCTCCCATACTGCCGAAAGCACAACATGGGCATTCTCTGCTACAGCCCCATGGCCATGGGCCTTCTGTCCGGCCATGTCACCATGAACCGGCAGTTCCCCGCAACCGATGTGCGCAGCACGGAGCCGTGGTTCCAGCCGGCCAATCGGCGCCGCGTGCTGGCCGCCCTGGAGAAGATCCAGCCTGTTGCCGACGCTCATCAGGCCACGCTGGCCCAGCTCTCCGTCGCTTGGGTCCTGGCCCGCCAACCCGTTACCACCGCCTTGGTCGGTGCTCGAACGCCCGAGCAGGTCAAGGAGAACGCCGGCGCCGCCCGGATCAAGCTCAGCGAGGACGAGCTGAGCACCGTCCGCCGCGCTTTCGAGGAACTGAAGGTGCCGGGGAGATTCTCGTAGCCCGGCAAATTCTAACTGGCATGTGCTTCGC